>Ga0224555_1001393_pt1 | contig 33609 bp, 30 predicted proteins | sample 714S23034metaG_FD_180687 | JGI IMG/M metagenome (GOLD analysis project Ga0224555, IMG submission 180687) | Peat soil microbial communities from Stordalen Mire, Sweden - 717 S2 30-34 | ecosystem: Environmental > Terrestrial > Soil > Wetlands > Peat | place: Sweden: Norrbotten County, Stordalen... | reverse complement strand
ACTCCCCTACCATTTGGAAGGTTTCCGTGTCCCAATAGATATCCCGCACGGACTGCTTGACCAGGTCATCCAAGGAGGCAGCTCCGAACATCTCCAACATCCGCTCGTTGACCCGTTCGATGACCCGGTCCGGAAAGCGAACGACGTTGATGCCGGCCGTCAGGCTGTTCAGCAGCACTTCATTGAATACACTGGCGGCCCGCTCCTTAATGGTCAGATCGATATGATCCAGACCAAAGCCGATGTCTTTGGCCAATTCTTCCAGTAGTGCACGGAGTTCATCGTCAAAGACGTTCTCTTCGCTGGGATAAATCTTCAAGATGGCCCAAATTGCACCGCCACGATGAATAGGGAGAGCGGCGATAGAAGAAATACCGAATTGTACTGTGCGATCGGCCCACACCAGCATGAATGGAGAGTGGGCTACCGATTCAACATAAACAGGTCTGTCCTCTCGCCATGAAATACCTGTGGTTCCTTTCCCCCTCAGGAGATCCACCCGGCTGGATATTTTGATCCCGTCCAGATATTCAGTCTCACCCGCCGCAGCCAGAACCTGAAAGTCTCCCTGCGTATCGGGCTTGCCGATCCAGGCGAGGCGAGTGTTGGTATACCGTACGGCAAGAGCGCAGATGTCCTGGAGTAAGGATGTCTCGTCTTCCGCACGTGCGATGGCTTGATTGACATCGCCCAGCAAGACGTTGAAGCCCGTCAGCCGTCGCTGATGCTCCAGACTCTGCTGCAAGGCCATTTCCAGGGCTTTACGTTCGGCGATGTTGCGGGCGGATTTGAACAATACCCACTTCCCCTCTTTGGATGGTATTGGATAAGCTGGGTTCAGTTCAAGAATTCTTGATCTTGCCATCCGCACATTATTGATGAATAAAATAACTTATGGATATAGGTCGCCAATCTCCTGCAATCAGGAAACTCCGTCAGCTTATCGTCGCGATATTGATCATCGCTGCGAAGCGAATGCCCATATGGAAAGAATGCTTCAGGACTCGCCAACACTATCTTATGAACTCGATTTAATGGCGAAAACCTACTCGCCTGCGGAGTTAAAGATTCTGCGGTGACGCGAAAATTATACGCCGCAAATGATTGAAAAAGTGGTTCGCAACGTTCTTCTCAGGGGAATTGCATTTCAAAACATCTCCAGAAGTTTGCTGAGGAAGGCATCATCCCATCCGGCGCGTTTGAATTTTCCGCGCAAGGAGCCTTTTGATGCTGCTTTCTGCATGGCATTGAGGACCATGTGTCTAAGCACGGCGAGGTTGTGCGGTCCGTTGCCCAACCGGGTTCTGTCCTGATCCTCGTTCATCACCACGTCCAGCCGCCAGTGCAGACGGTTTTCTACGCCCCGGTGCTGGCGAACGACTTCGTTGAATCGCTCGGGCGTGAGAGCCGCGCTCAGCAGGTAATACGCGGTTTCCATCGTGGTTTTGTCCGGCGTTTCGCGTAGGAGATGCGAACCCCTGGCTTACGAATGGAACGCCAATCAGAAATTGAGCGAATTCTCAAATCTCAACCTGGACTTTGACAAAGTCAAGGTACCCCACCGCCGGGGGATCTTTACATTGGTAAGTGGGAACCTTTGCGCTTTACGGCTGCCGAGGTTCACCGGTAACAAGTACCAGCCGAAGATTTTTTCTCTTTGGCCTTCCGCTAACGTGGGGCCTTATCTAGCATCTTCGTTAATGCTAGACCTCTACAGCATGTCGGCGGACCCTAACCCGGGTGACATCATTCGGGTAGAAGAGGTGCTGGCTACAACTGGTCTCTGTCGAACCATGCTGTACAAGCTAATCGGAGATGGGACTTTCCCCTGTCAGGTAGCACTGGGCGCTAGATCTGTCGGCTGGTATAAAAATCAAGTCATTGAGTGGAAACGCAATCGCCCGGTGAAGCAAACGAAACAAAAGGGTGTTCTCGAAGACACGGGCAAAAAACGCGACCACACTTTGGGGGCACTGGGCATGCTCTTGGTACCGCTTCCAAAGGCACGAAGAGCAAAACCGCGGATTCTTCAGCAAATGCACTCCATGCCGGTGTCAACAAGAAGGCAAATGTGATTTTGCTGCAGGGTGATTCTGTGAATCAGAGGGCAAAGGCAACCTTTGTTGTCGGGAAGACGAAGTCTTTGTCCGCGGCCGCAACTGAAATCGAGCAAGTCAAACATTTACGCGCGGAAAATGCCCGACTCAGGGAACTGCTGGCTGATCTCGTTCTTCGGAACGATGAATTGCAATCCGAAGTTCGCAATATCTCGATACGCTCCTAATACGATTGTAACGGGGGCCCATAGATAGACAGCCTTATTCGTCGGATGGAAGCTTTACAGGCACGACATTGCTTGCGTGGACCTGTCGAAGTTGGAAGGGCTTTCGGGTTGCGGCACCCCCCTTTCCGGATTGACTTGCATCGGATGGAACCGGAAAATGCCCTCCAGAAAGAAGTCCCCTCTTTTGGAAGGACACACGCCCTCCATCATGTTGTTACGCCTCAAAGCGGCGTCGCCCTATGAACGCACAAATCAGAGGCAGCTGAATACTCTTATCGATCAGACCTTCCGAGCTAGCCCGCTGCGATGAGCTTCTCGTCACATGGCAACTTTGAGTCTCCTGTGAGTCTCCGAAAACGGCCGAACAAGCAGAAACCAGCATAAACACTGGGTTTGGACGTAATACTACCTTCTGCATCGGCAAATAACCCCGCATCCACCCAACCCCCCACCCACCCAGATCATCCCGGGTGACTCACCGCGAACGACGGCAACGCAGCGAAACCTGACCTTCGTGACCCGCCGCGTGAATGGGTCATGATTGGCCAAAAGCGGCCGGTTTAGCTTGGTATTCCATTCGGTTTACGGCACGATTCCAAGAGGATGATCATTCCGAGCATCAAAGAAAGTAGATGAGGTCTGATTGCATGTTTGTCATACTGTTGAACTACAAAAAACCTCTATCCGAGGTTGACCGTTTCGTCAGCGAGCATCGAGAGTTTTTAGAGCGGCACTACATTTCTGGCCACTTCCTACTTTCGGGACGCAAGGAGCCACGTACTGGTGGTGTCATCCTTGCCCAGGCAGAAACTAAGGCGGAGATCGAAAGCATCGTTCGGAGCGATCCCTTCTACCGAGAGCAAGTCGCGGAGTATGAGATCGTTGAGTTCTTGCCGTCGAGACCGGCCTCAGTGGCATCCCAGTAAAGCTGACGCGAACTAGGAAAAAAGGAAAAAGACCAAATGCAAACGATACTCGGAGCGGGCGGCGCGATCGGCACGGAATTGGTAAGAGAACTTGCACAGGCGCGGCAACACGTACGTCTGGTTGGGCGCAATCCCACTCCGGTCCCCGGGGCGACCGAAACAGTGTCCGCGGACATATCCAATTTGGATCAAACTATCCAGGCAGTTTCAGGTTCGACAGTGGTGTATTTGCTGGTTGGCTTGAAATACGACGTCAAAATCTGGAGCGAACTGTGGCCAGGCATCATGCGAAACGCGATCGAGGCCTGCAAGCGTACCAAGTCGAAATTGGTCTTTTTTGACAACGTTTACATGTACGGCAAGGTCGCCGGACCCATGACTGAGCAGACTCCCTTTAATCCCTCCTCAAGGAAGGGGGAAATCCGCGCGCAAATAGCATCTGCTCTGCTCGAGGAAATCAAGGCAGGGAATCTCGACGCTATGATTGCGCGCGCGGCGGACTTCTACGGGCCGAACGCAAGGACGAGCATTGCAAATATTCTGGTCTTCGACAAATTTGCGAAGCGGGCCAAAGCTGTGTGCCTGGTCAACGATTCTCTGCCGCACTCCTATACCTATACGCCAGATGCGGCGAAAAGCCTGATAATGCTGGCAAATTCCGAATCGGCATGGAATCAAACCTGGCACGTCCCAACCGCATCGAATCCGCCAACCGGAAAGGATTTCATTCAGATGGTGGCAAAGGCATTCGGAGCTGAGCCAAAGTACCGAATTCTAAGTCGACCGCTTATCAGGCTCGCAGGTTTATTCGACAAGGATATTCGCGAGTCCTACGAGATGCTTTATCAGAACGATTCAGAGTACATTTTTGACTCGTCCAAGTTTTCTAAGGCTTTTGGTCTCGAACCCACTTCTTACGCTGAGGCGGTACGACGTACGGCTCTAAGCTACAAATAGCCAACCCTATGGCGCAAAGCGGTTTGTTGCCACGCGTATACCGCGTGACCGGACTGGGTCGTAAGCTGCTGGCGACGCGCCGCGAACATCAGCAGCGCAGCGATAGCGCCCATCTCCAACCCACCCCAAACCGGACCCCGAGCGAGCGTTCTTTGCTCGCATGGGGGGTACCGCCGGAGTGCAGCCCTTGAGCGTAGTGAAGGGCGCACCGACGGACCTGCCCTCCTCCCACCCCGCACCCTGCTCCAACCCTCACCCACCGCCCAAAAACTTGCGCAACCCGAAACAGGGTTGAGCATTGCACCAAAAACACCAAAAACCACCGAATCTGGCTCTCTTCGAGCCCTGCACCGAATCCTCGCGAGACCTCGACGAGTCCTCCCGCAGTTTTCGCATTTTGAATCGGCGTCATCGGTGTAAACCGGGGCCCGGCGGGAGTTTGTTCCGGGCGCCTCAGTCGTGCCCGTCCTACGCTCGGATGCTCTTTTAGTATCTAAGTAGTTAACATTGAACTTAACATTGGAGCCTGGAGAGAATCTTCTCATCCTCTCCAACCTCAATCGTTGTTACCCTCTATCAGTACAACTGATATGACGCCACGCATCGCCATCCCGGTTCCCACCTCAAAGGATCTGCCCTACAATCAGCGTTCCTGGCCGGCCTATGCAACGGCGGTGACCCGTTCTGGTGGAGAGCCCGTCGCGATCGACCTCAGCGCCTCGCCCGCCCAGATCACCGCCCTGGCCGCTAGCTGCGACGGTGTTCTGCTTCCCGGCAGCCCCGCCGACGTCGACCCGGCACTCTACGGTGCCGATCGCGACCCAGCGTCCGCTCCCGCCGATCCCGCCCGCGAGGCCGTCGATTATCTGCTCCTCGACCATGCCAGCAAATATGCCAAGCCGGTGCTCGCCATCTGCTACGGCGTGCAATCGCTCAATGTCTGGCGCGGCGGCTCGCTCATCCAGGATCTCGCACCCCTGCCCGTCAACCACGGGGCTGGCAGCATGGTTGCCATCGCCCACACCGCGCTCGTCGCCCCCAACAGCCTCCTGGCCTCACTCCTCACCCCGGACGAGGCCCCCGCGTCCAATGGCTTTCTGCGCCTGCCCATCAACAGCAGCCATCACCAGTCCGTGGCCGCTCCTGGCGACGGCCTGCGGATCGTAGCCCGCTGTCCTGACGATGGCGTCATTGAGGCCGTCGAGTTGGAGTCCGACAACAATAAGATGTTCCACGTGGAACATAATGCTCCCGCTGCTACTCCCGCTCCCGCTCCTATCCAGTTCCTTCTCGGGGTACAGTGGCACCCCGAGCGCAGCTATGAGATCAGCGCCGCCAGCCGTGCCCTTTTCCGGCATTTAGTAGCCGAAGCCAGACTCAACGCCGAAGCCCGTGCCGCTGCCGAGCGCAACCCGACCGAAAGTCCGGCCAGATAACGCCAATGGCAACCCTATCCGATGCCCGCATCGCCGCGCTGCTCGAGCCTTACCTCGGGTCCGCCTCCCTGCGACCCGACATCTACGCTCAACTCTCCGCCTACCTCGACCTGCTCCTGAGGTGGAACGCCCGCACCAACCTCACCGCCATCCGCGAGCCGGAAGAGATCGTCCGCCGTCACTTCGGCGAGAGCCTCTTCGCCGGCCTGCATCTCGCCACCCGCCTGTCCGCGGACGCCACGCTACTGGACTTCGGCTCCGGCGCAGGCTTTCCCGGCCTGCCGATTCAACTCCTGCACCCCAGCCTCCGCGTAACCCTGGCCGAATCGCAGGGGAAAAAGGCCTCTTTCCTCCGCGAGGCGATCCGGACCCTCAATCTCCCCACCGAGGTCTGGGCTGCACGCGTCGATACCATGCCACCCATACGCCGCTTCAATGCAGTAACCCTTCGCGCCGTCGACAACATGCAGCAGGCCCTCGCCAATGCCAGGCCTCGCGTTGCGCCCGGTGGCTGGCTGGTAACACTCTCAACCGAACCCGCTCCAAATGACGAATGCATCGCCCTACCCGGAAAGGCTCCCGGCTGGCTCACCCTCCAGGCGCTGCCCTGAACCGATCCAATCCAACCATCGATGTTCCACGTGGAACATTTAAGCCTACAAAAACAAAGATGTTGCTGGAACACCTGGATTGCAGCACAAAGATGGGCTGAATAGGCTCATTTACGTATCGAAAACGCCCTGCTATTCAAGCCAGACCCCGATAATCACACAGCTTCCTCACCGGTTACACAGCTTTTCCTCTCGATATTCCACGGAAAACACAATATTCCCCACATTTCAGATGTTCCACGTGGAACATCCACTCTCCGCTTCTGCTACGCTGGTTCACGCCACGCCATGTCCGAACAGACCAAACTGAACAATCCGTCCCCCCCCCCAAGCCCCGCGCCGCATAGCAAAGTCATCGCCATCGTGAACCAGAAGGGCGGCGTCGGCAAGACGACCACTGCCATCAATTTGGCGGCCGCTATCGCACTCGAAGGTGTCCCGGTCCTGCTGCTCGACGTCGATCCGCAGGCCAACACCACGGGCGGCCTGGGTTTCCCGCGCGACGAAGCCCGCTTGTCGGTCTATGATCTCCTCCTCGGCAACGCCACCGCCCGCGAGGTCATCCTCCCCACCGAGATCCCGAATCTCTCCCTGGTTCCCGGCACCAAGAACATGATCGGCGCCAACGTCGAACTCGTCGCCGTCGAGCGCCGCGAGTCTCGCCTCCGCGAAGCCCTCGAGCCCATCCGCACCGACTACCCCTTCATCTTCCTCGACTGCCCACCCGCCCTCGACCTCCTCACCCTCAACTCACTCGTCGCCGCCGACACCCTCCTCGTTCCCATGCAGGCCGAGTACTTCGCCCTGGAGGGTATCTCGGAGCTGATGGCAACCCTGGACCGCGTCTCCGCCAGCTTCAACCCCAGCCTTGCCCTTGAAGGCATCCTCCTCACCATGTTCGACGACCGCACCAACCTCTCCCAGCAGGTGCGCGACAACCTTCGCGGCTTCTTTGGCGATAAGGTCTTCAAGGCCACCATCCCGCGCAACATCCGCCTGGCCGAAGCGCCAAGTCACGGCAAGCCCGTAGCGCTCTATGATCCACGCTCTCGCGGGGCCGAAGCCTACGCAACCCTCGCCCTCGAACTCCTCGAGCGCAACGGCCTCAAGCCACCGAAGAAGCCCATGCCAGCACCGACCTTCCCTGTGCTCGAAAGCATTGGCGAGTCCAAGGGCATCTGGCCCTTTCGAAAGTCGCCACGCTAGCACCCCGCGTGCCAAACCAAACTCTCCCACTCAAGCAGGAACCACGCATGTCAACATCGAATACCAACAATCCGGCCACGAAGAGCAAACCGCGAGCCCTCGGCAAAGGCCTCGAATCACTTCTGCCGTCACGGCCCGCCACTCCCGCGCCCGTCACCGTCCCCGCTGCAGCGGAACCCACCGGGAAGCCGCTCGAGATTGACCTCGAGCTGATCGACCGCAACCCCTTCCAGACCCGCACCAACTTCGACGAGGTCAAGCTCACCGAGCTCGCCATCTCCATCACCGCCTCCGGCGTCGTGCAGCCCATCGTCGTGCGCCACGGACCAAACCATCGCCAGGACGGCCGCTTCACCCTCATCACCGGTGAGCGCCGTCTCCTCGCCAGCAAGAAGGCGGGTAAGGCCACCATCCCGGCCATTATCCGCGAGGTGTCCAACCTGCAGGCGATGGAGATGACCATCGTCGAAAACCTGCAGCGCGCCGATCTCAACCCGATGGAGCAGGCGCACGCCTATGTACGCCTCAGCCGCGACTTCCACATGACCCAGGAGCAGATGGCCGAGCGCACCGGAAAGGATCGCGCCAGCGTATCTAACTTCCTTCGTTTGTTGAAGTTACCTGATTCAGTCCAGCGCCAGGTAGAGGCTGGCGAACTCAGCTTCGGCCACGCCCGCGCGCTCCTCGCTCTCGAATCGCCCGAGGCCATCGCCGCCGCCGCGAAAAAGGTTCTCGCGCTGCATCTCTCCGTGCGGGCCACAGAAAACTACGTCCAGGGTCTGCTCAACCCCGAGTCCAGGACCAAGGAACCCAAGCCCAGCATTCCCCTCGACCCCAACGTCCGCGAAGCCCAGGACCGGCTACGCCACAGCCTCGGCCTCAAGGTCACCATCGAGGACAAGAAGGGCAAGGGCAAGGTCATCATCGAGTACTCTGGCGTCGAGGACTTCGACGCCATCCTCACTGCGCTCGGAAATAAGCCCGGTCTTTAGCCAGGACGATTGCTGCTGCTGTAGATTTGGGGTTTCAGCCCTGGGACCTGCTCTCCGAATCCACTCTGTCTGAACGACACTAACCATGCGCCGCATCGCATCCATGGAGAACAGCTTCTAATGCAGGCCACCGGCTTCGAGTATCGTTTCCGCTTTCCCATTCACGCGGTCATCTACGTCCTTGGCTTCACGGCGCCGTGGATCTTCGTTCCCGCGCTTGCTGACGTTCCCGGCTTTACCGGCAGCTCCACCTGGCTCATCTTCTCCTCCATGCTCGCGAGCCAGGGCTGGCTCACCTTCAGCGCCGCGACGATTGTGCTGCTCCTTGTTGCGCTCCTCTTCACGGCCTTCGGCGCTGTTCTGCGCATCTGGGGTTCAGCCTACGTCGGCTCCAGCGTGGTCAAGTCCCCCACGATGCACGGCGCAGCCATGCTCGCCGACGGTCCGTACCGCCGCACCCGCAATCCGCTCTATCTCGGCACGCTGCTGCACACCCTTGGGGTCGCCATCCTGATGCCTCCCAGCGGCGCACTCTTCGCCGTGGTCTTGCTATGGATCTTCCAGGTGCGCCTCGCGCTCGCCGAGGAGCCCTTCCTCGCCGCGCGCTTCGGCCAGCCGTACCTCGACTACAAAGCCGCCGTGTCGCGCTTCCTGCCGTCACTCACGCCACAAGTTCCAGCCGCCGGTGCGCAGCCGCACTGGATCCAGTCTCTGCTTGGCGAGATCTATTTCCCCGCCGCATTCTTCGTTCTGGCGATCTTCGGCTGGAGCTTCAACGCGCAACCCATCCGCCAGGGTCTGCTCATCTCGCTGGGGGTCTGGCTCATCGTGCGTGGGCTTCTGCCGCGCGCCAGCCAGGACACCTTCCTACTCGCATAGACTGCACGATCACCCGGCAAGGCCAAAGGGCCGGAGCCTCGACACAGACAGCGTCGACTCTCCAGCCCTTCTCACTGGCCTCCAAAAACCCGAGCTACTTCTTGGGCGGAGCGATCGTGTCCTTCGCAACCTTGGCCACGCGGAACTTGACCACGGTCTTGGCCTTGATCTTGATGGCCTCGCCGGTCTGGGGGTTGCGGCCGATGCGCGCCTTGCGCTCTGCCTTCACCAGCTTGCCGATGCCGGGAATCGTGAACTCACCAGTCTTCTTGGTCTCCTTGATGGCAGTCTCGGACAGCGTTTCGAGGAACGCTGCGGTCTGCTTGTTGGTGAGCTCGAGCTTCTCCGCGAGTAGGCGAACCAGCTGTGTCTTTGTAATTCCCTTTGCCATGTTGTATCTCCTTCGTTCGGTGAATAGATAAAGCGGATTGGGCATGGGTCTCAGCCCATCTCCCGCAACCTGCCCCTGGCAACTTCCCGTTGTATCTTCCAGCTAACCTGCCGGAAGCTTTACGCGGTGGTAATCGCCAGTGTTCATGCGGGTGCGGAGAACCGCCGCCGATGTTCACCTTCAACCTTCCTGAGCTCTTTGTCAACGCCAAATCAGCCATTTCCACAGATATTTGCTGGTTTTTCCCGAAATTGTTCCCTTTTAGACCCATTTTCTTCCGATTTCCCCGGTCTTTTCGCCTAAACACCCTTGGAATAGGGCTTCACTTCCACCCGGAACGTTCCTTCGTCGACGCGCCGCCGCCCTTGAGAATCGCCTCATTCAGCGCATCCACCAAGGGTGCCGCCATCCGAAACCGTCGCACGATCTCGCGCGCCAGCACCGGCTCCAGCGCAAGCGCCGCCGGCAGCGCAGCGCGCACGCCCCAGTTCTTCGCGCGCACCAACTCGTCTGCAGGATCATCGGCTGCGAAGCCTCTGGGCATGCGCGTCAGCGCCTGCGCCTCGATCGCCTGGAAACCCGCGACGCCCTCAAACCCTGCGCCCCGTGCCTTCATCAGCTTCTTCACGCGCGCGCGGTACGCCTCATGGTTCGCGCTCATCCATCGCCGCAGCGTCAGCAGTTGCTCGCGCTCCGGCATATACACGCCGGCTGCGACGACCACCTCCTGCGGACTCACCTGCAGATAAAACCCACCGCCCGAGGTCTTCTCCATCCCGCGCCGCGCCCACCACGCCCCAAGATGCGTCTTGTACGGCAACTTGTTCGCGCTGAACCGTATGTCGCGATAGATGCGGAAGGCGATCTTGTGCGGAGGCCGCACATGCTCCGGTGCAAACTCCTCCATCGCCGCGCTGATCTCCTCCACCAGCGCGAGCATCGGAGCCTTCAGTGCGCGCTCATACACATCCCGCCGCGCCTCAAACCACTCGCGGTCATTGTTGCGCGCAAGCCCGCGCAAAAACTTCATCGCCTCAGCTGTAAAGTATGTCGCCATCGCTCTTCGATGCTACGCAACGTCCATCGTCATCACAACGCACACCGCCGAAGACTGAAGTCCCGGGAGGCCTCTGCCCTAATGTTTCCGCACCATCCGCCGCCACCACTGCACCCCCAGGAATCCGAGCGCCAGCGCCATCACCACCACTCCCACCGGAAACCCCGCGCGCCGGTATGTCAGCGCAAAGTCCGGATGCCTGCCTGTCGCCATCATATAAACCAGCATCGCGACGATGGCCAGGAACGTCGTCAGGAAGAACGCTCCCATTCCTGCAGCGACGCCCATCAGCAGCGACTGGAACCAGCCCAGTTTGCCCAACGGAATCCCAAGCAACTCACCCTCACGCCGCGCCCGTTCAACATCGTTTGCTGTAGCCATACTCATTTAGAATAAGCCCATGGCAGAGACTCTACAGACCGGCCAGCAACGCGCATCGCAACTCGTGCGTGCCGCGCAAATCGCGCACGATACTGAGGTCCGTCAATCCCCCAACGGCGTTTCCTTCGCCACCTTCGGCGAAACCGGCCTCGCCGACCTCGATCTCGACCGCATGCTGGAGGCCGTGCCCACCGCCATCACCGCAGCGCTCAAGGCCAACACCTACTACTTTGTCCCGCTCGCTCTGCGCGAAGCCACCGAGAACATCGACACCACCGAGAACATCGACACCACCGAGAACATCGACACCACCGGGAACATCGACACCACCTCCGCCAACAAGGCCGCCACACCCAGTCCCGCCATGGTCGCCAGCGCCTACACCGACGAGTTCTCCGACGCCGCCATCTGTCATCGCAACGTCGAGCTCGGCCACGGCAAGCGCGGCGTCTTCATCTCCACCCGCCTCATGGGCGACCGCTTCGCCCTCAGCTTCGAGTTCTTCATCAACGTCGCGCACGCCTTCGTCGATCAGGCCGGCGTCCCCGCCGCATTCTCCGACCTCGTCTGGAAGCAGGCCCTCAACAACATTCGCGGCGAGACCAGCGTCGACGCCTGGGAGTCCCGCAACCTCGCCTTCGGCCGCCCCGCCAACGCGCAGCCCGAGCCCTTGCAGCCCGCATCGCGCCGCAACCGCATCGCCCTCGCGAGCTTCTCCGCCCGGCAGCGCTCGTTCTCGAACTCAACGGCCCTGCACTCGACCCTCCCGCAGCTCAATGCAGCGGCGCAGCAAGGCGCTGAAGCTCAACCCAGCCTCAACGAGAAAGAACGCGGCCTCTACCTCGATTCCGCCTTCTCCGACGCGGTCGCGATCTACCTGCTCTCGCTGGCTCTGGACTTCGACTACAGCGAGCTCCGCGAGCGCGAGTACCCGCTGCTCGCCCCTGCAGCCCTTGCCGCGCGCCTGCGCGTCATCGCAGACCTCTTCCCACCCAACCCCGGCTACGAGTTCGCCGTCCGCTACCGCCGCCGCGCGTAAGCACACGGCTTTTCCTATCCGAAGCGTGTGCTCAGGTACCCCCAAGGCTTCAGCCTCGGGTCTCATAGGACTGCCCAATATCGGGGCTTTAGCCCCTGGGATATGCGCTTCTACCGCACCGCCGCCATCGCCGCGCGGAACAGCCGCTCGAAGTCCCCGGCAACCGCAGCATCCTTCGCCGCGCTCTCCACCGCCTTCTGCGCAACCGGTCGCGGATACCCAAGGTTCACCAGCGCGCTCAGCACATCCTCCGCGGTCGCACCCAGCGAAGGCTTCGCCCCAACCCCCGCCGCAGCGAACCCGGCCAGATCATCGAGCTTGTCCTTCAGCTCCAGTACCACGCGCTCGGCCGTCTTCTTCCCAATACCCGGAATCTTCGTCAGCGTCGCATGATCCCCGCCGCGAATCGCTCCCACCAGCCGCTCCGCCGAGATCCCACTCAGCACCGTAATCGCCAGCTTCGGCCCAATGCCGGAGATCGTCAGCAGCTTCTCAAACAGCCGCTTCTCCGTAATCTCCACAAAGCCAAACAGCAGGAACGCATCCTCGCGCACATGGGTATACACATGCAGCCGCGCCTCCGCGCCCACGTCGCCGATCTCGGTATACGTCGCCACCGAGATCGCCAGCTCATACCCCACGCCGCCACAGTCAACGACAACAGCGTTGGGCGACTTACTCAGAATCTGTCCACGAAGATGCGCGATCACAGCGCGATTCTACCTTTACTGCTGCTCTGCCACATAGGTCTCATGAATTACCGCACGCAATCGCTCGGTCAGCGCCTGCGCATCGCGCGTGGTCATCCCCACCGTGGAGATCGGTTCTCCCACAATCAACTTCAACGGCCTTGACCGCAGCGCATACGCATGGATCGGCAGCAACTCGTAGGTGCCCACCAGCGTCAGCGGCACCAGCGGCACCTGCGCCTTGATCGCCATCCACGCCGCTCCCGCCAGCATCGGCTGCAACTCGCCGTTGAACGCGCGCCCACCCTCCGGAAAGATCACCATCGGCATCCCAGCCTGCAGCGTCCTGGCTCCACGCGCCAGGCTCACGATGCCGGCCCGCGCCGAGCTCTGATCGATCGGCACCTGCCCCGACCGATGCAGATACCACCCAATAAACGGCATCTTCCACAGCGCCGCCTTCGCCAGGATCCGAAACTGAAACGGCAGCTTCGCAAACAGCACCGGCGTGTCGTAGTAGCTCAGATGGTTGCACGCATACACGGCCGTCTCATGCGCCAGCAGCCGCTCTGCATGTACCAGTGTCACCGGAGACAGTGCCACCCGCAGCATCACCCGCGCCCACGCCCGCGCAATCGCGTGCTGCTGTCTGCCATCCTTGTCCCACAGACCGCACACCAGCGAGATCGTCCCAAAGAACACGGTCGCCAACGCTAAGACTGGCAGAAAAAACAGGTAGTTCGCCCAGCGCCATGCTCGCGACACAACAGGCGGCGGCGCATCCTGCGGCGCAATCGGCTCTTCGGTCTTCAGGGTCTCATTCGCTGCAGCCATCTCTCTTCATGCTACCGCGCTTCGCCCAGCACGAGTTCCCTAAGCTCTCCTACAAGGAACACCGAGCCCGTCGCGACGATCACACCCTCCTTCGGCGTAATCGCCTCAGCCTGCGCCAGCGCCCCCGGAAGATGCGGCGCTGCATGCGCCGGCACATCGAGCCGCCGCGCTGCAGCGATCAACTCATCCACCGTCGCAGCGCGCGGATTCTGTATCGGCGTCAGGATCACATGGTCGCGCGCCCGCGCCGGATCGCCCGAAGTCGAGTCGAACAGCGGCAGCAGCACCTGTTCCATCTCGTCGATCTGCTTATCTGCCAGGCAGCCGAAGATCAGCGTTCGCGGCATCTCGTCGGGCAACTGCGCCAGCGCCGCCCGCAGGGTCCACGCGCCGGCAGGATTGTGCGCAACATCCAGCAGCAACGGCGCATGTCCAGCCCGCGAAGCAATCCACTCCAGCCTCCCCGGCCACTCCGTCGCCCTCACGCCCTGCTCGATCGCCGCATTCGAAATCGCCAACCCACGCCCTTCGTGAAGATGATTCGTCCGCAGCTCGATCGCCGTCGCAATCGCCAGCGCCACATTCCGCTGCTGATGCTGCCCCGCCAGCGGCGAGTCCACGTGCAGCACCTCACCATCGATGGCCAGGTCATAGCGATTCCGCGCCAGCGGCGAACCACTCGCACCGTCCTTCGCAACCGCCGCAATCTCCCTTGGCGGCAGACACCGCGCCGCATCCACGCCCCGCACGCCCAGCCGCACCGCAGCCTCGCCGATCGCGGCATTCGCCTCCGGATGCTGCGACAGCGTCACCAGCACGCCATCCTGGCGCGAAATCCCCGCCTTCTCGCCCGCAATCTCGCGCAGCGTCGTCCCGAGATACTCCGTGTGGTCGATCCCGATATCCGTAATCACGCTCACGACGGGCTCCACCGAGTTGGTCGCATCCAGCCGCCCACCCAGCCCCACCTCCAGCACCGCCAACTCCACGCCCTGCTCCGCAAACCAGCAGAACCCAATCGCCGTCAGCAGCTCAAAGTAGCTCGGATAGTGCGGCAGCACCGCACTCGCGATCAGCCGCATGGCCGCAGCATCCACCCGCCCGAACACCCGCCCGAAGTCCTCGTCCGGAATCTCCGCCAGCCCGCCAGCACCCGCCGCCTGTGGCCCCGACACGCGCACCCGCTCATTCACCCGCAGCAGGTGCGGCGACGTATACAGCCCCGTCTTCAACCCCGCTGCATTCGCAATCGAAGCCAGCGTCGCCGCCGTCGACCCTTTGCCATTCGTGCCCGCAATCAGCACCGACGCAAAGCGTTTCTGCGGATCACCCAGCACCTCCAGCAGCGCGCGGATATGCTCCAGCGAAAACTTCCTCCGCACCGTGCCGGCGGTCGTCCCATCGCCCGCGCGTCCCACGCGCAACTCCGGCGTCAACGCCGCCAACCGATGCAAAGCTTCCTCGTACGTCATCACGTCTATCAGTCTCGCACCCCAGCCTCTTGTGACCCAGCCTCTTGTGACCCAGCCTCTTGTGACCCAGCCACTTGTGGCCCAGCTTCTTGTGACCCAGCCACGCACATCCTTGCGGTCTTCCCGCGAACCAGCAACCCATCCGTACGCCCCGCAAAATATCTCGCCGTCAGCGCCGCGCTATCCAGGTCCTCCACCACCCGCATCCCCGCTCGCTGCAGCTCCGCGGCCAACTCCTCCGGGGTAAAGAACAACTGAAACGGCTCACCCGCCTGCGCCACGCGCGACGCCATCGAGTCCAGCATCCACTGCTCCTGCCACCCCAGCACCGCACGCGGCTGCGAGTAATCGAACACCACCTCGCTGCCCCGCGCAAAACCGCCCAGCAGTGCTGTCGTCGCTCGAAACGCCTCCAGCGTCAGATACGGAACCACGCCCAGCCACGCCGTCACCGTCGGCACGCTCGCATCGAACCCCGCCTCGCGCAATCTCTCGCGCAGCGCCTGCGGCTCCAGTCCGGAGGCCGCCCGCTCGAAGTCCACCGCCACAAACCGCGCGCTCTCCGGCGGAACGATTCCCGCACCCGCCAGCATCTCCATCTTCCACGCCTGCGTCGCAGGGTGGTCCACCTCAAACACCCGCACATCCGAATACGCATTGCGACACGCAAACGTATCCAGCCCAGCGCCCAGCACCAGGTACTGCCGAACGCCCAACCTGCGCACGCCCGCGGCCAGCGTATCCTCTGCCAGCCGCGCCCGCGCCACCATGAACGCGCGCAACCCCGCGGAGAACGGCCGCTTCACGCTATCCGGCGTCCGCTTCAGCTCCTCTTGAAACTCTTTCCCCAGGATGCGCACCGCCAGCGGATCGTCGAACGCCAGCGGCTTCGCATCCTTCATCTGGTGCGCCGCCCGCCGCAGCGCCACGCGCAACGCTGTCCGCGATGGAATCGCCTCATGCATGACGTCGTCTTACGCGGTCTTGCGGGGCTCGGTCATCCACTTCAGCGTCTCCGCCAGATACGCCTTCAAGTCCTTGCGCTCCACAATCGCATCCAGGAACCCATGCTGCAGCAGGAACTCCGACCGCTGAAATCCCTCCGGCAGCTTCTGCCGAATCGTCTGCTCGATCACGCGCGGTCCGGCAAACCCGATCAGCGCGCCCGGCTCGGCGATATTCAGGTCGCCCAGCATCGCAAAGCTCGCGGTCACGCCGCCGGTCGTCGGGTCGGTCATCAGGCTGATGTACGGAATCTTCGCATCGTCCATCTTCCCCAGCCCCGCCGCCACCTTCGCCATCTGCATCAGGCTCGCGATCCCCTCCATCATGCGCGCCCCACCGCTCGCCGACACGATAATCAGCGGCACACGCCGCTCCAGCGACCGGTCCACCGCCCGCGCAATCGTTTCACCCATCACCGGGCCCATGCTGCCGCCGATGAACGCATACTCCATCACCGACAACACCACATCCTGCTCGCCAATCCTGCCTACAGCATTGATGATCGCGTCATTCAGCCCAGTACTCTTCTGCGCTGCCGCAAGCCGTCCCTTGTACGGTTTCAGGTCGGTAAACTCCAGCGGATCGGTCGACCGCAGCTCCAGGTCCACGAGCTCATACCCCGGCTCCAGCAGGCTCTCAATCCGCTCCCGCGCACTCAACTTGAAGTGCTTGCCACAGCATGGGCACACCTGCAGATTGGCGTCGAGGTCGGCCTTCCACAGTGTCTTCCGGCACTGATCACACTTGATCCATAATCCTTGGGTCCGCACCTCGTGGTCGGGTGTCGGGGAAATCTGGTGTGCATCTCGTTTGAACCAAGTCATCGCCGGCGCTCTCTCCTGCCCCGCACCAAGTGCCAGGGGCCTCTGCCATTGTATCGAAACCATACTCCCTTCGGGGTCCAATGCACTATCCTTGTAGCCGTGAGCAACCTAATCAAGATCCAGCTTCCCGACGGCTCCATCCGCGAAGTTCCCAAGGGCACAACGCCCTTTGACATCGCCAACAGCATCTCCCCGCGCCTCGCCGCGGCAGTCGTTGTCGCGCGCATCAAGCCGCTAACGCCCGTCATCGCCAGCACCAACGAGGCCGCTCTCGAGCAGTCCGAAGAGGCCATGTACTCCAGCCACATCACCACCGCCGAGCGCATCGTCGACCTCTCCGCACCGCTCCACGAAGACGTCGCCCTCGAGCTCCTCAAGGAGAACGACCCCGCCGCCCTGAAAGTCGTCCGCCACTCCGCTGCGCACGTGATGGCGACGGCCATCCTCGAGCTCTTCCCCGAAACCAAGCTCGGCCACGGCCCCGCCACCGACAACGGCTTCTTCTACGACGTCTACCGCACCGTCCCCTTCACCGAAGCCGACCTCGCCGCCATCGAAGTCCGCATGGCCGACGTCGTCAAGCGCGATCAACCCTTCATCCAGGTCATCGAATCCCGCGAGCAAGGTCTGGCCGACTACACCGCGCAGGGCGAGTTCATGAAGGTCCACTTCATCGAGCGCTTCACCAAACCCGGCGACGAAATCTCCCTCTACCAGAACGGCGAGTTCTCCGACTTCTGCCGCGGCCCGCACGTTCCCTCCACCGCCCGCGTCAAGGCCTTCAAGGTCACGTCCATCGCCGGCGCCTACTGGCTCGGCGACGAGAAGAACCAGCAACTCCAGCGCATCTACGGAACCGCCTTCTTCAACCAGAAAGATCTCGACGCCCACTTCAAGCACCTTGAAGAGGTCAAGGCCCGCGACCACCGCGTCCTCGGCAAACAGCTCGACCTCTTTAGCATTCAGGAAGTCGCCGGCGCCGGCCTCATCTTCTGGCACCCCAAGGGCGGCCTCATCCGCAAGACCATGGAAGACTGGATGCGCGACGAGTGCGTCCGCCGCGGCTACCTGCTCGTCTACACGCCGCACATCATGCGTCGCGAGCTCTGGAAGATCAGCGGCCACGAGAGCCACTACGCCGACAACATGTATCCGCCGATGGAGCTGGACGACGCCGAGTACCGCCTCAAGCCGATGAACTGCCCCGGCCACATCCTCATCTACAAGAACTCGCCCAAGTCCTACCGCGACCTCCCGCAGCGCTACGCCGAGCTCGGCAACGTCTACCGCTACGAACGCTCCGGCACCATGCACGGCCTGCTCCGCGTGCGCGGCTTCACCCAGGACGACGCCCACATCTTCTGCACCCCCGCACAGATCGAAGACGAGGTCGTAGCCTGCATCGAGTTCGCGCAGTCCGTCCTCACCACCTTCGGCTTCAAGGACTTCAAAGTCGAGCTCTCCACCTGGGACCCGAACAAGCCGCAAGACTACACCGGCTCGCCCGAAGCCTGGCAGCAGGCGATCGACTCGCTCAAGGCGGCGCTCATCCGCAAGAACATCCCCTTCGTCGAGATCCCCGGCGAGGCCGCCTTCTACGGCCCCAAGATCGACGTCAAACTGGTCGACGTCCTCGGCCGCCTCTGGCAGCTGTCAACAGTTCAATTCGACTTCAACCTCCCCGCGCGCTTCGAGCTCGAGTACATCGGCGAAGACGGCGCTGCGCACCAGCCCGTCATGGTCCACCGCGCTCTCTTCGGCTCCGTCGAACGCTTCTTCGGCGTCCTCATCGAGCACTACGCCGGTGCCTTCCCCCTCTGGCTTGCTCCCGTCCAGGTGGGCCTCGTCCCCATCTCCAACGAGAAGCACCTCGCCTACGCCGAAACCGTCAAGCAGCGCCTCGAAGCAGCTGGCCTCCGCGTCGAACTCGATTCCTCCAACGGCAAGATGCAATCCAAGATCCGCGACTTCGGCCTCCAGAAGATCCCCTTCATCCTGATCCTCGGCGACAAGGAAGCCGCATCCGACAGCGTCAGCGTCCGCGTCCGCGCCAAGGGCGACGAAGGCAGCATCCCTCTCGACGCCTTCCTCGACCGCGCAAATAGGCTGGTCACCAGCCACTCCATGGAGCTGTAAGATGCCGCCTCTTACGACCCAACAAAGAGATTCGGTGCTTCCACTGCTAGAGAAAATTCGCGCAGACATTCGGGAGCTAGCGGGCGACGACGAAACAGTCGTATTCCAGATGCGACGTTACATTGGGAAGCGTCTGGAATTCGATGAACGAGGAACACCGGCAGTTCGTCGCAGACTTAAGAACCTCAAGTGGAAACTCCAACGGGGCTTATGCGCTGTGTGCAAAGAAGCGCTGCCGATTCATGGCTCAGAGCTAGACCGCACGGAAGCAATTCTCGGCTATACGGAAGAGAACACAAGGCTCGTGTGCCACAACTGCCATCGGTCTACTCAAGAAGCGAAGGATTTCGCCAAAGCCTAACCTCCGCATCCAATCAATCGCGGGCTCTCGGGCATAACCCGCGCAAACCTCCTCACACGTCATCCGCATCTCACCTCGGCAGAGGTGCTGCAATGAAAGCAGTCGTTCTGCACGAGTACGGTGGACCGTCCAAGCTTAAATACGAAGACTTCGAAGACCCCAAACCCGGCCCCGGCGAAGTCCTCGTTCGCGTCCAGGCCATCAGCCTCAATCCGATCGATTGGAAGATGCGCTCCGGAGCAGCCAAGGAGCGTTTCCCGGTGAACTTCCCCGTCATCCTCGGTCGCGATGTCGCCGGCCTTATCCGCGAACTCGGCCCAGACGTCGATAGCATTAAGTCGGGCTTCAAAGTAGGCGACCGCGTCTTCGCTCTCGCCCACGCCACCTACGCCGAGCTCTGCGTCGTCAAAGTCTCCGACCTCGCACTCATCCCCGAAGGCCTCGACATCACCACCGCGGCCGCCATCCCACTCGTCTCGCTCACCGGCGACCAACTCATTCGCCGCGCAGCCAACGTGCAACCCGGCCAGACAATCATCCTCACCGGAGCTCTCGGCTCCGTAGGTCGTTGCGCGCTCTTCGCCGCGCTTGAGATCGGCGCAAAAGTCATCGCCGGCGTCCGCAAGCAGCAGATCGAAGAAGCCATCGCCCTCGGTGCCACAGCGGCCATCGACATCAACGACGACAAGTCCATCGCCTCGGTCGGCATCGTCGACGCCGTCGCCGACACCGTCAATCACGACATCGCCGCCAAGCTCATCGCCAAGGTAAAGCCCGGCGGCATCTTCGGCAGCGTCCTCGGCCCACCCTCGAACGCAGCGCTCAATCCCACCGTTCAGGTCAACGCGATCATGGCCGTGCCTGATCCCAGAACTGTCATCCACTACGCGGAAGCGGTCCGCAACGGCAAACTCAAGCTTCCCATCGACCGCGTCATGCCATTAGCAGAAGCCGGCGACGCCCAGGCCATCGCTGAAAAGGGCGGCATCGGCAAGATCATCCTCACTGCCTGACCGCCGCTCTCAACAAACACGAAGGCCACCAAAGCTGGCGGCCTTCGTTCTTCTCTATCCTCTACACTCTATCCTCTACACTCTGCTTTACCCCAGCGTCTCCATCAGCTTATTCACCGTACGATTCAGGTCCTTATCAAGCCGCCGCTGCCCATCGATCTTCGCGATCGAGTGCATCACGGTCGTATGGTGCTTGCCGCCGAACTGTCTTCCGATCTCCGGCAGGCTGGCCTCGGTCAACTGCTTGGCCAGGTACATCGCAATCTGCCGCGGCACCACAATCTGCCGCGAGTTGTTCTTCTGCTTCAGCTCGGCAACGCGCATTCCAAAGCTCTCGGCGACAGCCCGCTGAATCGCCTCGATCGAAATCTTGCGCACCTGCGTGTCGATGAACTGCTTCAGGCACTGCTGGGCGGTAGGCAATGTGATTTCTACGCCGTGAAGACTGCACCATGCGATCAACCGCACCAGCGCACCCTCAAGCTCGCGCACATTGGTCCGCACGTTGCCCGCGATAAACAGCGCCACGTCGGTCGGCAGCACGGTCTGTTCCAGCTCTGCCTTGCGCTGCAGAATCGCAACCTTCGTCTCCAGGTCCGGCGGCTGAATATCCACCACCAACCCCCACTCGAAGCGCGACCGCAGCCGGTCTTCGAAGTCGTTCAACTCCTTCGGAGGCCGGTCGCTCGCCACCACGATCTGCTTGTTCTGCTCATGCAGCGCATTGAACGTATGGAAGAACTCTTCCTGCGTGCGCTCCTTGCCTGCGAGGAACTGAATGTCGTCGATCAGCAGCACATCCACGGTGCGATACCGGTCGCGAAACCCGGTCATCTTGTCATAGCGCACCGAGTTGATCATCTCGTTGGTGAACTTCTCGCCCGACACATAGCTCACCGCCGCCGCTGCATTGCGCGCCTTCACCAGGTGTCCAATCGCCTGCATCAGGTGGGTCTTGCCCAGCCCCACGCCGCCATAGAGGAACAGCGGGTTGTACGCCTTCGACGGCCGCTCCGCCACCGCCTGCGATGCGGCCTGCGCGAACTGGTTGCCGCTGCCGATCACAAACGAATCAAATTGATAGCGCGGGTTCAACTGTGCCGCAGTATTCCAATCGAAGCGCGCCTGCTCGGGTCCTGCCGGCATTGGCCCACCATTGCCACGCCGCGGTGCGTTCTGGCTATGGCTCGGCTGCGGTGCAAAGCCGCCATCCTCGCGCACGCGAGGAACCTCGTGCGGCGGCACCTGGAAGACAACATCGTCGATCTCCAGGCCAAGATTATCGATCGCCTCTCCAATCAGATCGCCATACCGGTCGCCGATATGCTGAAACTCCTCGGATGGAATCCTCACATGGAGCGTCCGCGCGCTGATGTGAGAGAAGCGAGTCGGCTTCAGCCATGTCTCATAACTCTGGCGGTTGATCTTCTTCTCGAGCGCACCGAGGATCCGAACCCACTGGTTCAGTACGGCAGCCGGAACCGGAACAAATGACATCGTCTAAGCCTTCCTTACTTTCATCAAGTCGTTCACTGTGGCAACTTCGGCATAGAGAGATTCGAAAAAAGAAGCCAAAAATGTCCTATTCCGCGATTGGATCGCGGAGCCGGCCATCAGTTGGGTGCTTTTGAAGTCCAGCGCCATTCTTCGCGTTGGAGAAGTGAAGCAAGTGCGTTGGCCCGTCGGAAATCTTCGCCGCGAGACATTCACACATCACGGAACGGAATCGATACTAGCATGCGAACAGGGCCTATTTAGCAAGCCAAATTTACCAAAATTGAGAAAGTTTTTTCTGTTGCACCATCCTTTGTGAAGAATCCGCAAACCGCTTCGGTAACCGGATTCCTGCATGTGCCTTGAATCGACACATGTCGTATTTTATTGCCCGTTTTCCTCAACTCGGATATACTCAAGACTTGCTGCCGAGTGGGCCTTCAAAGCCTCTCCAGTGCCCACAGCCTGAAAACTCGCCTCCTCCTTAAAAGGCGACCGTGGCATGAGGCCAGCAGACAACTTTGAGACAGGACAAACACGATGCCCAAGCGCACCTTCCAACCCAACCGCCGTCGCCGTAGCAAGGTCCACGGCTTCCTCGTCCGCATGGCCTCCAAGGCCGGAGCGGCCGTCCTCAACCGCCGCCGCGCCAAGGGCCGCCACAAGATCGCTGTCTCCGCAGGCTTCCGCGACTAAAGCGCTCCTTCGCGCAACTTCAACCAGCGCGCTCACGGGAGCACTCCCGCTGAGCGCGTTTCTGTGTCCAGCGCGTGTTTCTGTGTCCAGCGCACGTTTCTGTGTTCGCGGCACCTCTTCTCATGATCTCCTCGTCGACCACACACCGCCTGCGCAAACATGCCGACTACCAGCTCGTCTATAAGGCCGGCCGCAAGCAATTCGCAAAGCAGCTCGCCTACTTCCACGCGCTGCGCCCGGCAGACAGGCGATCCGAGACCACCGGCCCGCGCATCGGCCTCACGGTACCCAAGGCCCTCGGCAAAGCCGTCGATCGCAACCGCATCAAGCGCCGCCTGCGCGAGGCCGTCCGCGCCGCGCTCCCGCTGCTCACATCTCCGGTCGACGTCGTCCTGCATCCACGCCGCTCCGTCATCGACCTCGACTTCGCGCAACTCAAGCGCGAGGTCGCAAACATCTTCCGCAGCGTCCAGGCCGCCTGCGACCGCAACCCAGCGCGCGACCGCAACGCCGTGAACGACAACTCCGCTCCCAGCCAACCATGAGCGATCTTCCCCCCAACTCCCGCCGTGAACGCATCGCCGCTGCGCTGCTTGCATTCCACAAGCGGGCTCTCTCACCCTTGCTGCACGTCTTCGCTGTCACGCAGTGCAAATACCTTCCCACCTGCAGCGAGTACGCATACGTCGCCGTTGTCCGCCACGGCTGGCTGCGCGGCAGTTGGCTCGCTATCCGGCGCGTCGCCCGCTGCCATCCCTTCGCCGCCGGCGGCCACAACCCAGTCCCATAGACCCAGTCCCATAACCGTTCAGCGGCGCTTTACCCGGCCTTACTATTGACACAATCGCAGCATTCACCATTTACCATTAGACGTTAGCTGGCTGTGCCTTCACGCCGGCCTTGGAAAGAGTAGGAATCCTTTGCCAGAGTTTCGTAATCCCAATCAGGGCGGTGGCGGAAGCCAGGACAATCGCTCCTTTCTGATCATGATGATCGTCATGCTCGGGGTCATCTTCGGCCTTCAGTACTGGCGCTCCCAGCACAACCCGCAGACGGCCTCGCCCAACGAACAGACGTCCATCTCTGCACCGGCCACATCCGCAGCACCGGCCTCGCCCGCTGCTGGAGGCACGACCCCCGGCTCTGCCGCCACGCCTGCAGTCGCCGCCGCCGCCGAGACCTCCACTGTCGTCGAGAACGAACTCTACCGCATCACCTTCTCCAACCGCGGCGGCCAGGTCACCTCCTGGATCCTCAAGAAATACAAGGACCCCGAGGGCCATCCCCTCGACCTCGTCCACCACGGCGCATCCGCGCTCTACGGCTACCCGCTCTCGCTCTACACCTATGACGACGGCCTGACGAAGCAACTCGCCAGCGCGCTCTACGTGGCCTCCGCCAGTGGAACGCTGCAAGCCCCCGCCACCCTCACCTTCAAATATGCCGCCGGCAATCTCTCCGTCAGCAAGACCTTCACCTTCGGCGCCGACTACGTCGTCCACGCCGACACCGTCGTCCTCCGCGATGGCGCACCCATCCGTGCTCTGCTCTCCTGGCCCGCCGGCTTCGGCGACATGGACACCGCCATGGCCTACGCCAGCGAGCAGGTCGATACCAGCACCAACGGCAAGGATGAGCACACCGCCTCCAAAAAGGTCTCCGGCGGTGCCACGCTCAACGGTCCCTTCGACTTCGCCGGCGTCAGCGACCAGTACTTCGCCGCCGTCTTCATGCCCACTCAGCCGGACGACGCATCGCTCGTCACCCTGGAAAACAAGATCGACATCGCCAAGGTAAAGCGCAACAAGGAGACGGGCACAACGGTTGCGACACAGGGCACAAAGCTTCTGCCCGTCCTCGGGATAGCGGCCGGCTCACTCTCCGGGCACAACGAGACGCGCATCTTCGTCGGCCCCAAGGCCATCGACGTCCTCAAAAGCATCCACACCGCCGATGGCAGCTCTCTTGAGCCCGTCCTCGACTTCGGCTTCTTCGGTCCCATCGGCAAATATCTCTTCCTCGGCCTGCGCGCGGTCCACTCCGCCATCGCTCCGCATGACAATGGCGTGCACAACTACTCCTGGGGATGGGCGATCGTCATCTTCACCATCCTCATCAACCTCGCGCTGCTGCCCCTGCGCGTGCAGGGCATGAAGTCCGCTCTGAAGATGCAGCGCATCCAGCCCCAGATCGACGCCATCAAGGCGAAGTTCAAGAACCCCAAGGCCACCGATCCCAAGGCCGCCGAGATGAATGCGGAGGTCATGGCCATGCAGAAGGCCAACGGTGTCAGCATGCTGGGCGGCTGTATCCCGTCGCTCGTTCAGCTGCCTCTGCTCTTCGCCTTCTTCACCATGATGACCAAGGTTGTCGAGCTCCGCCAGGCGCACTTCTTCTGGCTCCCGGATCTCTCCTCGGCCGACCCCTACCACATCCTTCCCATCATGATGGTCGCCACCTCCTTCCTGGCGCAGTTCTACACCCCGTCCCCCGGCGTCGATCCACAGCAGCAGAAGATGATGGCCTTTATGATGCCCGCCTTCTCCGGCTACATGACCTGGAACTACGCCTCCGGCCTCGCGCTCTACTGGAACATCGGCAACATCGTCATGATCGTCCAGCAGTTGGTCATGAACCAGACCTCGCTCGGTCGCGAGATGAAGGACATCGCCGCCAAGCGCGCCCGCCGCAAGGCCGCCGCACCCAAGCCGGGGATTCGCGCCTCCGGCTCGAAAACCATCCAGGGACGGCGATAACCGCATTCCTTGAAAAGGGTGGAGGACACTGTCCTCCACCCTTTCTTCATCCTTCGACAATCTGTTCCATCGTCAACCCGCCACAAAGTGACATAATTGCTGCGCACCCTCTTCAGCCCTTACAACTGCACCCTGTTTCATTTTTTCTCTGTTTGTTCATCTCCTGCTCATAGGACTGATTCGCCATGGAAGACCTCGCGCAAGCAGCAGAAACAGTAGCCTCTCTCATGCGGCTGGTGACCACCACTGGTAGCCTCCGCCTCAAATACCGCATCACCGCGGGTGCCGGTGCAGCCGATCCCGACGGCTTCGAACGCCGCGACATCTACGTCGAGTGCAAAGGCCCCGACACCGAACTGCTTCTGGCCAACGATGGTGAGCTCCTTCGCTCCCTCGAACACCTCGCCGCGAAGATGCTCCGCCTCGAGCCCGACGACCATGATCGCGTCTCCTTCGACGCCAATGGCTTCAAGGCCGCCCGCGCGCGCGCCCTGCGTGCATCTGCCGATGCCGCCATCGATCACGTCAAGGACACCGGCGAGCCCTTCCGCTTCCCTCCCATGAACTCCCGCGAGCGCCGCATGCTGCATCTCTTCCTCCGCGACTCCGGCCTGCAGACGGCCAGCTCCGGCGAAGGTCCGCGCCGCTTCGTCGTCCTCTACCCTGAGGGCTACCGCATCCCACCCGAGCACTCCTACGACGGCCCGGAGCGTCGCCGCACACCCCGTACCCGCACCTCCCCCAGCCGCTACTAGCGCCGCACTCCAACAACCCGCACCAGACTTCCAGCCCCAGACTTCCAGGCCCAGGAGACCGGCCGCGCCGCGCGTCTGCATCGATCCAGCCCCCACGCGCACTCCCCGCGCGAAGCCTGGCCCATCGCAGCTACACACCAGGGCAAATCTTCTGCTGCGATATGGCCGCTTTGAAGCGGGCGGGGCTTTAGTCCCGCCCTCCGCCACACAGAAATCGACACTGCTTTAGCGGCTGAGGGAATCTTTCCTGCGAACCCATGGGGAGAAAGACCCCCGATTTTCCTCAGCCCTCGGCGCTCCGGCGGAGCATTCGAGCTACACCTCTTCTTGCACCCCGCCGCGTATTCCTGCCGGCATTTCCTCGCTCCTTCGCCCGCCTGTCGAAAACCCCACCCCCTCGCAACGCGCCATCCACGCAGTTTTGGCCACACTCCCCACACACCTCCCGGCTTTTCCAGCGCCGGCCGGTACCCGCCTGTGGGTAGGTTGGAAAACCCCACCCCAAACTCCCTCGCTCGGTCCTCTCTTCCAATCCCCGGTATCGCGGCCTATCCTGTTTTGGAAACCGTGTACCCACCTCCCAGCCAACAACCATGCGGATTTGGTCCTCTTATCCACTCTTCCACCCACAACGACTACTACGACTAGAAATATCTCTACTTTCACTCTGTTTAGTAGAAGCGTTCTTACCAACCCGAACCCGCGTTCATTGCTCCGCACGCACCTGCCCCGCACCCCACAAGATGCCCCCTGAAATTCACAGCCCCGCCTACTCGCACGAAACCCCTCCTACGCCCTAAAATCAAGGCAACCGCCGCACCGGGATCGCCTCCAGCATTCACCCTGCTAGGAGCCCAAGGGAGAGACCACACCGTGTCCACCGCCACCATCACACCCGACGTCGCAGCCCCCACCGGCAACCTCGAGATCACCGTCTCCCGCGCCGAACTCCTCCGCGAGCTCAGCGCCGCGCAGTCCGTCGTCGAGCGCAAGACCACCATCCCGATCCTCTCGAACTTTCTCTTCGAGGCCACCGTCGGCGACGACGGCCAGGGCCGCCTCACCATCACCGCCACCGACCTCGATCAGTCCCTGCGAACGTCTTGCGCTGCGAAAGTGAAGAAGCCCGGCGCCTGCACTATCCCTGCGCGCAAGCTCTACGACTACATCAAGCTCCTCGCCGAAGGCGACATCTCCATGAAGCTCATGGACAACCACTGGGTGCAGATCCGCTCCGGCCGTTCCAACACCAAGATGGTCGGAATGGCCCGCGCCAACTTCCCCCAGGTCCCCGAGTTCCCCTCTGCCGGCAACTTCAAAATCTCCGCTCCAGCGCTCGCCAACATGATCGCGAAGACCATCTTCGCCATCTCCAACGAAGAGTCGCGCTACACCCTGAACGGCGCCCTGCTGGTCCTCAAGGCCGAGTCCATGGCCATGGTCGCGACCGATGGTCACCGCCTCGCGCACATCGAAAAACTCGGCGAGACCCTCGAAGGAATCTCCGGCGAGAAGAAGACGCTCATCCCGCGCAAAGCCCTCGCTGAGCTCGCCAGCCTGCTCTCCGCCTCCGACGTCGAGACCCTCGAGTTCGGCGACGACGACCAGACGCTCTTCTTCAAGGTTGGCGGCCGCGTCCTCACCAGCCGCAAGCTCACCGGCCAGTTCCCCAACTACGAGGCCGTCCTCCCCCGCGACAACACTAAGTTCGTCATCGTCCGCTCCGAAGACCTGATGGCCTCCATCCAGCGTGTAGCCCAGTTCGCCGACGAGCGCTCTGGCGCCATCAAGATCCGCCTCGAGCAAAACGAACTCAAGCTCAGCGCGCAATCCACCGACGCTGGCGAGTCCGAAGACATCATCGAGACGCCCTACAACTACGACCCACTCGTGGTCGGCTTCAACAGCTCCTACCTGGTCGATTTCCTGCGTGCCATCGGTGTCTCGGGCGAAGTCCGCCTGGAGTTCAAGGATGCCCAGTCCGCCGGCCAGATGCGCCCCGAAGACGCCAACGAGGACGTCAAGTACCGCTACATCCTCATGCCCATGCGCATCTGAGTCCTGCGCGCGGGGCGAGTGAGACCACGAGCTGCGCACATAGACCACAGCTACAAACAACAAGGGCCCACTCATAGAGCGGGTCCTTCTTTATGCCCGAAACATCGTCATCTCTACTGGAGCGCACAGCGCGTAGTGGAGAGACCACTGTATTGGTCATTGCTGTTGCTTGTTCTGCCGGGGAGCAGGGGCCTTGAGCCCCGGGCCACAGCTCAGATCACGCGGCTGTGTTTATAGCCCTCGGCGCTCAGCGAAGTCAGCAACTCCTCCACCTGCTCGCGCCCGCGCGTCTCCATCGTAATGTCGATCACCGTGGAGCCCAGGTTCACCCCGTAGTACGCCCGGTTATGCAGCGTATCCACAATGTTGGCGCGGTGTTTCGCGATCAACTGCGTCAGGTCCGCAAGCGCTCCCGGCTTATCCAGCAGATGAATCCGCAGCCGGATCAAGCGTCCATCCTGCACCAAACCGCGCTCGATGATGCGGCTCAGCAGCGTCACATCGATGTTGCCGCCGCACACCAGCACCGCCGTTCGCGTGCCCTCCGGCAGCGACGTTCTGCGCTGCAGCAGCGCCGCCAGCGCCGTCGCACCCGCACCCTCCGCGAGCGTCTTCTCGCGCTCCAGCAGCGTCAGAATCGCGCTCGCGATCTCATCCTCTTCAACCGTGACAATCTCGTCGACATACTTGTCGACGACCGGAAACGTGAGATCGCCGGCGCGCCGCACCGCGATCCCATCCGCAATCGTCGTCGCTGGCTCCAGCGTCACCGGATGATGCGCTTCCACAGCCTCCAGCATGGAAGGCAGCCGCGACGTCTGCACGCCAATCACCCGCACGCTCGGCTTAATCTCCTTCACCGCGCACGCAATGCCGCCGATCAGCCCGCCCCCACCGATCGGCACCACCACCGCCTGCAGGTCTTCCACCTGCTCCAGCAGTTCCAGCCCAATCGTTCCCTGGCCCGCAATCACCAGCGGATCATCGAACGGATGGATGAACGTCATGCCCTGCTCTTCGCACAACCGCGTCGCCTCAATGCACGCCTCGTCGTAGTTGCCGCCGTGCAGCACCACCTCCGCGCCAAAGTCGCGCGTCGCCGTCACCTTCACCAGCGGCGTCGTCAGCGGCATCACGATCACCGAGCGAATTCCCCGCCGCGTCGCATGGTACGCAACGCCCTGCGCATGATTGCCGGCGCTCGCCGCGACAACGCCCTGCTTCGCCTGCTCCGGCGTCAGCGTCGCAATCTTGTTCAGCGCGCCGCGCTCCTTGAAGCTGCCCGTCATCTGCAGGTTCTCGAGCTTCAGAAAAACGCTCTGCCCGGTGATGCGCGATAGCATCTCCGAGCGCGTGCACGGCGTTCGATACACCGCATTCCCAATGCGCTCGCGGGCCGCAAGGATGTCAGACAGCGTCAGTGTCGATGTAGATGTAGATGTAGTAGTGCTCATTCTCTTTATCGTATTCCTTCACGCCCTGACGATTCATCTTCAGGCGTTGTCATCCCTTCAGGAGGTGTCATTCCGTAGCGCAGCGGAGGAATCTGCTTTTTGCTCGTGCGGGTGACCAACCCTCGGCGGCTGAAACCTTTAGCTACCGCGTAAAGCTCGTCTCCTGCTTTTCCTTGTGCCGCTCCAGCGCCAGCTCGATCAGCCTGTCGATCAGCTTCGAATACCCCAGCCCACTCGCCGCCCACAGCTTCGGGTACATGCTGATCGACGTAAACCCCGGCATCGTGTTCACCTCATTCAGCACAATCTCCGCGGGCCTGCCCTTCCCGCCTTTTCCGGCAACAGCGGGCGACATCAAAAAGTCCACCCGCGCCAGCCCCGCGCAATCGCAGGCACGGAAGGCGGCAACGGCCATCGCGCGAATCTTCTTCGCTTCCGCCGCACTTAGCTTCGCCGGAACGATGCTCACGCTCTCATCCGGGCCATTCAGCTCGTACTTCGCCTCATAGTCGTAGAACTCCTTGGCTGGCACAATCTCGCCCACCACGCTCGCCTCGGGCGCATCGTTGCCGAGCACCGCCACCTCCAGCTCCCGTGGCTTCACACCCGGCCCGCCCACGCCCTGCTCGATCACAATCTTCCGGTCGAAGCTCGCGGCCAAATCCATCGCGGGAGCCAGCTCTGCGCGCGTCTTCACCTTGCTGATCCCCACCGAGCTGCCCAGGTTCGCCGGCTTCACAAACACCGGATACGTCAGCTGCTTCTCAACCCTGCGCGTAGCCTTCTTCGGGTCTGTTCTCCATTCGCTGCGCAGCAGCGTCACATGCGGCGTCAGCGGCAGCCCCGCCGCCACGAACATCCGCTTCATCGCATCCTTATCCATGCCCGCGGCCGAGCCCAGCACGCCCGACCCCACGTACGCGATATCCGCCAGCTCAAATAAACCTTGAATGGTCCCGTCCTCGCCGAACGTCCCATGCAGCACTGGGAAGACGACATCCAGCCCCGTGCCTGTCCCCGGCTCCGCCGCCGCCGACACAATCGACAGCCCGCTCTCACCACCAGCACTCGCCGCATTCGCCGCACTCGCCGCAGCCGCCTCACCACCGAGCAGCGCCTGCGCCGCGCCACCCTGCAGCCAGCGGCCATCCTTGGTAATGCCCAACTCGACCACGTCATACTTCTTCCGGTCGATCGCCTTCAAAATCGAGCGTGCCGAAAGCAGCGAGACCTCATGCTCGCCGCTCTTGCCGCCAAACAAAACGCCTACGCGAAGCTTCTTCCGTGCCATATCTCCCCAATCTCAACTTTAAAGTCTCACGCAGGAGCGGCCTGTGCGTCGCCCTGAACCGCATCCCCGAACCTCGCTCGGCAACGCCCCCCAAAAATCCTGTCAAGCCCCCAGGGACCCAGAAAACAACCCAAACAATTGAAAACAAGCAGGATAAAACTTTGGAAAACGTGGCATAGTGACCCTATTCACTTCTTTACAATTGAGATAGGGCTTCAACTCAACTACGGACTCAATCTTCTACTCGCAAAGCCAATTGAATTGATGCTTTGTACTGAAATCGCATCTAAGCCAAACGTTTTGAATACTTTGCCAGTAAAGTCCCTGGATGGAATACTTTACAGACACTTGTTTCCGTAACTGTGGCAAGCAGAGACCTTACAGAATAAGGGGGGGAGGGGGGATACCTCCCTCCCCCCTCCCATCCCAGCTACACGTTGAACTTGAAGAACAGAATGTCTCCATCCTTCACGACATACTCCTTACCCTCGGAGCGCAGCAGCCCAGCCTCTTTCACTGCCTGCTCGCTGCCTAGGCGGAAGAGGTCTTCGCAAGCGTAGCAATCCGCCTTGATGAACCCGCGCTCGAAGTCCGAGTGGATCACGCCCGCAGCTCCAGGAGCCTTTGTCCCGCGCTTGATCGTCCATGCGCGAACCTCCTGCACGCCGGACGTGAAGTACGTAATCAGGCCCAGCAGTCGATACGCCGCATGGATCAGCCGGTTTAGACCAGCCTCTTCCAGCCCTGCTGCTTCCAGGAACTCGGTGCGCTCCGCAGGCTCGAGTTGCGCGATCTCGGCTTCCATTGCGCCGCAGATGCGAACTACCTCGCTGCCCTCTTCGGCAGCGCGCTGCTCTACTAACTTCGTGTACTCGTTGCCACCGACGATCCCGTCCTCGTCGACGTTGGCGACATACAACTGCGGCTTCATGGTGATGAGAAAGAGGTCGCGCGCGACTAGCCGTTCGTCGTCGGTAAGGTCAGCCGTGCGCGCCGGCTTACCCGCATTCAGCACCTCGATCAGCTTCATGATGGTGGACAGCTCGGACTTCTGCGCCGCGGTCGCCGACGAACTCTTCGCTGCCTTCTCTGCCTTCGTACGGCGCTTCTCCACCGTGTCCAGATCGGCCAGCAGCAGCTCCGTATTGATGATGTCGATGTCGTGCAGCGGGTTCACGCCGCCCGCGACATGAATCACCTCAGCATCCTCAAAGCACCGCACCACATGCAGAACCGCATCCGTCTGGCGGATGTGGCTGAGGAACTGGTTGCCCAGGCCCTCGCCCTTGCTCGCGCCCTCCACGATGCCGGCGATGTCCACAAACTCCATCGTCGTCGGAACGATGGAGTTCGGCTTCACCATGGTCACGATGCGATCCATGCGCGCATCCGGCACGGGCACAATCCCGACATTGGGATCGATGGTACAGAACGGGTAGTTCGCGGCTGCAGCCTTGGCGGCAGTAAGCGCGTTGAAGATGGTGGACTTGCCGACGTTCGGCAGCCCGACGATTCCGCAATTCAGGGGCATGATTCAGAGATCCTTTTCCCCTCTATTGGAACATGCGCGCCAGATCGCTGCAGCTCTCGCGTGAGTCGTGAGTTCTGCACCACTATTGATGAGGAGCGGCGGGCCGCTGCCTCATGCCCGAATGCTCCGCGCCATCGAGCTGCTGGGAACGCAGGTGGGTCCGTATGTACATCCGTAGCTGCTGACCCAACCCTGTTGCGGGTTGCGCTGAGGGTGTTACAGCTAGGTTTCGTGCTGCACTCCGAACGAGGGTAGAGCAGGGAGCCTGTGCGGCCTCCCGGAACGGCTAATCAGATACCCTCTCCCATGGTCATGTAATCGGATCTGGCGAGTTGCTCGGTGCGGTATTGAGCGCTTTCTTCCTGCTCGGCCATCAGGGCTCTGGCGGGTTCCTGACGGACGGCCTGTTGCAGCTCGCCGTCGAGGCGCTCCATCCGCGTCTTGAGGGACTTCACCTCATCGCCCAGCGCGATGATGATGTCGGAGAGTGGGTCGTTGATTTCGCGGGGATCGGTGATCAACACGCGCTTGCCCTTTTGGTAGACGATGTGCGCGGGAACGCCGACTACGGTCGAATCCGGCGGTACGTCGCGCAGCACCACGGATCCAGCTCCGACACGAGAGTTCTCCCCGATGGTGATGTTGCCCAGGATATTTGCGCTGTTGCCGACGAAGACGCCATCGCGCAGCGTGGGATGGCGTTTGCCTCCGGCCTTTCCGGTGCCGCCGAGCGTGACGCCCTGGTAGAGCGTGACATCGTCTCCGACGATTGCCGTTTCGCCGACGACCACGCCCATTCCATGATCGATGAACAGCCGCCGACCGATCTCCGCCCCGGGATGGATTTCAATGCCCGTCCAGAAGCGCGTGACCTGGGACATGATCCGCGCGAGTAATTTGAAGTCCCTGCGCCACAGCCAGTAATGGATGCGATGGGCCCAGACGGCGTGCAGGCCTGGATAGCAGAGCAACACCATCAGCAGCGAGGACGCTGCAGGATCGCGCTCGAGGACAACCCGGGTGTCTTCGCGGATGGATTCAAAGAGGTTCATAAGGCGATGGGGGACGTCTTGGTATCCAG
>Ga0224555_1001392_pt1 | contig 33613 bp, 24 predicted proteins | sample 714S23034metaG_FD_180687 | JGI IMG/M metagenome (GOLD analysis project Ga0224555, IMG submission 180687) | Peat soil microbial communities from Stordalen Mire, Sweden - 717 S2 30-34 | ecosystem: Environmental > Terrestrial > Soil > Wetlands > Peat | place: Sweden: Norrbotten County, Stordalen... | reverse complement strand
TAATTTGTGCCAGCGGCGATAGCCCATCTTCGGGTTTCCTTAGGGGCTTCAGTCCCCACACCTTGCGCTGCCGGTTTTCGTCCCTGAAGATGGGGGCCGCTATCCGCAACAGAAATCGAATGGCAAGGCGGTTCCGCAAACGGCTCAAATGGTCCTGCCCCCCAGCCCAACCGAACCAGAAGGGTGGAAACCGGTCGTCCGGCAGCAGGGGAGGAATCAAGGCGACCGAGATACACGGCAGGCCCAGATGGTCCGCCACGACTCCGGCAAACTCCGCCTCGTCGACCAGCAGCGCTTCCACGTTGGCCGTCCGCACCGCCTCGGGCCCGTCGCGCCGAACCATCCGCGCCGATTTCCTTACCCGCGCCAACGTGAACCGGAAAGCCGCGATCCCCGTTAGCCGCGCCAATTGCTCGTCCAGCCGCTGGAGGGTACCGGCCGGATAGTCTTCCGCGCCGATCCGATGAAACTCAACGCCCGCAGCACGCACCCGCGCCTCGGTATCCGCAATCCCGAAGATCACTACCTGGTGGCCTCTCAGTTGCAAGGAACGCGCCAGCGCGGTCATTGGATTCAGATGACCGGTCCCCGGAAAACAGAATGCTCCCAATCTCGCCATGGCTAACCTTAATCCCTTGATTTCAATGTGACCCTGAAAACTACTGTTTCGGCAGATATTTTGATCGGCTGGAGCAGTTTCGGAAGATGCTGCAGCGCGGGCACTGCAAGTCAAGCCGGCCTAATCGTGCCTTAGCGCATCCACTGGGGAGAGCTGCCCTGCGCGCCACGCCGGAAGCGCCCCGGCAGTCAGCCCGGCGAGCACGGCGATTCCCACCGCCTGGGCAAGCAGCGGCCAGTGGAGGGACGCCGACACGAAACTCGCGGTTTGGGGCAAGGCCGCCAACACGCGCAGGGCGCTCCATCCAAAGACGATGCCCAGGAATCCCCCGCCCAGTCCCAGAGCGGCTGCTTCGAACTCAATCAGCACCAGTATCTGCCCGCGCTTCCAGCCCAGGGCGCGCAGAATGCCGATCTCCCGCGTGCGTTCGAACACCGACATGACCATGGTGTTGGCGATCCCCAATATGCCGATGATGAGGGCAAGCGACGACGTGCCCCAGGCGGAGGCATGGGCCAGCCTTACAACCTGGTTGTCACTGGCGCGCTCCGCCGCGGGAATGGCGCGCAGTCCTGGCAGAGCGCCTTCGATTTGCGCCCGCGCGCGCTTCATATAGTGGTCCGGCGATTCCCCGGGCGGCGCCGGGCGCAGTCGAACATCGATCGTCGACACTTTGCCTTGCATGCCGCTCAACTGTTGCAACTGGTCCAGCGGCATAAAGACCGCGTTCGCCTGCAGCGCAGAAGCGCCGTGATAAATCCCCGTAATCGTGAAGGGCGAACCCTCAATCTCAAGCGTGTCGCCGGGGTTCTTCTTGAGTGCCTGGGCCAGCAGGTCGCCGAGCATTACCTCGGGCAGGCCGTCGCGAAAGCGCCGCCCCTCCAGAATCTTCAGCGAACCAAACTGAAAGGCATCGTCCTGCCAGCCGTACGCCAGCGCATTCACCTCCGGAGTCAGGTCAATCAGGTTGAAGACCGAGGGCGAAGCCTGCGCCACCAGCGGTAAAGCCTTGATCTTTGCCGTTGCCGACTCGTCCATCGAAGTATTCAGGAAGGTCCCATGAATGACCGCAATGTCAGTTCCGCTGCTGGAGTAAATGCGCTGCCATTGTTGCTCGAACGCGCTGGAGAAACCCACCAGGCCTACAAAGGCGCCCACCGCCATTCCAATTCCGCCGAGCGTGAGCAGGGTCCTGAGTCGCCTGCGCCAGAGGTTCTTGAATACAAATCCCGAAAACGACAATGATGCGGTGGCCATAGGGTCGAAAGGCGTCCTTCTTCTTCGCATTGAAGGAAACCGGGCTGCGAATGTGCTGCGGCGGTATCTCGATGCGCCTGTTCAGGATAATTCAGGATCAAAGGTTCACGAAGGTTTTTCCCGTTTCGGCAGTGGTCAGTTTAGATCCGTTTTGAAAGGTGCGGGCTCTAGCCCATACACTGTTTGGGGTAAGTTGTACGATCAACCGCTGAAATCACCCAGATTTGCAGACATTGCCGTAGACCAGCGGCGCTCCGTGTTCCCATATAGTCGCTAATTGATCGTTATGAGAGAGAGTTCACTCCACGCAATGACTGTCAACAATCCCTACCCCTTCGCCCACTGGATGCTGCGGGAGATCTATGAGCAACCCGGAACCCTGTCCGCGACGGTCGACCACTATGTGCAGGGCGACGTATTCCAGGTAGACACCTGCGCCTCCGCACTCGTCTGGCTGGCGAGCATCCAGAGCAAGCTGGTCATCGCCGCCAGCGGATCCAGCCGCCACGCGGGCCTGTTCGCTGAACTGCTTATCGAAGATCTCAGCGGCATTGCGGTCGACGTGGAGTACGCCAGCGAGTACTGTTATCGCTCGGAGAAATCTCTGACCGACGCCGCCGTGATGGTCATTTCCCAGTCTGGCGAGACGGCTGACACGCTCGCCGCGCTGCGCAAGGCCAACCTTGCGGGCCACGCCACCTTGGCGATCACCAACGTGGAGGATTCGACCATGGCGCGTGAAGCGACAGCCTCGCTCCCGACCCTGGCCGGCCGCGAACGTGCCGTTCCAGCCACCAAGAGCTTCACCGCGCAACTGCTGAATCTCTATCTGCTTGCTCTGATGAGCGCCGAAGTACGCGCTGCCATCGACTCCACCGAGCTTGGGGCTCGCCTCTCGGAGGTCGCTCAACTTCCCGCTAAGATCGAAAAGCAGCTCAAGGGCTGGGACGATGCCATGCGCGAGGTCGCCGGGCACTACCGCGCAGCGAAAAACTTCCTCTTTCTCGGGCGAGGCCTCCACTACTCCATCGCTCGCGAGGGCGCGCTGAAGCTCAAGGAGTCGGCCTACCTCCACGCCGAGGGGTATCCCTCCGGAGAGCTGAAGCATGGTCCAAATGCCCTGGTCGCAGAGGGCACGCCACTGGTCATGATTGCCACGGTCGATCGCTCCGATGTCGACTCTCAACTACGCTACGAAAAGGTTGTGCAATTGATGCGCGACATGCGTGCGCAGGGGGCCAGCGTCCTGGCCATCGCAAACCTCGGCGACGATGCGGTCGGAGAACTGGCCAGCCACACGGTGTACGTGGAAGAATGTCGCGAAGCACTGCTGGCAATCTGCGAGGTAATTCCGCTGCAGCTCCTCGCCTCCTGGATGGCCGTCAACAATGGCATCGACGTAGATCATCCGCGCAACCTCACCAAAGCCGTCCTGGCTGAATAACTGAAGCAAGCGGAGTGACCGATACCATGCCATTCTTTCTGGGTCTCGATGCCGGTGGTACCAACACCACCTACGTTCTCGCCGACGAGACGCAGGAACTCGCCAGGGTGCGCAGCGGCACGATCAAGCGGATGCGCACGGACGCCGGCACAGCGGCAGTCAATCTTGACCAGGCGTTGGCGGAACTCACAGCGCGAACGGGCGTCTCCATGCAGGCCATCGCGCGCACCTGCATCGGAACCGCGGGGAACACCGTGCCGCTGGTTACCGACTGGCTGCGCGAATCCGTCGCCGCAAGAGTCTCCGGCGAGTTGATCCTGCTCGGCGATGTCGAGATCGCGCTCGACGCCGCCTTCCATGGCGGTCCAGGCGTTTTGGTACTGGCCGGCACCGGATCGAATGTTGCAGGCCGTACCCACGATGGACGACTGATCAGCGCGGGCGGATGGGGACCCGCCTTGGCAGATCAAGGCTCCGGCCACAGAATTGGACACCAGGCCCTGCGCGCTGCCTTTCTGGCAATCGACGAGGGCCGTTCCACACAATTAGTCGATGCGGCGCTCGAGCACTGGAAACTCACCTCCTTGAACCAGTTGGTAGAGTATGCCAACAGCCAGCCCGCACCGGACTTCTCCCGGCTCACGCCGCTCGTCGTCCGCGTTGCCGGCGCCGGAGACGAGGTTGCCGCCGCGGTCCTGAAAAAGGAGGGCGAAGACCTTGCCTGGCTCGTACGCCTGGTCATCCGCCGCATGGCGTCCGGCACAGACCTACCCGAGAACCTGCCGAAGATTGCTTTCGCCGGTTCCATTATGGAGAAGGTCAATCCGGTCCGCGATGCACTGATCGCCTCGGTGCGGCAGGAGTTTCCCGGCATTGGAACACTCGATGGCGTCATCGATCCTGTCGCCGGCGCGGTCTGGCGGGCACGGTGGCCGAAGCCAATCAATTGATCCGGAAACGACGCTGAACCGCCTGTCATAGGAGTGCCTTTCGCAAACCACATGTCGATGGCGAATTTGTCGGGCGGCGACTTGGCATCTGGCGCTGCCTGAAGCATCGCCTCAATGGCTTTCCGCGACCGCTGACTGATCCGTTTGATTCCCGCGCCGGAACCTGAGCTTCCGAGCTTGCCAGCCAGAAGTCAACTCCAGAACGCCAGTTCTTGTCGGCCCACATCGAGTCGGAGAAATCGCAGCAGCCAGCTAACTCGTCCCCGCTCGCCGCTGGGGACACGGCGATGCTCTCGCTATCCCTATTGTTGCCGATATGGTTCAAGTGGGCTGACGGCTGTTCCTCCGCGCAACTGGCGACCTTTGACATGGCACATGACAACCGTCAGATAGGGGGTTCTAGCCCCGTGCCCCAAAAGGAGGAATAGCAGATAACGTGCTCGTCACTTACGGCTAGCTAATGTCGAATCTCTGAACTTCAAAGGTTTATGAATATGCAAGCTCGCACTTCTTATTGCGGTCTTTCCCATGGTTTGTCCAGTTTGCTGAATTCGGTGACGTCCAAGCGATGTCATCGACACGTCAAAGTGTGCGCCACGGTCGCCCTGCTGACTCTCCTCGGGCTTCCTGCCCGCTCTCAGGAGACCCCCGATCTTACCCAGAAGAGCCTCGAAGACTTGATGAATATCGAGGTTACGTCTGTGTCCAGAAAGGAACAGAAGACCTCCCAAGCTGCTGCGGCCGTCTTCGTCATCTCCCGGGAGGACATTCGACGCTCCGGTGCGCTGAGTATCCCCGATCTTCTGCGCATGGTCCCAGGCCTTGATGTAGCCCAGATCGACGCCAGCAAGTGGGCGATCACGGCTCGCGGCTTCAACGGGCAGTACTCCGATAAGCTGCTCGTCCTGATTGACGGTCGCGCGGTGTATAACCCCATCTTCGCCGGCGTCTTCTGGGATTCCCAGAATGTCCCCCTCGATAGCATCGAGCGCATTGAAGTGATTCGTGGACCGGGCGCCGCTATATGGGGATCGAACGCAGTAAACGGCGTCATCAACATCATCACCCGCAAGGCCGATGACACGCAGGGCGGCTATGTTGCCGCTGGCCTCGGCTACATCGGTACGGGACCGGAGACGATTGGTTATGGGGGCAAGGCCCGCCACCTGGGAGCCTTTCGCGCTTATGCGGAGGGCTTTCACTACAACAGCCTGCCCACCTTCACCGGGATCGACGGCCGGGACGACTGGCGTCTGGTTCACGGCGGATTCCGCACCGATTCCACGCTCTCCGCGAAGGATTCCCTCACCACCGAAGGAGAAGTGTACGCAGGCAATGCCGGAGAGTTCACGCTTACACCCCTGTCCTTGCAGCCACCGGTAACCGCGACCGTCGCTCTGCACGACATCTACTCGGGCTGGAATGCGCTCATCCGGTGGAATCGCATCATCTCGTCGCGATCGGATACCTCGCTGCAAGTCTACTTCGACCGCACCAATCGCGGCGATACCACATACGCCCTCGGCTTGAACACTTTCGATATCGATTTTCAACACCATATTCTCTGGGGGACACGACAGGATATCGTCTGGGGGCTCGGATACCGCGTCAGTTCGGATGACACAAGCCCGACCCTGCGAATCGTCTTCACTCCCAATGACCGAGTTACTCAACTCTTCAGTTCGTTTGTCCAGGATGAAGTTGCGCTTCGCCGCGACCGCCTTCACTTGAGCCTGGGCGCAAGGGTTGAGCACAACAGCTACACCGGATTCGACGTCGAACCCTCCGCACGCCTGGTGTGGACCCCGGACAGCAAGAATATGGCCTGGGGCGCGGTTTCCGGCGCCGACCGTACTCCCTCGCGCAGCGACACCGATATCCGAGTGAATTACACAGCGCTTCCAGGACCCGGCGGCGTGCCTGTACTTGTCAGTATTTTCGGGAATCCAAACTTCAGGAACGAGCGGCTCACGGCGTTCGAGGCAGGCTACCGGAACACATGGACCAGCCGCTTCTCACTGGATTCGACCATCTTCTACAACCGCTATCGCGATCTGGTATCGGTGGAACCGGGCGCAACGAGAATCGAGACGAATCCCGCGCCGGCACACCTGCTCGTGCCCGAGTCGTTCGGCAACGGGCTACACGGAGAGACGCACGGCATCGAACTCTTCGCTAACTGGAAAGTGGCAAGCTTTTGGACTCTGAGTCCCGGCTATTCATTCTTCTCGATGCACCTGCACCCATTCGCCGGTAGCCAAGACTTCACAGACGCTGCTGGAACTGAAGGCGGCTCTCCGGACCACAAGGCGCAGTTGCGTTCGAGCATGAGTCTGCCATGGAACCTCCAGTGGAATGCCTCGGCGTATTTCGTCAACCGCCTCCCGGCCGTGTCCATTCCCTCATACACACGCCTCGACACCAACTTGATCTGGCATGCGGGAGAGCGCGTCTCCATCAGCGTGGCCGGGCAAAACCTCTTGAAGAACCTTCACCCGGAATATTCCGGCCCCAATTCCACCGTGCAGCCGGGGCTGATGCGGCGAGCCGGTTACGCCAAGATTACCTGGTCTTTTTGAGCGAGAGGCTACCTTTGAATCGCGCAGTGATCAATTCGGCAGGGAATACGAAGAGACGAACTTGCATCTCAGTCCGGATACTCGCACTCCTCTCGGCTTTCCTGGTCGCTTCAGACGCCTTTCAGCCTGCCCGCGCCCAACCCGCAACCGACGAGTACAAGGTGAAGGCTGCGTTTCTCTTCCACTTTGCGCAACTTGTGGATTGGCCTGCCGCCGCACTCAACGCAACGGATCAAACCATCAGCCTGTGCGTCTTCGATGACGAGTCGCGCCTCCAGGAATTGCAAAGCACTCTGGAGGGCAAATCCGTCGGAACCCGCACGTTGCATGTTCGCCAACTGAGCCAAGCGCAGGCCACCCAGGGCTGCAACATCCTCTTCCTCAGCCACGACGAAAGTCTGCGCCAGGCCGCTGTCCTGAGGAGCCTGCGGGGCCAGCCGGTCCTTACCGTGGGTGAAACCGGCAATTTTCTCTCTGATGGAGGAATGATCCGGCTCCGTCTCGATGAAGATAAAATCCGCTTCGACATCAACATCAATGCTGCCGATTCCTCCCGCCTTAAAATCAGCTCTCGACTACTGATGCTCGCCACCACGGTGATCCGCGGCGGCGAGAGAGATCGGAGGAAGTGAAGCGATGCACGTCAGGGACTTCTCCATCCGCACCAATCTCGCTCTCTTGATCCTCTCCGCCAGCGCGCTCGCGGTTTTGCTGGCCTCTTTCGGTTTCGGCGTCTACGAACGGCAGAACTATCGCGCGAGTGCCCTTCGGGAACTCACCGCCCTCGCCGACACCCTCGGCGCAAATACCGCCGCTTCGCTGGCATTTAATGATCAGACAACCGCCCAGCAGATGCTGGACGCACTCGGCACCGAGCCACATGTCGTGATCGCGCTACTCTACGACGTCAATGGAAAAACCTTCGCGGAGTACCGCAGTCCCGGCGGTCAACCTGGTCTCGGCCGTCCCGCTTTGCGCCCCGACGGACCCTACTTCGACCGCCATTCCCTCACCCTTTTCCGCGGAGTGCTACTCAACGGCGAACGCACCGGTTCGATCGCGCTGGTTTTCGATCTCAACGATTGGGACTCGCAGCTTTTTGAGTACGCGAAGATCGCCGCTCTCGTCCTTCTTCTGTCCGTGCTGGCCGCATTCCCGATTTCTTTACGCCTCGCGGCCTCGATTGGGGAGCCGCTGACGCAACTCGCGGCTGTTGCCCGCAACGTGTCGGTCGAGAAGGACTACTCCGTCCGCGCCACGATCCGCGCGGGCGGACAAACGGGTCTTCTCGTTCGTTCCTTCAACCAAATGCTCTTCCAAATCGAGTCGAGCGAACACGCCCTCAAAGATGCCCTTAGGTCTCTCCAGGAGAGCGAGGAGCGCTATGCGCTGGCCGCGCGGGGCGCCAACGACGGTCTCTGGGATTGGAATCTCGCGACGGCCGAAATCTACTTCTCTCCGCGTTGGAACCATATGCTCGGTTACGCGGTGAGCGGCGTGTGGTCCAACCCCGACGAATGGTTCAGCCACATTCACACGGACGACCGCACGCGGGTCCGCGCCGAGATCGCCGCCCATTGCGACGGCAAGACACCGGAGTTCGTGAGTGAATATCGCATGCGCCATAAATCCAGCGGCTATATCTGGATGCTCAGCCGAGGCATTGCGGTTCGCGACTCATCCGGCAAGGCCATCCGCATGGCTGGCTCACAGACGGACATCACCGAAGGAAAGATCTCCGACCCGCTGACCCATATACCGAACCGTCTTTACTTCATCGACCGCCTCGAGTCCGCAATCGAGACCGCACGTCAGCAAACCACACTCTTCGCCATCCTGTTTATCGACCTTGACCAGTTCAAGATGGTCAACGACAGTCTCGGACACGCAGCCGGCGATGAGTTGCTTATCGATGTCGCTGGCCGGCTGCGAGCCAGTATCCGCACCAGTTCGCGCCTTGGTGGAGACGGGCAGTCCGTGGTGGCGCGCGTCGGCGGAGACGAGTTCGCCATTCTGCTCGGCCGTATCCAGCACGAGGCCGAAGCGTTTGTTGTGGCGTCGCGCATCCTTGAACGGCTGAATGAGCCGTTTCACCTGGAGGGGCGCCGCATGTTTGTCTCCGCCAGCATCGGGATCGCCCTCAGTTCGACCGGCAGCACACCCGAGGACCTCCTTCGCAATGCCGATACCGCCATGTATCACGCCAAGGCCAACGGCAAAGGGCGCTCGGAGTTTTTCGACGAGGTGATGCGGGAGCGTGTGATCACCCGTTTCGAGACCGAGACCGGGTTACGCAAAGCCATCGACGCGCAAGAACTTGTCATCCACTACCAGCCAGTCGTTTCGGGCACCGATCACCACGTTTGTGCTTTTGAAGCACTGGTTCGCTGGAACCACCCGGAACGCGGGCTCATACTGCCCGGCGAGTTCATTCCCATTGCCGAGAAAAGCGACCTTATCATCCTGCTCGGTCGCTGGGTCCTGCGGGAGTCCTGCCGGCAGATGGCCGAATGGCACAGGAGTTTTCCCTCCGTCCGCCCTCTCACCGTCAATGTCAATGTCTCCTCCCGGCAACTAACCGATTCCCGCCTGGTGGAGGATGTGGAACTCGCGCTGGCTGAATCGGGGCTGGACCCTAGATTTCTGGCACTCGAGGTTACAGAAAGCTCCATCATGGGAAATGCCGAGCAGACGGTTGCAACGCTTGACCGGCTGAAGGCGATGAACGTGCGACTGGAAATCGACGACTTCGGAACCGGATACTCTTCGCTGAGCTATCTGCAGCGGCTCCCCTTCGATACTCTCAAGATCGACCGTTCCTTTATCCACGAGCTGAGTAAAGGGAGCGACAGCCGGGATATTGTGAGGGCCATCGTGGAAATGGCCCACTCGCTCAGGTTGGAGGTGATTGCAGAAGGCGTCGAGACAGAGGAGCAGTTGTGTCAGTTGCGCGAGCTAGGATGCGACTACCTTCAGGGCTTCCTGTTCTCAAAGCCGGTCGATACGGAGGCCGTCGAGTGGCTTTATCTGAATAACTGCGAAGCGGGTGTCCTGTTGACTTCGTCAGACCGCAACCAGGACCGAAGAGTACCGCCTGCAATCGGTATCGGTGGGCAACAGATCCGGGTCGGTGTCTAGCGGGATCAGGATCGGGTGCATCTCCCTCGCCGATTCGCCTAAGTTCCTCCCAAACGTGGAACCGGCCTCCGAAATCGCATCGGAAGCCGTTTAGAATCTGTAGGTTTTGGTTGCGGGGGCAGGATTTGAACCTGCGACCTTTGGGTTATGAGCCCAACGAGCTACCGGGCTGCTCCACCCCGCATCCTGAGTATACTGCCAGCAAGCGTGCAGGGTCAACCGTGTGGGCTGTGGAGAAGCTACCGCTTATTTGGTGCCAAGGTTGACAAGTTGGCATCGAACTTTCTGATGGCTGCGATGTTGCGAACGACGGACAATTTGCTAGGAAAAGCGTAACTTTCTCCTGAAAAATGAGTCTGCAAGAGTATAGGCCGCGTGAGAAAACTCCCCCGGCCGATGAACCTTCGGAGGAACGCATGGAACGTTGCACAAATCAGAGGACTTCAATTCCGCGGTTGCTGGGGATCATGTCGGCGGTACTGGCCGCGACGCTGGGTTTTGGCGCGGTTGCGCCTGCCCAGACACCGGCGCCGGCAGCCAAACAGATGCCCGACGCGCAGGTGGAGGCAAATGTTCTGAAGGCATTGGCCGCTGCGCCGGATCTCGCCAACCAGCCCATGACGACCACGACCGTCTACGGTGTCGTGACCCTCAGCGGATCGGTCCAAACCGAGGCGCTGCGAACTGAGGCTGAGACGATCGCGTCGCGTACCCAGGGCGTGCAGAAAGTGGTCGACGAGATGACCCTGAGTCCGGACACTGCCGGCGCGCAGACCCCGCCGGATTACTCCGCGATGGCGGCAGACGCCCAGGGCGCAAGTCCAGCCTTGCAGTCGGACGGCACCATGGCGCCGCAACCGCCGCAGGGCGCTCCCGATGCGCAGGCGTCGCCGAATCAGCCCAACGGGCCGAACTACGGTCCGGGCGCGCCGGAGTATCGACCGCCTTACGCCGGGCAGGCAGCTCCTCCTGCCGGTTCGGCTCCTCCTGCCGACTCGGCGCAGGGCAATTATCCGGGCGGATATGGTCCTCCGCCGGGATACGGCCAGTCGCAAGGCTACCCGCAGCAGCAGTCGCAAGGCTACCCGCAGCAGCAGTCGCAAGGCTACCCGCAGCAGCAGTCGCAAGGCTACCCGCAGCAGCAGTCGCAAGGCTACCCGCCGCAGCAGTCGCAAGGTTACCCGCCGCAGCAGGGATATCCACCGCAGCGGGGTTACGGCTATAACAGTGCGCCTCCGCCGGTCTTCGGCGGGCAGGAAGCCGGCCAGATGGTGACCATTCCGGCCGGCGCCATGCTGCGCATACGGATCAACCAGCCCCTGGACAGCGCGCATGCCAAGCCCGGCCAGCACTTCAACGGCATCGTGGTAAACGATGTCGTGGCCAGCGGCGCGGTGGCCATCCCCCGCGGCGCGGCGGTTGAAGGGACCGTGATTGACGCGAAGAAGTCGGGCGCGGTATCCGGGCGCGGCGAACTTTCGCTGCAATTGACCCAGGTAACGCTGGGCGGCAAGACCTATCCCATCGCCTCTAACGTCTGGGCCCACAATGCCGGCGATAAGGGCGTGCAGACGGTGGACCACGTGGCCGCCGGAGGCGTCATCGGCGCGCTGATCGGCGCTGCCGCGGGCGGTGGAGAGGGCGCGGCCATCGGCGCGGGTGCAGGCGCGGCGCTGGGCCTGGGCACCTCCGCAGCTTCGGGCGGAAGCCAGATTTACATTCCCGCCGAAGGGTTGCTGACCTTCCAGTTGGCGCAGCCGGCAACGGTCGCTACCGTGTCGCAGCAGGAGATGGATCGGCTCGCCCAAGGAGTTCCGGCAAACGGCCAGCCGGCACTGCAGCGGCGTCCTGCGCCATACTACGGGCCTTACTATAGGCCGTATCCATATCCTTACTGAGGCTGAGGTTCCGAAGTGGAGCAGAGGGGTCGCGCTTGCGGCCCCTTTGTATTGCGCATTTTTCCCTGGAATGACCTGATGTTTTGCTGCAAACAAAGTGGTTAGCTATAGGGGAGCCCTTTCGAGTTAACAACATTCGGTGAAGCAAACGAGTTAGCGACGGAAATTACCCTGTCGTTAACCAGGCTGAGGGATGCGGCAGTTCTTTTTGATTAATGAGCTATCAGCTATGAGCTTTTCAGCTGACAGCTAACCAGGAGAATGAAGGATAGCAGCGTCGAGTTTTTCCCAGGGATGACCTTGTGTTTGATTGCAAATACAGATAGTTAGCACTAGGGGAGTCCCTCCTGAGTTAACAAGATTCGGCGAAGCAAAACGGGGACCCCCTACCCCGTATTTAGGCAGAGTCCTTAACGGCGAAAGACCCGGCGTGGTGGCCGGGCCTTCTCTGTTTAATTCCACTACGTCAAGTATAGCAAACGGAGAATAACTCAAATGCATCTTTGCGGGATTTTTGATCTTGCCTGGATGGTGCGACATGGACGGCTTTTGCACAGAGTGAGGGGCTTGACAACGATTCTTGGGAGGGTTGTGGCGCCACAAAAGACAACTACGGAGATTCTGGACTCCGTCCAGAATGACGACCTTGAAGGAACAAGCGGCAGGGCGAAGGGTGTAGCAGGTTTTTTCAGTTAGCGAGCTATGAGCTGTGAGCTATCCAGCTAAGAGCTAACGGCTAATAGCTGACGGTGCTGTCCAGCTAACGGCTGCCGCGCAGGTTGTGTGATTTATACTTATCTCTTGCCTTGCAGTGGCTTGGCGCGCGAAGGACTGTGCGCTCCAGGATCAAGCAAAATCAACGGGCATGCGCTGTTCCAACTGGGATTCAGGGATTTGGGAGCGGCGCTCGAAGTCAAGGTCGGCAGTCAAGCATGATTCGTTTCCTTCAGCAGGACAATAAGATTGTCAAGATTATGTTCGGCGTCATCATCGGCGTCGCATGCGTTGCCATGGTGGCATACCTGGTTCCCGGGTTGATGGATCCCGGCGGCGGAGCGGACGCGGCCGCCACCTATGCGACGGTGCATACGCCGGGGGCGATGGGCCGGATCTTCGGGGAGTCCACGACCGTCAAGATGGAGGACGTTACCCGGCTGGCGGAGCGGCAGTTGCAGCAACAGATGCAGCAGCGCCAGATTCCCGATTCGATGGTGCGTCAACTGCTGCCCTTGATGATCGATCGGGTGGGACCGGCCCTGGTGCAGCGCGCGATCCTGCAGCAGGAGGCCGACCGGCTGCACCTGCAAGTGTCGGACGACGACCTGCGCACCTATCTGCGCACCGGGCCGCTGTCGCAATACCTGTTCCCCAACGGGCAGTATGTCGGCGACGACGGGTACATCAACTTCATTCAGATGGCCATGGGCCAGGACGTCAGCAAGGCTGACTTCGAGGGGCAGGTGAAGCAGGACCTGGAATTGCAGCGCCTGCAGGCGCTGATCACCGGCGGAGTCACCGTGCCCGATGCGGCGGTGCGCGCAGCATACCAGGTGCAGGGGACGAAGGTTAAGTTCGACTACGCCGTGATATCGCTGGACGACTTGAAGAAGACCATCAACCCGAGCGACGCGGACCTGGAGACGTATTTCAAGCAATCCGCGACCAGGTACGCGCTGGCGATTCCGGAGACGCGGAAGATCGAGTATGTGGCGTTCACCGCCGCGCAGTTGCCCGGCGGCAAGGCCAAGGTCAGCGATGCCGAGATCCAGGCGTATTACACCGCGCACCAGGCCGAATACAAGACGGAAGAGATGGTGCAGACGCGGCACATCCTGATCAACGCGCCCACCGGGTCCGACGCCAAGACTGACGCGGCCGCGAAGGCCAAGGCGCAGGACGTGCTGAAACAGGTGCTCGCCGGGGGCAACTTCGCCGACCTGGCGAAGCAGTACTCGGACGACAAGCAGAGCGCGGTCACCGGCGGCGAGATTCCGCTGATTGCAACCGCGGGCCTCGATCCGGCCTACGCCAAGGCGGCGATGGCTCTGAATCCGGGCCAGACTTCCGGGCTGGTGAAGTCGGCGTTCGGCTATCACATCATTCAAACCGAAAAGAAAGTGGCGGCAGGAGTCAAGCCTCTGGCGGAGGTGAAGGACTCGATTGTCCAGGCCCTGGACCAGCAGAAGCAGGGTGCGGCGGAACAACAATTCGCGGCGCAGCTTACCGCCGAGGCCCAGAAGAACGGGCTGGACAAAACCGCGGCGGCGCATGGCCTGCACGTGGTAACGACGGACTACGTAGCTAAAGACGGCGTCATCGGCGGGCTTTCGGATCCGGCTGCGCTGCTGGCCGGGGCGTTCACAGCCGACAAAGGCGCGCCGGCAGCGGAGGTTTCCACAGGCGACGGCTACGCCATGTTTACAGTGGTCGATGTCAAGACGGCGCATGCTCCGCAATTCGCCGAGTACAAGTCGCATATTCTGGATGACTATCGCACCCAGAAGGCTCCTGCGTTGCTCGAGCAGCAAACCGACAAGCTGGACGACCGGGCCAAGGTACTGAATGACCTGAAGAAGGCCGCGGCGGAGATGAAGGTGCCGTTCAAGACCAGCGACTTCGTCGGCCAGGACGGCCAGGTTCCGGACATTGGCGCCATGAGTGGACCGGCATCGCTAGCCTTCTCGTTGCCCAAGGGGCAGATCTCTCCTCCCATCGACGCCGAACAGGCGGGCGTGGTGCTGGTCGTGACCGACAAACAGGAGCCCAGCGCGGATGACATCGCGAAGAACTTCGACCACACGCGGGAGCAATTGCTGAATGACCAGAAAGATGAGATCTACCGCGTATTCCTGGGAACGCTCTCGAAGAAGTACCAGGACGGCAATGGCATACGGATGAGCCAGCAGGCGCAGACTCCGGGAGGCATTCCGGGCAACTAATTCTTTTCGCGGATGGGGGCCTGTTCCCTGCCCTGCGTGGCATCGATCGTAGGCTGGGGGGCGGGCCTCTTGTCGTTTTCGCAGGTGCCCCGAGTCGGCGCATCCAAGTTACCGACATTCCTTGTTGATGCCGAGAGGGTGAGGGATGAACCAGGATCGGATGTCAGGAGTTCTGCTGCATGTCACCTCCCTTCCGTCCCATGGCGGGGTGGGAGATTTCGGCCCTGCGTCGTATCGGTTCGTCGACTTTCTGGCGGCGGCAAAGCAGCGCCTGTGGCAGGTACTGCCGCTCAGCCCGACCGGGTATGGCGGCTCGCCTTACTCCGCGCTCTCCGCCTTTGCCGGGAATCCTGTGCTGATCTCGCTGGAGCGGCTGGTTGAGGATGGGTGGATCGCGGCAGAGCAGTTGCAGGGATTGCCCGGGGGCGACAGTCCCGCGGATTTTGAAACCGCCGCGGCGCGCAAGCTTCCGCTGATTGAAGAGGCTGCCGCGAACTTCCTAGACCGTGCCGACGGCGCAGTGCGTGAGCGCTTCCAGAACTACTGCCACGAGAACATTAGCTGGCTGCCGGACTATGCCATGTTCAACGTGCTTCGCCGCAGATTTGGCTACGTAAGCTGGAATAAGTGGCCGGTGGATTATGCGCAGCGCAAGCACGATGTTTTGACGTCGGTGCTGACTGAGCATGGCCGCGAGTTGGCCATTGAGCAGGCCATCCAGTTCTTCTTCGACGAGCAGTGGGGCGCACTGCGCAGTTACTGCAAAGCCCGCGGCATCCGCATCCTGGGCGACGTCGCCATCTTTGTGAACTATGACAGCGCGGACGTGTGGACACATCCCGAGCTGTTTGAACTGGACGAAGAGCGCAGGATGGTCCGGGTCTCCGGCGTGCCGCCGGATTATTTTTCGGCGACCGGGCAAAGGTGGGGCAACCCCTTGTACAAGTGGGGCGAACTGCGCGAACGCGGGTTCGACTGGTGGGTGAACAGGATTCGCCGGACGCTGACCCTCTACGACATGATCCGGCTCGACCACTTTCGCGGCTTCGAGGCCTACTGGTCGATTTCGGCCGAGGACAAATCCGCCGTCGATGGCCAGTGGGTGAAGGCCCCCGGACACGAACTCTTCCAGAGACTGAAGGAGGTTTTCGGCGACCTGCCGTTTATTGCCGAGGACCTGGGGCTGATTACTCCAGAGGTGGACGAGCTGCGCGAGCACTTCGGAATGCCCGGGATGCGCATCCTGCAATTCGGTTTCTCCGACCGCGGGGCACATCTGTATCTACCGCACAGATATGCCCCCAACACCGTCGCTTACACCGGCACCCACGACAACAACACCACGCTGGGCTGGTGGCGGGACGGCGTAACTGAAGAAGAACGGGCTCACGCGCAGACTTACCTGCGGCCGATCGAGCACGAGTGCGACATCGTGGGGGCGATGATGCGGGCGGCGGCGGCGTCGGTGGCCAACCTGTGCATCTTCCCCATGCAGGACGTGCTTGGCCTGGGCAGCGAGGCGCGCATGAATACGCCGGCCGCCGCCGCTGGAAACTGGACCTGGCGCTATCGCGAAGAGCAGCTGTATCCCGGCGTTGCCTCCGCGCTGGCGGCGCTGATGGAGATGACTGACCGCGACGGGTACATCCCGCCCGGGCCGGAGCCTCCCACGGTTTAGACTGGTAGATGAAGCAACAAATTGACAGGAGCAACCATGCCTCTCTCTGGTGAAGCGATACGGACGATGAACTACGTGGACGATATCTCGGTGACGCTGCGGCGTATTCTTACGGTGCTGCCGTCGCTGACGGACGAGGAGCGCAAGCGGGTTGCGGACCACATCAAGGCAGCCGATCCCAGCTACGATGCCGTCGTCCAGGCCGTACAAGGCAAGAAGTGAGCGCTGCCGGCGCGAAAGACTCAGCCGGCGCCGGTTCGGCATTTGCAATTCGTACGGTGGCGGTGATCGGGGCCGGCGTTGCGGGGCGCAGCTTTGCGCTGGCGTGCGCAGCGGCGGGCTTCGACGTGGTGCTCGAAGACGTGATGCCGGCGAACCTGCGGCAGGCGCAGGAAGAGTACGCCAATCTTGGGATTCTGAATGCGCGCGCACAGGGCTTTCACGGCTGCCTGGACATTGCGCCAACCATCGAGGCTGCAGTGCGCACCGCGGATGTCGCAGTGGACTTTGTGCCCGACGAATTGGAATCGAAGCTGGAGATCTTTTGCCTGGTCGATCGCATGGCCCCGCCCAGGACAATCCTGCTGACACCGAGCGATGCGATGAGCATTACCGATCTGGCATCCTGCACCTATCGCGGGGACCGCTGCTTCGCCGTGCGCGGAGGCCTGGAGAATGCCGCCTCGGGTGCGCCGCTGCGGCTGCTGCATCCGGCGGGAGTTTCGCAGGCGGCGCTGAGCGCGATGGCGGATTTTCTGCGCGCGCTGGGCGGCGACCCGCGGGCCGAGGTCGATCCCGTTCCGCCGATGCTGGTGAAAAACCTGCGCTGATCGGCTCTACCCAAATCCATCGAGATCAAAACGCGTTGAATGGGCACCCAGGTTGGTGGCAATCAACCCACATCTCAAAATCGAGATGTGGGGCACCCGATTCAGTGACGCTACTTGTGGCCCATGCCGGCGAGAACGCCGCGCATGTAGGCGAAGCTTTCGACGACGCCGGACATGGGATCGTCGGCGTGGATTTCGTATTCCAGATCGACGTTACCGGGGTACCTGGTGTCCAAAAGCGCCTGGAAGATGGCGCGGACGGGCATGACGCCTTCGCCGACCGCAACCTGCGATTCCTTGGCGCTAGCGTCGGCGAGATCCTTGATGTGGAGGTCGTAGAGGCGCGGGCCGGCGGCGTGGATGGCGGCGACAACATCGGCGCCGGCGCGCAGGGAGTGGCCGAGGTCGATGCAGAGGCCGATGCGCGGGTCCATATTCTTGACGGCGGCGAGCACGTCGAAGGGCGAGGGGAAATTCTTGTCCTCCGGGCCGTGGTTGTGGATGGCGAGCTTGATGTTGTACTGCTTCACGAACTTTTCCAGGCGCGGAAGGTTCTCGTGGGTGGGTGCGCAGACGGCGATGGGGATGCCTGCGGCCTTCAGGTACTCAAATTTCGGGCGGATGTCATCGTCATCATCCTTGGCGAAGGTAATGTTGCCAGCTGCGGTGAGAATGAACCCGGCGGCGCGATACTCGGCGGCCTTCGCGGCAACCTGATCGAGAGGCGTCATGGGCAGATGAACGTCCTTGAGGTTGAGCAGCGGCGTCTTGAGCTGGTGCATGAAGTCGATGAGGTGCGTCGAATCGAAGCTGCGGAAGGTGTAGCTGGCGATGCCCAGGCGGATGGGCAGATCGACGTCGGGCGTGGGCGGCTTGAGCGTGGCGGGCGTGTAGGAGGCCGGTGGGGCGGCCTGGCTTTGCGATTCGGCAGGCAGGAGCGTGGCTGCGGCGGCGAGCGTGCCGGTGCGCATGAGGGTGCGGCGAGTGAGGCGATTCGCGGAGTTTGTCATCGCGCGCAATGGTAGCGCGGGCGAGTTGCTAAATGCAAAAGCAGATTCCTCCGCTGATCACCCCAGCAATCGAAGATTGCCGGGGACCCCGATTGATCACCCCAGCAATCGAAGATTGCCGGGGACCCCGATTGCGCTACGGAATGACAAGCAAGAAAGCGCCACGGCAAGCGAGAAAGCGCCACGGCAGGGACAGGATGGTTTCGGGCGAATTAGACTGGCGTACAACGATTTTTGAGATGAGGAGTTTGTGCAACGCGATGAAGATCAACCGAAGACGATTGATGGGATGGATGGGAATGGCCGGAGGGGCTGCCTTGGGCACGCCCCTGCTCAACGCCGGTAGCGCGATCGCCCGCGAGCCGCTGGCGCAGGCCGTTGCAGCCGGCGCGGCAGAGACGCCCGCCAGTCCTGCGGGCTCGACGCGATGGGCGCGGAGCGCCGCGAAGAAACGCGAGCAGACGCACGGAGTGGTGTGGACCACGCATGAACCGATCGACTTTCTTCTGCGCCGAGGCGACCGCGATGACGACCTGCAGGAGCACTACGCGACCATGCTGAGCGAGGAGAACATCCAGCGCATGGCGGACGCAGGGGTCAAGTGGGGGCGACTCTTCTTCTACAAGGGATTCGGCCTGGAGTACGAACGGCCGGCAATGGAGCAGTCGAAGAAGGCCGCGGACCAGATGCACAAGCTGGGCATGAAGGTGAGTCTATACATGGGCGGCACCATGTTTACGGAGACGCTCTACCGCGAACTGCCCGAGGCGCAGGGGTGGGAGCAGCGCGACCAGTGGAACCGTCCGGTGCCCTATGGCGCGCAAACCTACCGGCACTACGCTTGCCCCAATGAGCCGAAGTATCGGGAGTATTTGAAGAGGGTGATCAAGATCGGCGTGGAGGAGTTTCATGTCGATGAGTTCGCCTTCGACAACATCATGCTGCAGGCGGAGCCGCACTCCTGCCACTGTCCGCGCTGCGTGGCGGCGTTCTATGCGCTGCTGAAGCGGCGGTATCCGACGAAGGAGGCCGCGCTGCGGAGGTTTGGGCTGCCTGATACGGATTGGCTGGTGCTGCACGATTGGGGCTCGGAGACGGAGCCCGACAGCCTGACCGCGCTGAACGACCCGGTATTACAGGAGTGGACGCGCTTTCGCTGCGAGTCGCTGGCCCACTACGCGAATGACCTGTACGACTCGGCAAAGGCCCTCGATCCGAAGGTCGCGGTGCTGTTCAACATCAAGGGCGTGTACAGCTACAACCGCTACTGGACCAACGCGGTGTATCAGCCGCTGTACTCCGGACACGTCGACCTGATGGCGTTCGACACGGGCGGCTATGACGAGCACATCGATCCGGCGACGGGCGCGCTGATCTCGCAGATCCGCTCGTACAAGATGGCGCGGCGGCTGGAGACGGGCTGCGAAGATGCCTTCAACAACGATGTGCGCGCGGCCGTGCACATGGCCTTCGGCTACCAGAAGCCGGTGGCGGGAATGGCTGCGGCTCCGCTGGGGTCGGGCGCCTTCAACGTGTTTACGCCGATGCTGGAATTCTTCCGCGAGTACAACGACCGCTACTACACGGGCGTGGACAACGTGGCGGATGTGGCTGTGGTGCGGACGTGGGCTTCGATGGCGTACAGCATCAGCGCGGCCTACGTTCCGACGACGCTGGTGGAGCAGGTGCTGATCCAGTACAAGGTTCCGTGGGACCTGCTGTTCGAGGAGCAGCTCGATCGGATTTGCCGCTACGGCGCAGTGGTTCTGGCCGGGCAGGAGTGCATCTCCGACGCGCAGATCGCAGCGCTGCTTGCGTATGTGCGGGGTGGCGGGACGTTGGTGCTGGCGGGCAACACGGGACAGTTCAACCAGTGGCGGGAAACGAGGACTAAGAATCCGTTGCTGCCGGCGAGGAGCGAGGGCAAGGGGAAGGTTGTCTTTATCCCGGAGGTCGAACGCGCGGACAAACAGGCGCGGGGCGCGGCGGCGGACGAGAATCCTGAACCGGGAGCGACGGCGCAGCGGGGCGTCCATATGAATCCGCCGCAGTGGGTGCTGCCGAAGAACGCGGACGAGATTTACCAGGCCGTGATTGCGGGGCTGGCGAATGGACCGTCGCTGACAGCGGATGCTCCGCTAACCACGGTGATGGAGATGCAGAAGCGCGCGGCAACGCAGGAGACGATTGTCCACTTCATCAACTTCGAGACGAGGCAGCGCCTGGTCCCGTTTGCGGTGACGCTACGAAAACAGTACGCGGGCGCAGTGAAGAGCGTGGTGTGCTATTCGCCGGAACACGACGATCCCGCGAAGCTGGAGTTTACCGAAGCTGGCGGGTCGGTCAAGTTAACCGTGCCGGCGATGGGCGTGTATGCGATGGTGGTAGTCGGCTGAGGAGGGTTAGGCGGCGCGGCAAAAGACAAATACGGGGATTCTTCGCTCCGCTCAGAATGACAGGCTAACACGAGGAGCGGCCGGCCCGGGGCTGAAGCCCTCATGTTTTGTCGGCTCGATACCGCGGGCTGAAGCCCGCTGCTACTCCGCGCTCCAACACATGCGCGAGTGTGCTATTCGGGTTTCTTGCGCAGGTCGATGATTTGGGGGTGGAGGAGTTTGGCGGTGAGGGAGCGGGTCAGCGCGTCCACCGCGGCCTTTTGCTCCGGAGTCAGGGTGGCCAGGCGCTTCTCGGCGCGGGCCAGTTCGGCCTGGCGGAGCGATTCCGCGTTCTGCTGCAGCGTAACAATGGCGGGGACAGACTCCAACGATTGCAGATGCTGCTGGTATTTCTCCACCTCCGCGCTGACGATGTTCTCGGCTGCGGCGGACTCGCGGCTGCGGTCGGCCAGATGCGCGGCGGCCACCTGCTGCAGGTCGTCGATGTCGTAAACAAAGCAGCCTTCCACCTCGTTCATCCCCGGGTCGACATCGCGCGGGACGGCAATGTCGATGAAGAACATCGGCCGGTTGCGCCGCCGCTCCAGAAACCGCTGGCCATGGGCGCGGCTGAACAGATGCTGCTCCGATCCCGTGGAAGTGATGACGATATCGGCGCGGCCAGCCTGCTGGTGCAACTGCTCGAACGGGATTACCTCCGTGGTGCAGGCGATGGCGTGCGGGTTGTTGTTCGCGATCTGCATGGAGATCTGGTCGGCGATCTGCCCGGCGATCAGCGCGGCTTTCTCCTGGGTGCGGTTGGCCACCAGGATGCACGTGGCTCCCTGCTGGATGAGGTGGCGCGCGGCCAGCTCGGACATCTTGCCCGCGCCCACCAGCAGTACGGTCTTGCCCTGCAAGCTGCCGAAGATCTTGCGCGCCAGATCGACCGCGACCGAGGCAATCGACACCGAAGAGCTGCCGATCTGCGTCTCTGTGCGGACCCGTTTGGCCACCGCGAAGGCGCGCTGCAGCAAAGGGTCGAGCGTGCCGGCAACGGCTCCCACCTGGCGGGCCACGGCATACGATTCCTTCACCTGGCCCAGGATCTGCGGCTCGCCGACGACCATCGAATCCAGCGACGAGGCCACCCGGAACAGATGGCGAATGGCCTCGCGATCGCGAAACTCGTAAAGGTGGGGCTCAACGTCGTCCGCGGGGATCGCGAAGTACTCATGCAGGAAGCGCATCAAGTTGGCGTTCGCCTGCCCGTGACTCGCGTCCTGGTAGGTGACGAATTCCACGCGATTGCAGGTGGAAACAATCAGGCCTTCGCGGATTCCGGGCAGATGCACCAGCGTGCGGACCGCATCCGCCAGGCGGGTCGCGGGGATGGACAGCCGCTCGCGCACCTCGATCGGTGCGGTGGTGTGGTTCACGCCGACCAGCACCAGCGAGCCTTCCGCGGCGTGCCCGGTCGTCGCTTCCTGAGCGGGCTTCATGATCGTCAGGCGCTGGGGATTCGAACTCATGGCGTGGCGAACCTGTGTACCGCGGAGAATTGGTTAGCGGCCCACACAAACAGGACAACCAGGATCACGAAGCTGGAGAGATAGACGGCGCGGCGGCCACGCAGTCCGGAGGCGCGGCGGATGAAGATCATTGCGACGTAGCCGATCCACAGGCCGAAGGTCAACAGAATCTTGGGGTCGCCGAAGTACTTTGCGCCGTAATCCTCCTGCGCAATCACTGAGCCGATCAGCAGCCCGGCGGTCATGCACGGCAAGCCAAACAGCAGCATCTTCAGGGCAATCTGGTCGATCGTCTCCAGCGGCGTGTCCAGCGGCGGCAGCCAGCGGCGCGCCGACTTCGACTTCAGCCGCCGCTCCTGGATCAGGTAGAGCAGCGATGCCAGCAGCGACACCACCAGCGCGCCGTACGCGGCCAGCAGCAGCACGATATGCAGGAAGATCCAGCCGGTGCGGATGGGAGCGGAAAATGTCTCCTGCCCCGGGCGAAACGCGGCCAGCATGGCGAAAATAAAGGCCATAGGCAGCACGAAGATCCCGATCGAGACGCTGCGGTAGCGCGCATACACCAGCAGAAAAGCCAGCCCCAGGATCAGCGCCAGCAGCGATTGCACCTCGTGAGTCTCCACCGGCAGGCGATGATGGGCAGCGTTCAGCGTCTCCGCCAGCGAAACAAAATGAAACAGCGCCGCCGCCACGGCACAGGGAACCGCCAGGTGGCGCCAGCGCGGGCGATCGTACAGCGCCGCCGGCAACACCGCCAGCGCCGCCACGCCGTACAACAGGACCGCGAGTCTGAGCCACAGGAGCGTCATAGTGCCACTTTGCAGTATATCGGGCGCCCGCGCAGGCAATGGCTGAGTTCGCGTCACGGGCATCTGTTATCAGTGTCATGCAGTACGCAGGTCTTCGGATGTGATGGGAATCACAGCGGATGTGGTCACGCGAGCAAAGCCCGCTGGGCCCGCGAACCCGTCCATTTGCCTCGACGCCGCTCCACGCCCGGGCCGGGGAAAGTTGGAGGCGGCGGGCGCGAGTGCGTTATGCTTCAAGTTTCCGGCGGGGCGACAGCATTTTGACCAGGCAAGCGACAGGTGGAACGGAAAAACAGGAGACGGGAGCAGCGCCGGCGACCGACGCAGGCATGCAAACGCCCGTGATGCGGCAGTATTTTGCCGCCAAGCAAGCGCATCCCGACTGCCTGATGATGTGCCGCATCGGCGACTTCTACGAACTCTTTTACGATGACGCCATCATCGCCTCGCGCGAGTTGCAGCTGACCCTGACCGCGCGCGACCGCGAGAAGAAGCAGCCCATGTGCGGCGTTCCCTACCATGCGGCCGAGCAGTATATCCAGCGGCTGCTGCGCAAGGGCTACCGCATCGCCCTGTGCGATCAGATGGAAGATCCCAGGCTGACCAAGAAGATCGTCCGGCGCGAGGTCACGCGCGTGCTCACGCCGGGGACTGTGGTCGACGCGGGCCTGGGCGCCGAGCAGAGCAATTGGCTGGCGAGCGTCTGTGCCATGGGAGCGGGAGCGGGCAACGCGGCCGGCGTGGGGCTGGCGCTGCTGGACCTGTCGACAGGAGAGTTTCGCGCGACGGAATTTTCCGGAACCACGGCCTGGGCGCAGCTGATGGATGAGCTGGAGCGCCTGCGTCCGGTGGAGCTGCTCTATGCCGAGGGCGGCCCGGTGGCGCTTCAGGGAGGCAGGCAGGGCAACTTGCGCGACCTCGCGGCCGGCGCCCCCGGTCCTTTGCCGGCCGCGGAGCAGGACCAGGCTGCCAGCGGCGCGTTGGCGGCGGTCCGGACCAAAACCGCGCTGGAGGACTGGGTCTTTACCACCGAGTACGCGCTCCCGCTGCTGCGCAGGCATGCCGGCGTGCATTCGCTCGACGGGCTGGGCCTGGCCGGGCACGAGGCCGCCGCGGTCGCCGCCGGCGCGCTGCTCCACTACCTGCAGCAGACCAAGCAGGGCGGGCTGGAGCACATTGACACCATCCGCTTTTACCAGCGTGGCGAGTGCCTTCTGCTGGATGCCGTCACGGTCCGCAATCTGGAACTGGTCGAGCCCCTGTTTTCCGGCGAATCCGCGCAGACCACGCTCTTCCACACGCTGGACGCCTGCTCCACGCCCATGGGCAGGCGGCTGCTGCGGTCTACCCTGCTTCGCCCGGCCAGCCATCTGGCGGAGATCGAGCAGCGGCTGGACGCAGTGGCGGAGGCCGCGGCCGATCTGCCGCGGCGTGAGGGCCTGCGCCGCGCGCTGGGTGGCGTGCTCGACCTTGAGCGCCTGCTGGGCCGCGTCGCGCTCGATTCCGCCGGCCCGCGCGAGTTGGTGGCTCTGGCGGGGGCCATGGCCTGCCTGCCCGGAGTGCGCGATGCCGTGGGCAGTTTCCACTCCTCGCGGTGGCGTCAACTGGCCGGAACCGGCGATCTGGTCGGAACCGGCAATCTGGCCGACGAGATTTCCACAGAGGCGAAGGACCAGCTTTCAGGAGAGTTATCCACAGCAGATGCGGAGATTTCCACAGGAATCATTTCCACAGAGCGCCCGGCCCCTTTCGACGCCCTCGAAGACCTCCATAGTCTCATCGCGGCAACCATCGTGGACGAGCCGCCAGTCAACCTCGCGGAGGGCGGAGTGATTCGCGCAGGGGTGGACGCGGAGCTGGATGAGCTGCGCGAGTTAGGACGTTCCGGCCGCCAGGCGCTCGCCGGCATCGAGGAGCGGGAGCGCCTGCGGACAGGCATTGGGAGTCTCAAGATAAGGTTCAACTCTGTCTTTGGGTATTACCTGGAAGTGACTAAGGCAAATAGTAGATCGGTCCCAGCGGACTACGAGAGAAAGCAGACCCTGGTGAACGCCGAGCGCTTCACCACGCCGGAGTTGAAGGACTACGAGACGAAGATTCTGACCGCGCAGGAGCGGTCCGGCGAGATCGAGCGGCGGCTCTTTGCCGGGCTGCGCCGGCAACTGCTGGATGCGGCAGGCCGGATGCGGGAGACTTCCCGGCGCGTCGCCGAGAGCGATCTGCTCGCATGCTTTGCTCATCTTGCCGCGCTGCGTGGCTGGACACGTCCACAGGTAGAAGAGTCAGGCGTACTGGAATTCGCGGCGGGGCGGCATCCGGTGGTCGAGTTGAGGTTGGAGGAATCGGGCGGAGGAAGGTTCGTGCCGAACTCGCTCTGCCTGGAGGCGTGGCCTGGGTCCACAGAGCCAGCCGGCACTGAGACGGCGGAGCCCTCCACCGGCCCGTCGATCGCGCTGATTACCGGGCCGAATATGGGAGGCAAGAGTACCTATCTCCGACAGGCGGCGCTCCTGGTAGTCATGGCGCAGTGCGGCTGCTTTGTGCCAGCGGAGCGGATGCGCCTGGGACTGGTGGACCGCATCTACACCCGCATCGGGGCCAGCGACAACGTTGCCCGCGGCCGGTCGACGTTCATGGTGGAGATGACGGAGACGGCCGCAATCCTGAATACAGCGACCGCACAAAGTCTTGTACTGTTGGATGAAATGGGGCGCGGAACTGCAACATACGACGGGCTTTCACTTGCCTGGGCGGCGGTAGAGCATTTGCACGAGAAGATCGGCGCGCGGACGCTGTTCGCCACCCACTACCACGAACTGACCCTGCTGTCGGACCGCCTGCCCCGCCTGAAGAACCTGCGCGTCACCGCCAGGGAGACCGCCGGCGGCATCGTCTTCCTGCATACGGTCGAGGCCGGAGCGGCGAGCAGGAGTTATGGCATCGAGGTGGCTCGGCTGGCGGGACTGCCCGCCGCCGTGATTGCCCGGGCGCGCGAGGTGCTGAAGCTGCACGAGCGCGCCGAGACGCAGCAGGTGGCCCGGGCGCTGGAGGCGGCGGACGAACAGGCCGCGGCGCCGTTGCAGATGACCATGTTTACTCCGCTGTCGCAGCGGATCGTCGACCGGCTGGCCGCCGTCGATGTCGATGGGCTGACGCCGCGCGAGGCCCTGAACCTGCTCGCCGACCTGCAGCGCGAGCTGGGGGCATCCTCATGAGAGCGCCCGCGAAGCCGGCAGCGCAACCATCGGCAATGATCGTCGCCGGCGTTATGAGCGGCACCTCGGCGGATGGCGTCGATGTCGCGCTGTGCCGGATCGGTCCGGGTGCGGGCAGAGGCGATCCGCCGCGCATCAAGCTGATCGGACATTTGGGGACGGCGTATCCAAAGGCGGTGCGGGCGGCGGTGTTGCGGGTGATGGAGGGTGAGGCGCTTCCGGCTGCGGAGATGAGCCGGCTGAACTGGCGGCTGGGGGGGATCTACGCCGGCTGCGTGGAAAAGACGGCAGCAAAGTTTGGCGTGCGCGTGCAGTTGGTCGGATGCCATGGGCAGACGGTTCACCACGAGGCCGCGGGGGCGCGGTATCTGGGTTCGCGAGTGCGATCGACCTGGCAGATCGGCGAGGCTGCGGTGATTGCTGAGCGGCTACGCTGCCCGGCGGTGAGCGATTTCCGCCCGGCGGACCTGGCCGCGGGCGGGCAGGGCGCTCCGCTGGTGCCCATGCTGGATTTTTGCCTGTTTCGCTCGGCCACAAAGAACCGTGTGCTGCTCAATCTAGGCGGTATCGCCAATGTCACCGTCCTGCCCGCCGGCTGCACGCCCGAGCAGGTCCTCGCCTTCGACACCGGCCCCGGCAACATGGTCATCGACGCATGCATGGCCGTGCTCTACGGCAAGAAGTATGATCGCAACGGCATCACTGCTGGCTGCGGTCACCATATCGATTCAGTCGTCCTAAAACTCTTACGCGAGCCATATTTTGCCACGCCTCCTCCCAAGTCCTGCGGTCGCGAACAGTTCGGCGTCGACTATACAAACCGCCTGATCAAGCTCTGTCGCGCCCTCGGTGCTCCCGACGCCGACTGCGTCGCCAATGCGACGACAGTCACCATTGTCTCTCTCATGGACGCCTACCGCCGTTTCATGCTCCCGCACCTCAAGAAACATGGCTGTTCCGCTCACGTGACCGAACTGATCGTCGCCGGAGGCGGCGCGCGTAATGCCTTCCTTGTCGAGCGCCTTGGGAACGTCTTCCGCGACTTTGGCGTCTCTCTCCAGCCCACCGACTCCCTTGGCATCCCTTCGCAGGCCAAGGAGGCAGTCGCCTTCGCCCTGCTGGCGTGGCTTACGTGGAACGGACTGCCGGGGAATGTTCCGGCGGCGACGGGAGCGAATCGGGCGGTGGTGTTGGGGAAGGTTTCGTATGGAGGTTGAGGCCTCTCCCAATGGCATTGTGGGTTTCACGGACAAAATGCGGGGATTCTTCGCTGCGCTCAGAATGACAACAGTTTGGTTGGGAGCGGGGCTTTTCGTTGGAGCGCTACTGGCCTTGATTGGCTGCCATGGCTCACCGCGGCCGCCCAGCACCATTGTCGTGATTATCGAAAGCAGCCCCAACAATCTCGATCCGCGGCAGGGGACGGATGCGCAGTCGGAGCATGTGGGCCCGCTCATCTTTGACGCGCTGGTAAAAAAGGATACGCACTACAACCTGGCTCCCTGGCTGGCCACCAGTTGGGAGGAGCAGCTCGATCCGCTGACGGGATCAGAAGAATGGGTCTTTCATCTCCGCGACGGTGTCCACTTTCAAAACGGCCAGCCGCTGGAAGCCGCCGACGTTGTGTGGACTATCGAAAGCCTGATCGACCCCAGGCTGGCCGGGCTAATCTCCGCCAAGAGCGGGAACTTTGCCGCAGTCGATCGCGTCGAAGCGCGCGATCGCCTGACCGTGGTGGTGCACATGAAGCGGCCGGATGCAGGCTTGCTCTTCAACCTGAGCGACGGCCTGTTCGGCGTGGTGCCGCGCGGCGCGGGCAGCGACTTCGGCCTGCATCCGGTGGGCTCGGGGCCGTACCGCTTTGTCAGCCAGGTACAGGACAAGGAGGTTGTGCTGGAGCGCTCTCCGGGCTGCTGGAGCGAACAACTCAGCGTGGACGGCGAGCCGCCGCAACCTCAGATTCAGCGGCTCCAGTTCGACGTGGTGCCCGACACCATCACCAGCGCGCTGGAACTACAGAAGGGCTCGGCCGACGCAGCCAGCAACGTGCTGACGCCGGACATGGTTTACGCGCTGCGCAACGCGCCGGGAGTGCAGACAGCCACCGGGCCCGGCTCCAACGTCTGGTACCTGAACTTCAATGTTCAGGACCCGGCCTTGCGCGACAAGCGCGTGCGCCAGGCGGTGGCACTGGCGATAGACAAGCCGGCGATTATGGCGGCGCTGTGGCGGGGACACGCGCGCCTGGCCAATTCCCTGCTGCCGCCGGGACAGTGGGCGCGGGCCGATGACGCCGAACTCGCCCAGTATCCTCATGACCCCGCGCGCGCGGCCGCCTTGCTGCAGGCGGCGGGATATCCCGCGGGCAAGGATGGGGTGCGCGTTCGGCTGGAGCTGAAGATCAGCACCGACGAGGTGACGCGCCTGCTGGCGGCGGTGCTGCAGCAGCAACTGCGCGCAGCCGGGATTGCGGTGAATATCCGTTCAGCCGAGTTTGGGACCTTCTACTCGGACGTCACTCACGGCGTCTTCCAGATGTACATCCTGAAGTGGGTCGGCTCCAACGAGGACCCCGACATCTTTCGCTACATGGTTTCCTCGGGCAGCTTTCCGCCGAAGGGCGCGAACCGGGGGCACTATGTCAATCCCCGCGTCGACGCGCTGCTGGCGCAGGCGGCAACCGAGACCGGGCCGGCGGCGGAGGTCGAGGCCAGGCGACGCGCGGAGTATGTCGAGGTGCAAAAGATCCTTGCCGACGAGATGCCGTCGATCCCGCTGTGGTATCCGGACAACGAGGTGGTGCATACCGAGCGGCTGCAACGGGTAGTGTCTCAGGGCGACGGCAACTTCGACTTCCTTCGCTAGCACCGGCTTGGCGCGCGCTGGTCTCTCCAGACCTGCCCAGAGCTCTTTGCCAGCGGCGAAGCGTTCGGGAGACAATCGAGCCATGGCAGAGATTACCCAGACCAAAACCGAAGTTCTCGATCCGCCCGCCGCGGGGCGTCCCGCGAGCAGCTACGCCATCGCCCCGCACGATCCCTCCAAGCCACCGGTAAAGCGGCAGATCGTGTGCTTCAGCCTCTACAAGGTGATGCCGGAATGGCGGCGTCTGCCGGCGGCGGAGAAGGCCGCGCACAAGGCCGCGTTCGCCCAGGTGCTGGAAAAATGGGACAAGGCCGGCGAGTTCCTCTCGCTCACCTACTCCACCATCGGCACGCGCGGCGACGTGGACATGTGCGTGTGGTCCATCGGCTACGCAGTCGATGAGCTGAACCGGATGCGCAGCGAGTTGCTGAGCACTCCGCTGGGCGGCTACCTTGCCGCACCGCACAACTTTCTGGCCATGACCAAGCGCTCGCAGTACCAGATTGGCCGGGCCGACGAGAGCGAGGGTGAAGGCCGCGGCGCCATCCGTCCGGGCGGGCAAAAGTACATCTTCGTCTACCCGTTCTGGAAGACGCGCGCCTGGTACCTGCTGCCCATGTCCGAACGCAAGCGGTTGATGGACGAACACATCCGCATCGGCCTGGCGTATCCGCGCGTCAAGCTGAACACAACCTACTCCTTCGGTCTCGACGACCAGGAGTTCGTGGTCGCGTTCGAGACGAATTTCCCTGAGGACTTTCTCGACCTGGTGCAGCAACTGCGCGAGACCGAGATCAGCATGTACACCCTGAAGGATTTCCCCATCTTCAGCTGTGTCCGCGTAACGCCGGCGGAGATGCTGGATCGATTGGGATGAAGAAGACAGTTGCTAGTTGCTAGTTGCTAGTTGTTAGTTGTTAGTTGTTGGTTCTCAGTTGTCAGTTGAAGGCGAGATACTGTGGCGAAGAGAACGGTTGCAAAGATTCCGGAAAAGAGCACGAAGGAAGCGCTAAGGAAGGCGATGGCGCGAGTGTCAGTGGCACCTACGGGTGCGAAGGCGCGTGCGATTGCGGAGCCGGTGGCGGCGAAGGTGAAGCGCGGCAAGACCGCCGATCCACTGGCACCCGAACGCGCTGCCGCCATCCTCGACGCGTTGCGGAAGACCTACCCCAAGGCGAAGTGCGCGCTGAACCACCGCAGCGCGTGGGAGCTGTTGGTCGCAACCATTCTCTCCGCGCAGTGCACGGACGTCCGCGTGAACCTGGCCACGCCCGCGCTGCTCGCCGCGTTTCCCACGCCGAAAGCGATGGCCGCCGCTTCCCTGCCCGAGTTGGAAGAGCTGGTCCGTACCACCGGCTTCTTTCGCAACAAGGCGAAATCGATCCGGGGCGCGGGGCGCGTCGTCAGCGAAGAGTTCGGCGGCGAGGTCCCGCACACCATGCAGGAGCTGCTGCGCATTCCCGGCGCAGCGCGCAAGACCGCCAACGTAGTGCTCGGCTCATGGTTTGGCATCGCGGTGGGCGTGGTGGTGGATACGCACGTGCTGAGGATTTCGCGGCGGCTGGAGCTTACCAAGGAGACCAAACCGGAAAAAGTCGAGCAGGACCTGATGCGCGTGATCCCGCAGGCGAAGTGGATCGATTTCTCGCACGAGGTGATCTTTCACGGGCGCCAAATCTGCATCGCGCGCAAGCCGCGCTGCGTGGACTGCACGCTGGAGCGGCTGTGCAACTCCGCCGACAAGACCTGGACTTCGCACTGACGCGAACCCCCTAACCGCCGTCATCCTGAACGGAGTGAAGGAGCGTGGGTTTCTTCTCTCGCCCGGCACCGCATCGCCGCCTCTCCGGTAGTGGGTCAGTTTGCTTTTCCACAGTCTCCCTTTGGTAATCGAGTTGTGGGATCATTGCTCTATGACTGTAGGCAAGGGCAAGAGGCCGCGTGATCCGAACCAGCTTGCTAAGTGGGTCGTGGAACATTCGACCGCCGAGCCTGAACCTGCGCCAGCCGTTCCCACTCCCGAAAGCCTCTCCGCCTACATGTCGGCTATGGGGCGCAAGGGCGGGGCAATCGGCGGCAAGCGGCGTCTCCTGACCATGACGCCAGAGAAGCGGCGGGAAGTAGCTGCTAAGGCGGCTAAGGCCCGATGGGGAACAAAAGCCAAGTGACACACACCATTCCGGCTACGATCATTTATCTTCATTCAAGCTCATCCAGTACCAGTTGCTTCCTCCTCCTTGCACCGGAAGTTCAACCAAATCCCACGTATGGCCCGTTTGCGTGTCAATTCGGATAGCCGTTTTGTGCTTCATCTCTCCATTGAACCCCTCAGAGTCGATATCGGCTGCTATCACCTGATAGCGGCCATTTGCCCCGACTGGTAGTTGTGGGGTGGTCGTGGCGGTGGTTTGAGCATGAACGAAGGCCCAAGCCCCAACGATAACGAGAACACAAGCAAGCACGATCCCTGCGAGTTTGAATTTCATTTAGTTCGCCTCCTGAGTGATGAGGCATTATACTGACGACCAAATGAGAAGCCCCCGATTCGAGTCGGGGGCAGTCGGATCATTGAGTGTCTTGAGGCGGGAACCTCTATGCGCATATTAGCGCCAGAGGTGATTTATGTCTACGCCCATTACCCCTCCCACTTCGGCTTCTCAAGGCTCCGAATCAGACTCTCAGAGATTTCTTGCCAGTCCCGAGGGCCAGAAATTACGGAAGGGTCTTCTAGAATTTCGGAGCGGACTTCGACAAGCAGTGACCGCAGCAATGGAGCGTGGAGGATTGCTTCTCGTTCGGCAATCTCTCGCCACTCCGAAGGTGAAAGCATGTCCAGCATGTGGCCTCGAATCCAATTCTCTAGAAGCAGAGATTCAAGCCAATCCATCAAGCGAGACTTTACCTCCTGGTTATTCATAAACGAAGTCCTCCTGCTATCTTGACATGCTAAAGCGGCAATGGCAAAATGGTCAATATGAACTGCCTCGACTCTGCCATCCGCGCTCAAGTGATCCGCTGCCTTATTGAAGGCTGCTCGATCAGAAGCACGGTTAGGATGACCGGAGCGGCAAAGAATACCGTCGTCAAACTACTTGAGGATATGGGCTTTGCCTGCTCTGCGTACCACAATCAGCATGTCCGCAATCTCCGGGTACGGCGGTTGCAGTGTGATGAAATTTGGTGCTTTGTGGGGGCTAAGGCCAAGAATGTGTACCTCGACAAGAAGGCCGAAGGCTGGGGCGACATCTGGACTTGGGTAGGCATCGACGCCGACACAAAACTGGTTGTCGGGTATCTCGTTGGGGGCCGGGATGCGGGTTGGGCGTTGGAGTTTATGCAGGATTGCGCCGACCGCATCAAGGGCCGCGTACAGGTCACGACAGACGGCCATAACGCCTACTTCCAGGCCGTGGAAGGCGCGTTTGGGATGGATTGCGACTATGCCATGCTCCAGAAGATTTACGGAGCCTCAGACGAACCTGAGAAGCGATACAGCCCAGCCAAGTGCATCGGCTGCGACATGAAGGTAGTCAGCGGCAATCCCGACCCAAAGCACGTCTCTACCAGCTTTGTGGAGCGCCAGAACCTTACTATGCGGATGGGGATGCGGCGGTTTACCCGGTTGACCAATGGCTTTAGCAAGAAGGCCGACAATCACCGGCATTCGGTTGCGTTGCACTACATGTATTACAACTTCGTCCGAATCCATCAGTCATTACGGGTTACGCCAGCGATGGAGGCGGGAATCGCGGATCACGTCTGGTCGGTAGACGAGTTGATTGCGCTGTTGCCGAAACCAGTTGCGCGGCCTACTACGATTGACCGGGACTTGCTACGTAGAGCATTGGGAGAGACAGCCTAGCTTACTTGCCCGGTCGATAATCCGAAGCTTGGTCAATGGCTCTTGCTATCCGCTCTAGCTCCGCTTTGATCGTCAGCAGTTTACCTCCAAACTCGTCCAATGACTTTTGAAAGTCCTCCGAGTTGGCTTCGCTGCTGGCAGCGGCAAGAATCAACGGGCCAACTGCCTCTTCCAATCTCCGCAGTTTCTCTTCCGCCCATTTGACACTCCACGGATTCTCAAAATATGCGTGCCCTCTGTCGTCCATCAAAAGGAGATGTGAATCGCCTCCACAGTAGGGAACTTGCTCCTTTACGGCCTTGAGGATGTAAATCCCAACACTGCTCGCTTTCTTGACGGTTAGTTTCCTCAGGTCAATACGATCCGCGAACGAATTTGCCTCGGCGCTTCCGCATCCAATGAATGTATGGCTGTCCACCTTGGTCATCAACGGGCCAATGACCTTGAGTAGTTCAAATTCAGACGGCGACCAAAGGCCAATAAGTAACTCGGCTTCTGGCTTCATACTCTCCGGGTAGATGGGCCAAAATCTCTCATAGAACTCGATGATCCCTTCTTCGAGAGCGGCGCATCGCTCCTCGAAGGTGTCAGTCTGGCAGATTCGGAGCCA
>Ga0224555_1001391_pt1 | contig 33620 bp, 37 predicted proteins | sample 714S23034metaG_FD_180687 | JGI IMG/M metagenome (GOLD analysis project Ga0224555, IMG submission 180687) | Peat soil microbial communities from Stordalen Mire, Sweden - 717 S2 30-34 | ecosystem: Environmental > Terrestrial > Soil > Wetlands > Peat | place: Sweden: Norrbotten County, Stordalen... | reverse complement strand
GGGAGCCGTGATGCAATTTGCCCTACGGCCCACACTTGCGGCCATTCTTGGAACGCACAGGAAGCCGACCTTGCCGTGTTCCTGATTCCTGCCCGCACCGACACTCGCTGGTTTCACGAGATCGTCCTGCCTCATGCGGCAGAGATCCGATTCGTCAAAGGAAGGCTCAAGTTTGGCGGGGCGGCTAATAGCGCACCATTCCCGAGCATGATCGTAGTTTTCAACGCAGCATAACCCGGCCCGGATGGGCAATGGAGGCAACATGGAACACATAGATGCAGTTTTGGTTATCCCATGCGAACCGGCGAGGGTGATCGACCGCGACACCGCAGCGCTGCTGTCCGAAATCCAGTGGGAGGTTGAACGCTCGAAGATGCACGGCGAGAAGTTCGCCAGCCTCCATGAAGCCTACGCGGTGATTCTCGAAGAGCTGGACGAGGTGTGGGACATCGCCCGGCGCAAACGGCGCGACCGCGACCCGACCGAAATCCGCAAGGAAATGGTTCAGATTGCAGCGATGGCGGTAAAAGCCGTGAAATCACTCGAAAACTTCGTAGGCGGCGCCGTCTAGGTCAGCTCTCAACCTCAACTCTCAACCGAAAGATGGAGGCAACACAATGGAATCGACCACCTTCTTCCCCGGCGCCAACCGCCGGGTAACCCTGGGCAGCCCCACCAAGCAATGCTCAAACGGCCGCATCGTCTTCGCGGTGCAGATGCCCCTCACGGGCGAATCGTTCGCCGGCCTGCCCGACTGGGTCGGCAGCGGCTTCGAGGCCGTGTCCAAGGCATTCATGGAAGTGGACCCCGAAGTGCAGGAAGTGAGCGACCTCGCGCTGGCATTCTCGAACGACGCGCCCAAGGGTGAGCTGTTCGCGCCGCCATCGGCACGGCTGCCGGGAGCATCGCTCAAAGGCTTCAAGATCGTCCGCGCCGGCGAACCCGACGACCCGGAGATTGAGTTGCACTTCAAAGCCTACGGCCCCTTCACGCGCGACTTCTGGGCGTGGATCGGCGAGATGGCCGGGCAGGAGGTTTACATGGCGTTCCCGTCAACGGTCGGCGGTACGGTGACCGTGGCGAAGACCGCGCCTGCGCTGCATGACGATCCCGACGATGAAGCCGACCGCCTGGAGAACCTGAAGCCTGAGCATGACGACGAGTTCAGCGGCACGCTCTCAGACCTGTCGGGCGACATCCCCGAAGACCCCAGCCTCGAAGAAGATCTGGGACCGGAGTTCGAGAGCCAGGTTCGCCAGTCGATGGGAGCGCCGGAACCCTTCGGCGACAAGCCCCGCCTGGTGGATGCGCGGCCTGGGCGCGGCGGCAAGAGCAAGGACGGCGTAAAATCGAAGCCAAACGGCGCGCGGAAGTCCCTGGCAGTCAACTAACAGAGAGGAACGAATGCAGACCTCCATCTTCAATCGCGAGCCGCGCCCGTGCATACTGGCCCGGCTCGCCTGCATAAAGTGCGGGCCGGTGCGCATGGCGCTGGCCCCGCAAGACGAACCCATCACCGCGCTCGAATGCCCCTACTGTTTCAGTGAGGCCAAGGCGACACAGATCGGGACGGGGCGAACGCTGCGCAACCTGCCTTACTTCGAGTTCGAAGCCAAGGTCGAGATGCTCATCCAGCAGCCGCCGAAGTTCGGCGAGGGACGGCCCCGGCTGCAGCACGGTCAACTGGTGTTGTTCTGCCAGGAGACCAGCATCCTGCATCTCGCGGCCGTGGGCGACATTCACACCAACCGTGCCAACCTGAGCCCAGCCGGAATTCCCTCGATCAGCTTCACGATAGGTGAGAACGGGACCGGGCCGGTGCCTCACGTTTCAGCGGCTCCGAGCTGCCCGCCCTGGTGGTGTTGGCCGGAAGAAGTGAAGGCGGCGCTGAAGAAGCCGAAGAAAGTCAAGAAATAATTTCGGCAGATGTATTGACACCCCAGCCGAATGTGGTAACTTAAATCGCACCACACGATATTGCTCATGGTGCAGGTAGCGCGGACCCCAATGCCGCGCGCGGTCGAACGGCGCTCCCCGGTCGTCCCGAACCATGAGCAGCCAACGTGTCTCCCGCGAAGAACGCATGTACGAGGTTTACCGCTTTCACCAGCGGTCAACCACCCAGCCCTGCGAGCTAATCGACGCCAAGACAGCAATTTACTGGCTTGACTGCGGCTTCGCTACGCGCGTTGGCCGCTGGCGTCTGCGCCTGGTCAAGGAATCCCCTCTGAAACTCCGCGATCTATCCGCAAGAATGGGGCCGTCTGTGATGTTCGCCGCGGCATGTGGCAGCAGACACCACCAGTCGCTTGTGGAGGCGTGGGCTCAGTAGAGGGGGGATAAAAGGGGGGAGTGTATGGAAAATACTGTTACTAAAGAGATTCCCCTTACGCGCGGTTTGGTTGCGTTGGTTGACGCGGCCGACTACGAATGGCTCTCGCAGTGGAAGTGGAGCGCGACGACGCGACGCGGAGAGTCTTATTACGCCGTTCGACTGGATTCAGATGGCAAGGCGATCTACATGCACCGAGCGATCCTTGGATTAGACGCGGGTGATCGTCGCCTCAGCGATCACATCGATAGGAACAAGCTCAATAACATCCGCTCCAATCTGCGCATCTGTTGCGCTTCCGAAAATATGCGGAATTGCGGGAGGCATCGCAACAACCGAAGTGGATTCAAGGGAGTCAGTTGGGATCGCCTCAGTAAAACATGGCAGGTGCATATTCGGACCGGGAGCGGTCGATCAAGCAAAAGAATCAAGGTGGGCAATTACTCCAAAGCAGAGCTCGCCCATATGGCCTACCGCGAGGCTGCGAAGAGATTTCACGGGGAATTTGCCTGTGCGGAGTGAGGGGCAAATGAACATTGAAAATACGCTCTACCACCCAGAAACAAACTCACTTGAGTGTCTTCATTGCCTCGATACCATCGAACTACGCAGGGTCACAGGTGCAGACCCAGAGCTTTTGATGGCGGTTCGAGAGGAGTATGAGCTTGACCACTCTAAATGTCATCTCTACAAAGACCTCCGCAAGGCGAATCAAGCCCGCGAATACCGCACCGAAGGGCAACGCCGCAAGCTCCACGAGGCCAAAGCGAACGCGGTCCGCGTCCTCTGCGGCGCCATCCACTGAAAACAGAGTGAGCCTCAGTGACTTGATTCCCGATGCCCGGAACGCCAACCGGGGAACGGATCGAGGCCGCTCGGCAGTGCGCAAGAGCCTGCAAGATTTGGGCGCTGGCCGGTCCATCGTGCTCGACAAGCATGGCCGCATCATTGCCGGAAACAAGACGGCGCGCAAGCTGCTGTGAGGAATGCGGAGCCATGGACAGAAGGATCGAAGCTGCCCATCGGGATTACTCGCGCCCGCTGGACATCCGCTGGCTTTGCAGATCGTGTCATGTCCGGTGGGATAAAGCGCAACCCAAGGGCGGCACGGTTCGCGTAGATGAAGGATTCAGGGTTCAAGTGAGGCAAGCATGAAGCTACGCATCCCCATCCTGACGCTGGCAATGCTGGCTGCTTACAGCTCACTGCCGGCGCAGACGGTGACGGTCTCAGGCTCATACCTACAGGATTCTTCGCAGAATCTGATGAGTGGAACGATCTGCTTTCAGGCCGTGAACACGAGCGGCCATAGCATCTCCTACCGAGCCCCAGGCGGCGGGCAGGTTGCAATTCAACCCGTCTGCGCGGCAGTGCTCAATGGAGTCTTCACAATAGGCTTGCCCGACACGACACTGACCAGTCCAGCCAACATTTGCTTTCAGGTCTCGGTTCAGACGAGCAAGGGAACCGCCCTGGGACCGGGTTACAGTTGCGTCCAACCACACGGAACGGCGGTGGGTGATACCGACTGGTGCCAAGCTGGCGCCTGCAACTTCGACGACTACACTCCCAACCTTCCAGCGCTTCCCATCGCTTACGTTTCTCCTGACCTGATGAGTGCATGGAACGTGCAGGTCGCGTTGGACCGGCTCACACAGCGGTTTATCGACAGCGGCCTTTTGATCGTGCCCGACTTCTTGAAGGCGGCGTAGTTATGGCGCGCAACATTTCAGGGCTGAAGCCGTTCCCCAAAGGCGTCTCAGGCAATCCGGGCGGCAGGCCGAAGAAGCTGCCTGTAACCGACGTGATTCTGCAAAAGCTGAATGAGAAGTGCAAGCAGGACAAGCAGCGGCGCACCTGGGCCGAGTTGCTCGTCGTTGCGCTGCTGGGCCGAGCGGTCAAGGGCGACGTGAAGGCCATCGCTGAATTGATCGACCGGGCGGAAGGCAAAGCCAAGCAGCGGTCCGAGGTATCCGGTCCCGACGGTGGGCCGATTCCTTTCGACATCCCAGACACCCGCGCGGCCCTGGAGCTGCGCATCGCAGAACTCCTGGGGAGCCAAGCGACAACCGCCCCGAAGGGGAAGAAAAAGAGGTAGCAATGCGCAAGGCATTTGCAATGGTTCTCATGCTCGCGGCCGTTTCCGCCTTCGGGCAGTCGTCCACAGTGGCCGGCTCTCGAGTCGCCGGTCAGTATCTGGCCTATAACTACGGCTTCTGGAGTGTGCCGGTCATGCTCGGGAACTCGGCCACCGGATCGCAGTCGATCACGGTAAAGACTGCGTTGGTCGACCTCGGCGACAGTCACATCATCATGCCGTTCGCGGTGGGCACGCCCATCAAGATCGGCGCGGAGACCGTTACGCCGACCGCACTGACCAACTGCTCCCTGACGCTTCCCAACACGCCCGGCCTGTGCAAGATCACGGCGACCTTCACCAAGACGCATAACTGGCAGGATTCGGTGTCGTCCGCAACCTACGGCCTGCAAGAGGCGCTGAATGATGCGGCTCTGAATGGTGGCGGCATTGTCCTGGCCGATGTCGCATGGGCGCAACGCGGCACACAGGCCATGGTGAGCGCGGCCACGGTTCCGGCTGGCTCCTACATCCAAGATTCGCGCACACCGGGCACACAGAGCACCTGGGGCCTGATCTTCAACGGCACGCCCGCAGTCATCTCTTCCGGTTGCGGCACGCCGCCCATCATCACCGGCGGCGCCCTTGCTGGCCAGTTCACTATCGGCGTCACGTCGGCCTGTAATGCGGTCATCACCCCAGGCGTCACCGCGCCGAACGGGTGGGCCTGCTCCATGCGGGATGTGACGACTCCGGCGGCCACCTTCGCGCAGACCGGATCGACAACTACCACGGCCACCTTCACACAAACCGGAACCTCGGTCGCCACCGACAAGGTCATCTTCAACTGTGTCGAGTACTAACGCTGCCCCAACTTGACCGGGGCGGCAACCACTGCCCCGGTGGAGATGAATGATGACCATTACAGAGTGGATAGCCTTGTGGGGGCTGATTCTTCTGTTCGTCGGGGCTGTGTGGAAGCAAGGCAGCGATGCCGGCGAAATCAAGGCCGGGGTGAAGGAATTGCTGGGCAGGGCGGAGCGGATAGACAAGAGTATGGACCGCGTAGAGAGCCGTGTGGACACCCTCCAAACCCGGATGAATGACCACACCGAGCGCATCGCTCGGATCGAAGGCCGGGTCAAAGCAATAGGCGGAGGGCGGCATGGACATGAGCCGCTATACGGTCGAGGAGTTAGCCGAGCTGGCAGTACTCCTCGAACGCCGCCGTGAGTTCGAACAGCTCTCCGAGGCAGAGCAGCAGCGCCTCCAATATCGGGCCAAGCTCGAAGCGTCGCCAGCCGAGTTCTTTCGCGCGGCGTGGGATGTGCTGGAGCCGGGCAGGCCGCTGATCTGGTCTCCGCACTACGACCTCATCAGCGAGTGGCTGCTGAAGGTATGGCGCCGCGAATGCCTCCGCCTCATCATCAACGTGCCGCCCCGCACAGCGAAGAGCACCGAGGGCACGATCTGCTTTCCCGCCTGGGGATGGGCACGGGATGCGCGGCACAGGTTTCTGACGGCCAGTTACTCGCGCGACCTGAGCCGGGAGCACAGCAGCAAGCGCCGCAACCTGATCGAGTCTCCCTGGTTCAAGTCGCTCTGGCCGATGGCCTTCAGCGACGACACCAACCGCGCCGATCAGTACAAGAACGAGCAGCAGGGCGAGATGATCGCCACGTCGGTGGGCGCGACGGGCACGGGGCGCGGCGGCGACACGCTGATCTTGGACGACGGCCTGAGCGCAGACCAGGCGCAATCCGAGGCCGAACGCAAGACGGCCCATGCGTGGTTCCGCGAGACCTTCCGCACCAGGTTGAACGACCCGGCAACGGGCGCAATCGTGGTGATCGAGCAGCGGACGCACCACGAGGACATTACCGGCTGGCTGTTGAAGAACGAGCCGGGGCAGTGGAAACAGGTTGTCATCCCGCTGGTGCAGGACGCGAAGACAGACCTCGAAGTCGTCTTCCCGGTCACCGGCCGCAAGTGGGAACGCAAGGTTGGCGACGTGCTGCAGCCTGAGAGGCACACGCCGGCAGTGGTCGCCGCGCAGATGATTCACCGGCGCACCTTCGAGACCCAGGCACAACAGAGGCCGAGTCCGGAGGGCGGCGACATCTGCAAGCGGGAGTGGTGGCAGTTTTATCGGGCCGTGCCGGATGAGTTCGACCAGGTAATTGACTCCTGGGACTTGACGTTCAAGGACGCCAAGGATGCGGACTTCGTCGCCGGGTTCAAGGTTGGCATCAAGGGAGCGAGGCGCTACTTCCTCGATGCGATCCACGGGCGCATGGGATTCACCGCGTCGAAGGATGCGGTCAAACGGCTTCGAGTGAGAGAGCCGGTCGCAAGCCGGGTGCTGATCGAAGACAAGGCCAACGGGCCTGCGGTGATCGATTCGCTTCGGTCCAGTGTTCCGGGTCTGATTCCGGTCGAGCCGACGGGGAGCAAGTTTGCGCGGGCAGTGGCAGCGACGGGAGACATCGAGGCCGGGAACTGCTACCTGCCCGATGTTGAGGTCTATCCGCAGCACCGCGTGTGGGTGGATGAGCTGATCGAGGAGTGGGCCAACTTTCCGAACTATCCCACCGACGACATGGTGGACGGCAGCGACCAGGCCATCAACTACACGAGGTCGGCCATGGGCAATATCGCCGACTACTATCACGAGCGGGCCGCGGCTGCGGAAGCCAAGAAGAACCCGCCCAGAGCGCCGGAAGCACCGAAGGCGCGGGAATGGTCCGAGGCTCTGCGCACCGTGCGCATGGGCATCCTGCCGCCGGGCGAATTGCCGGTGGATGAGGTCAACGACTGGATCGCACTCTGCGAAGAGCAGGGGCAGCATGACGCCGCGGAAGTTGCGCGCGGGGTGCTCAAACAAGCCGAAGGAGGCTAACTATGCACTACAAGAATGGGCGTGAAGCAAAGAACGGCGACAAGGTTGTATGGATCCCTTCCTATGGTTCGCCGGTGGTCGGAATTCTGTACGACGCGGTCGCTGGCAACGACTACTGCAATGGAAAGATCGCGCCGAGTTCGCCGAACGATCCCTGCCCAAACCTGAAGGAGTGTTTGCATCTCGACGACGTGCTGGCCGCCCTCACGGTCAATGGCGCACCCGACACATCGAAGCCCGTCGTCGTTTCAGCGGACAGTAGCCAGAGCAGGCAGGGGCGTTCTTCGGGACGCCTTTTCCATTGGAGGCAATAGTGGAACTTCCCAGGCGCATTACACCACCGCAGCCCATCGGCACCATGGCGCGCGTTCTGACGCTCAAGGGCCTCATGAAGCCGCGCGACGACCTCAAGGGGGAAGATCCCGAAGTGGTTCGGCTGGTGCGTGAACAGAACAAGGACGTTTACTTCCGCGACAAGCATGGCTCGTTGCGGCGCGTGTTTCCGAAGCGGGGTTGAGCATGGCCACTGAAATCCAAGTAGCAGCGGACCGTCCGAGTCTGATCGACCGCCTGCGCTCCGCATGGCAGGGATGGTACGACCCGTCCGCGCCGATCCCGCCGGTGGCACCCGCTGGAACGCCTCCGCGCCAGTTCGATTACCCGCTGGTGCTGAACCAGACCTGGCTCCCGCGCGCCGGCGAGAAGGTGGGCTTCCACCAATTGCGCATGATGGCCGACGGCTGCTATCTCATCCGCGCCATCATCGACAAAGTCATTGCCAGGATCATCACCAAGAACTGGCACTTCCGGCTGAAACCCCAGGCTGGCGAGTACATGGCGCAGACCAAGGATCGGTCGAACAAAGACCCGCGCATCCAGGCTCTGACCAACTTCTTTCAGATGCCCGATTCGACGCACAGCTTCCCGGTGTGGCTGGGGATGCTGCTCGAAGACCGGCTGGTGATCGACGCCCCCACCCTCGAAGTGCAGCGCACCCGCGGCGGCGACATCTTCAACCTGATGCCCGTCGATGGGGCGACCATCAATGTCCTGATCGATAACACCGGGCGCCGCCCCATGTACCCGCTGCCCGCTTACCGGCAGATCGTCAAGGGACTGCCCGCTATCGACTTCACCACGCGCGACCTGATTTACATGCCCGGCAAGGTCCGCAACCATAAGCTCTACGGCTATTCGCCCGTCGAGCAGACGCTGGGCATCATCCTCACCCTGATTTACAAGACGGTGATGCACCAGGACTGGTACGACGAGTCGAACATCCCGCTCGCGTACATGACCATGCCCGAGAACATGAGCACGACAGAGATTCTGCGGCTCATCCGGGAGATTCAAGCCTCGAACAACGGCAATCTCGAAGAGCGCGTGAAGATCCTGCCCGTGCCCAACGGCGGCAAGGTCGAACTGCTCAAGAAGGAAGAGTTCCAGCCCAAGTTCGAAGAGTGGTGCGCGCGCATCTTCGCTTACGTGATGGGCGAAACGGCGACGCCGTTCGTGCAGCAGAACAACCGGGCCACGGCCCAGCAGTCAGACGACACCCGCGAGGAATCCGGCGAGAAGCCGCTCACCTTCTGGGTGAAGAACGAAATCGACCAGATCGTGCAGCGGCGCGACCTCTTCAATGCGCCCGACATCGAGTTCGTCTACGACGAGGAAGCTGAGACCGACGCTCTCAAACAGGCGCAGGTCGATCAGATCAACGTGGCCATCGGGACGCGCGTCGCTGATGAGTTACGCCAGCGCGACGGCCTCTCGCCGCTCTGGGAAGACTCGGGCGGCAACCCACCGCAGCCGTCCATGATGGTGGCCACCGAGGAAGACCAGGACGAGCCCGGCGACGACGACCAGGGCGGCGGCAATCCCAAGCCGAAGAAGGACGGCAAGAAGGTAAGCAAGGCGGCGGTCGCTCAAAAAAAAACTCTACACCGCTACTGATTGACCCGGCCCACTTCGGGCCGAAGCGCAGAGCAGCCACCGACCACATCGAAGCGACGCTGAAAGGCTTCTTCGCCGCACAGCGCGTCTCGGTGAGCCGGGTGATTGAGAAGTACCTACCCGGCGTGCACAAAGCCGCAGGCGATACCACGCCGCCCGATGTTGAGGCCATCCTGGCCGCAATCGACTTCAGCGTGTGGGATGCGCTGGCCAGCCAAATGAAACCCGACCTCGAAGCGACGGCGCAGGAGGCCGTTACGACGGTCTTCGCCACGCTGAACCTGAGCACCGAAGGCTCGGACCTGTTCAACCTGTCCGATACCCAGGCGCTTGAATACGCCGAGATGCGCTCGGCAGAGCTGGTCGGCAAGAAGTGGGTGGATGGCGTTCTGGTGGACAATCCCAGCGCGCAGTGGGCCATCACCGAGACAACCCGCGAGGATCTGCGCGAGATGATCGGGCAGGCCTTCGCCGAGCAATGGACGCCGGCACAACTCGCCCGGCACATCGACGAGTCCTTCACCTTCTCCGCCGGCCGCGCGGAGATGATCGCAGAGACCGAGACGGCCTTTGCGCAGACAGCGGCCACGGTCCAGACCGGAAAGAACCTCGGGGCCACAACCAAGTCGCTGTCGATGTCGAACCTGCATGACATCGACGACGAGTGCGATCTGGCGCAGGCGGCCGGGCAGATTCCGATTGACGACCCGTTCCCCGGCGGCGCATTGCATGTCCCCCTTCACCCGCGCTGCTGTTGCGTGGAGATGGTCCACGTTCCAAAGCCCACAAAGGAGCCCGACAATGATTAGCCGGATTTGGAAGGGCCTCTGGGAAGACAAGCCGAAGTGCAACGCCGAAATGAAGCTCGGCATTCAGGTCTTCCGTCACATTCACTGCCAGCTTCCCAAGGATCACGCGGGCAGGCACCAGGCCAACGCGCTCACCCAGTGGCCGCACAAGCCCGGCGAGCACCGCCCCGGAGGAGGGCCAGAGGACTTATGAGCAAGCCAATTATGAAAAGCCTCTTCTGCCGCATCTCCAAGGTGGATGAAGAGAAGCGCACAGTGACCGGGATCGGCGCATCGGAAGCCATCGACGCCGAGGGCGAGATTTTCGACTATGCCAGTTCCAAGCCTTACGTCGAGGCCTGGTCGGAAGGCGCGCAGCAGCGGTCGCAGGGTAAGAGCTTCGGCAACGTCCGCGAGATGCACCAGCTTTCGGCGGTCGGCAAGCTCTCCGAGCCCATCGTCTACGACGACGAGCAGAAGTTGCTCATCCTCACCAGCTACATCTCCGACGACGTGGCGTGGCAGAAGTGCCTCGACGGCACCTACACCGGGTTCTCGATCCGCGGCCCCGTCGTCGGCGACAAGTGGTCGGATGGCACGAACCCCGGCGTCAAGCGGTACAGCTGCGCTCCCATCGAATTCAGCGTGTGCGACCTTCCCTGCAACGAGGAGGCGGTCTTCACCGCGGTCAAGGCTGGGGGCGTCACCGAAGAGCGCAAGTTCAAAACGGCCACGGCCGTAGAAACGGAGGCCGAAGTGGCCAAGCAGACAGTTGCAAAGAGTCTTTATCAGATCGGCGACCTGGCCGACATTCTCGGCTGGATCACCAACTTGCAGGGCAACACGAAGTGGGAAGCGGAGATCGAGGGCGACAATTCCCCCATCCCCGCCAAGCTCAAATCGTGGATGGCCGAGGGCGTCGATCTCCTGGTCGAGTTGGCCCGCGAGGAAGGCTCCGAGGCTGTGTCGGCCATGAAAGCCGCTCTCGCCGAGCGCGCGCCGAACGCGGTCGCGAAGGCCAAGAAAGACCCGGTCGCGAAGTGCACCAAGGCGCTGGGCTCCATCGGCGAATGCCTCGACAAGACGTGCAAGTGCCAGGACATGGGTAAGTGCCTGACGAAGATGTGCGCGGCCCACGAGGACGCGACGCAAGCCCTCTACGAGCTCACCGAGGGCGACGGTTCTGAAAAGTCTGCGGCTCAAAAGGCTGCAACGGTGGCGACTCAGCCAACCACACCACAGAGCGAAAGCTCGGAAACGGAAGTAATAGACATGAATGATGCAGAAAAGGCACAGGTCGCCGCGGCTGAGACCAACTCCGCCAAGGCCCTGGAAATCGCAGAGAAGACCAACGCCAGCATGGAGCAGATTGCCAAGGCTCTCGCCGGGCTGACCAACCTGATTGCAGGCGAGCCGGTTGCACCCAAGAGCGTCACGGCAGCCGCGCCCGTCGCGGTCACCAAGGCAGCGGAGATCGAAGGCAAGCCGGTCGTCGCCGCGGGCAGTACGCACGACGTGGCCAAGTCGATCCGGTCCAACCCCCACTACCTCTCGAACGAGGAAGCCGCCCTGCTGCACATCGGGCGGTAAGCAGGAACCGGGGCCGCTGACCTGCGGCCCCTTCCCTTTGTTCTCGGCGCGCAACCCCAACGAAATCCAAACTGCAAACCCGTAGCGCATCACGCTTCGAGGACGAGGACAAAAGCATGTTCGGACAAGACATGACCCGCATCGAGGAATTGATCGCCAAGGCGACCGGACAAATCGCCTCGAAAGCGACGATCAGTACCTCCACCAACATCGCCGCATACGACCTGGAGCCCCTGCTCAAGCAGGTTTATCCGGTGCTCGCGCCCTTCCGCAACAAGTACCTGCCCCGCACCGTTTCGCCCATCGGCGGCACGGCTCACAACGCCAAGCGCCTCACTGCCATCAACCCGGCAGCCGGTGGCCTGGGCATTGCCGAAGGTCTCCGCGGCGCTTCCATCTCGGTGGTCGAGCAGGACTTCAGTGCGATCTTCCGCACGGTCGGCCAGGAAGCCGACATCACCTTCGAGGCTGAGGATCTGGCTCGCGGCTTCGACGACGCCATGGCCGTCCGCACCGTCTCTCTCTTCAACTCGAACCTGATGGAAGAAGAGCGCCTGGTGCTGTTCGGTAACGGCGGCAACATCACCGTGGCTGGCGGCTCGGCACAGACCGCGCTCGGCACCCCGAATGCTCCGGTCCTGACCGGCGCCAACTCGGGCGGCACCATCACCGCGGCGACGTATCTCTGCTGGGTTGTGGCGCTCACCTACAACGGCCTGCGCTTCTGCTCGGTCGTCAACGGTGTGCCGATCCAGACCGTGCGCGCCAACAACGACGGCTCGACGACCACCACCAACGGCGGAAGCTCGAACGTCTCCGCGCAGTCGAATACCCAGGTCATCACCGGCACCGGCACGCTGACCGCTACGGTCACCGCTGTACCGGGCGCGTTCGGTTATGCCTGGTTCATCGGAACCTCGAAGGCTGCTGCTTATCTGGCCGCAGTGACCCCGGTCAATACCATGACCATCACCGCGCCCCCGGCCGGCACTCAGGCCGCGACCGCCATCACGCAAGATAGCTCCATCGACCAGTATGTGTTCGATGGCCTCATCACCCAGATTCAGCAGAGCGCATCGGGCGCCTACTCGGTCTCGCTCGACGGCGCGAACCTGGTGTCGAGTTCCGCTGCGGGCATCACCCAGATCGACCTCGCACTGCTCGCGCTTTACAACAACTGGAAGCTCGGGCCGCAGGTCATCCTCGTGGATGCTGGCACGGCGCAGTCCATCAACCGCAAGGTCATCGCGGCTGGCGGCGCACCGTTGTTCCGCTACACCTTGGACGGCAAGACGGGCGAGACGCTTTCGACCACCGCCAACATCATGGTCGGCAGCTACTTGAACCCGTTCACCGGCGAGCTCATCAAGCTGGAGACGCATCCCTGGTTCCCGCAGGGCACGATCCTCGGCCTGACGCTCGACCTCCCCTACTCCACGCCCAACGTGCCCAAGCCCTACAAGCTGATTCCGCGCGTTGCCGACTGGCGTGAATACGAGTGGCCGCTGATCAGCCGCAAGCGGGTTCACGGTCAGTACCTCACCGCAGCTCTGATCGGCTACACGAACTGGGCGCACTTCCTGATCCAGAACGTGGGCCAAAGCTAAACAGAGCCGAACAAGATTGGGCCGCTCCTGCGCCGGGACGGCCCAATAGGGTGGACTAGTTGCGGATTGCCTCCGCCCAACTGGTCCACCGTCCTCTTTCCACCGGGAGAATGCCATGGCCGATTTAACCACGCTCGAAAATGTGAAGTCGTACATGCAGATCACCGACACCAGCCAGGACACCGTGCTGGCGCGGCTGATCTCGGCCTTCTCCCAGTGGTTCCTTACCCAGGTCAACCGCGGCGCGCTCATCAGCTCGACTTACACCGAGACGCGCAACGGGCAGGGCGGCGACTCGCTCACCACGATCTACTGGCCCATCCAGAGCATTACGTCGCTGACCGTGGACGGGGTCACCATTCCACAGCAGGCGAATCCAGGGCAGAACGGATGGACGCCTGGTTACACCAACGACAGCTTCACCGTCTGGCTCACCGGCTACCGCTTCACCAAGCGCCGCGGCAACGTGCAGATCGTCTACGTGGCCGGTTACGCGAGTGTGCCGCTCGACATCGAGCAGGCCGTGATCGACCAGGTGGTCTTCACTTTGCGGCGCCAGCCGAACCTTGGCACCACGTCGCAAAGCATGAACGGTATCACCACGGTCAGTTTCTCGCAGAAGGACTTGGCCCCAGGCGTTCAGGCGGTGGTCGAGTTCTATCGCGACCGCGCGGTGGTGGGCCTGTGATTGTCTCCTTTCAGATCGTCGGCGTCCCGGAAGTCTGCGCCGGCATCGAGGGCGGCGCAGCGCGGATGCAGATCGCAACCGCCAAGCAGATGGGCGTCGAGATGCTCGGCCTACGCAATTACGTTGTCGCCGAGCACCTGAACGGTCCCACCGGTCCAACGACGCTGCAGCAGCGCTCGGGCAATCTGGCCCGGTCGGTATCGAATGAGGTCGATGAAGATTCGACCAGCGTCACCGGCCTGGTGGGCATTCCCACCGCGTCGACGGCCCAGGCTTACGCGCGCATCCTTCACGAGGGCGGCACAACCCGCGCCCATGTGATCGAGGCGCTGAACGCGAAGGCGCTGGCCTTCTCGATGGGCGGTCAGATGATCTTCCGCCGCAAGGTCAATCATCCCGGCTCGAACATTCCCGCGCGGCCGTATCTCACATCGGCGCTCGACGAGCAGGCGGCAGAGATCAAGGCCAACCTCACCACGGCCATGCTGGAGAGCGTGCAATGAACAACGGCGTCGTCAATCTCGAACCGATCTATGCGGCCTTCTTCGCGCTGCTCACCGACAGCGGCAATGTGCAGGCCTGCACCTGGACCGACCCGGTCAGCGGAGAGCCGACCACCTTCGCGGTCGAGTCTCGAGTCCCGCGCGACTGGGCGACGCTCACGCCGGGCCAGTTACCGGCGCTCTTTCAGGAGGAACTCGGCTTTGAAATCGTGCCAGCGATTCAGACGGTTCAGGCGCGCACCAAGTACGAATTGCGCGTGGACGTGGTCGTCATCGTCTCCTGCGCCGGCGCAAAGCAGCAAGTGGGCCAGGAAACGCAGATCCCCACGCAGGCGCTCAATCTGGCCATCACGGCAGTCCTGAACGCTGCCACGCCCACACTTCCGGGCAATAAGCAGACCCTTGGCGGGCTGGTCGATTCGGTTGTAGCCAAGGGGCGTGTCGAGCGCATCAACGGACTGCCCGGCGCCGGCACGCAACTTTCCATCGCGGTCGTCCCATTCACAATTCTCACGATCTAAACGAGGAGCGAAATGATGAACAGTTTTGGTGCAGGGTGGCTCGCCGGTCGGGCCGCCGCAACGACCGCAAATCCGACGCCCACGCCGAGAGTGTTCGGCCAGCTCCAGGATGTGAGCGTGGGCGATAGCTTCGACGAGAAGAAACTCTTCGGGCAGAACTCAGCCCCGCTGCGCGGCTTCCGCGGACAACGCAAGATCGACATAAAGGCCAAGGCGGCGCAGATCAGCGGCCAGATTTTCGCTGAAATCTACCACGGTCAAGTGGCTGCCACCGGGGCCACGCTGCCCTACTTCGGCTTCATCGCCACGATTCCGACCACGCCGTTCCAGGTCACGATTGCGCCGCCAAGCTCGGGCACGTTCGCCGAGGACTTCGGCGTCAACTACGCAGCGTCTCCTTTCACGCCGCTGAAGCTCGTCGCCTCCGGTCCAACACAGGGCCAGTACGCGGTGAACTCGGCAACCGGCATCTACACCTTCGCAGCGGCCGACACGGCGGCACAGGTGGTCATCAACTACACCTACGCCATTGCCACGGGCATCTCTGTCTCGGTCAACAACAACGTGCAGCAGGAATCCCCGTACTTCGAGGTCTACGTGGCCAACCCCCAGGATGGCGGGTACGCGAAGAAGTTCTTCAAGTGCTCCAGCTCAAAGTTGAGCATGGACTTCAAGCAGGGCGACATTGTCATTCCGGAGTTCGACATCTCCGCTTTCGATCCGGGCACGGGCGTGATCTACATCGACAACTTCGCAAGCGTGTAATCTGCGGCTCGGTTTCATGAGCCCAGGCGCTCGCCGCGAACCAGCAGCGAGCTAACTTGACCGGGCGGCTCTGAACGGGGCCGTCCGGCCCTTTTCACCTATGGAGGCAGTTATGAACGTCACACTTTCAACCGGGCGCGCGGTCGAGATCGCGCCGCTCAAGATGGGGCAGCTTCGCCGCATGACCGAGACGGTCAACGCCGGAAATGCCCTCGATGCAACCGTCACCGCCTGTGTCGATTCGATGAAGAACGCCGATCCGACGGGCGCCGCAGTTAGCTCGGTCTGGTTCGAGGAAGAGTTCACCGTGATCGAATGCAACGAGCTCTTCGCCCAAGTCGCCGAGGTCAGCGGAATCAAGCTGGGGGAAGCAACGGCGAGCCGATAGACTTCCGGCGCATCTACACTCGCCTTGTCGGGGATGGAGGCATCAGTCCGCTGGAGGTCTGGGAAATTCCCTGGCCGGACGTGGAATGGATAATCGAAGGCTTGAATGCGCACCCACCGTTGCGGCTCATGGTCTCCCGGTTCTTCGAGTACGGGGAGCGGGAGCAGTAAAGCGATCCGCCTTTGGGCGGCTTTTCTATTGGAGGCAACATGCCCGACGGCTATCTGGTAAGTGTTGGCGTCAAAGCCGACTTCTCGCAATTGAAGTCAGAGCAGAAGGAAGCCGTCGCCAGTATGCAGGACTTCGCCGCGCGCGGAGCCGCTGCCCTGGAGGCCTTCCAAGCCGCCGCGAAAGAGAGCGGTGCAGCCGCCACCTTCCTGAATACCCAGTTGAAGGACCTGGCCGCGGCCAACGTGGCTGTCGTGCCCGCCATGGAGCAGGCGGTCGCCGCCCTGAAGCAACTCCAGGCTGCCAAGGCTGCCGATGCTGCTGCATCCAAGGCCGCCGCCGCCTCGACCCGCGAGATGTCTCAGCAGGCCAGTGTGGCCTCGATGAACATGCGCGTCCTCGAAGGTTCCACGATGGGCGCGGCCCGCGCGGCCGGACAGTTCGCCGTACAGAGCCTCGGGCTGGGTTCGGTTCTGGGCTCAGGGTTCGCGGCTGCTGCGTTCGGCGCTGTCGGGCTGGGCATGATCGTTGTCAGCCTCGGGGAAAAGCTCTACACGGCCTTCGACATCGGCGGCGAGGGCGCGCGCAAGCTGGCCGAAGACATCCGCTCGGACATCGACTCCATGCGGATGCAGAACGATTCCCTCGACGTCCAGATCGACAAAGAGCAGATCGCCATCGAGAAGCTGGAGCACAAGCCGGTCAGTGGCGTAAAGCTGGCCATCGACGAGGCCATCGAGGAAGTCGACAAGCTCGATGCAAAGCTCGATGCGGACCTGAAGAAGGCCGAAGCTGTCGTCAAGGAGATGGCCGCAGACACCACCAAGCAAGTGCTCACGACGGGCATGGGTGGAACCGGGACCGCCTACGAGCAGACGATGGTGAGCGAACACGCCCGCCATCTCTCTGAGGCGAAAACCGCGCAGGACCAGTTGAACGAGTCCACGTCCTTCTTTGCCTCCCTGCAAATCCGCCTGAACCAGCTCAAGGGATGGCAGAGCGGAGAGAAGGATGGTGCGCCGGGCATCGAGACCAACTTCGCCAACGAGATTGCGGCCACCGAGCACCTGATGAAGGTGCAGGAGTTGGAGCAGGCTCATATCGAGAAGACGATCCAGCTTCAGAAACTCCAGGGTGAACACGGCGCCATTCCACCGAAGCCGCCCAAGGAACCCCACGAGAAGGCCGTCAACTACGAAGACATCCTCGCCGCGCAGCAGCTCGAGCAGGGCAAGAGCCTGGGCGCGACCGTCATGTACTGGGAAGAGGTCGTCCGCACCACCAACACCCACCACGAGCAATTGCTGCGCGCGGAAGAGGCCTTCCAGAAAGAGATCAGCGAGAAGGGCAAGATCAAGCCCATGCTCGCGAAATCGCAGGTCGGCCCCGAGCCCGCGCCGCTTCCGCCCGACTTCATGGAGCACAAAGAGACCGAAGCCGAGGCCGACGAGCGCATCAACAAGGCGCTCGAAGCCAAGATCAGGCTCAATGCCAGCGACTATGAATCCACCATGCGGGTCGCCGAACTACGGCGGCGCATGGGGCAGATTTCAGAGGCTGAAGCTGAACGCGAGAAATTGGGGGCATCGCAGACTGAGCAGAACAAGGATGTCTCGGCCCTTCAAGCGCGACAGAAATCCATTGCCCCAATGGGGCCGATTGGTCTCGACACCAAGGAGCTCGCCGAGTGGCAGGAGCTCCAGGATCAGATCACGGCCGCCACCGAGAAGGGCGTCAAAGAACGCCAAATCATCGAGGATCAGGATGCGATGCGCATCCAGCAGGTCTATACCAAAGCTCTCGCCTCGGTCACTGGCCCGCTGAACACCTTCACCGACCACTGGCTCCAGAGCGGACAGCGCATGGGCGTCGCCTTCCAAAAAATGTACGACCAGATGGCTATGCAGGCCATCAACGCGCTGCTCAAGATGGGCGAGAAGTGGGCGGCTCACGAGTTGCTGATTACCGTCGCACACGCAAGGGGCATTGCTACCCGCAAGGGAGCGGACGCGGCTTCGGACTCGACCATCTTCGCGGCACTCATGGCGAAACTCGGCTGGCACATCGGGAACGAGACGGCGACGACTGCTGCTCACGTCACAGCCAACACTGCGAAGACCACCAGTGACGCCGCCTCCGCTGCTGCATCGACCGCGGTCACATCAGCAACCAACGTGGCTCAGGCCGCCAGCTTCACGGCAGTGGCATCGATGGGAGCGGCCTCTGCTGTTGCTCCGATTCCAATTGTCGGCCCAGCGTTAGCGGCAGCAGCAGCGGCAGCAATGACGGGCATGGGGGCCGCGTATACGTCGATGGCCGCATTTGCCAGTGGCGCGGACTACATCCCACGTACAGGCGTAGCTATGCTGCATTCGGGCGAGGCCGTGGCGACGGCTGGCGAGAACTCGCGCATCTCGCAGGTGATCTCGATGGCGCAGAACGGTGGGCAAGGCGGCGGCGGTCCACAGTTTCACTACTCTCCAAATATCAGCGGCATCGACGGTGCATCGGTTGAGAGCATGGCGCGCACCCACGGCAATACCTTCATGCGCCAGGCGCAACGGCAACTGAGGCTACAAAACAAGATTTAGGGAGTCAACATGAGCCTAAGTTTCCCGAACCTCGTTCTCCCGAGCGCCGGTCTGGGCTGGCAGTTCGCCAAGCGGTCGAAGTACTCGACCACTGTGCAGACTCCGAAGTCGATGCGTCACCCGGCCTCGGCCACGCTCCAGACCAGCGTGATTTACGAACTGGAGTTGAGCTTTAACGGCCTCTGCAACCAGGGCACCGCCTACGCCGACGACGCGCGATACATCCAGGACTTCTACGAGGCCTGCCGCGGCGGTTACGGCTGGTTCCTGTTCGATCCCAGTCAGTACAGCCTCGCCAACATGAGCGTCGCGCAGGTTCCGGCCACGGGGGCCATCCCCCAATGCAACGGCTTCTTTGCCGTGGGCGACGGGGTCACCACCAGTTTCCCGCTCTGGCGCTCGGGAATACCGTTCGGCGCAACGACCTTGACGCTCCTCGAACTCATCCAGAACATCACGCTGCTGGTGGGCATCTACGCGAACGGCACAGTGGTCTCGGGCTCCGCGTACACGGTGGCCAGCCTCACAGCGCCGCCGCAGGGCGGGGCATGGGTCACCTTCAACACCGCGCCGGCCGCTGGCGTCGTTCTCTCCTGGGCAGGCAATTACAGCTACCTTTGCAAGTTCGACGAAGACCTTCTGGACATGAACGAACTGCTCTATCAGCTTTGGGAACTCGAGTCCCTGAAGCTCGAAACCATCAATCTCTAAGGCGGCGCAAATGAAAGCCTACTCCGCAGACCTCATGGCGCTGCTTGCCTCCGGTGTGCCCATCGAGGTGCGAACCCTCTTTGCCATCGGCCCGGTCAAGAACGGCCAGACGATCTATGCGACCGACAGCCAACTCCCGGTGAAGTTCGGCGGCAACACCTACCAGCCGTCGCAGTTTGGAGCCTGGTCGCGTGGGTCCGTCACGACGAAGATCGGTCTCGAATCGAACTCCTGCGACCTGACCGTCTTCGCCGATAACCAGGTGCCCGTCTACTTTCCCGGCACATCGAGCCTGATCCTGCTGCTCGACGGCATCAAGTACGGCCTGTTGGGCGACGCGAATGTGACCGTCTACACGCTCTACAACTCGAGCTTCCTTCCCGGCTATGCCTTCCCCGCATTGACCGGCCCGACGGGCGGCTCGCTGGTGGAGACGAAGTTCGTCGGCCAGGTGGCCAACATCGGCAACATCGGCATGACCAAGGCGCAGATCACCGTGCAGGACATGATGTACCTGCTGAACATTCAGGTGCCCCGCCGGGTCTTCCAGGCCTCCTGCTCGCACACGCTTTACGACGCGGGCTGCACGCTCGCCGCGGCCACCTTCACCAAGACGGGCGCGGTCGCCTCGGTGCTCTACCCGTATCTCTTCACCACCACCGCGCACCTGGCGCCGACCTCGGCCAATGGAACCTTCACGCAGGGCGTCCTCACTTGGCTCACGGGCGCGAACGCCGGTCTCTCTTACTTCGTGCGCATGTGGGGCACTCAGGTCAACGGCAACCCCAACGTGGATGAGCTGCAGCTCGACGTGCAGCCGATCTCCGCGATTCAGGCCGGCGACACCTTCTCCATCCGGCAGGGCTGCAACAAGACGCTGGTCTCCTGCACGGACTTGCAAGGCGCGACCAACGCAATGACCAACTACGGCGGCCAGCCCGCGACACCCGTTCCGGAGGCGGCAATCGGCCAATGACAGAGACAGAGTTCCGCACCGCTATCGCAACCGAAGCCGAGTCCTGGATCGACACGCCCTACCACGCCAACGGCGCTCTGAAGGGCGTCGGCGTCAACTGCGCCCAGTTCCTGTTCTGCGTGGCGAAAGCCGCTGGAGTGCTCGCCGGCGATGCGCCGCTGCCCCGCTGGTACACGCCTCAGCTTGCGACCAACAGCAAAGAAGAGCGCCTGGTGAATTACGTCATGTCCTACGGTGCCACAGAGGTCACCGAGGCTCAGGTGAAGACCGGCGACATCGTGCTTTACAAATCCGGCCAGGCGCACGGCCACGCGGCCATTGTGCTCGATTGGCAGCGTGTTCCGGGGTCCCCGGCGACGGGTCCATGTCGCTGGGGTGGTGAGATCATTCACGTCCTGCCCATCCACGGCTGCCAGAAGGGCACTGTCGACGAGGGCAAGCTGGGCGCATACACCCGCAGGTACTTCACGCTCTGGAAGGCGAGTTAAGCGATGGGCATCTTCGGACAGAGCCAGGCCGGGCAAGCGCGGTACTCGGGAGAGCTGCACAACCTGCAACTCACGCAGAGCGTCTTCGGCACTACGGCTCCCATCATCTTCGGCACTCGTCGCGTCGCGGCCAAGCTCCTGTTCTACGGCGGCTTCTATGCGGTCACCGCGCCCAACTCGGGTGGCGGCAAAGGACTCGGCGGCGGCAAGGGCGACACGGCATACGACTACTATGCCGACGTGCAACTCGCGCTCGCCTCGGGAAGCGCATCGGGCGGCTGCCTGGGCCTGCTGAACGTCTGGGACCAGCAAGGCAAGCTGCAGAATGAAAGCGGCTCCTACACCTACACCGTTCCCCCGGGAGGCGGCACGGTCACCCCCATGTCCGCAGCGGGCTCGCCGCCGATCCAGCAGGACTTGGGAGTCTCAAAGGCCGCAACTTACTCGGTCGTCGCCAACGACTACGGCAGCGGCGGTTCGCGCACCCTGACCGGCACGCAGTCGGTGCCGCTGACGAAGGTCACCGGCACGCCGGCGGCCGGGCAGTACTCCTTCAACGCTTCGACTTCGAGTTACACCTTCGCAGCCGCGGACGCCGGCGCGGTGGTCACGATCTGTTACAGCGCCGTCTTCTCGCTCTATTACTTCGAGCAGACTCAGGCCGCGGAGATTCCGCTCAGCGGCCCCTACCAGGTCTCGACCAACGTCCAGCAGTACTTCTGGTCTGACGGCGGCGTGGTGCGCGTGGACACCGGCGCTCCGCTGAACCAGGGCAGCGATTATACCGAGAGCAGCGGCGTCTACACCTTCGCCTCGAACCTGGCCGGGGTCTATGTCTACATCACTTACACTTACACGTCGAGCGACTCCAGCGTCACCAACACCAGCACCCTGAACCTGACCTTCTTCGGCGGCACGCTCGGCCAGACGCCCGCCAGTTACATGCAGTCGAAGTACCCCGGCTCAGACTTTGGCTACACGGGCATCTGCTATCTGCTGGCCAACCCGATGGCCCTGGGCGAGTCGGCCGTGCTGCCGAGTTATAACTACGAGGTCGTCGGGCTGAACATCTTCCCCGGTGGAGGCCTTGACGCGCACCCCTGCGACGCCTTCCGCACGCTGCTCTACGACGCGTTCCTCGGCGTGGGCTTCCCATCGGCCAACGTGGACGCCTGGACGAGCGCCTATGCTTACTGGGCCGCGAACGGTTACCTGCTCTCGTCGTCGCTCGATACGCAGACCTCGGTCTCCGAGGCACTCAGCAACATCATCGAGACCGGAAACGTCGGCGCGGTGTGGTCTGGAGGCCTGCTTAAGCTCATCCCTTACGGCGACGCGACCTGTGTGGGCAATGGCTACACCTACACGCCAAACACCACGCCAGTCGCTGTTTTCACGTGGAACAATCTGCTTTCGCCCTCGGAGACCAAGGCAGGCAGCAGCACCAGCGACGATGTGCTCCAGGTGGCCCAGAAGGCCCCACAGGACTGCTTGAACTATGTGCAGGCGCAGTGGTGCAATCGCGCAAATGACTACAACAACGAACTCATCAACGAGCAGAACGACGCCTTCGTCAACGACTATGGCCGGCGAATCGAGTCGCCGCAGACCTGGGATTGGATCACCACCGCAGCCGCGGCGACGTGGGCGCTGAACCTGCGCCTGAAGCGCCAGTGCTACATCCGCAACACCTACAAATTCTGGCTCCCCTTCTGGTTCAGCTACATCGAGCCGATGGACATCGTCACGCTGCCGACCGGCGAGAACGTGCGCATCACGCAGATCGAGGATGATCCCGACGGCCGGCTCTCGGTCGAGGCCGAGCAGTGGACTTACGGCAGCGGCAACGTCACGATCTATCCGAAGCAAGCGCCGAGCAGCTTCCAGCCCAACTTATCGAGCTCCGCTCCGGGCGACGCGGTTCCGGTGGTCATTCAGAACACAATTACGCAGAACAGCGTGCCCTACCTGGTGCAGATCGCCGCGGCTTCGAGCAATCCTGCCTGGGGCGGCGCGAACGTGTATCTCTCGCTCGACGGCGTCACATACACGCAGATCGGAACGGTGGTAGCGCCCTCTGCGCTTGGCCTGCTGACTACGAACCTCCCGTCAAGTCCCGACCCCGATCTGACCGATACGCTCGGCGTGGACATCTCGCTTTCGAGCGGCGCGGAGTTGGTTTCGGTCACTCAGTTCCTGGCCGACAAACTGGCGACGTTGTGCGCCATCGTGGACCAGGGAGGCGAATCGAGCGAGTTGATCGCATACGAGAACGCTGCGCTGACCGGGGCTGGACGCTACAACCTCACTTACCTGCGGCGCGGCGCTTACGGCACGGCCGCGCTGGCCCACACCATCGGCGCCTACTTCGCCTTCCTCGGGCCGCAGTATCAGTTCGCGACCTATCAGTCGAACACTCAACTCATGGGCCACCTGTTCTACCTGAAGTTGCAGAGCTTCAATCTGGCGGGAAAGATGACTCAAGAGCTATCGACGTGCCAGGAGCATCCCTTCGTCTTCGGCTACAACGCTGGCCAAAAGGGCGACATCTACTTCCCGTCGACGGCTGTTGTCAGCACTTCAGGCAATGGCACGGTGACGAACCAGAACAATGCCTTCAGCGGGATCTTCACCAACTTCGCCACGCTCGACGGCGGCGCGGCCAACACCAACGGCGTGGCCGAGTGCGGGTATGAAGGCTTCCCGTCGCTGACCTTGAATTATCCGGCGACGCTCTACATCAGCTACCAGAACCTGCGCGGCTTCGCCACGCTCCCAGGTCTCTACGTGGGCGGCATCGCTGCAATCTCTGTGTCGAACAACGGCGTGCCTCTGGTGCCGAATTGGTTCGTCGCGTACACCGAGCAGCCTTATTTTCAGGTGCCCAGCGCGCCCTCTGGCACAGTGGCGCTCTCACTTCCGGCCGGAACGAATCTGGGCGGTCTCCAGGTGCAATGCTCGGCCTGCAACTACACGCCGTTCGCGGGCAACAGCGTCGCCGGCCACCTTGAAGTCATTCAGGTTTGGATTCAGTGAGGATCGCAATGAAGCGTCTCTTGTGTCTTCTCGTTCTGGTGTCGTCCTCGATCGCCGGGGCGCAGTACAACAATGGGCAGCAGTTCAGCGGCGTCTATCGGGTGAACCAGTACTCCGGTTCGACGCTCGACGCCAAGCTGAGCGCCTGCATCAACTCGATGGGGCCGCAAGGCGGGATCTGCGACGCGCGCAGCTTTGGCAACTCGCTGCTCGCGGCCAACATCACCGTCACCGCGGCGAACGTGCATGTGCTGCTCCCTTGCGCGACCATCACCACGGCCTACCAGTTCATCGTCGCCGCCGGCGTCCGCAATACTTACCTCGAAGGCTGCTCATATCAGGGCGGCTCGACGGCCAGCGGCACAGCGGGCGGCACGGTGTGGGTGTACACCGGCAGTGTCGCGGCGTTCAAAGTGGGCGACTCGACCTATGCGGTGGACACGAAGGGCTTCCGCATCTCGAACGTGAACCTCAACACGGCGAGCGCCGGAACATCGGCACAGGGCCTCGACTTCTACCGCACCCAGGAGATCGATCTGCGCGGGCTCTACCTGAACGGCAACCAAAGCAACGGACAGATGGGCATCTATCTCGACGGCACTGGTAATTATGCCGGCGGCACCTTCGACTCGAACACCATCGACGGCTTCGGCGTCGCGCTGTACATGACCGGGCATCAGACCGGCTCGGCAGTCGGCGACTTCGCCAACGCGAGCACCTTCACTCGGATGCACATCGACTGCCCCACCAGCGGCGGCAGTCCGATCACCGGGACTTATGGCATCAACCTGGTGGAAGGCGACGGCAACACCTGGGTCGGCGGCGACGTGGAAGGCTGCTCGACGATGTTTCACCTGGGCGCGAACGCGGTCAACAACACCATCGTCGGGCTGCGCAACGAGAACTCGACTCTCCAGTACCAGGCCGACTCAGGATCGACTTACAACACGGTCGTCACCGGCGGCACCATGTTCACCGGGCAACTCGTCGACGCCGGTACGCACAACAGCTTCGCGGACACCTTTCACCGCTCATGGAACAATTTGAACGGCGATCTCTGGCGCTCGCAGAGCGACGCCACAATCACCAATCACGTCTACACCGGCATAGGTCTCGGCTACGTGCGCGGGCGGCTTGAAGAATGGCAGACAGACGTACCGGGCAACCCCGGCAGCTACCAAAACGCTTGGCAGTGGGGGCCGGGAGACGGCACGGCAGGCGCTCAACTGTGGAGCCTAGAAGACCTGCTCAACAACGTGCAGCGCTTAGGCGTCTCCCAGATCACCACCGGGGGCGGCAACGCGCAGAGCTTTTTGAACGGCGCAGGCACCGGCTCCGTGTGCTTCCAATGCAGCAGCAACAGCGGCACAGGCGGCGTCAGCATAGCCAGCGGCGGCGCGACACCCTCGACCGTGTGGAACTCAGACAGCAGCGGCAACACCTACCAACTCGGACGCCACGACTTCTACAGCGGCTCAACTCTCGCGTGGCGCTGGAATTGCGGCAGCACGAGCGCCTGCAACATCGACTCTGAAACGCCTACGGCCAACGCTCACCACATCCGCCTCTACAACGGCGCCGGAACCGACATCGACAGCGAATCCACGGGAGGAGTCACGATCAACAACAGCACGGGCGGCGGCACCGGCCCGTTCACCGTCTACGGCGGCAGCGCGACCTACTACAACACCAAGCTCTTCCAGATCCAAAACAACGGCAACGGCACAGCCAACTACCTGCTCCCGTCCATCGCGGCCGGGAGCGGCAACAACTGCCTGCAGGTCGATAACTCCGGGTACGTCACAAACACCGGCACCGCTTGCGGCACCGGCAGCGGCTCAGGAAGCGTCACGAGCGTAGGCTTGAGCCTCCCGGCCCAGTTCAGCGTAGCGAACTCACCAGTCACCAACTCCGGCACACTCACCGCCACTTGGATCAGTCAAGCCGGACACAGCTTTCTGGCCGGCCTCGATAGCAGCAGCACGGGAACTCCCACCTTTCGCGCCATCGCAGCAGACGACGTGCCCACCCTCAACCAAAGCACGTCAGGGAACGCCGCGACAGCCACCGCCAGCGATCACAGCCCGACTCAGTGCTCATCCGGCCTCTACAGCCAGGGCGACACCACAGGCTGGGCCGCAAATTGCGCCACGGTCCAGTACAGCCAGCTCGGAGGGTCTGTGCCGACGTGGAACCAGAGCACCACCGGCAACGCGGCCACGGCCACCACCACCACCGGCAACGCGGCAACCGCCACGGCGCTCGCCGCTACCCCCGGCCAGTGTTCCAGCGGCAACTACGCCACGGGCATCGCTGCAGCTGGCACCGCCAATTGCGCCGCCGTACCGACCGCTCTTCCACCCAACGGGACCGCCAGCGGCGACCTCAGCGGCAGTTACCCAGGCCCCACCGTCGCAAAGATCGAGGGCGGATCCATCCCAACATCGGTCAACGTCGCAGGCTACAACGGCAGCGGCCAGCCCACCGCCGCGCCCAACACGCTCGGATGCGTGGACGGCTACGACCATCTGCCCTGCATAGTTTTTCAGCAGACCAACCAAAGCACCTCCACCACCCAAAGCAGCTACACCACCATCTGGCCATCGAGCGGAAACGCCACCGCAGGCATCTACCGTGTCACCGGCTACGTTTTCGCCACCACCGCCGGAACATGCAGCGCACCTTCAAGCCTCACCGCCGAGGCCTTCGTCAAAGCGACAAACAACGGCGGAAGCGCCAACGGCTGGGCAGTCGCCAGCGCCCAGGTAGCTTCCACCACCGGAACCAGCAGCAGCGGCAGTGTCACCGCGTCCCCCGTGTTCAACATCGCGGCCAGCACCACCGCATTCAGCGAAGAAGTCACATTGACCACCTGCACCGGCACACTCACAGCCGCGCCCGTCTACAGCTACGCGCTCACCATCGAACGCCTAAAATGACCTATGCTCTTCCTGCCCAAAGGCGGACTCCCACCGAAAAAGAACAAGATGGGATACGCGCGCGGCCACGGGCCTAGCGGCCACTGGCTACGCGCCCGCGCTTCCGTGGTCAACACCAACACGGACGGCATGAGCCGCTGGCGTCACCTTTTCAACGTGGCAAAGATCAATTTCAAGGCCACCCAACCCGGAGGACGCAACACAGCGCCCGTGCTCGGCATCACCCCGTTCGAGGCATGGTTCTATCAGTCGGCGACCTACGTCGGCATTGTGCTCGCCGGACTCTACGAAGGCGGCATCCAGCTTATGCAGACCCTCATCGGATGCAGCAGCGTTGAAGCCTACGAAGTCATGATCTCCACCACGCTCGCCCAGATGAATCAGCCCACGCCCATCGCGCCGCCCATCACCACCGTCAAAGCGGCCGCGAGCGGCTCCACCGTCTACGAGGGCGGCTCATCCGGTTACAACACGCAGAGCTTCAGGCTCGACAGCAGCGGCAACCCTTACTTCCCTCAACTCAAGTCGACCACCGGCACGCGATACCTGTGCATCGACACGTCCGGTGAAGTCCACAGCAGCGCCACCGCTTGCAGCGGCACATAGGAGCCCTCATGGCTGATGTAGATAAGGCGGTCCAGTTCGTGCTGGGCCTCGAAGACGCGCGCCTGAAGGGCGACGTCACCACACTCCCCGGCGACCGCGGCGGTCCAACCCGCTTCGGCCTCGCCTCGGCTTCTCACTCCGACCTGGTGGCCGACGGTTACTTCGAGGTCGAGAACGGCGAGCCGAAGATCCCGCACGACGAAGCACTGGCCATCGCGGAGAAGGCTTACGCCGAGCAGTACGGGGCCAAGGTGCAACTCGAAGAGATCGACGACCAGGACGTGGCCAACCGCGTTCTCGGCTTCGCCATCAACGAAGGCCCCGGCGAAGCGACGGCCATCCTGCAAAAGGCGCTGAACTCGCTGAATTCCAGAATTCCAGAAGATGGAAAGTTCGGCCCCGCAACCCTCGCGGCAGTCAACGCGGCCGAGCCCGACAGACTCATTGCCGCTCTGCGCTCTTTCGAGAGGCAGTTCTACACGCACTTGGTCACGGTGCGTCCCGAGCTCATGCCGTGCTTCCACGGCTTTCTCAACCGGGCGGACGCTTAGGCGCCGCGCGACTCTCAACTCCTGGAGGAGAACATGAACAACCTTATGGCGGCGCTCTTCGAGCGCATGGCGGCTGTGTGGATCGAGCGCATTGCCGGAAGCAAACTGAGCACTATCGCCGGCGTCCTGGGCATCGGCGCAACCTTCGTCAGTCAACTGACGACCTACATCCCCGAGCAGTACCGCACCTATGTCGCCCTGGCCGGTGTCGTGCTCGCCGGCGTGGCTGCGATCCTGGCCAAGGACAAGGACAGCGCCACCGTGCCTGCGCCTTCGACGGCCAGCACCGGCTCTACCGCAAAGCTGGGGGCGCTGATGCTTTGCGCAATCACGATCATGGGCACCATGCCTCTGGCCGGTTGCAATGGCGTCACGGTCGCACAGGAAATCGTGAACTGGACGCCCATGCTGCAGAGCGCAGTTGCCACCGTAGACACGTCCGTCGGAATTCTTGACCCTGCGGCCGCACCGATCCTTGCCGTCGCCACGGTAGGCTTCGACGCCGCCAGCAATGTGCTTGTGGCGCAGGCCGAGGCATATCTCGCCAACCCGAATGCAACCGTTCTCGCCCAACTCCAGACAGCGGTGGTGACCTTCCAGCAGCAGGTCAACACGGCCTTGCTGGAGGCGGCGAAGATCACCAACCCGGCAAGCCAGCAACACGCTCTGACCGCCATCAACGCGGTGGGAACCGTGGTGAACGCGATTCTGGCGCTGGTGACTCAGGTCTCGACCAAGGCTCAGATCGCACAGATGGCCGCGGCTTCGACTGTCAAGCTGGCCGTCGTGATGCCTCTCTTGAATCGTGACCAGGCTGCGCAGATCGTGGCCATTCACTACGGCGAGACCACGATGCTGTCTGCCGAGCAGACCCGCGCTGCGCTGTCCATGGAAACCGGCGCGGGCTTCTAAGCGCGCCTCTTTTCATGTCGCAAAATAGGAAATGGCCCCAGGCTTCGGCTTGGGGCCATTCTTTTCGATGGGGAGTCTACTGGGTGAGTTGGAAGCGGTTGTCTTCCCATGTGGCGAGGCCAATCAGATCGCCGATTTCCTTGAGTTCATTCTTGCTGCTGGCGCGGCCTTCCAGGTACATGGTGATGCTCTTCTTGATGTTCCCGCGCGTCGCGCCCTCTTTGCCGGGGCGGAAGCCGCTGGCAATGATCCCCTCGATGATCTCCTCGCGCTTCGCTGGGCGGCCGAGGTCTGAGAGATAGAGCTTGATCGCATCGATCACATACTGGCAGGCGGCGTAACGGTTATCCGTTCCGACCGCAGAGACGGTCGACAGCGCCCGCATAGACTGCGAGTACTGCTCGACCAGGCGCGCAGCTTCTTTGATCCCCGGTAGCGGACCCCGTCGATCATGAACTGGTAGTGGAAGGCCGACCCCCGCTTAAAGACTGACATAGGCCCCCTCCGCGTTGACCTGGACGGTCTGCTGGTGCCTGACCAGGGATTGCTCCCAGGCGACCAGATCGGCCATCCGGTAGCGAACGTGACCGCGCGGCCCGGGGGTCAGCTTCAGGTACGCCGGCCCCATCCCCTTATTCCGCCAATTCGCGAGCGTCTCCACCGTCACATTCAGCCGCTCGGCGAGGTTCCTGCTCGACATTAACTGTGATAGTTCAATAACGGTGCCATCTGCCATGCTTGTTCCCCTTTCCGTTGTTGTACCACGAAACAGCCCACTAGAGGAGATGTTTTCGGAAACTTTCTTTCGTTTCCCGCTTGACAGGCCATCTGGGCAGGGTTACTATTCCGACATATGATATTCAGCGATGGGAGTTACCCTGCCGGACTGCCAACCGTCCGGTACAACCGCCGGCCAACCGGCTCCTGAGCCTCCCGGCTCTTTTCTGCGGCCTCACCGCCGCTGTGCGAGGTGCACAATGTCTCTGTTCAGCCTCAAAGCCCAACCGGCTCCTGCACCGGACCTCAAGCAGGAAATGCAAAGCGCCATCGTCGAGATGATCTTTGCTGGCCACGCGCTGACCAAATACCTCACCTGGTCGGCGCCCGACACCCAGGAGTGCGTATGCGGCACCCTGGCTGGAACCCCAGACAACCCCGATAACCATCACAATTTCTGCCCCGTGGCCCGCTACATCCGCTCAGTCGAAGCGGTACGGAAGGCGGCGCTGTGATGGCCCAACTCGATCCCATCTTTGCCAACGATCCTTCCACCCGGAACGCCGTGCAGATGGTAGACGGCATCTTCGCGGCCCTGAGCCGCCCAGCCTACCAGCGCCAGCCCGAATGGATGCGCGAAGAAATCGCAGGCCTGGACGAGGACATCACCTGCTGCGAGCAGCGCATTGCCGAACTCAAGAAAGAGATTCCGGCTCTCCAGCGCGAACTCCTCGAACAGCAGCGCGACCTCGCCGAGCACAAACTCACCCGCTACGAGAAACAGGCCGAGTTGGCCACGAAGACAGGCGGTGCAGCATGAGTACAGCTCTCACGATCAGCCCCAACGCCCCGCTCTCGATCACCGAGACCCGGCGCTCCACGCAGCAGATGATTGCCCAGCGCGCCTCCATCGTCGAGTGCATGTCCTCGGTCATGCGGAAAGATCACGACTACGGCGTGATCCCCGGAACCGGGAAGCCATCGCTCTACAAGCCCGGCTCGGAGAAGCTACTGGCGCTCTTCAATCTTGCAGCCCAGCCCAACGTCGAAGACCTCAGCACTCCCGATTGCATCCGCTACCGGGTGACCATCACCGTGATCCACGCGCCCACGCAGGCCGTGGTCGGTTACGGCGTCGGCGAGGCCAGCTCTGCCGAGTCGAAGTACCAGTGGCGCGCGGTGGTCTGCGAAGAAGAGTGGCAGGACACGCCAGAGGATCGGCGGCGCCTGAAATGGAAGAAGGGTTACCAGGGCTCGCCCGCGAGTTGCATTCAGCAGATTCGCGCCGAGATGGAGGACGTGGCCAACACGGTCCTCAAGATGGCCAAGAAGCGCGCCCAGATCGACGCGGTTCTCACAGCCACCGCAGCCAGCGACGTGTTCGCCCAGGACGTGGAAGACCTGGTCGCCGCGGGCCTCGACCTGCCGCCCGATGCAACCGAGTTCGCCCCGCAAGCGCCGTTACCGCAGGAGCTGCAGCGCGAGGCCGACGCACCGCCGGCACGGACTCAGCAGCCGCAACCCCAAGCCCAACCCCAGGCACAGCGCCAGCAGGCCCCACCGCCCGCCCAGCGCCCGGTACAGCAGCCAACCCAGCAGCGGCAGGCACCAGCGCCGCAAAGCGGAGTGCGGCTCATCAGCGGCCCGCAGGCAAGCCGGTTCTGGGCCATCGCCATGCAGTACCACAAGGACCACACCAAGATCACGGGCTACCTGCACAACGTGCTCGGGGTGCAGAAGAAAGACGACATCCCGGTCAGCCGCTACGACGAAGCGATTGCCTGGGCGGAAGGGAAGGAGGACTGATGTCTACCTTTCCTTCGGTTCTCACCGGCGAGGATGTCTTCTTCGAGCACGACGCCCACGCGTACATCGACGCGGACGGCCACACGCAGCGCATGTCGGTCACCCAGGCCATCAAGATCGCGGGCTTGATCGACTACAGCATGATCCCACCCGACGTGCTGATGAATGCCGCGGCGCGCGGCCGTCTGGTGCACCAGGGCGCGGCCATCCTCGACAAGGGCTATGACCTCAGCTACTACGAGATCCCGCCCGAGTGTGAACCGTACATCGAAGCCTACGCGCGGTTCTGCCGCGAGATGCGCTTCATTCCCGATCCCGAGTGGATCGAGCGCCCGATGATCGTCGAGATGTTCGGGCACCGGGTGGGCATGACACCGGACGCGGTCGGGACCATCGACGGCGTACCCACCGTCCTGGAGCGCAAGGCGACGTCGGCCGCGCATCCCTCCTGGGCCATTCAGACCGCCGGATACGAGCTGGGGCTTCGCGCCGCCGGCTTGCAGATTCGGCAGCGGATGGCCGTTCAACTTCTTCGCACTGGCAAGTATCGCCCCTTCTATTACGAGGACCAGGGCGACTCCGAGACCTTCGCCGATGCTTTCCGGCTCGCCGCCTGGAAGCTGAAGCACAACCTGGCCAAGTTGGCCTGAGGACTCTCCAATGGAAATGATCTCCATCGATCCTTCTCGCTCCTCTCAAATCGCGCAGATCGGCCATGACGGCCGCTCATTGTGCCGTGTGCTGTTTCGGCGCGGCGGTCTCTACGAATATCGGAACCTCGATTCCGAGATGTTTGCGCAGTTCCAGTCGCACCCGAAGCCTGGTGAATTCTTCCGGGACCACATCAAGGGCAACGCGGTGAAGTTCCCCTTCTCTAAGGTGGAAGGTTCGGAGTTCACAGCGCCTCCTCTCGAAGCGAGTCCGGCAGCGGTGGACCGCGCAGCATCCCGGCTCTACATGCACTCGACAGCGCCCACTTCCCATTTTGCCCCCTCAAATGAGGTCGAAAAAGAGGAAGCGCCCGCGCCTGAGATCGAGAACCAGGAGGTTGAGCAGGTGGCCCAGAAAGCAAGCCTCCTCGTCCAGAACGCCGTCACCCTGAAGGTCACAGACCCGACCACACAGCACCAGGCATCGCAAGTACTCCTTGCAATCGCCGCGCTGCGCAAAGAGGTCGCCGACACCTTCCGGCCCATGAAGGAAGCGGCCTTCAAAGCCCACCGCACCGTCTGCGAGCAGGAGAAGAAGCACGATCAGCCCCTGGCCGACGCCGAGCGCGCCGTCAAGGCTCAGATCGGGAACTTCGTCGCCGAGCAGAACCGGCTCGCCCGTGAGGCCGAGGAAGCCGCCCGCAAGGCCGAGCATGAGCGCGCCGAACGTGAGGCCCTGGAGCTTTCGCAGCAGCGGGCCATCGAGGACGCGGTTGCTCTGGAATCCATCGGCGACACGGTGGGAGCACAAGCGGTGCTCGACAATCCGGCGCCCATGCCGGTGCGCTATGTGGCCCCGGCCCCTATCGCGCCCCAGGTTGCTCAGGTGTCCGGCGTCTCGACCCGCGAGGACTGGGACTTCCGCATCACCGACGAGATGGCCATCCCGCGCGAGTACCTGCTCGTGAACGAGTCGGCCATCCGCGCTCTGGGGAAGACGACCAAGGGAAAGGCCCGGATCGCAGGCGTCGAGTTCTATTCCAAACAGGTGGTCGCCGCCAGCCGGCGCGGGTAGCTCAACAGTGGTTGGAGCAACCGGCCACGGAGTGGTGGCGGAGGCAAGCATGAACATCCTGAAGATCACCAAAGCAGACCTTGATGAGCGCGGATTTTACGCAGCGTCCGAGAGCGTTAATTTTGACGGTGCGATTGAGATCGACGGCAATCTCGGTTGGGTGCAGTTTCGCGGGTTTTTGAGAGCCGCAGCGGGTATCGCCGCCAAGGCGGGCTCGGGCATCGAGGCGGGCTGGGGCATCAAGGCGGGCGAGGGCATCGAGGCGGGCTGGGGCATCAAGGCG
>Ga0224555_1001390_pt1 | contig 33625 bp, 23 predicted proteins | sample 714S23034metaG_FD_180687 | JGI IMG/M metagenome (GOLD analysis project Ga0224555, IMG submission 180687) | Peat soil microbial communities from Stordalen Mire, Sweden - 717 S2 30-34 | ecosystem: Environmental > Terrestrial > Soil > Wetlands > Peat | place: Sweden: Norrbotten County, Stordalen... | reverse complement strand
GTGGTGTTGGCCGCGCTCCAGGTGCCTGAGGGGTCCGTTCTGCCGAGCGCGATGGTTTTGCCGGGGAGGGGGGTGTTGTTGGCGGTGAGGGTGCCGGAGAGGGTGAATGATTGATTGGCGGCGGGGGTGGTGGTGTTGGTGGTGAGGGTGATGGTGGTGGGGGTGACGGTGCCGACGGTGAGTGTGACCACAGCGTTAGCGGGGGCGTAGGTGTCGCCGGCGAAGACTGCCTGGTAGGTGTAGACGCCCTGCGTGGATTCGCTGCGGGTGAAGGTGTAGGTGCCGTTGGCGTCGGTGGTGGTGGTGTTGGCCGCGCTCCAGGTGCCTGAGGGGTCCGTTCTGCCGAGCGTGATGAGTTTGCCGGGGAGGGGGGTGTTGTTGGCGGTGAGGGTGCCGGAGAGGGTGAATGATTGATTGGCGGCGGGGGTGGTGGTGTTGGTGGTGAGGGTGATGGTGGTGGGGGTGAGGGGGTTGCTGACGGTGCTGGATTGTTTGACGGCGGGGGTGGAGTTGGAAGTGGTGGCAGTGAGGGTGGTTGACGCGGGTTTAACTGTAGGCGTGGCGTTACGATTGGCGGCGAGGCTGGAGTTGGAGGTGGTGGGGGTGAGGGTGGTTGAGGCGGGTTGTGCCTCAACTACAGCGTTAGCGTTACAGAATAACAATGCACAAGTGACAAGCACTACTGCGATAACAATGAAACCTTTCTTTTCTCCAAACATCCCCATTCACCTTGAACGCTGAGCTTATGCTCGCGCGACAAGGCCTACCTTCCCTTAAAGTGTGTTTTATTCGTCCTTAATCTTTCCTTTGCAAAATGGGATCTAAATTGCCTTAGATTATCAAGATTGCTTTACTTAGGCAATTTAGGATCTGCTAGTAGTCCGTCCCTGTTCGCATGCATCGACGCGAATGGAGAGACGATCGAAAAACTCTGGTGAAAAATGGCTTTAGAACGCACTTCCTGACATCTCAGCCATATTCAGCTCGCGCTGAAGTCGCCGTCCTTTCAACGGCAAGCACCGCGAAAAAAAAACGTGAGCGCTCGATCCTCGTCCCAGCGACGACTAGACGCCACTTCACTCTCGGTTCGTTTAAGCCCAAATGGAGTGCAGGGCACCTATACGATCCTCTCGAGCGCAGTAGGTGATCAGGTTTCCGCGATGCGCAAGCCGTTCCTCGCGCACTCAGCGAACATATCAACTTCAATTTCAAAGCCGCGCGCTGCGAGCTCCAGGCGCCGAATCGCGTCGCTTCTGTCCCCCTATAACCAGGTGCAAGCGTCGCTGACCCATCAATCAAAAAAAAGCAGCCAAGCAGCCGCGTTAGAAGAACGCTCACGAATCCGATCTACTTAGCCAGCGCTTCGGGTTTAATGATGTTTTTGAGTCACGATCCGACGAGGGCGTCGTGCGTTTGTCATGGGCGCAGCACTCATCGGCTCTTTCAGTCGGGCGTGTATTGTCCGCGTCAGAGTAAGTCACTTAATCTGCTTTGACGAACTTAAATGCTGTTTGAAGTGCTTTATCTTCCCCCCTGGGCTTTTCGAGGATCCGGTGTCGGCATTTTTACGGGGGCAATATCCCCCGCATCTCGGCTAATAGTCCATTGATGACACGTATGGACGACTGCAAAGGTCAGAAGACCTCTTTCAAAAAGAAAGCGGCCAATGCACAGAAACGGGGCGGAAGCGAGAAGTGCTATGACGGAGCACAGTTGCACTTACGTCGTATTCATTCATCGTTATCGCCTACAGACGTGCCGCCGACATCTAAATCGCGCCCTACACCAACTGCGAGAAATTTGAGGCGATTCCCAAACTCGTGGGGATCAAAGATACGCCGAGCGTCGATCACCACTGGTATCGCCATGAATTGAATGAAATAGTCCGGCGTCAGCCGCTTGAACTGCTCCCACTCGGTCAAAACGATGCAGCAGTGCGCTCCTGCAAGGCATCCTGAAATTGAGGGCGGGCACTCAAGCCCTTCAAAACCGGGTAGACTCACCTGCTTGACCACGGGATCGAACGCGCTGACGTGCGCGCCAGCCTTCAAGAGTGTGCGGGCAACTTTGAGGGAGGGGGCCTCGCGCAGGTCATCGGTATCGGGCTTGAATGAAAGGCCGAGGAGGGCCACTTTTTTGTCCCGTGGTTCCCCGAGCGTTGCAAGAGCGAGCTGGGCGACATGGGAGGCTTGCGCTTGATTTACCGCCAGGGTAGCCCTCAGCAAAGGCGCTGAATAGCTATGTGCCTCAGCGAACGTGCACAGCGCTTTTGTATCCTTTGGTAGACATGAGCCCCCAAAACCCGCCCCGGCATTGAGGAATTTGGGGTTTATCCTCGCGTCCAGCCCCACGCCTGCCATCACGTTGGACACATCGACGCCTGGAACCCGCTCACAAATATTTGCCATTTCATTTGCATAAGAGATCTTCATCGCAAGAAAGGTGTTACTCGCGTATTTGACCATCTCTGCCGATTCAAGACTCATCCTGAGTATAGGGATATCCTGCCCGTAAAAAGCCTCAAGCAGATCTGCAAGCTGTTGCCCCGACCGCCTATCATATTCTCCAATTGCCACACGATCGGGGTGCAACGTATCCTGAAGTGCCGATCCCTGCCGGAGGAATTCTGGATTCATGCACAGGCCAAAATCACGCCCTGCAACAAGTCCCGAGGTGCCTTCAAGAGCGGCTTTGACCGGGCCCCGCACCGTTCCGGGCGTTACGGTGCTCTTGACCACAATGAGGTGGTAGGCTTTCTTTCGCTTTAACGCACGCCCGATGTCCTCGCTCGCGCTGATGACGTACCGCAGGTCGATCGTTCCGTCAGCGTTCTCCGGCGTGCCTACGGTGAGAAATGTGACATCAGTTTGACGAACTGCTTCAGAACGATCAATCTCAGCGCGCAAGTGTCCCGATTCGATGCTTGTTCGCACCGCTTCATCCAGTCCTGGTTCGTGAAAGGGGGCTCGCTTGGCATTGATCATGCGCACCTTATCTTCGTTGCGTGTGGAGGCGATAACATCGTAGCCCCGCGACGCAAAGCACACGGCAGTGCTTAGGCCAACGTACCCGGTTCCGACGATCGATATGCGCTGCACTGCGTTTTCGTGTGCGGTCATTTGTTAAAAAGTTGTGTTTGCGCGACATCAGCTTTCCTTTCAAGGTGGAAAAAAAAGGTATCATCCGATGCACGCGCGGTAGTTTGCTCCTCAGGGCGACATAAAGGGAGTACCGTACGAAAAGAAGCGTCTCGTTTTTCTGTAGATATCGCTTTTGTACGATGTTCTTTGAGGGGGCTTGGCATTCAGAAAGACGATCAACGTCGCAAGTCGTGATGCCGGTCCCCTAGGTAGAGGATCGACCTCTTGTCAGAGCCGGTCGGAGAACAAAGCAAAAAGTCTTTAACGGACTCATCCTGAGTAGTTCACCAAAGTGCGAAGCCGCACGCCATCACAAGGCCTTCTCATAGTCGCTCTTAATGTGCTACGGCGCGGGAGCGGCGAAAGCAGTTAGAGACGCTTGATGATCTGCTCAAGGGAAGAATCTACACCGTATCGCGCATCGTTCACGCGCCGGGCGAGGGGTTACACCCTCACACGGTCAGCGATCGCACCGACATCCTCCGATGAGAAAGGGAACAATGATTAAAAAAGCAGTGATACCCGCAGCGGGGTTAGGTACGCGCTTTCTTCCCGCCACGAAAGTGCAGCCAAAAGAGATGCTGCCGATTGTGGATAAGCCTATCATACAGTTTGTAATCGAGGAGGCAGTTTCTTCGGGAATTGACAATATTATCATCATCACCGGGCGGGGCAAGAGAACGATCGAGGATTACTTTGATTTCTCTCCTGAGCTCGAGAATCATCTGGCCCACGATGGCAAGTATGAACAACTTGAGCAGATACGGAAGATATCCACCTTAGTGGACATTCATTACATACGGCAGAAAGAGCCAAAAGGGCTCGGAGATGCCGTTTTGAAGGCCGAGAAACATATCGGGAATGATGCTTTTGCGGTGTTGCTGGGTGATGACATCATAAAGTCAACCGTTCCTTGTACAAAGCAACTCGACATTCTCTATGAACGGTGCGAGGGCCCTATCCTAGCTGTAGAGCGTGTTCCGGAAGAAAAAATATCGAGTTACGGTATTATAAAAGGGGAGGAGGTGGATCATTCGCTCTACCGGTTAAGTGACGTAATCGAGAAGCCAGCCCTGCGAGAGGCCCCCTCCCGTTTAGGCATCGTCGGACGGTACGTGATGACCGCGGACCTGTTTGATTGCATAAAACGGGTGCCCCGTTCCGCGCGGAGTGAACTGCAGCTTACCGACGCGATTCGATTGCTCCTGAATGAGCGCCAGGTCTACGCGCACGTGATCGATGGAGTGAGGTATGATGCAGGCGATAAAATCGGCTACCTAAAGGCGGTGATCGACTTCGCGCTCGAACGAGACGACTTGAAACGGGAATTAGGCGAGTATCTCGCAAAAAAGCGACTTGCTTTGGAACACGGTGGCCCGTCGTGACTTTTGGTCAGAGTTTACGCACTACCATTTTGGCCCTGATTATGCAAGCCGACGACATGACCGCAGCGAAAGCTTGTGAGGGGGAACCAACGCCAGAACGATCGACATCGGAGCGTTCTTAGTTTTCTACGTGTATGAATGATACGGGCGCGGATACAATGGAGGAAAAATGACGCGAGTTTTGGTAACCGGGTGCGCCGGATTCATTGGTTCGCACCTCGTTGAGAGGTTATTGCAAGGCGATAACGATGTGATAGGGATCGATTGCTTCACCGATTACTATCCGGAAGAACAGAAACTCGCGAATCTGTCGCGCGCATTGAATCATGAGAGGTTTACGCTTATCAGACGAGACATCGTGGAGATGGACAAATTTCCACGCGTTGACCACGTGTTTCACATGGCGGCACAGCCAGGCGTTCGGGCGTCGTGGGGTGCGAACTTTACGATTTATACGAAAAATAACGTGGAAGCAACGCAGCGTTTGCTGGAGTTTTATCGGTCCAAAGAACTGAAAAGCTTCATTTATTCGTCTTCTTCTTCGGTATATGGAGACGCCGAGCTGCCGATGAAGGAGGAAGCTCGACCGTTGCCCGTTTCCCCGTACGGGGTCACGAAACTTGCAGCTGAGAATCTGTGCTACCTCTATTGGAAGAACTACGGCGTCCCCGTCGTTTCTTTGCGCTACTTTACTGTTTACGGGCCACGCCAGCGCCCTGACATGGCCATCCATAGATTTGTGCGCGCGACGTTGAGTGAGCGCGAGATTCAAATTTACGGTGACGGGCAACAATTGCGGGATTTTACCTTTGTCAGCGATGTCATTGACGCGCTCGTGTTAGCGGCCCAAAGTGAGAGCAAGGGTGAGGTTTTCAACATCGGAGGAGGCCACACGATAAGCGTCAACGCCCTAATCGAAAGCATAGAAAGCCTCGCGGGCAAGAAGGCCCATGTACGGCACGTCGCGCAACAAAAGGGAGACGCTCGCGATACGTTGGCAGATACCGCAAAGGCAAAGCGGCTGTTATCGTGGAGCCCCCAGACCGACCTTGAGAGCGGTCTGAAAACATATATCGCGTGGGTTCTGAGGGGTCCTCGTGTCGGATAGAAACGCGAAGTAGCATAACTTGGATTTGAACTGCGCTAAAATCGACGACTTGACAGACACTGTCAGCAAAGAACGTCCGCACGTCACGCGCAGGACACAATAATTCGACGTGGTATCTGTAGAGTAGCGCGCGTGCAACGTAGCCTTCAGCACTGTTTCTCATTCCCTACGCGTATCTATCGGTCGCTGTGCATGCCTCTAAAATATGAGGTCGACCGTGGGTGCCCTCCAACGCCTTGGCCCTGCAGACTCGCGAAGATCCAGAACTAGTTGGTCTCGTCCTTTTTGATGATAATATTGAGGGTTCTTTCGTTGAACCCATTTGAAGCAGCAGGATGCACTTTGGAAAGGAATGAACTGTAACGCGCGTCATTCATCTTCCAATGCAACCAGTAAAACACATTTCTTTTCCGTCGGTATGAAGAAAGGTCGCTGACGATGTTTAATTCTTTTATGGGAGCAATGGCGAGTTCGAATTCGTGAAAACTCACCCCACGGCCTAACCTCAGAAAATCAGACATGGAAGTGTCGTTTGAACCTCTATATGATTGTGAGAGCTCAGTTCGCGGGCTGAACTGCAAGTACTTGAGTGCAAGATCGTCGGGCAACCACAAGAAGAAAGGCAAAGAGGACGTGTAGCTGTCATAATACCACAGACGGTTTGGGGCGCTTAATATGCACCAGAAATCGTCTTTTTGGAGCATGTTCCACGTATCTCTCATCGCAATGAGTCGCTCTTCGTGCGTCATATGCTCTAAGGATGCAGGAAAGATTATGCAATCAAAATGCGCCGCTCGTAAAAGCGCTTTAACTTCGGCAGCATTCGCTTCAATAAACTTAGCTTCCAGCCCATAGATTTCGCAGCGTTCTTTTGCGACGATCAGAGAATTTTTATCGACGTCTATAGCGGTTACGTCAGCCCCCTGCTCAGCTAATGCGACCGTCAAAGCTCCTGTACCGCAGCCGATTTCCAAAATACTTGCCTTGTTGACGGCCTTAAAGTGATCGAGCCACGGAATGATGAACACGCGATAATAGACTAACCGTCCGTGTGCATGCTCTGACAGATCGCTCTGACACGCTGCCGTCGACAAATACTCTTCGCTAACGGCCCGTGTTTTGAAAAAATTGCGCATAAGCGACTGCTTTAGCCGATTACACGACGGTTCATCAATGTCTCTAAAATTCAGTGATAGGTGACGGGGGGGCTTCGGACGACCGAGAGAGAGCGCGTATTTTCCAATTTTTTCTTGCAGAGTACCGAAGACCATTTCTCGTCTATGCTGTCAGTCGCGCGCGCAGAATAAAAGCATTTTGAATGGCCCCTCGAGCGCCTTTGGTGTTATGGTGTTTCTTAATCGGCTCGTAAAAAATGCTCCTTTCTCAAAAAAGAGCCAGGCTGTCTGAAAAACACAGGCCCAGGCAATGGCTCTGAAAGATCGGCCGGTAAACCTCAACTATAATAAGGTCCACGTCGCGCACACTCGAAGCTCGCACGATTAAACCATCTCTGAATCATTACCTCATCGGAACCAGGTTATCGAGCATTCAATATTTTTGATTCATTTTCCGGATTTGCGAAACGTCAAAGCCAAAAAGCTCCAAGTGACGCGATGTTTCAGTCACGAGTGCTACCTGTTCGATACGCCAAGCTTGTCGAGAAGGGCCTCGTTGCTGATCACTGCTTCGGTTTTGTTCGTCCTATTTGCTCTGCGTTACCGTAAGCGGCGGCTGGTTCGCGCTCAATACGCGCCGTTTTGAAAGGAGATATAATGCCGCAATCAGATAAGCGAACACAAGCGTGATTGCCGCGCCTAAAATGCCAATCAGTGGAATCAAGACCACGTCTAAACCGATGAGCGCAATGAGCCCGATGATGCTGCTAAGGGTGTTCACTTTGGCTCCGCGCGTACCTTCTGAAGCCATGAGCCAGCTGAGAGCTAGATAAAAAAAACTCATTGTGGCTGCAATGGCAAAAAATAGCGCAATTTCCCAGCTGAAGGGATACTGGCGCCCATACAGAAAGAAGATGATCCACTCAAATAGAAGCACTAATGGCGTGAGAGAGGCAGCAAGGTACGGCGCTGCTTTGCTGGCGTGACGCAAAATTGCCGACTTGTCGTCGCTCTTGGATGCATAGGGGAAAAAAGCAGCGTTAATGACGGTCCAAAGCATGAAGGCTACCGTTATCGATGGCAGGAAATACGCGTTGTAAATTCCTACATCCGCGGTCGTCATGAACTTGTTGATGAGTATTCTGTCGACGCCCATGAAGATGCCCGCCACAGCTCCGGGGAGCGCAAGAAGAGAATAATGCATGACCTTCTTCGCCCAGGACCGATCAAATCGAAGTTTCATGTAGTCTTTAAGATAAATGACCAAAATGAAGCCGATCACCGCGTAGGATAGGTAATATGAGTACGCCGCTGACTCCCATGACTTCATGTCCTTGCTGATGAATGTGAGAAACGCAGCAAGTAGTACGACCGATTGAGCGGCAGTGAGAAGCGCATATGCTCTCATTTTTAACAAGATTCTAAGAGAATTTAGCGTTAGCTGAAAGAACGTAGAAGTAACGGCGAAAAAAAGAGCGAAAAAGAAAAGCTCTGCTGGCACTCCAAACACGTACGATAACGGCGCAGAAAAAAGCACGTAGGCACACGTTGAGACTGCAGTCAACAACGCTATTAGGACGTACGAAGTGGAGATGATGCTTGCCCGCGCAAAATGGTCCTGCGCCTCCGAACCATATTTTATCATCGGCGTAAGGCTTACTTGCATCGAGATCGTGAGAATGGCGCCCACTGTCGTGACAAGGCCAAGATTACCAAAGTTGCCTGGCCCCAGTATCCGTGCCCCAAGGATGCTGAAGGTCAACGCGAGCAGGGCTCCGAACATCGTGCCAATCCCCACGTACGAGGTGCCTAAGATCAACTTCCGCGCTTCAGTGCCCATCTTCTCCTTAAAAACTAGCTCATACGGCGCACTGAGTAAGCGGAAACCAAGTTCCTTGAGCGGCATCACGGGCTAAACCTACGTGGAACTAATTGCGAATTTATATATACGTTTCAGTTCGTGCGGTCTGCACCCGTGGTTTCTGTCTACTAAGCTGTATCTCAGAGATCTGCTCTGTTGCAGCGGCACAGATTACAGGGGCCTGCACGTAAGATCGGCATCGTTTTCACTGGAGCGCAGCGCCAAATCGGTTCTTCGACATCGTAAAAAAAGCATCGCGCCGACTGTGAGGCGTCCGACGGTCGCAAAGCTCTGCGAGTCGAATCTTATAAAACTGTGTCAATAGAACCGTCGTTTGCTCAAGACGTCACGTGAAACCTGCGTCACAGCCTGATACCACAGGTTCGCCGCCATGCCAGAGCCGCTCACCGTGATACCACAGGAACTAATTAATGATCGCAAAAGCAGGACGGGCGGCCGGTCAACAAATCCACGATGCAAAACCTACGCTTTTCCGAATTACGCTGAACAGGCGGAGTGTGTGCGGCGGGGTCTTTTGTGCACGCCGTTATGTCGATGGCACGGTCGTTGTTAATTAAGCGCCATGATCAGGGCGCAGGAACTGATAAGCGGCCCTTGCTGAAACGATGTACTAACAGTGGTGAATGAGCAACTCCTAAACGAGCGCTCCTTTCGCGTGATTCGCGTGCATGTCCGCTTGCTATTTCAGGTGTCCGATGCGCCCTATCGCCCTGCTATTATCCTTGTATATAATAAAACTCCGCAAGACCATTACTGTATATTTTGTTTCCAGCAGTTAACGTTGGAGAAGTCGAGATATTCTGAAAAAATATGTTACCGTTAGCGTCTTTCAAAGCCAGACTGTCTTGTTGCACGTTCGCTGCCCCAAAATAGACGTAGGAGTTTGCTGGGAGAGAGTGATTTAGGTCAGAGGAGCTGAGCAACTGGGTCGAATCTGGCGACACATGGCCGTAGGCGATGAGATCGGTGATTCTTAGGCTATCCGCGTAGATCGGTGATGGACCCATGGAGCCTGAAATCCATTTGGCGGCATAGACACTCTGATCTGGAACCGGAGACACCACCAAATACGACCACGATTCATTGTCAGAGTACTCAAGAACACGCCCATTTTGTCCCTGCGCCGGAATGAAAGCAAAGTTTGATGGGTGCTCAGCAATCTCAAAAATGAAGTTGTAGTTGAAAAGGAAAAATGGCACGATTACGACGATCAACGCGGCGCCTTTGAGCTTCACTGCAAGATCCTCGTTAGCGTGGATCCAGCTCGATCCACGGTCAACGATTGCCTCAACAGCAAATATACAACAGGGCGCCAAAAAGAGCAGCGCGAGAGCAAAACCTCGCCAGCCGAGTAAAATGCTTCCCACAGCAGGCGATGCAACAAGAACCAGTAACAGAAAGAGACTGCTGAGCGCGAGCAGAAGAAACTGAGAATTTATCTTTAGCGTCTTGCGGCACCATATCATGAGGAGGAGGCCTACAACGAGCAAACCTTCTACAGCCACCCCCCAATAGCGGGCAAGCGCGTGCGTGAACGATAAACCAGAAATGCCGCCTCCCAGCCCGGTCGTGACGTATGCGTCGTTAGCCGTGGAAAAAAACTCACTCGCGAACGTATTGTACGTGTGGCTGCCCAGCTGGACAATCGCGGTGTACGGGGTTCCGCCGGACGCAAAAATGTACCAATCAAGGGCAATGACGGTGGCTAAAGCGACCAACGTCGCAGTGACCGCTGGTCTGCCCTGCCTCGGCCGATGTTTCACTACTCTAACGAGGGCTGGTCCGAACCAAAGGACGGCAAGATAGAGTAAAAACAGGTAGGACGTGGCGTAGTGAGATACCACCATGCTGCCGATAAACACTACTAAAACCGCTCCTTTCTTCAGTTCTTGCAACGAAGTACCCATTATTATCAACAGCGCCAGAACCAAGAAAAGTTCTGCAATTTGCTCCCGCGGCAGTTGAAGAAAGAACCCAAAAAAAGCCATGAAAAGGAACGCAGCGAGAAACGCCGACGTGTCGTTATGTTTTGATGGTACTGCGCTTATGTTTGTTCTGTAAATGTGATACAATCCAAGGGGCACAAAAGCGAAGATAAACGGATATACGAGGCTGTAGACTACCGCCGTGTCAAGGTTGAGAAAGAGCGAGTAGACATTTGGCAAGAAGACTACGCTGAGCATCCCAGAATAGTCACTGTGGGCAATGTCTGCGATTGTGTAACTTGGATTCCATACCCCCGCGGCTTTTACGACGTCAGCAAAATACAGCTCATAGTTAATGTCACCGCCGGCGATCAGATTTGGCGACGTGAGCGTACGACTATATTGAAATGCGAGCGCGATTGCCACTATAAAAACTGGGTAAAAACGTGCCGGAACCCGGCGGCTGACTACCAAGACGAAGATGATGACGATACTTAAGGTCGACAACAAGGAAAAAAGGGAGTCGAGATCGTACCGAATGAAGAGCCCACCTAGAATGCCGAGTACGACGATCAAAACAGCCCCTAGAACGTGCGGGCTTTGAATAACTTCAATCTGCTTCGTAAAATCGGCTGCCGTAATTTGAAAATCGAAGGCGCCTTTCTTGTAACCAACAATTGTCAGTACCGCCAGAATCAGTGAAAATGTCGCGGCGATGGGCAAAAGAGATATCGGCCGCGAGATCCCGATACTCGGATAAACGAAATTCATCACCAGCGGTACGAACAGCAAGAAAGAAACGCTGAGGCCGACCGCATACAGAATTTTTTCCAAGCGATTGGCGGAGACTCGAACTATTTGAATGAGCAAAAAACCTGGGAGGAAGGTGAGCGTTGCGAAGCCGAGAACCTGTCTTAGAACCGGGACGTTTAGGATGATGGATACGTCCGTTAGGGCAATTAATGAAAGCAAGAGCGCGCATATCCTTTTTGAGTCTAAGCTGATCATGGCGCCGTGTTCATGAGGTAATCAAACGAGTTGGTCTAGTAGGTTATTCATTATCTTGTCATTCAAACGTGATCTGGCTGTTCTAAGGCCTTTGCACGATGCTAAACCTCGACGGTTATCTCATATCAAGCTTCGCTTATCCAAAAAAGAACCTGCAGCGCGAGCGATCCTCGGTCGAGTCTTGGATTAGTTTTCGCGTCTTTGCTTAGCACTTGCATCCGGGGCCTGTTATGAATCAAGTTCTGCCGTGATTGAGTTAAAATATACAGCGAAAAACTCGCCTTCGTGGACTTTCACATTTGGACGAGCGAACAATGGCCGAAACAAGTGCTCTAAGCACAAGCAGCGTTTTTACGCTCAGTGCAATTTGCGCGGCCGAAACTGAACGTGCATTTGTGGCCCTCAGAAGCATTGAGCCTCTGAATAAATTCCATTCTAACCGGCCGTAAAAAGGGGCGAACTGTCAGCGGTCAATTTAGGTGCCCTTGACGCCTCCTAAAGCAGGACCGTCGTCACCGTTTCTGCTGAACTAATAGTTCTAGGAGCAAGCGCGATCATTTCGTGCTTTTTTCGAGCTTTGAGCATAGGATATGCAAACTTGTCCTTCTAAAAGTCGTAAGCTAGAGATCGATTTCGTGAGAAGACGCCTAGTTTCTCTTTTCAAAAACCCACGTCGTACACATAAACGGCGTAACACGTGCACCAGCGATAACGAAATGTTCTAATATTGAAAAAGACCACACAAGCACCAGTCCACGACTATCTGACAGTTATTTCGCATCTTTGCGACGTGTTCACGGCGTAGACTATCCTAGACCCGTTTGATGTTCTGCGGGCCCCTCAGTTCACAGAAAAAAACCATCCCAAATGGTCGCGCTGAAATAATGAAAATAGCGATTCTTGCGTACTATTTCCCGCCAAAATGGAGGGCAGGAACAGAGCTGGCGACGTTCTATCTCGCAAAACATCTGCAAGCGCGGGGCAATGAAGTTCACGTGATCACGTCACGAGACCCCGGACTGCCTAAAGAAGAGCGCTATGAAGGAGTAATCGTACACAGACTTTATTGGCCGAATTCCTCTGTGCTCGGAAGGGCAATTCTCCAACTAGGCATGTATCTGGCCATCCGGAGGATTAATCCACAAATCATTCACTTTCAAAGCTTTCTGGTCAGCACATGTGCGATTCTAGTGAAGAGAACATTGAAAAAACCCTACGTTGTCGCTGGACAGGGCTCTGAAATATACCTCCTTGGAAGTGTTCGTCCTCGAACGTCGTTTTTCTTGAAAGTCATCTTAAGAGTAGTCGTTCAAAACGCGTGCACAGCAATAGCCCTGACTGAGGACATGGGGAAACGAATACTGCACGATTATGGCCGATCGGCCGTTGTTATACCTAATGGAGTTGAAGTAGAGAGATTCAGCCATCGTATCTCGAAAGAAGAGGCGCGAAAGAAGTTTCAGCTGGGATCTGATGCAAGAATTATCATTTTTGTCGGCAATCTTCGCCCTGTCAAGGGAGTGGAGTATCTCATTCAAGCTCTCGCACTAATACGAGAGAGAGATCCAAATATCGTATTGCTCGTCGTAGGGGGGGTCGTTGCCGGAGAAGAGGGGGGGGAGGGCACGCGGTTAAACGCTCTCGTGGAAGAGTTAAATCTGAAAGAAAATGTCGTCTTTGTCGGCAGCGTCCCGAATCAAGCGATTCCCGAATACTTAGCTGCGTCTGACATTTTCGTTTCACCAAGCTTGTCAGAAGGTTTTCCCGTTTCTTTTTTAGAGGCCATGGCTGCTTCATTGCCAATAGTTGCGACTAACGTGACAGGGATCTCATCAATTGTGAAGGAAGGAGTAAACGCTTTTCTCGTTGAGCCTCGAGATGCAGCTCAAATAGCTGATAAAGTTACTACACTCCTGAATGATCCCGAACTGCGGCATCGAATGTCCGAGAACAACAGAGTGATGGTGCAGAAGTATGCTTGGGAAAGCGTGGCTACGGATCTGGAATCGATTTATCTAAGCTGCCTAAAGTCGCAGGATTAAATAGCTCAAAAGTATTTTTGCCTTAGGCCTCACTCGTCCAAATCTGATGCCCACACAAACGGCGTCGAAGCTGTCACGTGCAGGCAATGGAGCTCGCCCAATGCCGTTTTCATCGTCATACACTGAAGTCAGACGTCTTTTGCATCGCAAATTATGCGCTCCCAGGTCTTAATGAGCCTCTCGTAACGGAACTCGGTTTCAACCAACATCCGAGCGTTTACAGCAATTCGCTGTAGTTGCGGACGTTGCAACGCTTCAGTTATGCGCTCAGCTAGAGCTGTAGAAGAGTTTTCGTTGATAAGGAAGCCATTTTCTCCGTCGACCACCACGTCGGGAATAGAACCCACCGGAGTGGCAATAACTGGGGTCCCACACGCCATTGATTCGAGCATGACGTTCGGAAGCCCTTCGTTATACGAGGGGAGGGCCAGCAGCTTCATACGGTATAAATAACTCGGCAGCTCTCCATGCGGGATCCATCCAGTCAGTTCAACTTTGCTGTCTAGCCCGTTCGCGTGCACGTACCTGCGGATTCGATCCTCTAGTACACCTTCGCCCACAATGAGAAACGTGGCGTCATCGTGCGCTTCGAGTACCTTTGGAATTGCCTCAACAAAAGTCAAGATGCCTTTCTCTTCCTTTAAACGCCCAATGTACCCGACGACGTTATCTCTGTGTTCGACATTGTCCTCAAACCGGAATTCGTCGAAGTTCAAAAAATGGCGATGCGCAACAGTGGTCTTGGTCCGGTAACCGTGTAATCCCGCCGCTTCCACCATGGACGGACTGTAAACGATGAGCTCGTTGGCAAAAAAGTAACTCACGCGCTCGAGCATCCCGAGCATCCGAAGCCTCATAAGTTCACCAGATTCTTGCTCGGCTCCACTTTCTCGGATCGCTCGTGCCACTGGTGCGGCGCCCAAGTAGGTCAAAATCACGATGCATTTGATGTTCAGACAGCGGGCAAAGACGAGCGGCGCAGCAAGTCCTGCCCCATTAAAGAAGAGTAAGACATCGATCTGGTCCCGTAGCTTGAAGATAGTGTTTGCGATCCGAACGCCAACCACCACTTGTTCAAGTACCTTGGACAGCAGCGATGTCCGGCTCGTCTCGCTTGTCCGGATGATCTGTACGCGATCAGCGAAATTGTCGTAATCCCCGCCGGTGATCAAGAATAACTTATTCGCCAGGGGATCGAGAATGGTTATGAGGTTGTCGAGAGGGCGAGCTGCAGCCCGGTCCATGTCTACGTGCGTAATAATACCGACGCTCGGCCGACGTGATTGCGCAGTATCCTGTGGGGCATCACACGTTTTCAATTGCGTTCGCCTCGTATTTCGCAATATCGAGCCACAGAAGCTCTTCGAGTCGTTTTAGCCCATTTTTTGAGAGTTCTGAACGCAATTGTGCGTCGTGCAGCAGCTTCACCACGGTCTCGGCGAACACTCGTTTGTCTCCCTCCGGAACATAGATGATAGTGCTTCCCCAGATACTGCGAAACGCCGGCAGGTCGTACACGATCACGGGCACGCCGTTACTCAGAGCCTCGGCGACGACGATGCCCCACGCGTCGACGGAACTGGGCAACACAAAAAGCGCGGACTTGCGCAGCAGGTCGAACTTCGTTGTTTCTTCGACAAATCCACATACGGTGATACGCTCCGTTAGGCCCTCCCGCTCGATCAACTTAGTGAGTCGATCTTTTTCAGATCCGTCCCCTATCATGACGAGCTTCGCCGTCGGTATTTCAGCGGACACGGCCTTCCATATCGGCACCAAATCAAAGATTCCCTTGCCCCGCTCGAGGCGACCGACAAAGCACGCGTCAAACACAGGGACCTCGGATTCCGTCTCGCGGACGATCTGGTCGACGCCATTGTTCGTAATCAGAATTCGTTTTTCATCGACGCCGCGGGCAACGAGCGATTCCTTGATCGGCTCGTTTATGGCAAATATCAAGTCGGCGTATTTCCTGAGCAGCGGCACCGATATCACGTCGTTCAGCTTGCGCAAAAAAAACATCCCGACACTTTTCTCGCTTGCGAGGGCAGAGTGATAGTACGCGATGAGCTTGCTCGACGGGTTTCGCGAGTGCAGATACACTGACGGGAGCACGTCAGTGAGGTAGTGAGAAGAGGCGATGATGTCATCGTATTTCTCTTGCGGCGGCGACCGCAGAACTCTCAGTATCCGCGAGCAAATCAACAGGACTCTTCCGAACAAGGTGGAGGCCTCTCTTTCAAAGAAGGAATCCGTGACAATGACGTTGCCTTTCACGTCCAGCTGTCTTTGCGCGTAACTATATCCAAGCCGGGGCACGAGGACATCGATATCGTGGTCGTTCCAGTATTGCGTCCAGTATTGAATTATCTTTATTGTGTGATAGTTGCTGCCGCCTGCCATATTCCACGGCCAGTCATTTAGAACAACGAGTATTTTTTTCAATTTCCTTCTCATCTCATTTTATCGCGAAGGACCGCAGTCACGATGCGCACCAGACGTCACGCTTCTCGAACCTTTTTCAATTGGCTTTTAGACTACAAGGCCGTATATAACAATGCTATTGGCAACGAACACGCGCACTTGCTCGCGTGAGACTAAAGGACTTGCAGCGCTAAACGTTGCCGTTCTGTACACTGCGAGCAACGGTACTGCGATTTTTGCTCCGCTTCTAACTATATGCTCGAATGCAGTCGCTGCTCGTATGTAGTCGCAACCAACCTGTGGTGAAGGTTCGTGAGGAGCATAACCCGTGGTGTAGCCTCTTCGTCGACCAAGCACGTCGCAAGGCTTCATTCGATGAAGTTGAAGCAGCTACATTTAATCCAAACAAGGGGCTTGAGCTCAAGTAAAAAACGCTACGATCTGGATAGACTCATCGCAATCAGTGCTTTGTTCCCTGCTCCCCCGTCGCATACGGGTTCGGTGGGTCCTATCGCGTATTTCTGTTTCGCGGCACGTTTGCCTCGTCGCTTCTGGCGGCTAAGTGCCAAGAGTGCCGGTTCAGTGCGCTCGTGTACGCCGTTTTCAACGGGGTGCCGCAGAAAAAACGTGAGCCCACGATCCTCATCCCAGCGACGACTCGACGTCGGTCCACTCTCAGTTCGTTTCAGACTCGAATGGAGTCAGACCGCGCCCGCAGGGGCACCGATTCCGTGCGGAGTTCGGCGTCTTTGGCCACGCACAACAACATTTTCAATTTCGTCGAGAAACGCGGCAGCAGTCGTGTCCCAAGAGAACTGTCGGCTCCAGCTCAAAGCGCCCTCTGACAATCGCCGTTGCAGGTCTGGGTCACGCGCGACACGGATCGCGGCACGTGCCATCGCTTCAGGGGTCGCTTCCGTCAGCATACCCGTTTCGCCGTCTCTGACCGCATCTTGGTAGCCGACGATGTCGTAGGCGATGGCCGGGGTGCCGCAGGCATTGGCTTCGGTGATGACCATGCCCCATCCCTCGCGTATTCCGGGAACAAGCATGGCGTGCGCCCGCTGCATCAGCTCAACCTTGCGAGCCTCGTCGACGTACCCAAAAAACTCTACGTTCAGTCCTTTCGCCTTCGCTTCCAGTTTGTCACGCTGCGCACCGCGGCCCACAATCCACAGTCGGGCCTCAGGTATCTTGGATTCAATGATCTCAAACGCTGTTATGCAGTCGTGCACAAGGTTGGCCCTTTTCAGCAGACCGACAAACAGAAATGTGGGCACGTCTTCTTTGGGCGGCACCTCCTCCAAAGGCTCGTAACTAAGTCCCTGAGGCACGATGCGTGTCTCAGTGATGCCGAATTGTAGCAAGTCGTCTCGGGTGGAGTCGCTGACCGTGACGGTGTCAACGTTGCCGTAGCACGCGTACCATCGCGGCTCTATGACGCGATGCATAAGGTGACCAATCCCAGGCGGGAGCACTGCGAGATGTTTTGCGCCCACCACTTCGTGTACCAAGAAGATGACCGGCTCCTGCACAAATCGTGGGGCTAAAAATGGTATGTTCGTGTACTCATCGACCACCACGTCGCAGTTCCCTCTCAGGTGCTTGCGATAGTACGCACGCGCCCGCGACCGGACGGTGAGATAGCTGCCCAGGCGGATTATTCTGATTCCGTCAATCACTTCAGTGCGCGCGGCACCCGCAAAACTCGACGCGATGAGGGTGACGGTATGCCCGTGAGCGGCCCAACGCTTCGCGACTTCGTACGTGAACGTTTCAGCGCCTCCGGCGCACGGATGCGTGTGATCTCGCAAATTCAGTATTAATATCCGCATGATTCGTTCACGTTTGAATTAGAACCACAGCTGCGAAGCCTTATTCTCCGCGCTACTTTTTAAGTATTATTAAAGTATTTAAAAGTTGGCTAAAGTTATCAATAGTTTTAATTTAATTCAGTATTAAAATCCGCATGATTCGTTCACGTTTGAGTAAGAACCACAGCTGCGAAGACTTTTCTTCGTGCTAGTGCATTACTTCTTAACTATTGTTACAGTATTTAGACGTTGCTTAAAAACTTCACGAGTTTGAATTTATATGAAACAATAACACGAAGTTAAGAGTTACTTTGATACCAACTCGAGCTGTTCGCTAAAGACTTATCGTTCGTCTCCTATTTCGCGAGTCGGGTTGTCATTACTAAATCTCAGCCCCTCTCTTTTGCGTACATTCCTCCCAACTTTGAGCATTGCGCCCATATTCAGGCCACAAGGCTGCTCCGAGCACATAGGTAGGGGTAGAGAGCTTTTATTCGACTTAAGATTTTCTTTGCAAAATTGCGTGTAAATTGCCTAAAATTATCAAAATTGCTTTATTTAGACAATTTAGGATCTCCTAGCAGTCCGTCCCTGCTCCGATCTTCTAGTAGTAACGTCCCTGTTCGCTTATAGCGGCGCGAATGGAGACGGTCGAAAAAACGCGGGGGAAAAATGACGTTAGAACGCGCTTCCTGACATTTCAGCCATATTCATCTCGCGTTGAAGTCGCCGTCCTTTCAACGGTCAGCACCGCAGAAAAAACGTGAGCCCACGATCCTCATCCCAGCGACGACTCGACGCCCGTCCACTCTCAATTCGTTTACGCCCAAAAAGGGGTGCAGGACAAAAAAGGCCTATAGAGGCATTTGCAAACGGAGCACGGCAAACGGACACTGGTCGGCCCAATCCTCGGCTCTCAGGGACAAAAATCAGGAATTCATCGAACACCGAATCGCGTCTGTGCTGCTAATGATGCAGTACCTGAGCTAATGCGCTAACCAGCCGTAGACAAACGTAGCTGTTTAGAATTCTGTAAGTATGTCAAGTGTGTCACCGGTCGGCGTGCGACCGGCCCCACATTACCTCAGCTCGCTCTAGCGCGATCCTCGGAAAGACTGCTTAAAACCGGGTGTGGTACGGATCCCAAACGTGTGGAACCGGACTAGCGGAACTGTATTGAACCGGACAAGCGGAGGTCACGACGGAACACGCGACTGCAGCGCAGGGTGTGGTCGCGGTCGGACATGTGACAGCGCTCGGACAGCTGCAGGACGTTGCGGTCTTGCAGCTCGTGCACTGCGCGCAGGTCGTCGCTGCGCAGCTACTGGTCGCAGTTGTAGCGGCGCTCGTAGCGGCGCACTGGGCTGACACGTTCATCGCCGCGAACAGTGAAAGCGCCACGAATAGCGCCAATACCGGAACGACTACTTTTCTCATATTCTTTTCTCCTATCTCATGCGTTTGACGTGCGGGATCAAGCACATTCAACTATTAGGTTGATACTGTTTGTGTGGTCGGCGTGCCTTCACGCGACCGTTACTGCAAGTGTACCGAAGTCCCTTTTGACTTTGGCTACTTGTACTTCGGAGACACGCTATATATAGTTTGCCCGCTGTCATACCATATTGTCAAGAAATACACATATTGTTATAAAATGACAATAACGGGCGAAGAAGCGGGATCTCGTCGGATGAAAAGCTTTTGCAGCAAACACGCCCCCCACTAAACTCCTACCCTCGTTGTGTTGTGCTTTTGCGGATACTTATGATTTCAACCGCTTCTGGTCGCCACGCCATTGTTTCGCGCGTCGACGACGTCACGCGTGCCAGATACACTACTAGATCTTAGCCGAACGAGCTCACGGTTACGTCAAGCGGATTCTCGCTCGCCACACGAGCCTTTCAGGCTAAAAACGCGTGAGCTGCGCGCTAAGATCAAGCCACCACCCCAGGGCTCCTGCACGCGTTATGCGACGCCTACTCAAGCAACGAGCGCTTTGGTGGTTCGTGTGCAGACGTGGGGCCGCTGACGCCTGTGCCGCGATTTTAGCCTCGTGGGTCCGTTTAACGTACGTGAGCCAACGCAGGCGCGTGTGCGTGCCCGCTGTTGAGCACGCGTCACCCGATCAGCAGGCCGCCAGCTTACACGAAGAAAACGTGGCAGGTCGAGCAGGGTACTCGTAGAGCAGATACGTTAGAACGCGTTGTAGAGTGCCGTTTGAACGCACGACGTGATTCCGGCGCGACAGGGGTGCCAAGTTAACGTTATAACTGGGGAGTGAGCATAGCGTGAATCACCATGGCTGATCCTGGTAGATCCCATGTCGTCCGATATGTCGCGCTCGCTGCCATTATTCTAATAGTAGCATCGCTGCTCTTTCCGTTACTCGATGGCATGAGCGTTACGGGCTACTTTGGTGACAAGACCTACCTGGTGATCTTGCAAGACAACGACGAGATCCGAGGCACCGGAGGGTTGATGGACGTTTTAGGGCTGTTCACCGTGCACGACGGTACCATCGCAAGCATGCAATACCAGTACGTAAGCTCGCAAGTAAACCGTACGACATGGAATCCGATCGTGAACCTCAACGGACCTGAAAGCTTCACCAGGTTCTTCGATGTGGATGCAGCCGCACTCTCCGATTCAAACGTCCAGTATAACTTTACGTCATTCGCTCCCAAGATGCAATCAGATTTTTACAACGCGACCGGACACAAGGTCGACGGTATTATAGCGCTTGACTTCACCGCGGTCGAGGCGATAATGAACGTAACGGGTCCGATAACGGTGTCAGGCGGGGTTATAACCAGTAGAAACGTGGTTGATCGCTTGCACTACTATTCTGGAACCGCGCAGGGCGAGAAGACGTCACTTGCAAGCCTTGTGTCGACAATGACGTTCGACCTCGTCCGGCTCATCCGCGATTCGAGCGTTACGCAGAAACTGGAGCTCTACACCACGTTACAAACGTTAGAAAACGAAGGACACGTGCTCCTCTATCCCAATCAGGGATTCTGGTTCCGAAGCGCCGGAGGCAGCGCCGCCAGCGAGAGCGCGCCGCCCGGAGCGGACTCCATCTCCGTGGTCGACACCAATTTAGGCAGCCAAAAAGCAGACTTCGGCGTGAACCGAACAATCGATTACCACGTTCAACTCTTTTCGGACGGGTCGGCCATCTCCACGCTGACGCTCACGTACACAAACGGGTGTTGGTGGGACTATGACGTGTTCTCCACGGCACTCGTTCCGCCTGGCGCTGAGCTCATCGCCGTGCAGAACGCCACGCACGCGTTCAAAGGTCCTGAGGTGACGAACGGGGACGGCTTTACCGCTCTTTCGTCGCGCCTTAATGTTTCTGCCAACGCGAGCGGAAGCGTGACGTACACGTATACACAGCCGAACGTGGTCTCCGCAAGCGGGATAGGGTACCACTACGACCTGTACATTAAAAAACAGGCGGGCATCAACAGCTACGTCCTGAATGTCAGCGTCCAACTCCCGGCTGGTGCGACGATGATCCACGCGGAAAACGTTGGATCGAACCAGGTGTTTAACGGCGACGCGCACGTGAGCGTCGTGTACATGTAGAGGATAGGTTGTGAACGCGAAACAAGGCGCGGCACTGGCACTCATCGTTTGTCTCGTAGTCGTCGCGCTCGCTGCGAGCGCATTTCTTTCGAGTCCGCCCGCCAACGTCACGTATACCGTGCCGGCTTCGGCGGTGCGCGCGTCGCTGGGCGAGACCGTGAGCGACGGGACGATCGCACTGCGGTTAAACAGCATTAGCGATGCGTCAAATCCTGCGACTGCTACCGCGTGGATCGAGTTTAACAATGGAGACTACGCAACCGGCGTGTATTACTTCTCGTTGACCCCCCCTCCTGCGAGCAGCTATCTCGTCGCCAACGTCACCGTCACGAACGTGCACCACACGGAAATTCCCTTTGACTACGGAAATTTCGTGTTGATCGCACGCGACGGCACCGCCTACTATGCTAACTATGCCGTCTGCAACACGGGCTGTAGCGCGCAAGCGCTCGCAAACCGTGCGTTAAACGAGACCTTCACGAGCGATTTTTATGTGCTGTTTTCGGTGCCAACTGCGACACAACCAGTACAGATAGCGTACACTGGAGCTATCCCGCCCATTGTGATGTCATCGACCTGAACCGCTATCGAATGGTTGGCGCGGGAACCGCTTCACAGGCTTGACGGACACTAGAGTCGATACGCGTCTGCCAAAACCGGCTAAGCGCTGAACGCAATCCTGATTGACTGGCCGCCGCACTCGCTAGCACTCGCAGTAGTTGGTGAAGGCATCGACCCGCAGGGTCCACCACGCGGGAAACCGAAGAGGCGCCACACAGAGCTCGTGGTGACCCTGACGACAAAGAGGTCTCGACTCGTCAGCCCGTTAGTCAAAAAGGACGGTAACAGCACGGCGCTTTGACTTAGTTTGTTGCAGAGATGACTGCCGACGGTGACCAAATGTACGGCCGAAGCTTTCCGGGCGCGATCGTGGAGTCTAACAGCACTGGAGCGTCGTCGCTGTGCTGTCGAGCGGAACGAAGGATTGGGCGCATCGCTAAAATCCTGGTGCTTGCCGTCCTCTGCAACGTCGCTTCGATTCCTCTCTCCTGGCGAACGGGTCACCGCAAAGGAGCTGCGCGGCTGTACGTAGGTGGAAGGCGCTCTTGTCGCCTATGCATCAAGCTCACATAGGACACTCAAGACACTCCGAAGACGCCGCGTTGCTTTCTTCCTCTAGATACCAGTCTAAAAACGCCCGAAACTGTGCTAAAGCTACTTCCCGTCGGACGCTGACGCAGGTCGTTGACGGTAAGTTGTCTATGAGCTGGGTGAGGCTCTCTGCGACCTCAAAGTTGCAAAAAACATTGTGCTCCATGTCTGGCATTCAATCTCCTCTTTTACTCAATTTCTTTTTCCGGCGCGCTCACGCGCCGATGCAAATCGTTGACAGCCCGGCAGATAACTTGCCACGCGCAGGTGCATACGCCTTGATACACTCGTCCAATGTGTTAATGTAAGCCAGCGTTTCTTTTAAGAAAGCCTCCGCTCGTTCTTCCTCATCGTCCATAGAGAAACCTCCTAATCGGCAGTTAATTGTTTTTTATCTGCCCAATGTTTCAGCCCTAACGCCGTTGTCACGCCGCTCTACGCGTTCACAGCCCGGCAACCTCCCGCTCAGCCGTCGATGCAGGCGATGCGGCATGCTTGCTGGTAAGCGGGTTCGTACGAGGCAGTTCGCTTCACATAGCATCAGAATTCGGCGCTCCCCTTACTATTCTCCCTTGAATTACGCCACCGCTGCGAAGACTTTTCTCCGCGCTAGTGCGTCGGAAGTTAAATATTGTAAAAGTATTTAAAAGTTGTTACTATTTATTAATAGTTTTAATTTATATAAATAATAGAGGGGTCAAAAGTTAGTTTGATACCAACTCGTGCGACTCGCCAAAGACGTGCGCGTCTCCAAGTTTGGAGGTATCGGTCATTAGTACCCATCATTGCTCAATCCCGCAAAAGCCAGGTGACGTGGCTGACGTGTCGCTGACAGAAATGCCGCTCAGCCCAACCAGTACTATGGCGATAACTACCCCAAACTATTCGCCTTTATAACGCCCCTATCAACGACCCCGCTCAAAACGTCGCTTGCACAAAAAAAACCCGATTTTGATGCCGTCCCTCAGTGACGATAGCTTCGGTTGATCCGCTCGAGCGCGGTAGGTGATCGGGATTTCCGTTACGTTCAAGCCTTTCCTCACGCATTCCGCGAACATATCGGCTTCAATTTCAAAGCCACGGGCTGCGAGCTCCATGCGCTGAACCGCGTCGCTGCGGTAGCCCCAGAAACCCGTGCACACGTCGCTGATGTGGACACCAAACAGCACCCGCGCGAGGAGCGAGAGCAGGGTGTTCCCCACGACGTTCAGTCTGGTCATGGCTCCCGGCTCAATGGTGCCTTTGAGTCGCGATCCGATGACGACGTCGTGCGTCTGCAGCAGGCGTGTCATCTCCGTTGCCAGTTCGATCGGGTACGTATCGTCCCCGTCAATCATGATCGCGTAGTCGGCAGTGATGGACTTAAATGCCGTTTGAATGGCCTGACCCTTTCCTTGCCGCTCCTCGAGTATGAGTTGGGCACCCTTTTCGACGGCGATCTCCCTTGTGTTATCGGTGGATTGCCCGTCAATCACGTACACGGCAGTTTCGAACCCGTTCTGCAAGAGGTCGGCAACGGGCACGTCGTCGATCACCTTGCCGATTGAACGTTCCTCGTTTAGCGTCGGAATGATGACGGCTACGGTCTCCATAGCCTCGCCTATTCGCTGTGCCTCGTTGTCCGCGGCCCGATTCCCCCTTTCGTCAAGCCCTCTTGCTGGTCCGTTGCTCAGTTCAGCAGCGTCAAATTGCCCAATCCGTTAGAAGGCCACGTAAAAAAACGGATTTCAATTACTTAAGCGATGCGGTTCCGCCCGCTCGAAGGGCGTGAGGCACTTGCGGCAGTTTGCGAGTTGTCGCGCCTCGCAGGAGATGGCGTTGGATCGCCGCAACCTTCCGCTCATGCGACTGCTCATCTAGCTGCTTGGGTTCGGCAGCCTTCCTCTGAGCGACTGCCAGCAGCTCGAACGTTGAATGCGAAAAGAAAAAGAGAGCAGGCGATAGTAAACCCTTTATGACCCACGCACCGCTTGTAGCCCCTGCGTCTGCACCTGCAGATAGAGCTGACCCTACGCTGCGCACGTCCGCGACAAAAACGAGCGTGATCTCGTGGTCGGGCTGCGTTGGGCTGGATCTAGGTACAGAGCTATCGAACTGACAACGACCTATCGCCCCGATATTATTGAAGCGTTACCCCTAGGTGCGTCTCCGAAGTTGTAGGTTCTGATGGTCGCACAGAGTGGTTGTCTCTATACGATCAGCGCCGCCTGCAATGCGTCCAACCCACAGTCGCCGCGTTTCTTGACGAGGAGCATCGTAGGAGCGCGTCGCAGCCTTATTCAATCACCTAGTCGCTTTGCAAACAACTCCCGGCACGCTCTGGCCCGTGAAACGCGTGCGTCAAAGCCTCTGAATGACGACCGTACCCACTCAGACGCTCTCTTTTTCGCCCTCGACGTGTGCCTTGATGGCACGAAACGCCTCAAGCGCCGCGTTGCGCTGCTCGTCTGTGAGCGCTTTGCCCGCGTAGTTGGCACGCTCGTACACGAGGGTGAGCGTGCGCAAGGGCGCTTGCACGTCCGGCACGGCGGCAGCAACGGCATAATATTTCTCCCAGTGCGTCGCACTCGACGCGATCTTGACCTCATGCGTCGTTGCGAGAGACGTTAGTGCCGCATCATAGAGCACATTGACCGCCTGCCGATCGTTGCCGTGCTCAAAAAAGTCGCGCGCTTGTTTTAGCACACCCGTTTCGGCGACGCTTTCCGCTGGCGATTCCTCCGATTCGGACGGTTGCGGCTCCGCCGCTTGCAGCTCCTCGTCGAGGAGTGGCGCCGCGCGTTCAGCGGGCAAAGCGGGTTCTAATTCAGACGTTTCGTGCGGCGAGGTTTTTTCCGCGGCATCCACAGCTGGCGTTATTCGCTCTGCGAGTTCCTGTTGATTTTGCGCACTCGCTTCGGGTAGCGACGCTTCCGCTGGCCCGCTGGCCGTTTGCTCGGCCGGTTTCACGCGTCTCCTGCTGCTAGGCAGCACGGCTTTTCCGCGCATTCGCCGCGCGACGAGATAAAGTACAATGAAGATCACTACGATAACCGCAGCAATAATGAGGTATAACGGAAGCAAATCGACGGAAACGGTAGTCACCGCGCTCGGAGCGCTTGGGAGCGAAGCATTGCTGGGTTCGGCTACCGTGTAGATCCTGACACCATTCGAAAACGCTGCCGGAAAGTAGTACACGCCGACGGGGGCCGCGAAGGAGTACGCACCGTTGCCGTTCGTTTGGGCGTTTGCCAAAATCACATCGCCCATGTGGAGCGCTACGGCCGCGTTTGCCAGTGGTTTCGATCCTGCGGTAACCTTCCCGGCGGCTTGCACCGTGCTGCCGAGCGATATGCTGCCGGGGGCAACTGTTACGTTGTTCACGACCGTTGTGTTGGCCGGTGGGGCCTGTGCAGCAACGGTCAGTACGCCGTTGTACGGCGAACCGCAGAAAACCGCAAAACCGACTGTAATCGTCAACGCGACAACAAGGGCCACGCACGCAAATCGCGCTTTGGTGAAGGAACGAGTCATGAGAGTCACCCGTAGTTAGCAAGCTATGAATCCTGAAGGGAGTTCGCTGCACACACAAGTACGACAGAGTTATAAAAAGATGCGGTTTTGCGTCTGTTTTTGGAACGACACCGAATAGCCCGATAAGAACGAACAACACAGCGAGATGAGCCGGAAGATTCGCGCTGGTTGGTGAGGGGCATCGCGCAGGGTCCCGCTGAACCGAGACGTGTCACTCAGAGCCCGTGTGACCCTTGCGGCGCCGACTCGGCAGCCCGGTGCGTTAGTCAAAGCGGGCTAGCAGCCACGGCCCTTTGACTTAGTGTGTTGCAGAAATGACTACCGACGGTGACCACGTGTACGGTCAGAGGCTTTCGGTGTCCCCGCGCTGAATCACGTGATTCGGATTGTAGACCCAGTCTGACGCGTTACGATCGTGTCAGCCCGCTGCATCGAATGATGATATCGCTGCCTTCGCAGCGAGCCTCTTCAAGCACGCTTGCGGTGTCGGCGTATTCGGTATAGATGCACGCTACCATGCTGCATAGCGGGCAGCCGATCTGCTCGCAGACTTGCGGTGCTTCTTCTCCCACGGAATGACACGTTCCGATGTACGGAGTATTTTGGAGGCGCACGCTGAGCTCGCCGTCGCTCTGTGAGACGACGACCTTGTCGGCGAGCTCGAGGCCTTTTACGAGAACGTCTTGCAGCTTCTCGGCGAGTGTGTTGCCGGCCTGCGGTTCACGATCCTGCTGAGGTTCTTCCGCGCCCTCCGTCTCGATCGGGGCGTCTCTCCAGTCCACCTTCAGGTCGCGGGTCGTGTGCGCAAACAGGTGGTAGCCGAGTGGCTTAAGCAGCACGCCCTCCTGTGCGGGGTTGGCTAAGTCGATCAAAAACGCCCGGTCTTCGGCGAGGTGCACTTTTGCGGGCACCTCGTACTCCCTCCTGAGCGGTATGAACACCTTGACGTTCGTGCCGGTCATCGATGACGGCAGATACACGCCCCGGTTCTTCACCCGAAGATCTCGCAGCAGGTCATCAACGACGATGACGCTGCTCAAGTTGAGGTCTTCTGCGACCTTCTGGCTGATGAAACGCTCCGTGTTGAGAAACACCGTAACGGCGCCGACGAACAGCGCGCCGATGCCGACCATCATAAGGACGCTGGCGCTGGGTGACACGTTGTACGACGGGTACGCGACGAGTGTTATCACCGCCCCGATCACAAGGAGGACCACGCCGGTGATCCGGAATTCCCACTTTCGCGCAAGGTTCTGGTTCTTCTGATAGCGCGTGTTCTCCGCTTCGAGCTCGTGAATGCGCTTTCGAAGGCGATATGAGGTAAGGTCGTCGGTCGCTTCCATGTCAGGCCTCCACAGGGCGTTGCACGAGCGCAGGTCGACGCATCCATGCGAGCGCAAACGCCGCCGCGAGCAGAATGACGCCTGACAGCGCCGCCGCCTGAGCCGCCGTAAGCCACTTCGCGTACGCAGCAGCAACGCCGGGTACGAGCGATGCGGCTGCGACAATGGCCGTCATGAGCGCGGGCATCGCGTATGTGCGGAGTTTCCCAATACGGGGAAACGGCGCGATGACCGACGTGAGCAGCATCAGGCATAGCGCCTGGTACACTACGACGGTGGTGAGATCCGCCGCCAGACCAATGGCGCTCAGTTCAGCGATTACCAGTCCGTAAAAGCCGAAGCTCGACGTATGCCACCGCTTTGTGTACGCGACCGCAAAAGCAGCGAGAGCGGCGGCCCCCACTAACGTCCCGATGGTGAGGTGTGCGAGGTCGAGGGCAATGAGCGCGAGCACTGAAATAAGGAAGAGGGCCTGGGAGGGGTGTGCACGCGCCGCTTTGACGGCCTGGGTGATGCCGCTGGGTGCCATTACGCTATTCGCGCCTCCTGTAGTGCGGGCTGCAGCGCTTCAGCGGTGTTCGCCTCGATGACCTTCACGTTGGGGATCTGCTCAAGCATGCGCATCCGCCGCAGGTGTGCGTCGTAGGCCGCGTAGACGTCCTCAAGCGAGAGGAGCGGATCCGCGAACTGCTCGAATATCTTCGAAAAGAGGGCGACGACGTACACGCGGGCCCCGCGGCTTGTCGCCAGGCGGACACCCTCGGTAAGCGGGCTAAAGTCGTTTTCGAGGTCAGAAACGATTATGATGCTCGATTGGCCCTGTGCGCGCAGGAGTGAGGCGGCTATCGCGCGAAAAGCCGGAGCGCGCTTCAGGCTGTGCAGGTAGCCCTCGCCACGGGCGTACATATAGGAGACGACGTGCCGGAAGTGCCTGACGTCCTCGTCGGTCTCGTCGGTCTCGGTCGCCGCGAAGTGCCGCTTGACGCGCACCACGTCGGCTCCCGTAATGTCGAGCTTCGCGCGCGGAGCGCGTAGCGGAATGCCCGGCTCCATCTCGTTGAGTGACCTGACGACGCTCGACGCGTGCGACAGTGATGAGTCCGCCCGGAGGCTCGTAGCAACCCCCTGGTCATCATAGGTAACGAGGCCGATCCGGTTCCCCCTGGCGATCGCCGACTTGACGACGTGGCTCGCGACGTTGACCGCAAAATCGAGCTCCGTAGCGCCGGAGGGCCCGCGGGCCATCGTGCCACCCTGGTCGATGATGATGCTGACGTTCGCGCTTCCGCCTGCGGCTTCGTCGACCTCCGCGAGGAACTCCTTTGTCATGAGCGTGTTGAGCCTCGCCGACGCCTTCCAGTGAATGCGCTTGAGCGGGTCGCCCGCCGCGAATGGGCGGATGTGCGAGAGGTCGGTTCCACTGCCGGTGCGGCGCGTGCGGTACAGCGACTGGACCGACGTGCTCGTCACGCCGGACGCCCCTCCCGGCCCGCCGGCCCCACCTTCGATAGTAACGGCGTAGGGAGACTGCTGCGCCACGCGGGGGGCGGGACCAAGCTCGAGCGTGTGCCAAAACAAGCCGTTGGTCACGGTGAGGGTGGCACGTTCGATCTGTGCGCTCTGCCTGCTTGCCATCAAGAGCGTATATCGCCACGTCGCCGTCTGGCCTGCCGCCAGTGCGAGGTCGGCACTGTTCGTTCCGTCCACGAGCTCGGCGCCACGAGGCAACGTATCAGTAAAGCGCCCCTCGACGGGCGTCGCTGACGAGACGGCAACGTCGATGGTGACCGTTCCGCCACGTCGCACCACGGCCTTGTCCGCGTTTCGCTGCACGTCAAGGTGGAGCGCCGCGATCGCCGTCCGGAATGCAAGGAAACGCCAGACGACATAGAGCGCGAGCGCGAAGCCAGCTCCGGCGTAGAACCACGCAGCGAGGAGCGCGCCGAGCGCGATAAAGAGCGCGGCAAGCGCGAGGAGGAGGTGCGTCAGACGGGTGGTCTTCATGATTATGAGGGTGATTGATTACTCAGCGCGAGGGCCGCGCATCCATAAGAATCGCGGCGATCACCTCTTCGAGCGTGACGCCTTCGATTTCCGACTCGGGGGAGATGAGCATGCGATGATTGAGCACGTCATAGGCGATCGCCTTGACGTCGTCGGGTATGACGTAGTCCCGGCCGCGTATCGCCGCGCGCACCCTCGACAAGCCGAGCAGCGCGATCGACGCCCGTGGGCTTGCCGGGAGCACGAGATCCTTGTGATTGCGGGTGCTGACGACGATGTCCCTGATGTATTCAAGCACCTTCTCGTCAACGTAGACGTTTCTGACGACGTCGATCATGCGAAGGATGGCCTCGCGGTCGGTGACCTGGGCGATGGCGAGCGTTTCTGCCAGTTTCACGTTCAGGATCTGAAGTTCCTCGCCGGTGCTCGGGTAATCGAGCGTCTTTTTGACGAAGAAACGGTCAAGCTGCACCTCGGGAAGAGGGAAGGTGCCTTCGAGATTGACCATCGTTTGCGTGGCTAAGACCATAAACGGCTTTTCGAGCGGGAACGTCGTGCCCTCGATCGTGACGTTACGTTCTTCCATCGCCTCGAGAAGGGCGGACTGCGTGCGCGGCGTTGCGCGGTTGAGCTCATCGACCATGACGATGTTGGCGAAGATGCCCCCCTTGCGCACGTAGAACTCGCTGGTCTTCTGGTCGAACACGTAGCTCCCGATGATGTCCGTGGGGAGCATGTCGGGCGTGAACTGCTGGCGGTTGAACGTGCAGGCCAGCGTCTGCGCGAACAGCTTCGTTATCGTCGTCTTAGCAAGACCCGGGTTGCCCTCAACGAGGATGTGCCCCTCAGCGAGGAGACACGAAAAAAGTGTCTCTATGAGTTCGTCTTTTCCCACGATCACACGATGGAGCTCGTCCTTGATGCGTTGCGCCGTGTCGGCGACCATGCCGATGTCGAGCGGCACTGTGACGCCGTTTAAGTCACTTTCACTTGTCACGCCGTATCCTCCGCCGTTGCTGTAGTTGTTTCAGGAACCCCTTGACGCGCGACCGGCGCCATTCGGGGTGAGCCCTGACGATATCAGTGATTACGGCCTCTTCGTTCACGGGCACTTCGTTCGGCGCGGGACCCATATCATTGCGCCGCCGCCGTACAAGTACTGTCGCGTTAATGCCGATCACAAAGGCAGCACTAGCAAGTACGACAACAGTGTATTTTACAGTATCGTCTGCGTTGATGCGGTCATAGAGGAGACTAAACACGGGCGGAGACGCGAAGTGCGACTCGTCGAACATGATCGGCACGGCGGTGTTGCCGCCCGTGAGGTTCGCGAACATGCTCGTCAGGAGCTGCTGGTTGTCCGCCTGGCCGAGCATGTCGTTGCTGAACACGCTCGGGTCGGAGAGCAGGACGATGCGTCCGTTGCCGTAGTCGAGTGTGGCAAGGACCGGGTGCGCGCCGGTGGTCGCGTTGACCGTCGCGTTGCCGCCTCCGGGAGCCAGTAGGTAGCTCGTCGGCGCGCTTCGCGCGAGCACCGTGACGTTAGTGCCTGATACGTCGAGGGCCGTCCCGTAGTTGAAGTAGAGCTCGTGCACGCCGGCGGTGAGGCCCGATGCGGTGACGTCCGTGATGAGCGGGAGCGCCGCGTCGACCCCCTTGCTCACGTTGTCCTCGAGGAGTGAGCCGTTGAAGCGCGCTTCACCCAAAACCCCGAGCCCGCTGAGCACGGCGTTGCCGTTGCCAAAGTTATTGGCGAGCACGAGAACGCCACCGTTTCGGACGAAGGACTGGAGGGTGCTCGCGTCACTGGCGGAGAAGCCCACCGAGCTGTTCGGGTTAAGCATGAAGAGTACGCCGTGACCCGAGGTCCCGATCTCGCTGAGCGCAAGGACGGAGCTCGTCGTGTAGCCGTCGCTGGAGGCGAGGGCCTTTGCGTCTGAGGCGCCGTTCCACGCGGTGTTGTACGTGCTGAAGTCCTCCTTGGTCGTGTTGAGGAGCGGCACGCTGATGAGGAGCGCGACAATGACGACGGCTGCGATGAGCGCGTAGCTCAGCTTCACGTGCTCTCCTCAGCGCCGCTGACGTGGCCGCGAAGGGACGCAAAGGCGCTCAAGGCGGCTTCTCGCTGCGACTCCGTGAGCGTGCGGTCGCCGAAGTTGGCGAGTTCGTACGCCATGGTCAACTGCCGCAGCTCAAGGCGCGTTTCTGTGTCACGGAAGGCCGCAGCGACGGCCCAGCTCTTCTCCCAGTGCGTCATATGCGCGGCAATCCGGACGTGCCCCACTACCGCGAGCGACGTCACGGCCGATTCAAACAGCGCTTTCGTAGCACTCTCGTCGTCAGCACGAGCAAACGCTTCGCGGGCCTCGCTGAGAACCTTGTCCCAGTCGCTGATCCGTTGAGGCGCTTCGGCTACGCGGGAGACGGGAACCGGCACGACGATGGGTCGTGCCTCCCTCGCCGGCGGCAGAACGGGAACCTCTTCTTTTTCAACGGACCACCGCCGTAGGTACCCGCCACGGTACAGGAAGACGATCAGGAGCGCGGCGAGCACGAGCCCTGCGATGATGCCGAACAGGCCTGTTAAATCAGCTGGCACACTCACCGCGGCGCTGGCGGCGGAGGCGAGCGGTTGGCCGCTTGGATCAAAGACCGTGTAGGCAGTAACGCCGCCGGGCACTGCTGACAGGTAGAGCGGCAGGGACGATACGGAAAACGAATAGCTGCCGTTCTGATCGGTTTGGGCGCTCGCGACATTACTACCGCCTATGGAGAGCACCACCGTAGCGTTGGCAACTGGTCCGGTCGCCGTGGTGAGCACTCCCCGCGCCTGCACGTTGCTGCCTAGAGCGATGCTGGACGACAGGAAGCTCAGCGTGTTGTTCACCGGCGACGCGGCAACCGAAAAGTTGACGGGAGCGCTTTGCGCGGGCGTGTAGGGCGCGTCGACGGGCGTGTATCCGACGGACGCGACGTGCTGGCCTGCATGGATACTGAGGACGGGGAGCCGATACGCGTACGACCCGTTCGCGGCCGTCGACACGGTTGCCACAGTGCTGTTATCGACGTGCACATCCACCGAGACGTTGGACATTCCCGTTTGATTGCTCTTGATGGCGCCCGCAAGCACGAGCGTGTCGCCGTAGGTCGCGTTATGCGCGCTTTCGGTGAGCGTCAAGGTCGGAGTCACGAAGACCGCTCCAGTGACATTGGCGACGCGCCCGTTCACCTGCGCGGCGTATGCGTTCAAGAGCGCCGTGGCGTTGCCGTACGGAGCGAGGTTGAGCCCGTTTTGAACTGCAACAGCGTAGATATCGGCGTTCTGCCCGCTGATTGTTCCCGGGAGCCCTGTGAGGGCGTTGCCGAGCCCCTGCATCTCGAGCGCGTTTGCGATGGATGCGTTGCCGCGCGGGGCTGCCACGAGGAGCGGGGCTTCAGTGGCGTTAAGCACGCTGAAACGTTGTGCGTTAGCGATGAGAAGCGTGAACGAACCCTGTGACGCGTCCAAGGCACCGATGGTCGTGCCCTGCTGTGAGGCGTTCGCTGAGGAGGTGATCTGCTTGATGGTGCTGTTGTAGTGGGAAAGCAGCGCGCTCGCGTTGGAGAAGTTGCCTGTGGTGACGTTCGCTATGATGCCGTTCGCATCAGCGGCGAGTGACGCGAACAGCGGCAGCTGGGTGGGAAAGTCAAACCCGCCGCCCTGTGCGGTATTCAGCTCGGTCTGCGAGGGGAAGCTCTGCGCCGACGCATATCCTGCGGTAAGAACGAGCAAAACCGCTGAGATAATGCACGTAAGTTGAGCCTTTCGTCTGAAACCGCGCATGCGTGCCCCGATGAGCGAAAAAGACTACGTGGTAATCCAGCGATTAGTTTCTTCAAAGCACTATAAAAACGCTCCTTATGCAGAAGCCCGGTGCTGAACGACTGGCAAACGTGGGATGACTTCTTTCAAAAAGAAAGCGGCTGATGCACAGAAACGGGGCGGAACCGAGAAGTGCCACGACGGGAGCGAACAGTTGCACATACGTCGTATTCATTCATCGCCATCGCCCACAGACGTGCCGCCGACATCTAAATCGCGCCCTACACCAACTGCGAGAAATTTGAGGCGATTCCCAAACTCGTGGGGATCAAAGATACGCCGAGCGTCGATCACCACTGGTATCGCCATGAATTGAA
>Ga0224555_1001388_pt1 | contig 33655 bp, 33 predicted proteins | sample 714S23034metaG_FD_180687 | JGI IMG/M metagenome (GOLD analysis project Ga0224555, IMG submission 180687) | Peat soil microbial communities from Stordalen Mire, Sweden - 717 S2 30-34 | ecosystem: Environmental > Terrestrial > Soil > Wetlands > Peat | place: Sweden: Norrbotten County, Stordalen... | reverse complement strand
GGCAGATATAGCCCGCATCCGGCACTGGACAGCGCCGAACCCATGTTAAATCAAGATCTGTCCATCTTGTCAATAAGTCGGCCTTATCCTTTTTCAAGATTCCGACCATTTGGGACGGGCTCTAAATAGGATAAGGATGAAGAAGACAAAAAGCCGTCAGCAGGAATTCAGTCAACAGGAAACTCAACTGATTGAGCAACTCCGCCAACATTCGGCGATGATGCAGAGGGTGCAAAGTATTGTGGAAATCGCACTCAATGTGAAGGGCCCATTGAAGACCGCCGATGAAGTGGAGGCACTGCTGATCGAGGAGATGCGTCAGTTGGGCAGCACGACGATCCACCATTGGGCCGCCCGAGCCAAAGAGCGTGTGAGCAGGGAATTCAAGCAGCAAGACCAGATGGTGTTGAGTCGAAAAAAAACGCTGACGTGGTGGTGTGTCTTTGGAAAGGTGGAAGTGCGCGAACGCCTCTGGTGCAGCCCCACGCAGAGCTATCTGCGCCCTGTAGTGCTATTTCCGAAAATTGCGCATTTTTGGCAAAATTTTCCGAATCGTTCTCCCAAATGACAAATGACAAATTCTTAATTCAGACTCACCCCTTTGGTTACGGCTCTGCCGCGCTGCGCCCAGGCGTTTGGGCGTGGCCCCGCGAGGACGGTCGCGCCACCTGGAACGAGTGCTGACAGACTTTGGTTGCGAGCATTCCTTTGCGCGGGCGGTGGACAGTGTGCGGGAGCACTACGGCTTTGACATTGGGGCCAGCGCGGTGCGCACGGCCACTGTCAACAACTGCCGCTTCTTGTTGCTGCCGGACAAAATCTTTCCCAATCTGGGATCCCGTTCGCTCCGCCTGGCGTTGGATCGTCTGAGCGCTGTCTTGAGCGACGTGACAGGGGGTGATCTACCGGCTGCTCAAACACGGGGTGCCAAGGCATGGCCGACCGCGAGAAAAAATTCCAAGAACGAAAACTGTATGCGTTGCAAAAAACAGCCAAAACGATGGGATTTGAACTCGTTGCCCAATATCCAATTACAGAAGGAGTTTCTTGAGAGCGGGACACTGTTCGTGGTGGAGTTGGTGGACGCTGTCGCCAGGCTCTGCTGCGTGAACCTCCTCCTCCACGGGATCGGGGGCGACGGCACGGACGAAGTGCCCATCCAGGCCAAGGACGCGCTGGCCGGCAAGCATGGGGATTACGACCTGGTTCTGACCAATCCGCCATTCGGCAAAAAGAGCAGCGTCACTATCGTCAACGAGGCGGGCGACACGTCCAAGGAATCGCTCATCATCAATCGGGCTGACTTCTGGGCCAGCACCCGCAACAAGCAGCCCAATTTCCTCCAGCATGTGTTCACCATCCTCAAGCAGCACGGCCGTGCGGCCGTGGTGGTGCCGGACAACGTGCTTTTTGAAGGTGGCGCGAGCGAGACATCCGCCGCGAATTGCTCAAGCAGGCCGATGTCCACACCCTGCTTCGGCTGCCCACCGGGATTTTTTACGCCCAGGGCGTCAAGGCCAACCTCCTGTTCTTCGACCGGCAAACCCGCCCAGGAAAAACCCTGGACGCAGAAGCCCTGGATTTACGACCTGCGCACCAACCTGCATTTCACTCTCAAGGAAAGCACCCTGAAGCGCACCGACCTAGACGACTTTTTGTGGCCTGCTTCAATTCGAAAAACCGCCACGAGCGCAAAGAAGGCGAGCGTTTTAAAGGTTTCGCCTACGACGACTTGGTCAAACGCGACAAAGTGAAGCTCGACATTTTCTGGTTGAAAGACGACGCCCTCGAAGAATCCGCCAACCTACCCGCCCCTGAAATGATCGCCCAGGAAATTACCGACGACTTCGAAGCCGCCCTCGAACAATTCGCCACCATCGCCGACGATTTGAAGAAACAAAGAAGGAGCCATGAATACCAATAATCCCAAGCCAAAACAGCAGAAGAGAAAAATTCAGAAATTGGCCTATGACAGAGGGCCAACTGTGGATCGCATCGTGGGAGTAAAATGCTCCCACCCGCGCCACTGACTGCACTCAGCCTCCTTGGAATTCGGGAGTTTAGACTTCCGTGGTCGGTGTGGTCTTGTCGGAAATTTTTGAGAGGAGAATTAACTTGTGCAGGGAGCGGTAGTTGTGATACCGAGGTATTAAAAGTCCAGCACTCATTGACGAGGTGGACCTGCCTTTCAAGGACGTCTGGGGACGTTCCCGAGATGGAAGCGGTTGATGGATGGTGGCAGACTGTCACGCAATATATGAGCGACATAAATTTTTGGAAACGCAAGCTCGCCGCCTATCTGCATGATCCGCCGGAGAAGGCCTTCGACTTTGGCCCGGCTCACTTGGCAGCCGCACGAAGCCACGCCGCCAGTTTCGGCGTAGCTGAGTTATGGGATGCGCTGTCACATAACCCGGATTGGGCGGCAGCCGCTGCGGATCGTTTCATTTTTCCTGATGGGCGCAAAGAGGGCGTGGGCGGTCTCGGCGAACAAAGCCGGATGGCCTTCGTTCATCCAATGTCGGGAAGGTCGGATGGACAACCCTCTTGGAAGGCGGTGGACTTCCCTGCTGGCGGCGACGCGACGCAATGGCTAGGGGACATCCGGCCCGACTGGAAAGACAACAACCCCGAAACGCTTTTTCTGCAGGCGTGGCGTCTTTGGATAGACCGAGCCGCAACCCACGCCTCGGGTCAAGGCCGTGGTGCCGAGACCCTCCCCTACTTGCCTGCCGACACCCGGGTTCCCGATGCCAGCATCTGGCATCATTGCGCGGTGGTGAGCGCCATCGAGGCCACGCGTCCCGAACAAGATGCGAAGGTTTCGCCACGCCCGGCTTTTCTGCTCTTCCAAGTTGGTCCGGTGCAGGACTTCATTGCGCAAGCCCGTTCGACCCGCGACCTCCGCAATGGATCTTATTTGCTTTCCTGGCTCATGATGCACGCCATCAAAGCGGTTGCGGACCAATGCGGACCCGACGCCTTGATTTTTCCGAGCCTGCGCGGTCAGCCAATGTACGAATGGCTTCAGACGCGGCTGGAGTTGAAGCCGACCCAAGAGGCGGCGCTGACACCGGGCATCCCGAATCGTTTCCTTGCCCTTGTGCCGCAAGACTTCAATGTCGCTTCCGTCGGGGCAGCGTTCAAAGATGAATGGCGGCGAATTGCGCGTGAATGCGCCGACTGGCTCAAGCCGAAGGGCGTGGACGTCGGAGCGAATCCGCACTGGCATGAACAGATTGAGCAACACTGGCACATTACCTGGCAGTTATGGGCTTGGCAGTCTGCGGATGATGCGCTGGCAATGTTCAAGGGCCTTCCGCTTGGACAAGATAACGCGATCCATCTCGCCCGCGAAGTCGCGCTGGCTATCCCGAATGCGCACCGGGACGGACGTTGTTACCGGGGAGGCAAACTCGATCCCGGCTGGGCTTGGAGCGCGCATTACCAACTTTGCCAGCACGCGCTTGACGCACGCCGCAATCTGCGCGACTTCGAGGCCCCGGCGTTCGATGCCACCCGCAAGCCCGCCCAGCGCGACGCGTTCAGTGGCCGTGAGGAAGCTGTGGTACAGAAGGCGCAATTGGATGTCCTCGGAAACCACCCGGAAACCGGCCACCTCTTCCGCCACACCGACCCGCTCGGGGCCGCTAATTTGGTGAAGCGTGTGTGGCACAAGGCCTATCTGGGGCGGTTGAATCAAGCGCGGCCAGACGAGCGTCTCGCAGATTTCAGCCAGGTCCGGGCGAGTTTCGATTCCGTGTCGGCCGTCGCTGCGGGCGCATGGCTCGCAAAGCTGTGCGCGATGCTTGCTGGGAACGCCGATCTGTGGCTCGATCTCATTTCACTTTCCAAGCAGCTTGCAACAGCATCGGCGCACCTGCCTGGCATCGCGATCCCGGACGCCATTAACCGCAGTCGCAATGCGGACCAATCGGAGTGGCTGGAACATATCGATGGCGAAGTATTCACGAACCGTTTCTGGCAAACGTTGGCGCCCGATATTCAATCGCAGCCTGAACTGCAGAAGGCGTCTGGCGCCGTCGCCGGATTCAAGAACCGGCACCACCTCGGTGAACCTCCGGCTTACTATTCCGTCCTCGCCCTCGACGGCGACCAGATCGGCAAGTGGCTCAGTGGGGAGAAAACCCCTGCGGTGCGAGATGTCCTCGCTCCGAAAGCAGTCGAGTATTTCGCGAAAACGCTGCCGGAATGGTATCGCCAACACGAAGGCACCAAGAAGCAGCAGGAGATCGCGGCGAAGACCACGAAGTGGTTAGACTCGCCACGCCCGCTCTCTCCCTCCTGGCACCTCCAATTCTCCGAAGCATTGGCCAACTTCGGACTTCATGCCGCGCGACGCATCGTCGAGGAAATTCATGCCGGCCAACTAATCTATTCGGGCGGCGATGACGTGCTTGCCATGCTCCCGGCTGAGAATGCAATCGCGTGTGCCTGCGACTTGAAAGCTGCATTCCAAGGCCGCCTCGCCGACCTGTCGGAAGGAGCACAAAGCCTTTTCAAGCTCGGCGTGCCCGAAGGCTTTTTGCAATTGGCCAATCCCGGGCGACAGGACCCCGCTTGGCCGCTCCTGATGCCTGGCCGGCGCATGACCGTGTCCGTCGGACTTGCTATTGGACACGTCAAAGAGCCTTTGCAGGACATGATCCAAGAGGCGCAACGGGCCGAGAAACGGGCGAAGGCCGCCCCGGAAAAAAAGCAGCGGAGCAAGGAAGGAACCACTGAAGTTTGGAGGCCCGACCAAGGATGGAACCGGGACGCACTCGCGCTCACCCTGTTCAAACGCAGCGGCGAAACGATCCATTGGGGCGCGAACTTTCGCTCGGTTGCGTTCCCGCTGCTCCGCTATGTCCAACAACACTATCGTACGAACAGGGAGCAGCCCGAGGTTGAGCGGCCCATTCGCAGCCGCTTTCCTTACCGGCTGGCGCAGTTGCTTGGCGTTTATGATATTGACAAGCCTATCACGGACGAGCTGCGCCAAATAGCCGAAAAGGAAATCGCCCATGTCATCAACCGACAGACCGCGAGCGACGAGGAAACTGCGGTTGTTCGGGCAGGTTTCTCCAGCGTCGAGTTGGAGCGACTTTGCGGCAATTATCTCACGGAGTTGCTTTCCTTCAAGTGGGACCGCCCCAGCGACGACGGCAATCCGAAAAAGGACACCCCCGCCCCTCGTCCCTTGCGCGAGTTTATCAACCTCTTCCTCACCGAAGCCTTCATTCGACGGCAGGCAGACTGACCCATGAAACCCTATACCCTCACCCCGCTCGATTTGCTCTTCTTCCGGGATGGCCGGCCAATGGAGACCGGAGGCGGTCACGGTGCCCGGTGGCCCGAACCGTCGATAATCTTCGACGCACTTCATGCCGCGCTCTGGCGAGCGTTTCCTGACTGCCAGGGCTGGGAACATCGTCACGACTTTGGGCGCAGCAGCCATCGCCCCCGCAACGGCGACACCCAAAGATTTGGATCCTTGAAAACCGCCGGCCTATTTCCAGTCCTGCCCGACGGCAGATGGCTTTTGCCTGCTCCGCAGGATGTTGTTCCCGCGCCAACCAATGACCCAAACTGGCTTCTCTGTTTGCAGCCGGTCAACACTTCCCAGACAAACCTCCCCGCGCCGTGGATCAAATACATGCCCGCCAGCCATGCCGCGCCGACCAAGGACGAGACCGCCCCATGGAGGACGCTTGAGGCTTGGCGCGCATACCTTGCGGACAGACGGCCCGCTGCGTCAGAGTGCTTCGGCAACGAGGACCTCTTTGCCGCGGAATGGGCCACCGGCATCGGAATTGACGCGGAATCCCAAACGCAGGATGGCGAACGCATATACTCCGCCCAATACCTCCGCCTGCGTGAGCGTGTCTCCGCCGGTTTCATCGCTTCCCTTCCGATGAAGCAAAACGACGGTGCCGCGCCTGTGAGAGAATGCATCGAAAGCCTTCTCCCGGATCACTCCACCATCATCGTCGGTGGCCAACAAAGAACCTGCCAGGTGCAGCCAGCCTCGACGTCGCTTGCCAAAGTGCTGCCCGTCGCGGGTGCCACCAACGGCACGCGCGTCAAATGGGTGCTTCTCACTCCCGCCATCTTCCCAAAAATCGAGGAGGACACGGCGAAGGCGATCCCCGCGCACCCCGGCGGGTGGTTGCCGAACTGGGTTGACCAGGCATCGGGCCGCGTGAAGCTGAAATTCCGTACTGGAGAAGTCCGGCGGCGTTGGAATGAAGCCAAACAGCGCACCGTCCGGGAAGCCGACCAGGAAACGGCCATTGCGGCTTCGTTGGTCGCCGCTCGCATTCCAAAGCCTATCCCGGTCGTCGGTTGGACTGAGCGCCTCCATCTCCTTGCTGACGAGAAATCGCATTGGATAAGGACTGACGATGAGAACGCTCACGGCCCTCGTCCTACGCACCTCGCCGTCCCGGCCGGAGCGGTTTACTACTTTGAGGCCGACTCCCCTGACGAAGCCCACAAACTCGCCGTTGCTCTCAACTGGCACGGCTGCGAGCCGAACCCCACCACCATCAAAAACCGGCGCAGCACACTTCTAGGTGAAAAAGGATTCGGACTGGGGGTTTGCGGCACCTGGCAATTTTTCCAGGACGTCACCGGACGTTCCGGGAAGTGACTTTGAATAACAAACAACGCATAAAGGAAGCATGAACAAATCAAGAACGCTGTATATTTTCACCCGCACGCCGCTCCATGTAGGGGCTGGCGCCAGCGTCGGGGCCATTGACCAGCCCATCATCCGGGAACGTCACACAGGGTTTCCGATCATTCCGGCCTCGTCACTCAAAGGCACATTTGCGGATGCTTGGAATGATGGTTTATTGGAAGAGTCGAACGCTAAAGGTGAGAAGAAGAAAGTCCGTGTGGGCAAGGATGGCAATGGCACTAATGCGGCGTGGCTGTTCGGTTCCGACAGCGACCAACACGCGGCAGCCGGCGCGCTTCAGTTTACCGAAGCCAGCCTTCTTGCTTTTCCCATCCGTTCGGCCAAAGGCAGCTTCGCTTGGATCACCTGTCCCCTCATGCTCCGGCGCGCGGTGCGGGACGGCGTAATCACGGCCGATTGCCTGCCAACGAAGATTCCAACGGATGAACAAGCACTCTTTGCCAGCACAGTGCCGGACGGGATACAGCAAATGCCCGGTCCGCTACGGCTGGACGTTCAAGAGAACGGCCAGCCTGTGAAGAAAATTGTACTGGAGGAATACACCTTCACTTGGGCCAATGACTTGCCGGCCAATCTCGGAACTACGCTGGCAACCCTCGTGGCCGTTGATCCGGTGTGGCAGGAAGTCGCCAGCCGCCTCGTTATTCTCAGCGACGGGATGATGAGCTTCTTTTCCCAGAACGCCTGCGAGGTTGCCCAGCATGTAAAAATCAGCGACGAGACAGGGACGGCGGAAGGCGGAGCGCTTTTCAACCAGGAGAATGTCCCCAGCGAGGCGCTGTTCTACTCAGTGCTCCACGCTTTCGATGAACGCACCGCCAATAAGCCCAAGGACCAGCTTCGCGATGGTGGAAAGGCCATTGAGGCATTCGAGACGAAGATCAAAGCGGCTGGAGTGTTCCAATTCGGTGGCGACGCCTCCACTGGTCTCGGCTATTGCACCGTGAAACTCAGCTAAGGACATCGCCATGAAAAACCTTGAACAAATCCGAGCCGCCCACGCTCTGCAACAAATCAGAGCCGCCAATGCTCTGCCAGTCGGACAGGGCTTGACGCAATCTGACGTGAACGGGCTGCCAGCGCTAATTGTTAACAACGGCCTGCTCGCCACGGCTGCATTTGCGACGGTTACGAACGATAGGAATCAGCCGAAACGGCCCGGCATGAAGATGGCCTTGGACGCCGTCGCGGGACATCTCGCCGGAAGGGGACTTCTGACCGCCGGCAACGCGTCCGCCGATGGCTTAATCGATGAGCTTTCCTCCAATCCGGACGCCTTTCCCCTTCAACGAGCGACCGTCGAAGCTCTGGCTTATCTCGGCTACATGAAGCGCTTCGCTAAACCGGACCAGGAGACCTGAGCCATGCCGCCATTAGCACCCAATCCCGTAAACAACCTGTGGCCGCACGACCCGTACCACCAGGACCTGTGGTCACGCTCACTGTGGTTCGAGCGCTTTGCCGACCCGCGACTGAGAGACGACACCTACAACACGCCGCGACGGGAATTCTTCGAACAGGGCATCAAACTGAAAGCCGTGCGTGCGCATTCCCGCGCATGGCTGCAATTCCTCCGTCAGGAGCTTGCTCTCCCTTGGAACGACCTGCGGTTCGCCCAACTTCAGGCCCGCCTTTTGGTGAACGCGGGCGGAGGTGTCATGCAAAATGCCGGTCTTGCGCTCGATCGCTTCAGCGGCCAGCCCTTTGTCCCCGGCGCCGCCGTCAAGGGCTGCGCCCGCCGGTCGGCAATTCAGGAACTCCATGCCCTTGGTGCCGGCTGGCTGCCACCCGAGGGCACCCCTGAGACGGACAGCCAGCGCCATGAACGTATCCAGGAATGTGCTGCCCTCCTCGCCAACATCGTCCGCGTCTTTGGCTGGACTGAACAGGAGTGGAATCGCCGGGACGACTACCGCCCGGAGCGTCGGGACGACGAGTCAGATGCGGCATTTCAGAAACGATGGGAGACAGCCTGGAGAAAGAAACGCTCTGACTTCGCGTGGGCGTGTGGCAACGGCCTGTGGGAACCCGTCCGCACCGAAGTCGCCACCCGACTAGCCATGCAGATGGGAATCCCGCAGCATCCCGACCATCCCTTTTGGCGGCGCGTGCGAAACCACGCCGGCCTGGGCCGTTTTCTTCCCGCTTACCCTGTTGACGTGACGTTGGGGGAACCGGCGTCGACGCCGGAAGTCGGCAAGCTAGAACTCGACCTTCTAGCCTCCCACCACCGTAGATACCACGAAGGCGACCCGCATTACGACAAAGCTCCGGACACGGAAGACCCCAACCTGGTGTTCTTCCCCACAGTGGCCGCCGGTCACGTGTTCGTGTTCGCAGTGCTGGTCGAGGATGGCGCGCTGGTGAAGACCGCTCGTGATTGGCTGATGCAGGGTTTGGAAATCTTTGGTCTCGGAGCCAAGACCAGTTCCGGCTATGGCTGGTTTCTCGAAGTGTCGCAGTGCGCCGCAGCCCTGTTGGCTCGCCAGGAAGAACTGGCGCCGTGGCGGAAGCGTGCCGAACATTTTACCGATTTGTTGGAAACGGAAAAGGAACGTGAGGCGCTCGCGTTTGCAGCGGCGACAGGCATCTGGCAGGAGCTCAAGAAGGAAAGAATTGCTGGACACTTGAGGAATTATCTTCTCCCAAGGGAGGCCGCGCTGGATGACACCATGCCTCAGTGGCTGCCCAAGGCCTTACATTTCGGTGCGCTTGAAGTCGAGGAACAACAGCAACTCGCGTATGATGTCATTGAATACGACGCGGCTTTACGCCGGGCTCAGCCACACTTCCCGAATCTGCTGAATCCGCTTCTCGCTTGCTTAGACACTCTCTAGCCACATCTATGAAGACCGAACACTTTGAACTGGAATTGCTCACTCGCTGCTTCCTCGGAGGAGCCAACCCGCTCACCACAGCCGAACTCCGGGCTTCCAGCATCCGTGGCCAATTGCGCTGGTGGTTCCGCACGTTGGGCGGATTCAATGCTCCCGCGTCCTCCAACTTGCGCCAGCAGGAAGACGAGATTTTTGGCATGGCTGCAGACGGATCCGGCACCGCGGGCATGCTCCGGGTGCAAATCCTGCGCACTGCGTCCGTCACACAAGAAGTCATCGGCTTGGGCTTGGGCCGGGTGCAGGTGCCCGTTGGAGAAAAATACTTTCTCTGGCCTTTTGAGCAGGACCCAATGAAACCCCGCGCCTGTTTGGCCACCGGAACCAAGTTCCAACTGCGTGTTCACTGGCGCGGCAATCCGGCTCTTTGGCCTTCTATCCGGGCTTTGGTGACCGTATTTGGTCAATTGGGTTCCTTGGGCACACGTTCCCGCCGGGCGATGGGAGCGCTTACCTTCGCGAATGCCCCTCCCAATCTGTCCACAGCCCTCGCACATTTCTCCAGCCCTACCTCCATCACCGTCCGCCAGCTCAATTCGGTCGGCCACACCACCGTTCAAGCCGCCGTCGCCGCGCTCGCAGAATGGTTGAAGCAGTGGCGAGGTTATACTGTATCCATTCGGGCTAGGCAGGACCACGATCTCGGAGCGGGGCTCGCACTTGCGACCCAACCTGCCTATCGCGCCGCACTCGGCCTGCCTATTGGCCAGCGATTCAACGGTGGAAGAACGGTAAAGTGGGAGTTCGGTAGGAGACCGAACAAGGGTCGTTTTGCCTCGCCCGTCATCCTTCGACCGTATCGCGTTGCCGCCCAGCAGTGGCGCGCCTTGGTCATTTTCGTGGACGCGCATGAATGGCCTGACGACACAATGAGGCTCAGTCCTGCCACTGGCCAGCCGATGCCCAGACAGGTCTATCTGGATGATATTGCCCATGATGTTTCGCGGGACCTTTATGCTGAAATGAAACGCCTGACGCCAACGCCTTTCCCATGAATGCCTGCGTAAATCCCGAGTTCCTCTCCAAGGCCATCCAGTTCGCCACCCGTGCCCACCATAACCAGTTGCGCAAGGGCACGGACCTGCCCTACATCGTGCATCCGTTTGCCGTCGGGATGATTCTCTCGCAGTTCAGGTTTTCTGAACAGGTCATCGCTGCCGGCCTGTTGCACGACACGCTGGAAGACACCGGTGTGACGGAGCAGGCATTGGCTGGCGAGTTCGGAGCTGAGATTGCCACCATCGTCGCCGCGTGTTCCGAGCCGGACAAATCCCTGCCTTGGCGTGAACGCAAGCAGCACACGATTGACTCGTTAATTACCGCGCCTTGGCAGGTCAAGGCGGTGGTCGCCGCCGATAAACTCGACAACCTGCGGGCTATGTCCGCCGACTACACTCAAGTTGGCGATGCGTTGTGGCAGAGGTTCAAGCACGGACTTGAGGAACAGCAGTGGTATTACGGCAGGGTTTTCAGGGCGCTATTGGCCATCGGCCCCGGCGAACCTACTGGACTTTTTCAGTTGCGTGACGAGATGGATGAGGTCGGCAGTCGTTTCTTTGCCCGCGTCAGATGCACCCGCTCCATCACGCTTGACCGCCGAACCTGCGAGGCAGCTTGGGCCGCCAAGACACGGGCCTATATCGTCGTGGATCCAGAAACCTGCGCGGTCCAACTGGTCGAGGAGATGGACGGACAAGGGGCCCTGGCCTTAGAGGGCCATGAAGACCTTTTCCCGCTGGGAATGGCGTTCGAAAGCGATGACAGCTTTCTTCCCGGTGGTGACTGGACGGCGGTCTCCGTGTCCGGTCCGCGCAAACACGACGGGGTTTACCGCTCCTATCGGATCTCTTGGAAGTAACTCAATACAATTCAACCCATGACCACCACCCTCATCAACCTCATTAGCGAACAAACGGTGCCGAATTTGCTTCCAGCATTGGCCCTGAAAGACGTTGATTGCGTCGTCAATGTGGTAAGCTCCGACGCTTTTAAACCGCATGTCCGTCGGCTTGAGGAGGCGATTGATGTTGGCTGGAAAACCCTGCACCGGAACCGAGCGTTGCCTAGATTTGAATCCATCTTCATCAACTCTGAATCGCCAACGGTTGAGCAGACGCGCAATCGAATTTTAAAGAGGATTTTGGACTTGGAAGGGGCCTATGTGGTAAATTATACTGGCGGCACCAAGAACATGAGCATCGGTGCCTATCACGCTGCTGACATCACAGGCTCAGCTACGATCTATTGCGATACCCCACGCCAGTTTATTGACGGCGGCACGGGGTTAATGCCAGATTTTTTGTCCATGTCGGAGCTTGCCATTCAACTTGACGTTCAACTGATGCTGGCTGCTCACGGCTTGTTTCCCAAGCGTGACTACTTTTTCACCCGCGAACGGAATGCCGTCTCAAAGTTCGGTGAAGCAGCCTTTCTTCTATACCAAGGGCAACCCAATCTGCTGCGGCAATTCCGAGCAATTTGGCGCAAGTATTGCGTGGCCGGGAAAAACCGGCCAAATATCTCGGATGTTGCCCGAGTGGAAGCTGAGACAATACCGATGGGGGATGAACCGTTGTTGGCTGATTTTCTTGAACAGGCCGTACGTTGCGGCTTATTGAAACGTTCCTCAAATGGACTGCGGATTGACTTTGGCCACGCACTGGTGGCGTTCGAAAAACAGAAACGATTGGAGCGAGTCCTTGCCGATCTCGAGGGCGGTGTTTTTGAAGCGGTGGTTTTGCACAAACTAAAAGCGAGCCGCCGCTTCACTAGTTTTCTTCATGGGGTGAGACCTGCTGGCGCAACCCAGACGGCCGATTTCGGCGAGTCAGATTTTATAGCCTACTCCCCGGAAACCTTGTCGCTCACTCTCATCTCCTGCAAGACTTCGCCGCCGAGACTTGAGCACCTAGAATCTCTGCTCGCCCGCAAAGCCAAGTTCGGCGGTCGTTTCGCGACAAGCTTGGTCTGCATGGAACATGAAGGGGCACCCCATTATGCAACCCAAGAAACGCGCGACCATCAGCGTTCCGAAAAATTGCAGCAACTTCGTTTGTTGGGCATGCAAGGTGCATTTGGCGACCAATTGGATGAAATCCTCCAGGTTCGCCAGCCTTCCGAACCTGATGTCTCCGCAAAACGCTCAAGCGTGATTTCCCCAGCCTCCTCAACACTTACATTCCCTCCAGTTTCCGATCAAAAGGTACCGTTCCGTCGTCAAATTGCCGTATTAACTGGAGGCCCCGGCATTGGTAAAACGACACTGCTGAACATGCTTGCACAAGGCGGGATGCCTGTGATTCGGGAGGCCGCTCTTGAGTTGATCAACGAGATGAATGAGAAACTTGGCGTTGATGGGCAGAGAGAGTGGCGAAAAAGCCATTTCATTGAATTCCAAGACATGCTTATTGAAAAGCAACTACAGTTAGAAGCTAAGGCAGAGGAGGCCGGCTGGATTATTGCTGATCGAGGTCTCTTGGACATCGTCGGCTTTTGCCGTTTCAAGGGGCAAACATCTCCCGTGAAGCTTACGCCTCGACTGCTGGAAAAGAGATACAGCATGGCCTTCCTTTTAGAACCGCTTCCTGAATTTATAGATCGCGGGAGCACTGGACGCATCTTCAATCGCGAAGAGGCCATCTCCATTAGTGATTGTATTGGCTCGGCTTATTTGGATGCCGGCGTGCCGGTAATTCGTGTCCCGTTCATGACGGTTGGGGAGCGCGCCGACTTTGTCCGTCAACATTTAAACAACGCTCCTCAATGATGCTTGATGTCTCCACCCTCTACGCCTCCACTGGCACGGCCAAGCTGGCGGATTTATCGGCGTATGAGGCGCGTGTGAAAGAACTCGTGTCGCCGGGCGCGGATGTCACACTGACTGGGCCTGGGCCGGTGTGGCTGTACCTCCGTCTTGCGCATACGCTGCACGGCCGCGCCCGCGTTCTAATTTACGACAGCCCCGTTACGGGGCAGGTCGAAATATTCAATCACAATCCACATTGACGCCATGCCACGCACCATATTATGCACTACCGGCACTTCCATTGCCGCAGGATGCCCCGAACTGGGCCGTTTCCAAAAAAAAGGTTCGGTTTGGGATGACGAAATATTGCAACTGAACCGCGAAATTGCCGACCGCCTATCACGCTACGACATGGTGACTGCAGCAGGCCGCATCGCGGCGTCTGCGGAACTCAACTCGCTGGAGCGTCTCCATCTGTGCGAAGGCGACGAAGTCGTGCTTTTGGCCACAGACACCGCCGACGGTCATGCTTGCGCAGAAATGCTTTCGCGCACGATTGCGCAGCAGTGGTGCGGCGTCCGCACAAAAGTGGAACGTATTGAAGGTTTGCAGGTTCGTGATGCCAAGAGATTACGCGAGGTGGGATTGACGCGGTTTCTCAAAGTGGTGCTTAATTACGTGGAGGACCCCCAACGCAGGCATGGCGGCGGTGTAGTCTTCAATCCGACTGGCGGCTTCAAAGGGGTAGTCCCGTTTCTGACGGTGATAGGTATGCTGTTCCGTATCAAGACCGTCTATATTTTTGAATTCTCAGAAGCTCTCATCGAATTGCCGCCTTTGCCCGTCGGTTTTGATCTGCAACTGTTTAGACGAGCGCGGCCAGCCTTGGCTGCACTAAGGAAGGAAGGGGTATTGCCAGAGGAGCGGTTCTACAAGCTCATTCCTGGATTCATAGAGGAGGAGCGTGCGTATTTCCAGAGTTTGCTGGAGGTGGATGGCGCAGATGCCACACTCTCGCCCCTTGCCTTTACGTTGACGGAGATGGAACAGTCACCGCGAAAGACTCTGTGGCTTTCGCCGCAGGCGCAGGGCAAATTGGAATCGTTGCGGGGCACGGATCGAACACGATTGGAAGAGATTCTCATCCGTTTCACGAATCCAATCTGGCGCATCGGCCAGTCGCATCGTTTTCCCAGTTGTGAGCTTCCAGTTTTTGGGAATGGTAAGCTGCCAGCTCGAATCGCTGCGATGTTTGCCGATGAGCGGGTCTATGTTTGCCGCCTCTTTCGACTTGAGGAACATGAAGCGTACGAGGCGGAGTTCGCCAAGCTTCGGCTGAAGGATTTTCGGAACTTTGACGCATTCGTGGAATGGATACCGGCAATTTCTGAGGACGACATGGATCTCGCTGAACAAAGCGAACTTGAGGAACTTCGTGAACAAGTTGGCGCCTTTCCTGAAAGGATTGCTCAGGAAACTGCGGCTCTCCGCGAAAAAATCAAACAGTGGGTGCATCGTGATGAGGAAAGCCGAAGGAATGCGCACGACCTCAGGAGTCAGAATGCAGCCCTTCAGAAGCAATTGAAACACGCTCAGAATGTCAGAGGCAAAGCAGTTGCAGAGAGGCCGGTCGAGAATCCGAGTGTTGCTCCGACGATCCGAAGGGCTCCCGTTTCACCGGCACCTGAGTTAAAGGGCACCATTCAGGAAGCCATCTTCATGCGCCGTCGACCCAACGGAAAGACTCTTGATTTTCAGGTAAATCACTCAGGCAAATCTTGGGAAGGGAGCCTGTCGCTCAAAGATTCACCCGACCTCGACCTGCTGCTTCCCGGAACCACAATAAAAGTTCGCGTCACGGGCGTTTCCGGGAAACGGTTGCAGTTGGCCCTTCCACGCTCCTAAGTAAATGACTTTAGTTCATGCTGAATCTCGTAAATTGAAACGAACATTATGAAAAAACTTCCGCTTGCCATCCCACCAAAGTCGCCAGTTGGAACAGGACCTTCAAAGCGTAAAAAAGCTCTGGCTAGTGCGACCGAAGGCGGCCAGATCGTTCTGCTCAGCGTTACCGGACAGTCTCCGGCCGTCTTGACCGAAACAGTTTGGGCACTCGCCCACGAAAAACCGTCCATCATTCCCCACCGGGTTGTGGTCATTACCACCACGGAAGGACGCGACACCCTCATTCGCGAGCTGCTCTCGCCGCCGGAGGATTGTGTTTGGGAACAACTGCGCCGCAGATTGGAAGGATTGGGGCATGATTTGACGGGTAGGCTTCATTTTGGCCCCACGCCCCATGACATCCGCGTCTTTACCATCTTCGATCCAAAATTGAAACGAACTCGTGAACTTGGCGACATCGGCTCCGAAGAACAAAACGCCGCTGCTGCGGACTTCATCATGGAAACGGTCCGCGGGTTGGCTATGGATGATGGCGTGCGGTTGGTCGCCTCAATCGCGGGCGGGCGCAAAACCATGAGTGCGCTGCTGTTCTCCGTGATGTCGCTGCTTGGCAAGGAAGACGATCTGCTCACCCATATCCTCATCAACGAGCCGTTCGAGTCGCGCGGACTCAAGCCCCGGTTCTACTTCCCTCCCGCCGAACCGGTGACCCACCACGGTGCCGACCGCGAAGGGAACCCCATCTCGATCAGCAGTGAGAAAGCGAACGTTCAACTCGGAAGAATCCCATTCGTTGCTTTGCGCAACCTCTTTGAGCGAGATCTGGAAAAGAAACAAAGCTACAATCGCCTCGTCCAAATGTGTCAGATAAAAGTAAAGGAATACGCCCGCCAAAACGTGCGCCTCACGGTTTGGCGTTCAAAGCCGCAGATCGGAATCAACTCCACAGTTGTGAAACTAAAGCCACTTCAACATGTGCTGATGCTGTTTCTCGCTGACCGGGTCAAGCAAGGCCGGCCTCTTTTGACTCTTTACACCAGCGCGATGAAGCCACTTCAAGAGTTCAGCGAGATCCTTTTTCAGGAAAGGAAAGATGAGTTCTTAGACTGGCGCAGTGAGGCTCATCTCAGCGAGGCGATACGCGAACAAATCGGCAACAACGACGACCAGTGGCTTCGCCGGCTCCGCGATACGCTGATCGACACACTCGAGGAAGCAGGGTCAGACGGCCGCGACTTGGCAAGGCTTCTTCCGCGGAAAGGACACTTCCAACTCCACCTTGCCCCTTCCTCAATTACACAGAAAGCGTGAGCTTGAGGTGAGGCGTTGCGAGTTTGGACGGAAATGGACGTCCATTCCGCCCCGCTTCACATGGTCCTGTGTTAAAACAGGATCATGACCAAATACAGGATTGCGCCAATTCGCACCAGCAGGAGCGAACTCACCAGTGGCCCCGGAAGAACGAAGGGGTGGAACAGCCACAACGGGCTTTACACCCTCAAGCTCGAAGTGCATTTCATTCGTTGCCCCGGCTGGCCGGTACCGATTCGCCAGCAGTTCGTCCAGACAAACCTTACGCCGCTGCGCGATTCTTGAAGCCGACGGCGCTTCGCCCCTTCCGTTTCCTTACGGTCCCAGTCGCCACTCCGTCCACGGACGTCCGATTCCATGCAAAGCCAGAAACACCTGCCATACTGACACTATGAATAACGAACCAAATACCCCGATGTGGAAGAAGGCCCTCAAATGGATCGCGCTCGCGCTCGTTTCAGTCGTCGTCCTGGACTGGCTGCTCGATGGGCGGCTGCGCCAGCGGTTGCCCTTCCGTAAGAACCAAGACCCCAAATGACCGCCCAACCGACAACAACATGACAACCCCCGGCCAAAACAATCCTTCATTGCTACGGCGAATCATCCGCGACGTCGTCGTGGTGTTGCTGGCGGAAGTCGTGATCATCGCCTTGGCTTGGTGCTTGTCGGCTCGCGGGCGGGCAGTCTTGGCGCGGATGTTTCGCAGAAAGCGCCCGGAAGAGACCACCACCACGCCTATCATTGACGTATGACAACCACCACTTATTCAGTTTTCCGCTGGCTGCTCCGCTTCATGTTGGCGGGGGGCCTCGCCGTGCTCGTGGCGCTGGCGTTGGCCATTATCCTCATCGCCGTTCCGCTCACCCGGCGCTTCCTCATCGTGGCCCTGGCCGATTGCTTGCTGGGAGGGCGGCTGGAATCGCTGGCGGTGGACCTGGACATCCAGCAGAATTTGCGCTGGATATTCACCTTACTGGTCGTCTTGCCTGTAGGGTTTGGTTTGGCGCGAATGAGCATGGCGCGGGACTCCAAGAGTGCCGCGCGTGGTCTTGCGCTGGCCGCCGGAACATTGCTGATCCTGGGTTTGGTGGTTTGGTGGCAAACGCGCCAATTCAATTTCGATGCCAAAGGCCGGTCGGTCATCTATCTCAGCTTCCGGCGAGACGGTGCTCATAAAAGTTACTCCCCTGGTCTTGTCCAAGTCGTCACATTCGCCACTGGCGTGCCACCGCAAGGGAACATCGTCGCCTTTGGACAGGTCTCAGGGCCGGCTTATTTCTATCCGCCTCGAGAAGTGGTATTGCGTTCCAGTAATCGCGTCCCTCAGCCGCGTGGTCCGGTGGTGCCCGTGTATCGCCAACCTCAGCCGAATCACCGATGAAATGCTCCACTGTGTCTTTGCGTTGGCGTGGCTGTTCGCCTCGAACAACTGAATGTCCCGCCCCGTCCTTGCAAGATGGCGGAATCCGGCAAAACTGCGGTAGCGTCTCGCTAACGACAGATGGGGGCAAATCTGCATGACTACAATCCAGGAAGAAGACTTCGCCAGCGCCTATGAATCAGTCCATCGGCGCGCCCCGGCCACTTTTGAGGCCATGCTCGAACCTGAAAATGTGAGTACGGCATGGGAGAGGGTCCGCCGCAATCGAGGCTGTGCGGGTGTTGACGGCGTAAGCATAGCTGAATTGCTGCCGATCTTCGACCAAGAGTGGCTGTCTGTGGAACGCGCAATTCGAGCTGGAGTTTACCGGCCTCAGCCACTGCTCCGCGTCCGCATCCCGAAGCCTTCCGGTGGTGAAAGACTCTTGGGCATCCCAACAGTCATGGATCGGGTGGTCCAACAATCTATGGCCCAAGTGCTGTCGCCATGCTGGGAGCCAGTGTTTTCGCCTCGCTCCTTCGCGTATCGCCCGGGGCGCGGACCACGCAATGCTCTGGGTTTGGTGGAGACAGCCCTCAATCACGGAGCCCCTTGGGCATTGCACTTGGACATTAAGGATTTCTTTGACTCCGTGCCACACGCGGTCGTTTTAGGCGAGTTGGCAACTGAGGTTGCCGATCAAAGGCTGGCCGCGCTGGTTCGACAAACGCTACAGAGTGGCGTCTATGAACACGGAATCGTTCGGCCCATGTCCGTCGGCCTGGCCCAAGGCAGTCCGCTTTCCCCTTTGCTGGCGAACGTGGTTCTTCATCCCCTGGACACAAAGTTGGAAGCCGCAGGATGGGAATTTGCGCGTTATGCAGACGACTGTCTGGTATTGCTGCCCGGCGAGGAAATTGGGACCAAGGCTCGTCGGCTGGTGATTCAGATCTTGGAAGACTTGGGATTGCGTTTGAACGAGCAGAAAACAACATTCGGTCACTTTACCGAGAGCCGCTTTCTTGGCTTCGCCTTTCGCCAGGATGCGCACGGGCGGGCTATCCGTGAGGCCAGCCCGGAAGCCCTGGCCGAAGCCGAAAAAACGCTTTTGCGGGTGGTTCAGAGCGCCGGTTATGAAGGCCAATCCGTTGCTGTCGAGGCCGCCGAAATGCTGCAAAGTTGGCTGACTTATTTCCACACTGCGGAGAGTGAGACGGTTCTCCGAACGTTAGTAGATCGCATTGTCGCCGCTTGGCAGGCGCGATTCCCCAGATCTACCTTGCCGACTTGTTTGCAATGGGAGAACTTGTGCCGCCGACATAATGCCGGCGAGCGTGTCGGTTATTCGGGCCATTTCGAAGATGGTGACACCTTCGATGATTCCATTAATTGGTCAGATAGTTTCCGTTGCTTGCTGCTGCGATTGTGGCGTTCGCGTTGGTGGCGGCTTGAGTATGATTTGGGTTGGGGACGCCCGCACGGGTTCCGCCTCTGTCTTGGGCGCCACCGCATCAACATTCGATTCTAATTATGCCCATCCTCAGTGTCCAAACTCCGCTTGCCCAGGTTTCGCTCCAATCAGAGCGCCTCGTCGTCGTGCAACCGGGTGACGATGTCCCCGACACCAAGACCGATGTCCCGCTGGCCGAGTTGGAGCGTGTCGTGTTTGCGGAGAATGTTCTAGTATCCGCCCCCGCCCTTTGTGAACTGCTGCGACGCCACATCGCGGTCACATTCCTGGAGTGGAACGGGCGTTTGTTGGGTTCCTTTGAGCCTCCCGGCCCGCCTCGCGGCGCCTCGCGCATTCTCCAATACCGGTTAGCTTCGAGTCCGGCAGCGTGTCTCGCCCTCGCCACAAAACTTGTGCAGGCCAAAATCGCCAATGGCCGGCGTCTGTTGCAGCGTTTGGAGGCCAACCACCCGCGGTTGGATGCCGCCGCACTCGATGCTTTGGAAGCGCGCGAGCGTGACGCCGCGCAGCCAAACGATCTGCCATCCTTGCTCGGTACTGAAGGCGCGGCCGCCGCCGCATTCTACCAGTCATGGTCACTGTTTCTGCCGACCGAGTTCCCGTTCGGCCAGCGTTCCACCCGCCCGCCCGGTAATCCGGTGAATGCCTGTCTTTCCTACCTTTCGGCGTTGGTCTATGGAGAAATACTGACCGCCTGTGTGGTTCGCGGACTGGACCCGGCTCTCGGGTGCCTGCACCAGCCTGAAGATGGGCGGTGGTCCCTGCCCCTCGACTTGATGGAGCCATTCCGTCCCGCGCTGATTGAGGCGTTGACATTGCGGCTCTTCTCTCACCGAATACTGCAACAAAGGCATTTCGAGTCGCACGGGAGTGGCGTGTGGCTCAACCACGAAGGCCGCCGTTCCTTGATCCAGCATTACGAGCAGCGTGTGCAGCGCGAGTTTCACTCCGAACACATCAAATGCCGCACCACCCTCCGACAGCAGTTTCAGAACTCCGCCGTCCAGTTCAAGCTGGCGTTGGCCCAACCCGAAAATTATGTCCCCTTCCGCGTCAATTGAGCGCAAACCACGAAACCGACTGGTGGGACGACCTGCTGCCCGCCCGGCCCCACCTTCACCCGCCGGGTGCTGACGAAATGCTGCGCGTCATAGCCTACGATATTGCGTGTCCCCGCCGCCTCAGGCGCGTGGCCGAAGTCTGCCTTGACTACGGGGTGCGGGTCCAAAAGAGTGTCTTTGAGTGTTGGTTGGACGAAGATCGTTTCCAGCAATTCTGGTTGAGGCTCGAACAGACCATCAATCCCAACGAAGACCAAGTGGTGTCGTACACCTTGGACGCGGCCAATGCCCGCCGTCGCAAATCGGCAGGCTCATTGGCGATTGTTTCCAATAAGCGGAGCCACTATGTACTCTGAATTGCTCAAGAAAAAAACGAGGTCAAGGCTTCCCTGGGCCGAAAAGGGTGGAGGCTTTGACCTCATGCGCAAAGTATTGATGTCAAATAGGTTAAATATGAAATCAACGTTAACGACCAGACAAAACCACCGCAGATATGGAGTCTGGAAACCGACCTCTGACCTTTGGATGGTCTTGACGACTGCACCACAATGGGTTACAACCCCAGCAGTGGTGAACGGGGAAAACGCCGAAAGGCATTGGAGACTGACTGATTGATCAACTGACTACTGATTACTGACCGACGTGGTGAACGGGGAAAACGCCGAAAGGCATTGGAGACTCGTCTTTCACCGAGCTGTTTCTGTTACAGCATTGTTGTGGTGAACGGGGAAAACGCCGAAAGGCATTGGAGACTGGTCATTCGGATTGGTAATCCGAAGATTGTACTCGAAGTGGTGAACGGGGAAAACGCCGAAAGGCATTGGAGACGCCCTGACCAGCCTGATAGGCTTGCGCCGCGTGATGAGTGGTGAACGGGGAAAACGCCGAAAGGCATTGGAGACAGAAGACGTTGAACGCCATCCATACCACCGAGCTTGTGTGGTGAACGGGGAAAACGCCGAAAGGCATTGGAGACGAGGAAGTAGTGGGAATCAACAAGCGGCATGCCGATGTGTGGTGAACGGGGAAAACGCCGAAAGGCATTGGAGACTTAGTCAAATATGTATAACACGAAATACCCTCCCATTGCGTGGTGAACGGGGAAAACGCCGAAAGGCATTGGAGACCCGAATAGTACGTGGTTAACGGCTGCCCCACGACAAGTGGTGAACGGGGAAAACGCCGAAAGGCATTGGAGACTCAGTTGCGGAACCACGATGCGAGGACGGTCCTCGGCGTGGTGAACGGGGAAAACGCCGAAAGGCATTGGAGACAAGAGTCTGACCGTATTTTTCAATGATCCAAACAGGAGTGGTGAACGGGGAAAACGCCGAAAGGCATTGGAGACTACAAGACCCAAGGTTCAAGTGTTACGAAACTACTGCAGTGGTGAACGGGGAAAACGCCGAAAGGCATTGGAGACCACACTCAGATCGCGCTTTGCGATATTGCAGGTTGCGTGGTGAACGGGGAAAACGCCGAAAGGCATTGGAGACAGAAAAGATGAAGTCTGTTCAGTGTCTTTCTTGAATCTGTGGTGAACGGGGAAAACGCCGAAAGGCATTGGAGACGTGGCGATTGAAACGCACTGCGAGTTTCTTGATGTGTTGTGGTGAACGGGGAAAACGCCGAAAGGCATTGGAGACCAATAATGACGATGTTCATTATGGAAGTCCACAAAGGTGTGGTGAACGGGGAAAACGCCGAAAGGCATTGGAGACTCGGGAAGATTGAATCCTCCGCCGAGAGCATTTTTGTGTGGTGAACGGGGAAAACGCCGAAAGGCATTGGAGACATAAAACAAAACAAACGACGAGAAGAAAAATCTTCATCCTGTGGTGAACGGGGAAAACGCCGAAAGGCATTGGAGACAAAAACCATCTTGAGCTTTCAAGATAGCCGCTCCATTTGTGGTGAACGGGGAAAACGCCGAAAGGCATTGGAGACGATTGGTGACTGACCGATTCCGCGCTGTCGCGATCCTGTGGTGAACGGGGAAAACGCCGAAAGGCATTGGAGACTGATCTTCGGTAAGGACATCCACGAAATTCGTGGCGACCGTGGTGAACGGGGAAAACGCCGAAAGGCATTGGAGACTTGAACTTCTTGCCAAGTTCCAACTTCCACTGTTTGTAGTGGTGAACGGGGAAAACGCCGAAAGGCATTGGAGCCAGAACTGACCTAACTGCCGCAAGGTCAATACTATTGGGACAAGCTCGAGCTAGCACTGCGCTTGCCCCGGAAAAAAGAACGGGACAATTGCCTCCCCATCCTGTAATTGCTGGTGGATGCAATCTACATTGTCCGTTAAGCAAACACTGGCCACCGCCGAAAACACGAAATTGGTCATCGCGCTGCTCGAAGCCGATCCTCAACCCAGCCGCCACGGTTTAGCCAAAGAACTCTGTCGTCGTCTGGATCTGCGCGATGGCAAAGGGGACTGGCAGATGGCCACCACCAGCAAGGCCTTGCGGGAGTTGGCCGATGCGGGCTTGTGGCGGCTGCCCAAGCCACGCTCGCAGGGCGGGAAGACATGGAACCCAACCCGCCTGAACCATCCGGTGGCGGCTCCCCTGGACGTTCCGGAGTTGCTCCAGGATGTGCGCGGACTGAGGCTGATCGAGGTGGTGGATCAAGAACATCTGCGGATTTGGAATGAACTGATGCTCGACGAGCATCCTTTGAAAGACGGCCAGCTGGTGGGCCGACAGTTGCGCTATTTGCTCGGCTCCGACCATGGCTGGCTGGGAGGAATAGGGTTTGGCAGCGCCGCTCTGTATTTGGAGGGGCGGGATGATTGGATTGGATGGAACTCCTCTCAACACAGCCAATATCTGGAGCGGGTGCTCAACATGAACCGGTTTCTGATTCGTCCGATGGTCCGTTGCGCCAATTTGGCTTCCCATGCTCTGGCGCTGTGCGCCGGGCAGGTGAGCCGGGATTTCGAGCGCCACTATGGTCTGTGTCCGTGGTTGCTGGAAAGTTTCGTGGAGACCCCGACCTACGAGGGTTCTTGCTATAAAGCCGCCAACTGGATCCGGGTGGGCCAAACCAAAGGCCGCGGGCGCAACGGGCCCAACCACGCCCTCAAGAGCATCAAGGACGTCTATCTCTACGCCTTGGTCAAGGATTTCCATGATCGAGTCGGAGTCAAGCCACCCGCCCTCAGCGCCCTGAGCGCGGAGAGTGGCTTGGAGGGTTCGGGCTGGGCGGAGCTGGAATTTGGGGACTGTGAACTGGGAGATGATCGCTTGACTCGCCGGTTGGTCAAGATCGCCCGCGATCAGGCGGCCCAACCCAGTGGATCCTACGCCCAAGCCGCCGGCGGCCAGCGCGACGATCTCAAAGGTTATTATCGCTTTCTCAACCAGGAGCGCTCCGAGATCGACCCGGCCAAGCTCCTGCAAAGCCATCGCGCCCGAACCATCCGCCGGATGAGCCAGGAGTGCATGGCGCTGCTCATTCAGGATTCCACGGATTTGAACTACTCGACGCGAAGCCACTGCCAGGGCTTGGGGCAGATTGGAACCAACCAGACCGGGGCCAAAAGCCGGGGATTGCGCTTGCATAGTTCTTTGGCCCTGAGCCCCAGCGGGCTGCCCTTGGGGATCGTGCAACTGCAAGGCGGCGCTCCCGAATCGGCCAAGGGCAAAGACCCTGGGCGACCGATTGAGCAGAAGGACTCTTATCGCTGGCTGGAGGGCTTTGAGGAGGCCATGACGATCGCGGCGCTGCTTCCCCAGACCCAAATCGTGAGCATCGCCGATCGGGAAGGGGACATGTTTGAGCTCTTTCACTTCCGCCGTTCTCAGACGGGCCGAAAGGCCGAACTGTTGGTGCGGGCCAAAACCGATCGCTGCCTGGAAGAAACGGAGCGCAAGCTCTTCCAGGAGTTAGCCGCCGCTCCCTTGGCCAAGAGGATTTCTATCTCCGTGCCCCGTCAACGCGAACACCTCGGCCTGCCCTCGGTGCCGGGCCGGCCGGGGTTACAGGCGCGCGAGGCCCGGGTCGAAATTCGATTCAAAGAGGTCGCGCTCAGCGCGCCCAACACGTCGCAGACGCGCCATCTTCAGCCGATCAAAGTCTGGGCCCTTTATCTGCTGGAGAAGCATCCTCCCCAGGGTGCTGAGGCGCTGGAGTGGCTGCTCCTGACCACGATGGAGGTGCGCTCAGCCAAACAAGCCCTCAAGTTCATCCGATGGTATTGCCGACGCTGGCGGATCGAGGAATGGCATCGAGTGCTCAAGAGCGGCTGCAAGATCCTGGAACATCAGAATCACAGCGCCCAGGCGTTGCTGCGGGCCATCGCCATCGACGCGGTCATTGCTTGGCGGATCATGTTGTTGGCGCTCTTGGGGCGGGAAGTTCCCGAACTGCCGTGCGAGGTGCTCTTTAACCCCATCGAATGCGACGTGCTGGGACTGCTGAATAAAAAAAAACCGGAAACAATGTTCACTCGGCGAAGCCATGATCATGATCGCTCAACTGGGTGGATACCTTGATCGCAAGTGTGACGGCGTTCCTGGGTTTGAAAGCCTGTGGCGAGGCTACGCCCGTTTTTGCGACATGGTGAAAATCGTCACCCTTGACCGGGCCGTCAAATCAAAGTGTCAAATCAAAAGATGCGTCACCCATGCGCCATGATGGTTTTCCGGGGCAAGCGCAGAGCTATACACATGCGCATAAGTAAAGCTACATAAATTTCAAAATAGCCCCGTGCGGAGCGGTTTTTCGCGTTTTTGTTTCATTCCGATGGTGCCTTTTTTGCGTGCTTTATTGACAACTCGGCGCGGTTGACGCATTATACGCGCATAAGTAAAGCAACATAAATTGCCATGACACCAATTTTTGCCCAAGCCGACTCCCGAACTCGCCGGAAGCTCTTGGTCTTGCGCCAGGAAGCGCAGACCGACAAAGCCCCACGCGTCGCTTTGCGCCTTCAAGCTCTCCTGCTCAGCGCCGATGGACATACCCCACCTCAGATCGCCGACCTGCTTCACGTTCATCGCACCCGTGTCCACGCTTGGGTTTTCAACTGGAATGCGTATGGCCCGGAGGGAATTAAGGAGGGGCATCGCTGTGGACGCCCTTGCGAACTGACTCCAAAACAACTCCAGCATCTCCACGACATTGTTGAAAGCGGTCCGGTGGCTTACGGATTCAACTCTGGAGTCTGGACCTCGCCGGTCTTGGCGGACGTTATCCATGAGGAGTTTCGCGTGGACTATCATCCGGGCCATGTGCGCAAACTGCTTCACCGTTTGGGCTGTTCGGTGCAGCGCCCCACCACGCGTCTGATCCAAGCCGACCCCAAAGCGCAGAACAAGTGGATTCGCTACACCTATCCCAATCTAAAAAAAACGCCAAAGCCGAAGGCGCGGTAATCGTTTATGTGGACGAGGCGTCCTTTCGCCAGAGCCCGACCTTGCATCAGACCTGGGCGCCTTTGAACTGCCGGCCTGAAATTCCCACTCGTGGCGAGCGCAACACTCAAAAGATTCTTGGCGCTGTCAGTCTCCTCGACGCCAAGTTCGCCTACCGCCACCAAACCGAGTATTTCAACCACTCAAACTATCTGTCATTCTTGCAAGACATCGTCCTGCCAACCTATTACCGCCGCAGCCATCGAATTTACCTGATCCAGGACAATGCGTCGTATCACACTCATCCGACAGTATGGAACTGGTTCCAACAGCAGCGTCATTGTCTGGAGGTTTTTCCGCTGCCAAAATACTCTCCCGAGCTCAACGCGCAGGAAAGGCTCTGGCACTACACACGGCGGGAGGCGACCCACAGCCGGTTCTTTGAAAAACCAGCGGATCTATGTGAGAGCCTGTTTGAAACTTTTGACGACGTCCGAAAACATCCAGAGGAAATCTTGGGTTTATTGCTTCCGTTTATTTGATTGCCTTGATGTAGCGTTATTTATGCGCTTCTGTATAGCAGGGGGCTTAAATTCAAGCGAGGCGCGGGAGAGCAACCGAGCGATTTCATCCGGCGCGAAGATTTCGATTTCGCTGAGGTTCGGCGAGTGTTTCCATCGCCGTTTCATCAAGATCCTCGCGGAGAAAGTGCGAGAAGACCGGTATTGAGCTTCACGTCGCATGAACGGAGGGGCACGAATGATTCACCAGATTGGTGGAAAAGTTTGGGTCACAGCATTCGTCTCGCCACAATCCACACGCGGCCAACGGCTACTGTGCGCTCAACTTGAAAAATCGTGTTTGATCGAGCCAGGAGTTGGTCACGGTGAAAATGCCGCCAAAGAGCGACGGCACATTTGTCACGTCCTCCCAACTCCCGACGCTCAGATCGGTGGTGGACTGCAGAATGTAGCCGTTCGCGCTGCTTGGCCACGAAAGGGTTGTCGTGCCATTGGCTTGGGCGATGGACAATGACGGGAGGGTGAACGAAACGAATTGAATGTCTTCAACGTCCACCGTCGCGTTCGTCGAGGTGCCTCCAAGGACGCCAAAGAAGACCTGATTTGTCGAAGTATCTGCATACGCGGAAATGTCAATCGGCCCGCTCGAATAAGTTTGTCCCACCGTCAAGTAGGTGAGGGTGATACTGAACAGACTGTTACTGTTGACACCAAAAACGAGAGCGTCTTGGGCGCAGTCGCCTGACGCTGTGAAGTTGAACGTCATTTCGGAGGCGTTAGGCGGGCCGGACAGCGTCATCCAAACGCACGCGGGGGTGTTGGAGGCGCCCGATCCTCCTCCTGGGGGCGGGGTCTGCGGTTTGGCTTGGGAAGGGGCCGCCGCCGTCGTGAGAGCTAACTGGAGTTGCGGCTGGTTCCCCAAATCCACGATGGTCTGCGAGAATTGGCTGGATAAGTAATTGAAAGCGTCATCTGTGGCGACGGTCGTGTTCTGCACAATTGACGCAGAAACGGCACCGACTGAGCTTTCACCGGCAGCTTCCACAAGGTTTATGGCGATTGTGGAAAGGCCCGGCGATATGCCAGAAGCCCCCGCAGGTAAAGCCAATGGCAAAAAAGGCGCGTTCCACCATGACGGCAGAGGCGCGGATACAGAGGCCAAGTCTAATGCGTTACCGGGGAGCTGTGTCTGGTAAAAGCCGTTCCCGGGCATGTCGGCCTGCTCAGCCGGTGGAAATGTTGATTCCAAAGATAGAATCGTTGCCTCAAATGAATTGACGAAACCCATTTCGCTGTCCGTTGGATTGGCTACGGTCGCATCATACCAAGTCATCGGGTATCCATGCATTCCAAGGGCGCTGTCGTACAAAGCACTTGAGACGAAATAATCCGCAGCTTCGGGCAGATAGACATTCACGGCCTCATTATGAACCAGGCCAAACGCGGAAATATAATTATCGATCCATTTGTAACTTGCCCAGTTTAGCGGAATTGGACTGACGTAGTTTGGCTCCAATTCCAAGGAACTCGCGCTTGGTCCAACGGTGAAGCCGTCCACAAGCCCATAGACGAAAAGTTGGTTGGCTTCAATGGCAATTTCCGCTTCATCGAACAGGGTGAGTTCAATATTCTGCGGTCCCCATGCGGGGCTTATTGTTTTTCCCTGCACGACGCCGGTAAGATAGTTGGCCGCTTCGGCATTGACCAACGTTCCAAGACTGTGCCCAAGGAAATGGATGGGCTGGGAATAACTGCTGCCAAGATTCTGATAAAGCCCCAGACCGAGACGAACCCCTTGGTCAGGTGTTGCCGCCTGTGAGGCGGCCAGGCTTTCTTTCGCAGCTTGATGCCAATCCCACGCAACAATATTTGCAAAATTTAAAACTCCCTTCGCTTGCATCGCCTGCGCCATAGTCATCGGCCAATCATTTGGCGTTGAATTCCAGCCATGTGTCAGAACCACGGTCATTTTCGTAGCAACAGGCGTCAATCCCGCTTGAAAGGTGCTTCCATTGAATACAACAAGTTGCGCTCCTTGAATATTGTCTGGTGGTAACGTGATCGGCGGAGTGCTGCCAGCAGTCGTGATTTGGGGCGGAGCCGGGAGCGGAATCAGCAGGAAATTCTGTTGTGCTGTGGCCGCGCTCAAGGAAAGGACGCGTTTGTCCGCAACAAAACCAGACAATGACGCCGAAAACTGGTAAATGCCCGGCGCGAGCGCGGACAATGAATAACTGCCGTCCAGCCCCGTCTGCGCGGTCGCGGTGGACGTGGACAGGATTGATGCCGTGACGGTGGCATTTGCAACTGGCCCGCCCTTAAAATCAGTGACGACACCCCAAACCGTCTGCGCGGTGGAAGACAGTCCTGCGGTTTCGTAGAAAAAACTGACCGATGGACTGTTTACGGCCTGTAAATTCGCGGTGCCAGGCCAATCGAAATACAAATAACTGACTACTCGGCTTGTGATTGGCGAATTGCTCCCCATATCCGTCTGCGAATCGTAGAACTGATAACTGACGGCCGGGCTTGTGACGACGGAATTGGCCTCCTCACCCTCGGCATCGAAGTATTGGTAACTGACCACTTTGCTTGAAATCGGGGAATTCGTCCCCATGTCCATCTGTGAGTCGTAAAACTGATAACTCACAACCGGAGATATTACGTTCGTAATTGTGTCCTGGGCGAAAAGTCGTCCGGCAACAAGCGACGCATACACGATTGCAGCGAACAACAAAATCGCGCGCGGAATGTTGTGGAGGAGACGCCTCATGCGATCAGGCGCTCAATTTCCGGTTGTGGCGGTCGCGTAAATGATTCCGCCGCCGCGCGGCATGTTCATCAAGACCGTCGCCGTGCTGGAGGCAAGCGTGCCGGTCGTATTGTAGCCGACCGCGCTGACGGTCGAGCCGTTCGCCGGTTTTACCGTCACGGTAACGGGTGTGTTCAATGGGAGATTAGCGCAGTTTACAATGACGGGAATGGGATTTGACTGCTGGCCTGGAATAGTGGCATCGGGTGGGACTGGCTGGCCGGTTGGACTTGCGCTTACCGGAACACCTCCGATGCTGGCAATGGAAACTTGGACGCCTTGCCCTTGCAAAGGCACGATTATCGGTTGAAAACCTTGCGAAAGAACACCGGAAAGTGATCCACCGAATGTATTTTGGTACGCGTCGATCCTGATGCGACCTTCACCGCCGGTCCCGCCGGTAGCGACGACTGCTCCGATACCTGTAAAATTGACGGCGACCATTCTAATTCCGCCGCCGCTAGCGTCGCCACCCCAGCCATTGTGACCGCGGCCGCCGACAGCAAGAATACTGCCATCCAATTGAATATTGCCAGACGAGGCAATGAGAATTGCGCCGGCACCTCCTCCTCCTCCCGCAATTTCCTCTTCACTGCCTCCGCCACCCCCTGAACCGCCGATGAGAGGCAACAAAAACGAGTTCCCGTATATTGATCCCAAGTAACCTTGCGGAAAGCCTTGTGTTCCGGCTTGTGAACCATACGAACCGCCGCCGCCCAAACAACAACTGCTCGGCCCACCACCGCCCGGCCCTGCGCCGGGGCTTGGATTGTTGCCGCTACTGCCCCCTGACCATCCTCCTGGCCCGCCACTACCTCCAATCGCACCGATAGCATCTTGCCCAGAGACATTTACCGTGCCATTAATGAGGCAGTTGCTTTGCACAAGCCATGTCACTGGCGAGTTGTTCGCGTTCGGAGTGAAAGACACAGTCACGCTGGCCGGAATGTTGATGTAAGTGTAATTGTAAACCCCGGTCGGGTGATCGTGCATATCAATGACGACGTTGGTCGCGTTGGTGATGGCACTGAAATCCAACGCGCCATCGCTGCCGGTGCTGCCGCTGTTGACTTGTGCCCAGCCCTTTGTCGGTAACCAAGCCGTCGCGCCGAGCACGATGATCAGAATTGTCAGTTTCATCGCATAGCCTTTCGTTGATTCAGAACATTTTTCCGAGATCGTAAAATAAATGTAACTATTCACGTCTTTCCGTTTGACTGGCGGGCAGTATGAGGGACGCCCGGGCTTGAAGGCAAGCAAAAAAGTCGAAAAAGTTTCATTTTGGGCTGGACTCTGCCTGGAAGGCCATGCAGGATCGGGGCGTGGAAAAGAGTCTGGTCATGCAAGGCCGGTCCATAGGCCCAGCCGAGTTGGAGCGGGTGCGGGGATTGCTGGCGGCCCATCCCGATTGGAGCCGGTATCGGCTCTCGTGCGAACTGTGCCGGGTCTGGAACTGGCGCAGCCTCACGGGCCAAATCAAGGACATGGCGGCCCGCACGCTGCTGCTCAAGCTGGAGCAGCGGGGGTGGGTGGCGCTGCCCGCCCGCCGCCGCCTTTCGCCCAACCGCATGCGCCACAAGCAAATCCGGCCCATCCCGCATCCAACCGATCCGATCGCTGGTTCTTTGAGCGAGCTGCAGCCGCTGCAAATCCAGGAGGTGAGCCGGCAGCCTGAAGCCAGACCTCTCTTTGACTGGTTGCTGCATCAGTATCATTATTTGAGCTACATCAGCGCCGTCGGGCAAAACGTCAAGTATCTGGCACGGGACCGGCAGGGACGGGATTTGGCTTGTTTGTTGTTTGGCGCGGCGGCGTGGAAGACGCAGGGGCGGGATGCCTTCATCGGCTGGACGGCGGCGCAGCGCCAGGCTCAACTGCATCAGGTGGCCAATAACAGCCGGTTTTTAATTTTGCCCTGGGTGGACGTGCCGGGATTGGCCAGCCATATTTTGGGCCGGGTGGCGCGGCGCATCGCGGCGGACTGGCAGGGGCGCTACGGCCATCGGGTGGCCTTGTTGGAGACCTTTGTGGAACGGGGCCGGTTCCGGGGCAGTTGTTACCGGGCCGCCAACTGGATCTGCGTGGGTCAGACCCGGGGGCGCACCCGGCAGGATCGCCGGCACCTCCTGCAAGCGCCGGTGAAGGATGTTTGGGTCTATCCCCTGCAAGCCGACTTTCGAGCGGCCTTGTGTCCATGAAGCTGTTCACGCGCGAAGAACTCCTGCCCCTGGCCCGCCGCCAGCCTGAAGTGTTGGTGGATATGTTTCTGGCCTTGCAGCAACGGTTGGTGGAACTGGAACAGCGGGTCAAGAGAATAGGGGTCAAACCGTACTATTGGCTTGTTCATGTTCTTTTCTCCATAGATATAATGCCGCGTTGAGTGTTTGGCGCGTGCCCGTGCCGCCGACGTCCACGCGCGCCGAACCCTTGCGCTGAATGGGCCTCGTTCCTTCAACGAAGGGAACGCCGTATCGGCTGATTTCCGCGCAAGACACCTGACATCATATCGTTTCTTTCGCTTATCCTGCATTTGTCGTGACGCTTTCCGTTTGTCCAAGTCCGGCTTTCCTCTGGCCTAAGGTTGCAAGATCAGGCGGTAGAATTGATTGCTGCCGCCCAAAGGCACCGTCGTCTCATACAGGCCGTTCGTAAGAGTATTCTGGTTCGTCACATTCACCCCGTTCGTGGTCGTCAAGTCCCCGTTCTGTTGCAGCCCATATGGCGCGACCGGCGCCGGAACATAAGCCGCGGACCATGCGTTGGTCGCCTTGCCATAATTGTTGGTGGCAATGCAAGCGAAATTGGTCGGACTGTTCATCTGGCAATTCGTGACCAAAAAACTGGTGTTGGTCGCCCCGCTGACCGCGACGCCGTTGGTCAGCCATTGATAAAAGATACAATCCATCTGTCAGGATGCCAATGGTGTTTTATGGGGTGCAACCCAAAACGGCACGCTTGTCTCCCGAATCAACAGCGGCTGGAAAGCGGCCATCTACGAAAAACTTCATGTGCATTCACGTACCCAAGCGACAGTAAAATATTTTGGGCGTTAATAATTCAAAAGATTGACGCCTTGCGCGGCAAATACAAGTTGGGGGTGCTCATAAAATCGGTTGAGTTCGGCCTGAGAGGGGGCCGACATTAAAAGTCACCGCCAATATAGCCGCCGGCAAGGGCGGCGCCGCAAACGACTCCGCAGGCAAAATCTGCCCCTTCCACCAGACCCGCCCCGAAGTAAAGACTCGCGCTACATTCGTCCTTAGGCGTTTTTCCACGCGTGGTCAGAATGTTTTTCATTAAACAAACGCGATTTTGGAGTGCATTGGCATAAAATGTGCTTTGTCATAATGTTGACCAAAGCTATTTGCTGAAGATGAAAGATTTGGCTTGTCGGATGATGGGTTCTTTGTCAAAAGTCTCTCAGCATTATGCCAGCCAAACATAAAGGAACAATGAAACTGAATTGCCAACGACGAATCGCCGGCCTGGCTGGCGCCTTCTTTCTCAGTGTGGCCGCCGGCCCCGGCACGGCTTTCGGCTTGGGCATCGCCCTGCCGGACCAGGATGCCTACGCCACCGCGCGCGGCAACGCCTTCGCCGCCACCGCCGATGATCCGGCGGCGATCTTTTACAATCCGGCGGGCATCTCCCAACTGGACGGCGTGAACCTTTCGGCGGGCGCTTACGGCATCGTCAGCAGCGATCGCTACTCCGGCCACAACGGTTCGGTGAACAGCAAAACACAGTGGTCGGCTATTCCGCAGGTGTTTTCCACCTACAGCCTGTCCAATTACCACCTGACTTTCGGATTGGGCACTTATTCGCCTTACGGGTTGAGGATGGATTGGCCCAACACCGCGCCTTTTCTGGCAGCCGGGGAAGCCGGGCAGATCACCTACATGCGGGGCACGGCGATTGTCGCCTGGCAGATCGTGCCGACGCTGTCCATCGCCGCCGGGCCGACGCTGAACTATTCGGAGGTGGAGTTGAAGCTGGTTCCGGGGTTTGTCAATCATTTCCAAGGACACGCCACCGATGCCGGCTACACTGCCGGCCTGCTGTACCACCCCTGGGAGCAGCACTATTTCGGCTTCACCTATCGCAGCGCGACGGAGATGAATTATAACGGACACACGACCGATCTTAATTCCCCGGGGTTCCGGGAAAACGTCGCGGCGTCGGCTGACTTTCATTACCCGGAAACGCTGGTGTTCGGCTATTCCTACCGGCCCAGTCCAAAATGGAATCTCGAAACCGATGTCAATTGGACGGATTGGAGCGCGCTCAAGCACGTGCCGATGGTGTCATCCCCGCCCCAGCCGGCGGCTGACGCGGTGAACTTCAATTGGAGGCCGAGCTGGATGCTGGACGCCGGGGTGACGCGGTATTTTGGACATGATTGGCGGGTCAGCGGCGGTTACATGTACAGCGAAAACTCCGTGCCGGAGAGCAATTTCAATCCGCTGATCCCGGATTCGGATCGCCATGTTTTCAGCCTTGGGGTGG
>Ga0224555_1001386_pt1 | contig 33740 bp, 33 predicted proteins | sample 714S23034metaG_FD_180687 | JGI IMG/M metagenome (GOLD analysis project Ga0224555, IMG submission 180687) | Peat soil microbial communities from Stordalen Mire, Sweden - 717 S2 30-34 | ecosystem: Environmental > Terrestrial > Soil > Wetlands > Peat | place: Sweden: Norrbotten County, Stordalen... | reverse complement strand
CACCGCTCCCGGATATTGGATGCGCAAGGGACGTGCCATGATGTAGCACAGCCTACAAACCATAATCATCCACCGTCAAACCTAATCTGTCACTTTTCTAGGACTGACCCTTTCACTGACCCTTTCATGCGGCTGGTCCTCGGCGGACACAGCCGCGCTCCACAACCCTCAAAAGGCATTCGGCGGAGCGTTGACGACCAAGACACAGTTGAGGCCGCCAAACGGATTGCCAACCCGGGTCTGGGCGAAGGTGTCGTCGTTCCATTTGCCATCGACGACTAATCGATATTCATAACGCCCGGGTTTGAGGAGCAGTTCGGCCACCCAGCGGCCTTTGCCGCAGTGCTTCAGCGGGGTGGCCGAGCGATCCCAGTTGTTGAAGGACCCGGCGATGCAGACCCGGGTTGCATTGGGAAAGAACCGCAAGAGATACAGCCGTTCGTGGCCGGGAATTGCCGGTCGCTCCGTTGGGCCTGGCGTTGCTTTTGCGACGACGCCCGGTGCGGATCCCGCGCGGGGCTGAAGCCCGCCGGCGGTTTGCCTCACGGACTTTGTCCGAAGACTTGTTTGACGTGTGTTGGCTTTGATTGCAGGAGTGAGCAGTTTCATAGATTGACCTAAATCGAGACTTCCGGCGCAGGGCGCCGCGGGGTGTGGCGGGTCGGGTCCCCATAGCCCACGCGGACCATGATTTGGGGGAACCCGGCCCCTTGGATGGTTTGGAGCAATTCTTTCCGGAGATGGTTGACGCTGGCCGGCTGGCTCAAGCACGAGGCGCGGAGGCCGGCAGCGGTCGCGAGCAACAGCACCGACTCAAGCGCCTGGCCCGCGGCGAGCCACGCCCGGGGCGTATCCTCCGCGGTTCCGAGAATGAAGAGCACCGGGGCACGCCGAGCCCGCTCACGATCGCGCGCGGCGATCAATCTTCCGAGATTGACCTTCTGCAACAGCAGCGAGAACCCCGGCGTCAACAGATCCAACGGACCTTCCAGTCCGTACACGGACCCCTGCAAACCGACCTTGCACCCGGCACGTGCCGAATGGATCCACGCGGCCAATTCCCGGCGATAGCCGGTATCCGCCAGTCGCTCGCGGTCGCCTCGCGCGACGAGATCGGCGATGGCCTCCTGGGTGGGGCCATCCTTGATGATCTGCAACCACGCTCCGTTCCGGGCAGCCGCATTGCAACAGGCCACCAGCACGGTTTCCGGGGGTGTCCCCGGCCAAAATGCGTGCCGGACCGTGGACCGCCTGGTCATCGCAAGGAATAGTTCATCCTGTGAAGGCTCGTATTCGGGCTGATTTGCCGACGGAAACCGTCCGCGTTCCGGCGCTTTCCAGCCGAAGCCATTGTGCTCGGCGCCGTTCGTCCGGGCGGCGTTCAGGCGGATCCGGGCCAGGAGATTGTCATTTCCAGTCCACGGGAAGTACTCGATGATCGTCGCATAACCAAAGTACTCGGCCGCCATGCGGAGGTTCATCAGGGCCGCGCCACAACTCACGATCGATTCGCGACAGGCCGGGTCGGTCACCTGGAACGCCGGGTTGCGGTCGCAGATCAAGTCCAGACTGCCTCCACAAATTTCGAAAAGCCAGGGTTGCGAGTTGTATTTTGAAGGGGCGAGGACCGCGTAGTTCACGAGGAACGCCAGCTTTTCCGCGGGCGTGCCTTTTCCCGGAAAATCATCCGGTTTGACCTTCCATGCCGCAAGCCCGGGGTTCATGGCGGTGATCCCGGAGTCGTTTCGCGGGGATCGGCTGCGATCCGCCTCCACAACGTGTGACCGAACATCAGAATGAGCGCGAGCAAGGCCGCGACCAAAATCCAGGCGGTCACTTCTATCTCATCGAAAAGGTCCGTTGTCATTTTCATTTTTTCCCCGCATTCCAGCCCTGAGCCAATCCGGCGACCCGCGCGCTCGCGGACGGTAATTTCAACTTTTGGCCGGCGTCGATGCGATCCCCCTCGAGGCCGTTGGCTGCTTTGAGCGCCTTCACGGTGGTCCCGTGCACCCTGGCAATCCGGCTCAGGGTGTCGCCCCGCTTGACCACATAAACCATCTGCGATGAACCGGGCGCGGCTGTTCCGCTCGGAGTCACGGGCGCAGCGGTCGGAACCGGAGCGACGCCAACCGGTTCGGGAGCGGGCGGAAGCGCCTTCGCCAAATTCGTCGGAGTCAACGCCGCGTCCGACTTCTGCGCTGGCGGCGTGTTGGTGGAGTTTGATGCGTTGGTGGGGGCGAGCACCGCATCGGCCGGATCCTCGGAGGCCGCGGTGGCCGAAGCCGGCTGGCGGTTGCAGCCCTCAATCAGCGTTCCTGCGATCAGGAGGGTCGCGGTTGCCAGGCCCACATAAACGCCAACTTTAAATTTCTCACGCCGCACCTGTTGTGACAGTGTCGGCGGCGTCACGGAATTGCCAAATGGGTTCGACATATTCAAATCGGTTTTGATTTCGGCTTCGCATGGAGGCGTACCTGCCTCATTGGCTTTAGCAGCACAGGTGCCATGGGAGTCGAAAATGCCGCGACCCGTTTAAACAGGCCTGTTTACAGGGCAAAAAGAATTCTTCGACCCGGAGCTTCGCCGGCTCGCGCGGAGCCGTCCCGTGCAATTCCTGCACTCGGACCGATTGCACGGTGCAGGCCGTTCAGTGATTGTGCCCCGGCATTGTTCTGCCGTGACGAACCCGGCGGGGTTGATTATCCTCGAGAGGTGGAAGACATTCTGGCCAAGGCTCTCGGGCAGGACGCGGCGCAACTCGCCGCCACAGAAAAGCGCGACCTGCTCGTGCGCCTTCTGTCCCGGCTCGCCCACGAGGTTCGAAACCCGCTCAGCTCCCTGGACATCCACATCCAGCTCCTCGAGGAGGATCTGGAGGCCGTTGTCCCTCAGGGACGCGGACAATTCAGCTCGCGGCTGGAAATCATCCATGGCGAGTTGCACAGGCTGGAAAGCATTGTCGAACGGTTTCTGCGCCTGGCCGGCCCCTCCGCCCTGGATCTGGAACCGGTCGCGGCCGGAAAGATTGCGGCCCATGTGTGCGAGTTGCTCCAGCCCGATGCCTCCGGCAAATCGATCCAGATCGTTCAAACGATTGAAGCGGACCTTCCAACCGTGATGGCCGATCCGCTTCGCCTGACCCAGGCCCTGCTGAATCTCGCGATCAACGCAATCCAAGCCGTCCAGCACGACGGATCCATCGAGGTGAGCGTGAAGAGGTCGGCCGCCGACGGCGCGATTGTCTTTGGGGTGCGGGACAGCGGTCCGGGCATTCCGGCGGACAAACTCACCGAGATCTTCGAACCGTATTTCACGACAAAAGAAGAGGGAAGCGGACTCGGGCTGTGGATTGCGCAACAAATCGCGGTGGCGCATGGGGGAAAACTGACGGCGCGGAACGCCGCCGGGGGCGGCGCCATCTTCACCCTGACGCTGCCGCTGCGCGGGAAGGAAAAATCCGGTGGATAAATCGAAGGTCAAAATCCTGGTGGTTGACGACGAACAAGGGCTGTGCGCCGGATTGCAGGAGGCGTTGCAGCGCGAGGGTTATCGGGTGGACGCAAGCACGGATCCGGTGTCCGCGGCCAAACTGGTGGTCGAGCGCCTCTATAATCTGGTTATTTCCGACATCAAAATGCCGGCGCTGGGCGGGATGGAACTGCTCGATCGCGTGCGCGAGCGCAGCCGGGACACGCTCTTCATTTTGATGACCGCCTACGGCACCGTCGAAAACGCCGTCGAGGCGATGAAACAGGGCGCTTACGATTACCTGCCGAAGCCGATCGACATGAAACGGCTGCGGGTGCTCGTGCAAAAGGCGCTGGAATTCCAGGCCGTCATGGCCGAGAACAACGAACTGCGGCTGCGCCTGCAGGCCGCATCGGCTCCCGGCCTGTTGATCGGCGAAAGCGAGAACATGCGCGCGGTCGCGCGGCTGATCGAGGAAGTGGCCAACAGCGACGTGACGGTGCTCATCGAGGGGGAAAGCGGGACGGGCAAGGAAATTGCGGCGCGATCCATCCATGCGTTGAGCCCGCGCCGCGACAAGCCGTTCATTTCCGTCAATTGCGCCGCGTTTGCCGAACAGTTGCTGGAAGCCGAATTGTTCGGCCACGTGAAGGGCGCGTTCACCGGGGCCATCGCCAACAAACCCGGCCGCTTCCAGTTGGCCGACCGGGGCACGCTGTTCCTCGACGAGATCGGCGACCTGTCGCCCAAGGGACAGGGCGATCTTCTGCGCGTGCTGGAGGACGGCGCGTTCCGCATGGTCGGGGGTTCGGATCTGATCCGGGTCAACGTCCGGATCATTGCGGCGACGAACAAGAACCTCCAAACCGCGGTGGCCGACGGGAAATTTCGCGAGGACCTCTATTATCGCCTGCAGATCATTCCCATCGTCATGCCATCGCTGCGCGAGCGGGCCGAGGACATGCCGCTGTTGATCGAGCGGTTTTTCGAACATTTCACGGCCAAACACAAGCGCCGCCGCAAGCGGATGAGTGAGGAAGCCATGCGTGTTTGCCAGAGTTTTCCCTGGCCAGGCAACGTGAGGCAGTTGCGCAACATGATCGAGCGTCTGACGATCACCTGCCGTGAATCCATCGTGGAACTCCGGCACCTGCCGGAATTTTTGCGCGATTACGACCGCAATTTCCCGGCGTTCACCGTCAGACCCGGCACGCCGCTAGCCGAGGTCGAAAAGATGCTCATCCGCCAGACGCTCACGCACGTGACAAAAAACCGCGAGGAGGCCGCCAAGGCCCTCGGCATCAGCCGTCGCACGCTTCAATACAAGCTCAAGCAATATGGACTGCTGGAGGACATGGCCGAAAAGCCTTCGCAGCCGCCCGACGCTTGAGACCTTAAATGCATTTGTGCGGGTGCACAGAACGGCGGAATTGCGTGCAGGAATTGCTCGAATCGACCGTTTGGGCGGCCCTCAATCGGCAGCGAAATTGTGCTCATTTTCCTGCAAGCAGTTTGTGCTCAGGCGCTTAATGGTTTGCCGTCCCGCCCTGGTACGGTCCTTGCCAAACAAGAAGCGGTTGCATCGAACTGCACCCCAAACAAAAAAACGACTGCAATAATTATTATGAGCGAAACAGCACAGAACAATACCCCCGCCGCCGCCGCCACCGCCGCCACGGCTCAGCCCAAGGCGCCCTGTTGCGACAATCCCCAAAAACAGGCCCAGCCCCAGCCCGCAAGCGCCCCGGCGCAGGCGAAAGGTTTCAGGCGCCAATCCCGGAAGCAGCATTGATTCCGTCTGAGACCTGACAGGTCACAGACAGACCGTGGACCGGCGCCGATCTGAAGGAACCCGGCGCCGGTCCCACGAACAATTTCGATTGGCACAAAAACCATGAATGAACTCCTGCAAAACCTCCTGAATCTCCAAGCTCTCCAATTCGGCGATCTCAAAGAAAAGAATGTCGAGGGAAGGATCGCGGAACTCCGCTCCAAAATCCCGCTGCCGATCCTCGGACACTACGATCGCCTCCTGGCCCGTGGAAAACGGGGTGTGGCGATCGTCCGCAACCAGGTGTGCAGCGGCTGCCATATGCGAGTCCCCGTCGCCGTCGTCGCCAACCTGATGCGCGCGGAGGACATCCACATCTGCGACAACTGCGGACGTTACTTGCATCTGGCCAGTGAAACGGAGAACCCGTTTCTGGATCATCTTGAGGAGGCCAGGGTCGCGGAGAAGGAGAAGCCCCGGAAACGCAAGGTTGCGGCGCATGCCCTCTGAAAATATTACCAGGACAACCGCATCCGTGTCGCTCGCAGACTGCACGCGGTCCGAATTGATCATTCCACACCTGCACGCGCGTGACACGGCCGGGATACTCGGTGAGATGAGCCAGCTCCTGCACCGGCACGGTTGCGTGCCGGACGCCCTGCCCTTCTATCAGGCCGCCTTCAATCACGCACTGCTCTCCGCCGTGACGACCGACACCGGCATCGCCTTTCCCCACGCGCGGAGCACCGGCGTCCGAAGACTGCAATTCGCCCTCGGTCGGACGCGGAAGCCCGTGGATTGGGGCGGAAGCCGCTATTGCCCGGTGCACTTGATTTTTCTGATCGCCGTGCCGGCCACCGACGCGGTCACATACCTCAAACTGTTGTGCCAGCTGGCGGGCCTGGGCAGGCAACCCGAGTTTGTCGAAAAACTTCGCGATGCCGCCAACCGCGAGGAAATCATGGCGGTCCTCCGGGAAGTCCGGCAGCCGAACGGCTGCTCGCGCCTCTAATCCCCGGAAAAGCGTCCGGGCTCGGCCGGCGTTCCCGCCGGGATGTTTTCAGCCGGGGACTTTGTCCGTCTTCAGCAGTCCATACACCGCCAGATCCACGCAACGGCCGTAGAGCCATTCGGCCTGGCGGGAGATGCCCTCGAACGTGAAGCCCAACCGTTCGGCAACGGCCCGGCTGCGCTGGTTTCCGGTTGCGCATCGGATGATGACGCGATTTAGCAGAAGGGTGTTGAAGGAGTGATCGATGACAGCGCGGCAGCTCGCCGTCATAATGCCTTTGCCCTGGTGGGAAACATCCAGCCAGTACTCCAGCGAGGTGGTCTGGTTGGGCCAATCAATGCCATGGTGAGCCACCATGCCGCACAATCGGCCGTCGAACCAGATGCCGGCGTGGAATCCCTGGTGGGCCGCAAACTGGCGCAGACACAGGCCGATGTACGCGGCCACGTCCGCCGGGTTGCGGCGATGATCCAGCCAGTTCAGCCACTGCCTCAGTTGCGGCCGATTGGCCTCGATGAGGTCGAATAATTCCCGCGCGTGAGGAGGCTCGAACAGCGCCATCCTGATCCGATCGTTGACCTGACAGTCGAACACGGGTCGCACAACTACACCGGCATCGAGCCCTTCGCAAGCGCCAATCCGCGCGCAAAGGTGTCGGGACGCGGCTCCCGGCACCCGCCCCATGGCACGACACCGCAGCCGACTGCGGAACGCATGGGACATCGGATTGTTCTTCACCGCGCGCCTGATTGCTGAGAAGATGGGCCAACGTCACCGTGGCATGTATCGGAGCATTGCATTTTGTTTGAGTTCGGGGCTGGCCTTGGCGCTCCTGACCGGCGGCTGCGCTGGAAGCCGCCATCAGGATGGCTTCACCGGCGGCGCCAGGGATGAATGGCTGGAACGGCCACCCCCGTTTATGACCGGACCCGCCGCCGTTTTTCTGACCAACCTGGACGGCTTCAGCGCCCAGGCGACCATGACGATCCAGACGACCGCGGCCGGCGCTCACACGATTTCCGGCCAGCTCCTCGAACGGCAGGGCAAGCTCTTCTTCGAGCCCATTCCCCGCCAGTCCGCCGGGAAACACCCGGATCCGGGTCAGTTCAGCTTTATTTGGGATATAGCCGCCGGACGGGGATATGTCCTGAGCGAAGCCCTGCAAGGCTATGCGCCGGTCGGGTCCGCCGTCCGGTTCGCCCCTCCCGCGATCCAATCCTCCGCAATTCCGATGGAACCATTCCAGGATCATCCGGTCAACGAGGCGATGGCCACCTACCCGGCCGGCTATGCCAGCCCGGCGGCATTCCATCTCCTTTGCGCCAGGGACCTGAACGGTCTGGCGCTGCGGATCGAGTCCACCAACGAGCCGGTCCCATTTACGCTCACCTTGTCGAAAGTCCGGATCGATCGGCCGGCGGAGGGTTTGTTCGAGCCGCCGGAAGGCTTTACGAAATACCAAAGCGAGGAGGCCCTGCTGAACGAACTGGCGTCGAGGGAACAAAGCCTCCGGGGTTCGCCGCAGGAAAGACATTCCTGGGCGGAGCCGGAGTATCCCGGAAGAAGCTCCGGCCGGGACACCGGGCCCGGGAACCGGCTCGGCCCCTGATCTGGCATCCCGATCCCACGTTCCTGCGGCTGGTCCTCGGCGGACACGCGATCCGGTGCGCGGGAATTCCCCTCCTGCTCGTGCATCCAGGATTCGCGCGGACTTGGCTGTCCGCACTCCGCCCGGTTTGCTGGAGACAGGAACTTGACACCGGCGGGTTGGCGTTTACAATTTAACTATCCGGTTAGTTAACTATGAAACGCCCTCCTCTCACAGGCCGGCTTCGACAGCGCGCGCGCAGCGACCGCACGCGGGCCGCGATCCTCGCCGCCGCCGGCCGCAACTTCGCCCACTCCGGCCTGGCCGGCGCCCGCATCGATGCCATCGCCGCCTCGGCCGGCGTCAACAAGGCGCTCCTCTATTATTATTTCAAAAGCAAGGATCGCCTCTACGCGGCGGTCCTCGAAGATCAGTTCAGGGAATTCAACCGCCGGGCCCTGGAGGTCCTCGAGGCGCCCGGGGCCGCCCGCGCCGTCCTCCTCCGCTACGTCGGCCTCCACTTCGATTTCATCAGCGCCCGCCACCGTTCCGCGGCCCTCTACCAGCAGTTGATGATGGCGGGAGGCAAACCGCTCGGGCGGCTGGTCCGCAAGTATTTCGTCGCGCGCAGCCAGGCGTTCGGACGGTTGCTGGAGCGCGGCATGCGCTCCGGCGAGTTCCGGCGCGCCGATCGCGTTCACACCGCCATCTCCATCGTCGCCCTGATCGTGTTCTATTTCTCCGCCGCGCCCGTCCTCCAACTGCTGGGACACTCGGACGCTTACGAGGCGGCCAACCTCAAACGACGCAAAGAGCAGGTCCTCAAATTCATCCGGCATGGCCTGTTCCGGAATCCGGAGGCTCCTCTCACATGAAACGAAGAAAACTCATTCTCGGGCTGATCATCGCGGGGATCGTCATCGTGCTTTGCTGGGTCTTCAGTCCCCGGACGCGCGAAATCACCCTCACCGGCGTTGTGACCACCGACGACGTGATCGTGAGTTCTGAAATCCAGGGACGTGTGCAGGAGTTGCGGGTCAAGGAAGGCGACGTGGTCAGGAGCGGCCAACTGCTGGCGCTGATTCAACCCCGGGAGTGGGAGGCCGACCTGGCGTATTATGCGAGCAGCGAACAGCAATCCGCGCAGCAGGTGACACAGGCAAGAGCCGATTTGGAATATGAGGAAGCGCAGACGAGCAACCAGATCCGGCAGGCGCAGGCGAATCTGGCGGCGGCCGAGGCGCTGGTCACGCAGGCGCAAGCCGACCAGGAGAACGCCCGCCTGAACTTCAGGCGTCTGGACGGCCTTTACCGGCAGGGGGTCGAGTCCGCACAAGCCAACGATCAGGCCCGAACGACTTACGAAGGCGCCCAGGCGCGCGTGGAATCGCTCCGGAAACAAACAGAGGCCGCGCAAGCCGCGGTGGCCCTGGCCAGGTCGAACACCGACCAGGTCCGCAGCCGCCGGGCCGCTCTCGAAGCCACCCGCCATCGCCTGGCCGCCGCAGGCGCGCAGAAGGACAAGGCGAAGGTGCAGTTGGATTACACCGAGATCCACGCGCCGATCGATGGCGTTGTCGATGTGCGGGCCGCCCTTCCGGGCGAGGTGGTGAACCCCGGCCAAGGCATCGTCACCTTGATCAACCCGGACGATCTCTGGGTGCGCGCCGACGTGGAAGAGACTTATATCGACCGCATCCGGCTCGGCGACCGGCTGTCCGTGCGGCTGCCTTCGGGCGCGCGGCGGGAGGGGACGGTGTTTTATCGGAGTGTGGATGCCGACTATGCCACGCAGCGCGACGTGAGCCGCACCAAACGCGACATCAAGACCTTTGAAATCCGCCTGCGCTGCGACAACAGCGACCGCGCCTTGGCGGTGGGGATGACGGCGTATGTCACCATGCCGTTGGGAACGCAGCGGCGCGCGTTTTAGCCGGCTCGACACGGACCCATCGTCACGGACAACGCCATGCTGGACGTCGAAGTTGAAAATCTGACCAAATGTTTCGGCGACTTCTGCGCCGTGAACGCGCTGAGCTTCAGCGTGAGTCACGGGGAAGTCTTCGGCCTGCTCGGACCGAACGGGGCCGGCAAATCCACGCTCATCCGCATGCTGACGACGCTGGTCCTGCCCACCTCCGGAACGGCGCGCGTCAACGGATTCGACGTCGTCCGTGCCGCCAACGACGTCCGCCAGTCCATCGGCGTCATCCCGCAGGCGATGACATCGGACCTGGACCTGAGCGCGGAGGAGAACATGGGAATTTTCGCCAAGCTCTATGGCATTCCTCGCGAGAAACGCCGGCGCATCATTCGGGATCTGCTCGCCGCGGTGGATCTGACTCAGTGGGCCGACAAACCGGTAAAGCTATTCTCAGGCGGCATGCGGCGGCGGCTCGAGATCGCCCGAGGACTGGTGCACGAGCCGAAGATTTTCTTCCTCGATGAACCCACGACCGGCCTGGACCCCGTCTCACGAGTGGCCGTGTGGGAGATGCTGTCGCGACTGAAGCGCGAGCAGGACCTGACGATCCTGGTCACCACGCATTACATGGATGAAGCCGACCGCTTGTGCGATCGCATCGCCATTGTGGATCACGGCAAGCTGGCGGCGCTGGATTCGCCCTTGAAGCTCAAGGCGTCGATTCCGGGGAAAAACATCGTGGAAGTCGGCGTTTCGGCCGTGCCCGAGGGGTGGCTGGAAACGTTGAGATCGTTGCCCGATGCGGTGGAAGTAAAGGCCGACGACCACCTCTTTCGCATTTCCTCGCACAACGGCCCCCGCACCACCGTCGAGCTGATGGAAGCGGCCCGACGCGCGGGGATCACCGTCACATCGCTGTCCGTGCAGAGCACGACGCTCGACGATGTTTTCGTGCACTACACGGGGCACCAACTGCGCGACTCGCTGCAAACCTCGGCGGTTTACAGCACCGAATTCCTGCACGAACGCGGGTGAGACAGCGGAACTGACATGCATCGCATCTGGGCCATCGTCGAGCGCGACCTCCGCCGGTTCCGGCGGAGCCCGACGTTGATTATAGTGTCGATGATCCTGCCGCTGGTGCAATTGGTGGTGTTGGGTTATGCGTTTGGCGGGAAGGTGAAGCACCTTCAAATCGGGGTGGTGGACCAGGACCACGGTGTGCCGGCCGTGAAGTTGAAGGAGATGTTTCAGGCCGTGGCGGCCAACGCCGCCACATTCGACACCATCGCCTACAGTGACGTGGCGTCTGCCATTGCGGATTTGCGCAATGGCAGAATCAACGGGGTGGTGAACATCCCTCCCGACTTTTCGCGAAAAGTGCTTGCGGGAGCCAATCCCCGCGTGGCGTTGATCGAGGACAACACGGACCAGTTTTCCTCGTCGGCCATGGAGGGAACGCTCACCCAGTTGCTCGTGCCCTACAACCAGACGCGGCTGCCACCCCGCCTTTCACCGGCCGCGAAGCTTTCGGTGGTTGAGATCTATCCTTACGTGCCCTACATCCAGTATCTGCTGCCCGGCACCATCGCGCTGGCCATCTTCGTCTCGGCCATGATCGGCGGAGGCATCATCTACATCGATGACAAGGCGCGCGGCCTGCATGAGGGCTACCTGGTCACCCCCATCCGCAAGTTCGAGCTGATCGTGGGATTCAACTTCGCCGGCGCGGCCAAGGCCATCATCGCCGGCGTGGTCCTGATGACCTGCGGATCGCTCATCGCGGGGATTCCCGACCCGTTCAACCTGCTGCGCATGTTCCGGATGCTGTTGCTCGTGATTGTGACGGCGTTGGCGTTGATCAGCATGATGTTTCTGCTGATGGTGCGGGTCAGCGATCCGCTGGTGCCGCGGGCCATTTTCGGCGTCCTCAACACGGTGTTGTTCTTTCCGAGCGGCGCGGTGTATCCCACCCAGGCGTTTCCCACCTGGATGAAAGTCATCACGGTGATCGACCCCTTCACCTATGCCGTGCACGGTTTCAAGGAGTTATTGCTCAAAAACACCGGGCTGGCCGCGATCGTCCCGGATCTCGCCTACCTGACCGCCTTTACCGTGCTGACCATGGTCGCCGCCACGATGCTGTTCCGCCGAACGCTGTAATCCGGGAGATCCTCGTTCCGTCGCGCGATCAAAACTGAAAGCTCACGACCAGTTTGAATAGCGCGGGCGCCACCACCTGGTTTCCCGTGACGTGCTCATAAACGGGCAACTCGACGTCCGCGTAAAGCATCATCGGATGCAGGTGCAGCTCGATCCCCGGAGACAGCAGGATGCGCTGGTAGCCGGAGGCCACGGGATTGGACGCCGCGGAGCCAGTGTCACGGGTCCGTTCCGAGCCGATGACCTGGGCGACCGGCGAGATCTTCACATTGCCGAGCCGCCAGCCGCTGTAGTAAATCCCGGCGGCGGCATCCAATTCAATGCCCGGACGATAGTCGTTCCGCGTCAGCGCCGGCAGGTCCAATTCACCCTGCGCAAACCAATTCCAGCGAAAGTCGGACGTCAGATTCTGCCGATGATAGCCGCCGAGGAGAACATCGGTGCTGCCGGTCCCGATCTCCGTGTCTCGATCGACGTCGTTGAAGGCATCATTGAAGGTATAACTGCCCGTCGGCAGCTTGAAGCCAAAGGTGACTCCGGTGGAGAGATCGTCCGAGAAGCCGGTGTAAATGCCTTTCACCCGGATGTCCCCCAGATCGCCCCAATTGAGCGACACGATGTCATTGCCCGAGGCGCCGCCGCTCGTTTTGAAGTACCGGTTTTCATAGGGGACTTCCAACTGCATGCCCCATTGGCGATTGAACATATATTCAAGGCCCACCGTGACGAAGTGTGTCCGGATCTCCTTGTCGTCATTATTTGCGGCGGGAGCCCGGGAGGATCCGCTCCAATTGTGTGTCTGGTCCTGGTAATCGTACTCGAGATAGAGCGTCCCGCCCTCCCCTTCGGGGAACATGGAGCTCGTGCCGACGTCAAAAACGCCGCAGCCGCAGGCGCACGCGCGGCAAAGTTCGGGCGCCAGGATCACAGCCAGGAATGAGGACAGGCCAATGGCATTGATTCTTCTGAAAAATGTCATATCAAAATTTCAAAGTTGCGAGGTGCCGCGACACGCAGGCCTCAGGTTAAAGGAAAACACCAACACGCGCCAACGAAGCGCGAATAAAAACGGGGGTGAACTAGGCGAAGAAATCGCGAGGGGGAGGCGTCGGAGGTTTGTGCGCCCGTTCGTGGGAAGCACAGTTCCTGTCCGTCAGCAGAGTGAATGCTTGAGGCGGGTTGAACACGAGGACCAATCCGCCGGCGATGAATTCCAGTTTCTTTGATGAGCTGGAGAAATCCGATTTCTTCTCTGTTGTCTTTCCGGCGGCGATCTGCCTGCAGAGACAGCAAGGATGCTTGCCGTCAAACGTCTTCTCAATTGCCTCGCCGAAGGAGGCCGTGCAGAGATGGTCCGCCAGCATCGTCGTCCACGCAACTGTCTGGAGCAGATTCCAATGCAGGCCGCTCGCCGCAAGCACAGCAAGGATCAGCGCGACATGGCCCAACCTTCGGAACACGTCTTCAAACTAGTCTGGTATTGTTGGAGCGCAAGCAACATCTGTTGCGCCTGACGCCCCTGGGCGCATCCGAACACTGTCTCCGATTGCGAACAGGCCGGAGTGCGGCGTTTAGGCCGTTTCATCGTTCGGGAGCCCACAGTTCAATCGTTTCGTCTCTACCCGCTCGGACCCTGAAGCGGCCTGAAGGCCGCGCGCCAGGAGCAATCAGGCCTTCAACGTTCGGGCGCTGACGAACTCCACGTCTCCATCCGGCGCTGCCACGGCGCTGCGTTGGGTGCGTTGGAGGAAGTCATCGAGCTCGGCGCGGTGGGGGGAGAAGGAACAGACGGGATCCGTCGCCGCCGGATTTCCGGTCAACAGCGCGGCCTGGCAGCGGCATCCGCCGAAGTCAATCTCGCGGAACTCGCAACTGCGGCAGGGATCCGGCATCCATTCCGTGCCCCGGAAGCGGTTGAAGGAATCCGACTCGGCCCAGATCCACGCCAACGACCGCGACCGGACGTTGTCGAAGCTCAAGCCTTTTATTTCTCCTGCGGTGGGGCACGGCAGGACGTCGCCGGCCGGGTTCACGGTGAGGTGGCGGTTGCCCCAGCCATGCATGCAGGGTTTGGGTCGATCGCTGTAGTAGTCGGGAATGACGAAGAGGATTTCCATCTTGCCGAACAGGCGCTGTTTCGCGGCCGTGGCGATCCGAGCCGCGCGCTCGACCTGCTCGCGCGTGGGCAGCAGGGCGCTGCGGTTCGCGAAGGCCCAGCCGTAATACTGGGTGTTGGCCAATTCCAGGCGTTCGGCGCCCAGGGACTCCGCCAGGGCAATAATCTGTTCCAGGCGCGCGATGTTGCCGCGATGCAACACCACGTTCACCGTCAGCGGCAGGCCGAGCTCGCGAACCATCCGCGCGGCCTCAAGCTTGCCGGCGTGGGCGGAAGCGCCGGCGATTCGATCGGCCTGCGATGGGTCGTCGGATTGGAAGCTGATCTGGATGCTGTCCAGGCCGGCTCGCTTCAATTCCTCGGCGCGACGGCGTGTGAGTCCGACCGAACTGGTGATCAGGTTGGAATACAGTCCCGCGGCGCGGGCCGCGACGACCAGTTCGACAAGATCCGCGCGCTGCAAGGGTTCGCCGCCGGACAAGCCCACCTGGAGGACGCCGATTTCCGACGCCTGTCCGAAGACCCGCACCCAATCTGCGGTAGTGAGTTCCCGCGCCGGGTCGGCCAATTGCATGGGATTCGAGCAATAGGGGCAATGCAACGGGCAGCGGTGCGTCACTTCCGCCAGCAAACTGAACGGCCTGGGCACGGGACGGCTCATGCATTCGCCGGGGTTGCATCCACAAACTCCAGCAGGTTCCGGGCGCGCATGCGATTCAGGTATTCCGTCACATCGGCAGAGATCGCCTCCGGAGACGTCTCATATCTAGCCGCCAGGTTGTTCACGATTTCCTCGAGGGTGGCGCGCCCCGTGCAAAGCGTCACGATGGCCTCACCGGTGGGGTTCAACATCAGCACACCTTCAGGATAAAGCAGGACGCGCTTGCCGCTGATCTTGTCGGTGTGCAGGCGGGCGCGCGCGGCGATTTTCGGGCGCGCGCCGGCCGGTATGGCATCCGGGATCATGGCCGCAGGATACGGCAGGAACCGGGCCGAATCAAGGAAAGTAAGGCTTCGATACGACTGGAAGTGCGGTCAACACTCACACCGGAGCGCGGCTGTGTCCGCCGAGGACCAGCCGCAGAAGGGTGAGAACGAAAGGGGAGGCCGGGGGGGATTGTCCCACGGCGTAGTGACGATGCCCGGGCGCAGTGACTGGTGCTTCGCACACAGTCGCGGTCCGTAAGGCCGCGGAAAGTCACGCGGCACCTGAGCGGGCCGGGTTGTCGCAGGCGGCTTGGATCGAGTCCAGCATCACCCAGAGCACATCGCACTTGAACGACAACGCGCGCACCGCTTCGTCCTGCAGGGAACGGGTGTTGCAATGGGACAAGGTCAATTGGAGGCCTTCCTCTGAATCCACCCGGGCCTGAGTCAGGCGTCGGCGAAAATAGTCCAGTCCGGAGGCGTCGATCCAGGTGTAATGTTTTTCGAACGCGGCCAGTCGCTGGGCCATCAGGTCCGGCGCGAACAATTCGGTCAACGAAGAGGCCACGGCCACCGGCCAGGGTTTCGTTCGGGCGAAATTCACGTACGCATCCACCGCAAAGCGAACGCCCGGCAGAATGTGTCGCTCCTCCAGAAGTTCGGATCGGGGAATGCCGCAAGCCCCGCCCAGTTTCAACCAGGCTTCGATTCCGCCTTCTCCCTCCCGCGTGCCGTCGTGGTCGATGATGCGGTGCAACCAGCCCCGGCGCACTTCGGGAACGCGGCAGTTGGAAATAATGGCGGCGTCCTTGATCGGGATGTTCTGCTGATAATAGAAGCGGTTGGCCACCCAGGTGCGGATCGCATCAGGCCCCAGTTTGCCCTCGTTCATCAGCACGTGGAACGGGTGTTTGTGATGATAACTTCGAGTGCCCACTTCGCGCAGGCGCTCGGCAAAAGTCGGTCTGTCCCAAAGGCCGGGTTCCATTCAGAGTGAGATTTCCATTCCATCCCAGCCGATCCCGCAGGCCGCCGCCGTCACGGCGGCGCGCTCCGGCGAGTCTTCGAGCAGGATGGGATTCGTATTGTTGATGTGAATGTAAATTCTGCTTTTTACTTTCGTTTCCGCCAGCACTTTCAAGCTGCCGCCCGCTCCCGAAATCGGGAGATGGCCCATGTGCGATGCCGGGTGATGGCCCGCGCCCCGCTCCTGCATCTCGTGCTCCGACCAGAACGTCCCGTCGAACAGGAGCACATCACATTCCGGCAGCAATCGCGCCAGGGCGTCATCGATTCTTCCGACGTCCGGCAGGAAAAGCAAGCGTCCGCCGGTCCGCTCATCCCGGAGAAGGTATCCCACCGTGCCGCCGTCCGACGCCTCGACGCGGTCCCGCATGAACCGGGGCGGACTCCCCGCCACTGCGAACGCCCGATACAGCAATCCGCTCTTCGATCCGTCACGACAGGCCAGCGGACCGGCGTCGGCGGGCGGCTGAATCCATTCCAGCCCGCAAAACGCTTCCAGCGTCCCCGTCAGGGAAAGTCCTTCGGTCAAGGATCGCCGGACCGCCGCGGTGGCATGGACTCGAAGCCGGTCCCCTTCACGCAACAGAAACAGACCCAGTGTATGATCGAGGTCCGCGTTGGTGAGCAGCACCCCCTCGACAGGCGACCCGCGGTTCACTCCGGCGGGGGGATGCAAGGGCGGGAAACCCTCGATTTGCGCCCGAATATCGGGGGATGCGTTCAGGAGAAACCAGCGCCGATCGTCCGCGGTGACGGCCACACACGACTGGGTGCGGGGCCGGACGCGGCCGGCTCCGGCGCGGGCTTCGCGGCAGACCTTGCAATTGCAGTTCCACTGGGGCACGCCGCCGCCGGCACCGGTGCCGAGCAACCGTATTCGCATGCGGAAAGTCTAGGTCGCACAACGACCTGGAACAATGCATTTTAATCATTAATCACTTGCATAAGCGGCTATTTCTTGTATAATGCATGGACAATATAGGATTACCGCATGAATACATCTAAGGAAGAGAAGTGGGTGAAGCCGGATTTCGAAGAAGTTCCGAGCAGCATGGAGTGCACGGCTTACTCGGAAACTCTAGACTGAGAGTCGCTCGGTTGAAAGAACAGCCTCACCACTTCCACGACACGCCGCCGTAGAATGACCGACCGTCTCCGGGATGAAAAATCTCGATGGGACCGTCCGCCGTGCGCGCATCCGGGATTGGGTTCACGGAAGCAGCGTAACGTTTGTCGCCCAGGTTCTTTGCCTCGAAGAACGCAGAGAATCCTTTCCTGGACTCGAACCCGACCCTGAACCCGACCAGCGCGTAGGCATCGGCATAAAGCGTGTTTGCGTGGTCCACCGGATAGCGGGTGATGTTCCATTGGAGATTGGGCCCCGCGTAGAAACCGGAAGGATGTTCATACATCAAGTTCGCGTCGTACAGGTGTATGGGTATCCCGCCGATGCGATTGTTTCCATAGACCGGATCGTCGTCGAAGTGAAAATCGTTGAGGGTGTAGGTTTGCCGGAGCACAAGCCGGTCGGCCGCCGGATTCCGGTCTTTCCTCACCAAAAGCGATTTCATCAGATCGAGGTCCAGTTCCGCCTCGATCCCCTGGTGATGGGACCGGCCCACATTGACGGCTCCACGGTCCACACCCTGTGCGTTGTTGACGTCGAGGAGCTCGTCGCGGACCCAGGAGCGGTAGAGCGCCAATTCCCAGCCAAACCGCCCGCGTTCGCCGCGTGTTCCCACCTCCGCGGTCCAGGCGTCCTGCGGCTCCAACGGCGTAAACACGAGGCTGTCGCCGGGGCCATCCCCAAAATCGACCATGTTGTCGAAGGACGGCGGCTGGAAGCTGCGGCTGAAGTTGGCGAATGCTTGGATCTCGGGGTCGAACTCGTACATGACGCCCGTTTTGGGATTCAATCCCCGAAAAACAGCGTTGGCGGACTGGTCGCCGACGGGCGTGCGGTTGAAATAATCGCTGAACCGACGCTCGGCGTAAACAGCCTGGATGCCTGCGAGCAGCGAGAGCTGCTCGGTGACGTAGTGCTGGTCTTCGGCATACAGGGGAACGTTGATGGACAACTCCGCGTCGTGCGCGGTGGTCGCTCCCGCGTTGCCGGAAAGGTTTTGGAAGTTCCAATCCACTTCCCGCTCCACCGCGGGCGCGACGCCGATGGTGAAGAGATTTTGCCGCCCGAAGACTTCGCCGCGGGTGACGGAGTTCAGGAGCAGGCCCAGATTGTCGGAATAATACGCCTGGATGCCGTCGGGGGAATTGGTATTGAAGAGGCCACGCGTCAGCAGATTCCGGTGCCACCAGTAAACCCCGGCGTCGGCCTGTTCGCCATCCGTCTTGAAACTGATTTTGTCCGCGAGCCGCAGGTAATACCAATCCTTGTTGAAATCCTGGGTGGCCGCTTCCGGTTCCGCCTGCCGCGGATCCTGCTCCATTTGTTCCTGGGTCACCCCGCCCGGCAGCAGGCGATCCGTCCGGGCCACCGTCAGGTAGAAACGGTTCTCGAGGTTTCCGGAAATTCTCCAGCCCAGGTTGCCGGCCACATCCTCCGTGTTCTCGGCGCTATGCTGGCGATAACCGTCCCGCGCGCGTCCCGTGACCGAAACGAAATAATCCACCGGACCCTCGACCCCGCCCGAGCTCGCCTGGCTGCGCATGAATCCATAACTGCCTCCCTCGACGCGGACCGAGAACGGATCGGCGTCATAGCCGGTGCGTGAAACAAGATTGACCGCGCCGCCGAGGGTGATCGCTCCATATTTGAAGGCGTTCGCGCCGCGGAACACCTCCGCGTATTGGATGGCGCCCAGGTCGAAATCCTCCAGGATCACTTCACCGTCACCCTGGTTGAAAGAAAACCCGTCGAGCAGGAATGCCACTCCCAGGGGCTCGTCTTCGGAAAAAATCCCCGAGCCGCGAATGGAAACCTTGCTGACCTCCATGCCGTTCTCGGTCTGCAAGGTCACCCCCGGAACGCCCTGAAGCAAATCCTGAAAATTGGAAGCCCGCCCCCGGTCCATCTCGCCGGTTCCCCTGGTGGTGAAGCCGCCGGGCACCTGCTCCTTCTGCTCGTCGGCCTGATCCAGAGTCGGAGAGGTGAGGGATCCCGGCCGGGTATGGCCAACCACAGTAACTTCCGGCAATACCGTCGGCGCGTTCGTGGACGGAACGTCGGCGGATCTCGACAGGCCCGCTCCGAGCAAATAGCCGCACAGCACGAGGCGCGAAGTGTGTCGATGGATGCGGGTCATTGGTCGATCGACAGACTAGCGTTTGAATTTCGCCCGGTCAATTCGCACCCGCGAGGCACTGCCTCGTTGCGCGGGAGACGCGCCGCCATTAGACTGCGCCGAAGAGAAGCGACGCTGCTGTCAACTGATGAAACTCATTTTCCAACTGCGCTTTCACACGACGTTCGGACAGTCCCTGTTTTTGGATGCCGGGCGTGAGTCACCTGGCGACGCAGGACCCGGGGGTACCCTTCCCCTGGAATATCTGAACCCGGATTTCTGGCAGACCAGCGTCGGGGTGGACGCAGCCGCGGCGGCCAATGTCTGGATCGCCTACAACTATGTCCTGCGCAATACGGACGGCTCCATCATCCAGGATTGGGACCATGGCGGCGTCATCGAGCCGGCGGATTTTGAGAACAAGGAACTGCTGGTCGTGGATTCGTGGAATCACGCGGGCTTTTACGAGAATGCCTTTTATACCGAGCCGTTCAGCCAGGTGTTGTTGAAGGCCAACCAGACCGAAGTGCGGTCCCCTGCCCCGCCCGCGCCGACCCACACATTCAAGGTGAAGGCGCCCCTGCTGGGAAAGGCCCAGACCCTCTGTCTCCTGGGTGAGGGCGCCGCCCTCGGCAACTGGCGCACGGACAGACCGCTCCTCCTGAACCGGCATGGCGGGGAGAAGTTTCTCCGCGCGAAACTGGATCTCACCGGCCAATCCTTCCCCTTCGCCTACAAATACGGAGTGTACGATCTCGACCGGCAGACACTGGTCCGCTATGAGGACGGCCCTAACCGGATATTACACAACACCATCGCCCCCGGCAGGCACACCCTTGTGAACGACGGATTCGTCGTGCTGCCGGCGAACACCTGGAAAGGCGCGGGCGTCGCTATCCCGATGTTCAGCCTGCGCAGCGAGAAGAGCTTCGGCGTCGGGGAATTTTCCGATCTCGAACCGCTGGCCGATTGGGGCAGACAGGTGGGGTTGAAACTGATCCAGGTCCTGCCGATCAACGACACCACCGCCACCCATTCGTGGATGGACTCTTATCCGTATGCGGCGATTTCAGCCTTCGCCCTGCACCCGATCTATCTCAATCTCGATCGGCTGACCGCAGGCCCCAACAAGCGCCTGTTGCGAAAACTGGAGCGGGAGCGGCAGCGATTGAATGCCCTCGACGCCGTGGACTATGCCGCCGTCGCCAAGGCCAAGTTCGATTTCATCAAACAGATCTTTCCCTCGCAGAAACAGAAGACGTTCGCGAGCGAAGAGTATCGACTGTTTTTCGCGCGCAACCGGCATTGGCTCGAACCCTACGCCGCGTTCTGCCATCTGCGGGACAAATACAACACGTCGGATTTCAACCAATGGCCGGCCTGCCGCCGGTATCGGGCGGAGGAGGTCGCCGCGTTGGGGGCGGAGGATCCGGCGGCGGCCGACGACATCGCGTTGAACTATTTCATCCAATATCACCTCCACGTCCAGTTGCGGGAAGCGGTGGAGTACGTTCACGAGCAGGGTCTCATTCTTAAAGGCGACATTCCCATCGGCGTCTATCGCGATGGCACCGATGTCTGGGAGCAGCCCGAGTTGTATCACCTGGACGTCCAGGCGGGCGCGCCGCCCGATGCGTTTGCCACCAAGGGCCAGAACTGGGGTTTTCCCACCTACAACTGGCCGCGCATGAAACAGGACGGCTTCGCCTGGTGGAAACGGCGCTTCGAGCAGATGGGATGTTATTTCGACGCGTTTCGCATCGATCACATCCTGGGCTTTTTTCGCATCTGGAGCGTTCCAGCGGATGCCGTGGAAGGCATCCTGGGCCATTTCGTGCCGGCGATTCCAGTGGAGGCCGGCGAGTTCAGCCGCCGGGGAATCGGGTTCGACCGCGACAGATTCACGCGGCCGTACATCACCGGCGCGGTATTAAGGGATGTTTTTGGCAGGGATTGCGAGGCGGCGACGCATGAGTTCCTGGCCGTGGACGGCACGGGGAGTTACTCCCTGAAACCCGGGTTTGCAACGCAACGCCGGGTCGAGCGCCACTTCGCCGGACTGGAAGACAACGAACGCAACGCGAGGATCAAGGCCGGCCTGTACGATTTGATCAGCAGCCTGATCCTGTTCGAGGACGAAAGCCCGCCGGGACAGCGCTTTCATTTCCGATTTGGGATGGAGGACACTTCCTCCTTCCGGAACCTGCCACCTCACGCGCAGGCGGGACTCAGGGAATTGTATGTGGATTATTTTTTCCGCCGGCAGAACGACTTTTGGAGGAGTGAAGCCATGCAAAAACTCCCGGCGTTGAAGCGTGTCACCCGCATGCTCGTCTGCGGGGAAGACCTGGGGATGGTGCCGGACTGCGTGCCGGAGGTGATGAAGCAATTGGGTTTGTTGAGCCTCGAAACCCAGCGCATGCCCAAGGAACTTCACCGCGATTTCTCCCGCCCCCAGGACGCGCCTTACCTCAGCGTGGTCACGCCTTCGACTCACGATATGAGCACCATTCGCGGTTGGTGGGAGGAAGACCGCGGCCGCACGCAGACCTTTTTCAACCGCGAACTGGGGCACGCCGGTCCGGCGCCGGCGCACTGCGAGCCGTGGATCAACAAGGCCATCGTCGTTCAACACCTCCATTCTCCCGCCATGTGGAGCATCTTCCAGTTGCAGGATTTGCTGGGGATGGACGCAAAACTGCGGCGGCCGGACCCTGCGGCCGAGCGGATCAACGTGCCCGGCAATCCGAGCAATTACTGGCGGTACCGCATGCACCTGTCGCTGGAAGAATTGGGCCGGGCAACCGCCTTCAATCAGGAATTGCGGGAAACCATCCGCCAAAGCGGCAGATAATGGTTTGCAACGGCATTGGGCGCCGATCGGATTTCAAATTTGAAATTTGAAATCCTCGGACTACTGGGTCGTGGTGGTGCAGCTTTGCAACCACAGCAGGTCCGTGTTCGGCTTGGCGATGGCGCTCAGGGGAGTGTATGCCGTCTTGCTGACCGGCCGGTTTCGGATGGAGGTGTCCGACCAGTTCCTGGTTTCCGCGTGGCCGTCCGCGAAGGAAAGCGCGCCGCCGCCGCCGTGGTAGCTGGCCGGAATGTCCTGCCACGCGCTGATGTTGCTCATGTTCACCCGGAAAAAGCCGTCGTTGATCGAGTCGGCGTGTTCATCGATGAACACCCAGGCCTGAGAGGGATTGGGTTTGTTGATGTCGCTCAACTTGAGATAGAGCTGAAAACCCGGCGAATTGATGGAAGCCGCGTCTCCGGGACTATAACCGCCCATCATCCCGTTCATGGAGATGCTCCGCAACCGCGGACCGGACTTGCCATTGACCTTGTCTCCGGGACACTTGTAGATCCTGGTGGAACGGCTGGAATAGGGCCCAAGCAGGGAACCCGTCAACAGGGTGACATCATAATTCTGGGCCCAGGGAGGGCCAAAACCAAAGTCCCATTTCATTTGCCCGTTCACCCAACTGTTCGTCGCGCCGCCGCTCAGAGCCGCGTTCGGCGGCAACCGCCCGGCGTTGTCGTCGGAATACATCGTCCACGCCAGCGTCAACTGTCGCTGGTTATTGAGGCACGCGATGCGTTCCGCCTTCTGCCGGGCGGCGCTCAGCGCCGGCAACAGCAGGCTCGCCAGGATGGCGATGATCGCGATGACGACGAGCAGCTCAATCAGTGTGAAGGCCCGCCTGTTCAAAGTGTCCGGTCCGCCGGAGTCGGCGCGGCCCGGGTGTCCGGGGCGCATCGGTTGGATTCCATGTTCCACTGTTTTCATGGGGAGCTGACAGCCGCGAGCGCAGTCCCGTTGCGTCCTGATTGTTCTCTGCGCCGGTTCGTGAGTGACGTGCTGCACATGGCATTGAATCGCTTGAACAAAGTGCTTCATCCAACGAATAATTCAGACCGTGTTATTGTCAACGCTTTCCACCGCACTTTGCTACCGCACAAACATGCGGTAGATTCTGCGCGCCCACGTCGAGTACATCTACTATGCGCCTCACACGAAGAATTGTGACAGTAACCTGATTCAATAACTGATAAGACTCCCATGAAGAAGCTCACCTCACACTTTAGCCTGCTGGCGGGGATTGCAGCCGCGACGCTCTTCTGCGTTCAGGCCCCCCGGACTTCCGCGCAGATTTATGCCCAGGATGACGCCACGCTTTACACCACATGGACCAACGGCATGAATCTGGGCTCCGGATTCGGGCCGTGGACGCTGGATCAAACGGGCACGTTCCCGCCAACCAGTTACACGGGATTCTTCATCGGTCACGGTGGCACCATCGCATCAACCAATGGCAATGTCTGGGGAATTTATGCAAACGGCAGCAGCCTCAACAACGCCGCCGTCGCCTACCGCGGGTTCAGCAACTCGCTGGCCCCCGCCACGGTGTTCAAGATCAAGTGGCAGACCTACGGCATCTCCACGACCAGTCCGAACTCCGTCGGCGGGTTCAGCCTGCGCAACGGCGATGCCACAAATTCCACCGGAGACCTCCTTACCGGAAACCGGTTTGGATTCTATTACGCCGGCGGCGGCTCGGATTCGTTTGTGATCGACGACGGCAGCGGCGTCGTTTACGCTGGGATCCCCTTCGCCAGCAATCCATTGGAGCTCGACTTCACCTTGCTCACGGCGAACACGTATCGCCTGGTCGTCAAAAGCGCCAGTGGAGTCACGCTCACCAATTTTGACAACATGACGCTGGCCGGCTCCGGAACGATCGATAGTGTCTCTCTGTTCGCCCTGCAAACGGCCGGTGACCAGGTTTTCAATTCCATGGCGATCGAGTCCGCCTCGCTGACGCCTCCGGACATCGCCAACCTGCAGCCCGCCAACAATTCCATTTACGTGTCCTCCCCAAGCCAGTTTTCGTTTGATGTCACCTCAACCTTTTCGACGGTGTCCTCGAATGGGATCAGCCTGGTTCTGAATGGCGTGAGCCAGAACAGCCTCACGATGACCGGCAGCGGCACGGCGAACGTCCATGTCGTCCTGAACCCTGCTTTGCAGAATAATACGCTCTACACCGGAACCATTGTCGCCACAGACGCCAACGGCAACCATTCAACCAACAGCTTCAGCTTCGACACCTGGAGTTCCTCGAATCAGTTCATCGAAGCCGAGGATTACAATTTCAGCAGCGGTGCCTGGATTAATAATTTCCTGGCTCCGCAGCCCAACCAGGCTTACTTCGGCCTCATCGGCAGCAACGGAATTGACTATCTGGAATACGATCTGAGTGGAACCAACCCCGTCAACGCGTATCGCAACGGCGATCTGCCGCAGGTCGAGGTGTCGTCCGACCTCGATCACGACAGCTTCGCCCTGAATGGATTCCAGGACTACGACCTGGGGTATATCCAGAACGGCGAATGGGAGGATTACACACGCCGCATGAGCAACGCCACCTGTACCGTCTATGCGCGCATGTCAGGCTTCGGCGCAAACCCCGTGATGCTCATGGAACGGCTGGCGATACCGACTGTGACTTCGTCCAACCAGCCGCGCGCCGCCCTTGGCACCTTTGTCGGCCCCTCCAACACCGGCGGCGTGCAGGACTATACCTTCGTGCAGTTGAATGATTTCTTCAGCAACCCCGTGCTGGTCAATTCTCCCGGCACGAACACTTTCCGCCTCACCTGCATCGGCACGGATGGCAGCTACAATTTCACGTACCTCATCCTCGTGCCCTCCACGAATGCCGCCACCCTGCGCCCGTATGTCTCCGCCGGATTCCCCTACCCCGGCGCGACGAGCGTCGGACCCGACCAGACCGTCTCCCTGACCATCGCAAACCGCCAGACCGCCGTGACGCCGGCGAGCATCCAATTGTTCCTGGATTCCTCCAACGTGACCAGCAGCCTCGTCCTGAGCAACAATGCCGCCGGAACGGTTCTCACCTATCAAACGCCGACGCTCATGCCTGTGGGGACGAACACGCTGCAGCTTGTTTTCAGCGACGGGACGTTGTCACAGACCAATCAATGGCAATTTAACGTGGCCACCCTCCCGGTCATTCCACCGGCCTATGCCTATCCCGCGGGCACGTTCACAAGCCGAGGGTTCTCGCTCGTCGTCGCCAAGGGGGATGACAATGCCACCAACGTGGACTTCCCGCCGAGCGTCGCCAGGGCCATTGCCCAGTTGGCGGGCACGCTCACCAATTCCAGCACGCTCGTGCCCTACGCGAATCTCGCCCTGAACGGCGGGCTTTACACTGAAACCAATGTCATCAATTACGCCGTCGATGCCAACTTCACCGGCCTGTTCGCAAGCCCGGTCGCGTATCCGGACGTTCCCTCCGGCACAACCAACAACATCGCCATGGCAGCGTCGATGTACGTCCAACTGTCGCCCGGCGCCTACACCTTCGGTGTCACCAGCGATGATGGCTTCGAGTTCAGCATCGGACCCACGCTGGGCAGCACGAACATGACACTCGGAGAGTTCGATGCCGGACGCGGCAGCAGCGAGACGACGTTTTCGTTCATCGTCCAGGCCAACGGCGTTTACCCGATGCGCCTGCTCCATTTCAAAGCCCAGTTGGGCGGAGGCGGCGTGGAACTCTATTCCATTAACCCCAACAACGGCACCCGCATCCTGTTGAACGATCCGAGCAACACAAATGCGGTCAAGGTCTATTGGGGTCCTCCGGCGGTGACCCGCATCCCGCTGACCATCCAAAAGATCGGAGCTAATGCCGTGATCACTTGGAGCGACCCGACGTTCTCCCTGCAATCGGCTCCGCTCGCATCGGGGACTTATACGACGATTGCAGGCGCGACGAGCCCTCATACCAACGCGATCACCGGCTCGCAGAAGTTTTTCCGACTGATTCACTGAGTCGGGGCCTCAGGCCTGAACATCGAGCGCAGGCTCTTCAGCTTGCCGGTTCACCGGACCCTCCAGTCCGGTGTTCCTTTCACGGCCGATCGGGAGACAGGGACAGGATTTTCGGGTTGCCTGCGCCGGATCGTGTTTTACTATCCCAAATATGAAGGCTGTGCCGAATCAGATGATGATGGAAAGTGCGTCCTGGTCTGCGGCGATGAGCCAGGAGGCTTTCGACAACGTGCGCCCCATCGCCCGCAGGCGCCCTGCCCGGACACACTTCGCCAGCGTCGGTTGTGCCCTGCTCGTCTTGTTTCTGGCCACCGCAATCCTCCGCGCGCAAAGCTCCGCCCTGGACGAACTTCGGGGCAAGGCGGAACGCGGCGATGCCGAGGCTCAAAATGCCATGGGGCTCGCCTATCGGAACGGGCGCGATGTCCCTGCCGATTTCGGAGAGGCGGTCAAGTGGTTTCAAAAATCGGCCGAGCAAGGCGATGCTTCAGCCGAGAGAAATCTGGCGTGGATGTACGCGGAGGGCAAAGGAGTCCCGCAGGATTACAAACAAGCCGTGCTTTGGCTGAGCAAGGCGGCCGACCAGAATTTCAGCTCCGCACAAAACTATCTCGGCATGCTCTACATCGAAGGCAAAGGCGTGTCGCAGAATCTGGCCGAAGGTTTCCGCTGGCTGCGCAAATCGGCCGAGTTGAACTATGCGGAGGCCCAGGACAACCTCGGGGAATTATACGTCCAAGGCAGGGGCGTGTCGCAGAATTACAACGAGGCGGTGAAGTGGTTCCGCAAAGCCGCCGACCAAAACTACGCGTCGGCGCAAAACAACCTGGCCGGTCTTTACCTGGACGGCAAAGGCGTCCCCCAGGATTTTTCCGAGGCCTTGAAGCTCGTTCGCCAGGCCGCGCAACAGGATTATGCGTCCGCACAATGCACGCTGGGCTGGATGTACGCCGAAGGCAAAGGCGTGCCGCCCGATGATGCCGAGGCGGTCAGGTGGTACCGCCGCGCGGCGGAACAGAATTACGCGTCCGCAGAGAACAATCTCGGCATCATGTTTGAGAAAGGCCACGGTGTGCCGCGCGATTACGCCGCCGCCGCCGCGTGGTACCGCAAGGCCGCCGAGCCCGGCTACGGCGGGGCGCAGAACAACCTCGCGATCGCGTTTGCACTGGGCCATGGCGTGCCGAAGGACCCCATCGAAGCCTATAAATGGTTTGCGCTCGCAGCCACGCATGGTGACACCAACGGCGCGGACATCCGCGCCGGCCTGCAGAAGTCAATGACGGCGGAACAGATCGCCGAAGCGGAGAAGCGGGTTCACGGGTTCGTCCCGACGAACTAACCTCCTTCTTACCCGCCCGCAAAAACCGGTCGAAAGTTCGCCTCGCTCAGGATGCGCGCCACCTCCGCCCGCTTGTCTCCCTGAATCTCGATCTGCCCCCCTTTCACCGTCCCGCCCGTGCCACACGCCTTCTGCATCGCCTTGGCCAGTTGCTCCTTCTCCACCAGCCCAATGCCGACAAAACCCCGCACGACCGTCACGGTCTTGCCACCCCGCCCGGCCGTCTGCCGGATGATGTCCACGCGGCCGCGATTTTTCCGCGGCGGTTTTGTCGCGGTAGGCTGCGCGGACTTCGCCGGCGGACTTTCAGGCCCGGGTGGAAGCCCCTCGCTCGACAGGGCGTCAAAGGGTTTGTGAACGAAACTCTGTTCACCGTCGGTGGAAATGCGTTTCGGAGCGCTCATAAGTGTCCATCGCCAATGGATATTCCGCCCCTCCGCCGGAGCCGAGCCACGAATCGGGCATGCACGGGGATTGAATTCACATCGCCGGTGTCGAAATCAATTCCAATCGAAAGGCTTTGATCGCATTGAGCATGAACTGGATGGCGACCGCCGCCAGCAGCAATCCCATGATGCGGGCGGCGATGCTCATCGCGATGGGGTTCAATCGGCGGGCCCCGCGAGCCGCAATTCGCAGGATAATGTAACTCGCCAGCAAAACCATTGGGATGCAGCAGTAAAGCGCAATATGTTGGGGAACGTCTTTCGCCTCGTTTTGGAGCAGAATCGTCGTCGAAATCGCCCCCGGTCCCGCCAGCATCGGTATCGCCAGCGGCGTGACGGCGATGTCCGTCTTCTCCGTCCCGGCTTTCGTTTCCTCATGAGTTTCCTGCACACGCGAGCGCTGGGCGCGCAGCATGTCCAGGGCAACGAGCAGCAGCACGATGCTCGCGGCGATTTGGAAAGCAGGCATGGTAATGCCCAGGACCTTGAACACCAGCGTTCCGGCGATGGAGAATGCCAACAGGATGCCCGCCGCCACACAACAAGCCAGCCGCGCCGTTCGCACGCGCTGTTCCGGCATGTCGTTCGGCGTCATCGCCAGGAAAGCCGGCACGGCGGCCAGCGGATCCACAATCACAAACAGCGAACTGAGTGCCAATAAAATGTATTCAAGCAGGTCGATGGAAATCGAATTAGAGACAGTTTCGGCCGAATGTCAATTGACTTGACACATCGGGCGATTAAGATGCATTGAGCCCTTATGAGATTCCTACTGGTACTGATCCTGGGGATAGCCATCGGCGCCGCTGCCGTATGGTATTACCGCGAACACAACCACCAGGCCCCGAACCAATCGACCGGGGAACAAATCGAAAGCGCGGCCAAGTCCGCCCGCGATACGATCCAGGACAAGCTCCGGAGTCTGAATTTGCGCGGCAGCGACATCAGCAATGAATTGGCGCGGACCGGCCGGATCATCCGCCAACAGGCCCATGAGGCAGGCCAGGTGATTTCCGACGCAACCACTGATGCGCGCATCACGGCGGCGATCAAGGCGAAGCTGGTGCGCGATCCCGATCTTTCGGCATGGAACATCTCCGTCAATACCACCGACGGGGTGGTCACTCTTTCGGGCTCGGCCTCTTCCGCGGAGAACATCGGCAAGGCGGTGTTCCTGGCCATGGAAACGGAGGGCGTCCGCCAGGTCATCTCCACGCTGCAGGTCAAGCCGTGATCCGGACTGGCCGGTGCCTGCCCTTTATGAACCGTGCCCCCGTAACCGCCGTTGTAAAACGGCGGAGATCGCCCCTTCGGGACGGGTCCGCCAATTCACATCGGCGGCTACAAGGAATCCTCACTCGGGGCGCGGACAGCCTTGTCCGCGCGAATCCACCAGGCTGACCTCGCGGACACGGCTGTCCGCGCTTCTTCGCCCGACGGTTCCTGATAAGACGAAAGCCATGCCCGCGAGCTTTTGCCGCGCGGACATGGCTCTGATTTCCTGGAATTCCCCTCCGGGGGATTAATTCTTGTCCGGCTTCTCGGTCTTTTCCGCGCTTGCCGGAGTCTCGGCCGTTGCGGTGTGGCGCATCGCCGTCCAGTCGCGCGATTGCGTCTCACCGTCCCGCTCGAATTCAATCTTGCCTTTGATGGTGTCGCCGCTGAGCTTGCCCGAATATTTCGACGTCATCGTGTTCCCGTTGAACTCGCGGCTTACCGTGAATGAAACGTCCGATCCGTCCACTTTGGCTTCCTTGATCGCAGTATCCACGTTGTCGCCGCCTCGCCGGGGCATCGACAGGGTGCCGGTCAGCTTGTCGCCGTCCATTTTCAGCGTGAGGGTGTTGGTCCGGTCCGCTCCGCCGTTTCGCGCGGGCGTGGTCCAGATCCAGGTGCCGGCAGGCTCCGGCTTCTTATCGTCGGCTCGCGCCAGCGCCCCTACGGCAAGCAAGGCACATGTGACAAGGCGGATGATGTTTGAGAGAATTCTCTGATCGGGTTGCATATCGGTTATTTGAATGGATTGTTGGTTCGCAGCCCTTCCACGGGATGCGGCCATCGGCACACGGGAAGGACGGCTAATGACTCCGGACACTACCACCGGTGCCGATGAACACAAGACTTTTGAAGGGCGTGCAAAGTGGCGTTACTTCTCCTTCCGGTTGTTCACCACAATGTAGGAACTCCCGCCCTCCCTCCAAATGCGGAGCAATACCCGGTCCCCTTTGGCCTTCTTGCTCAATCCCACCGCGTCATCCGCGTTGTTCACCGCCTGCCGGTCGATCTCCTGGAGGACATCGCCCTGACGCAGTCCCGCTTCGGCCGAATTGGAATCTTCATCGACTTTCGACACCAGAGCCCCGCGAACATTGCCGGGGATGTGGAATTGACGTCGCACCTGCGCATCGAGATCGGTGACTTCGACGCCGTCGAGTGAATCCTGCGCGGGAGCGCTTTCGTCCGACGGCGACGTGCGATCGCCCCGGCTTTCGAGATCGGCCGGCAAGGTGCCCAAAACCACGGAGAGGGTCTTGCTCACGGGTTTTCTAACGGCTTGACTCCTTAAAACTGTCAGAACCACCGTTGTTCCGGGGGACGTTTGCGAGATCGTCAACCGAAGCTGCTGGCTGTCCGCGATTTTCTTCCCGTCCACCTCGCGGATCACGTCGCCGCTCTCCAGACCCGCCTTGGCAGCCGGGGTATTCGGCGATACGCCTCCAACCATGGCGCCACTCGCGTCGGGCAGGTTGAATTCCTGCCTCAGGTCCTCGGTGATCTCCGACTGCAGGGAGATCCCGAGATAGCCCCGCGTCACTTTTCCGAACTTGATGAGGCGTTCCATGACGCTGCGGGCCAGGTTGACGGGCACCGCGAAACCCACGCCCTGGTAGCCACCGTTGCGCGAATAAATCGCCGTGTTGATCCCGACTAATCGTCCCTCGGCGTCCACCAACGCGCCCCCCGAGTTCCCCGGATTGATCGCGGCATCGGTCTGGATGAAATCATCATACTGGTTGATGTCGAGCGAGGTGCGTCCCAGGGCGCTGACGATGCCCATGGTGACGGTCTGCCCCACGTTGAACGGATTGCCGATCGCCAGCACGACATCTCCAACCTCCAGCTTGTCGCTGTCGGCGATCGTGACCGCCGGCAGGTCGGCCGCCGCGACCTTCAACACGGCGACGTCCGTCGCCGGATCAGCGCCGATCACCTTGGCAATAAACTCCCGGCCGCCGGTGGCCAGCGCCACCTTGATTTCCTCCGCCCCTTCCACGACGTGGTTTGCCGTCAGAATGTACCCGTCGGACGACACGATCACTCCCGAGCCGAGGCTCTGCGTTTTCATCGCGCGCGGGCGCCGGTTCCCCTCATCCTGATCCGGCCCGAAAAACCGCCGGAAAAACGGATCGTCGAAGAACGGCGTCATCGGGCGCTCGCGCAGCGTGCGCGTCGAGTAAATATTCACCACGCTCGGCGCGGCCCGCTTGATGATCGACGCATAGCTGGTGACCCCATGGGTCTCGCGATCAATCGGGGTGTCCTGGATGTTGAATCGCGGAAGAGTCCCGGTCTCGCGTCCGAGCAGCGTGAATTGGAGCGACACAAACACCGCAAGCCCGCCCAGCGCGGCGCCGATCAAACCCACCAGCGGTCTCGAAATTCGTTTCATAAAATGCCTTTCACAATATTCTCATCCAGCGAAGCCGTTGCTCGCACCCTTTGAGACGCCGCGACCGGACCTGTTCAAATAAATACAGCCCTCGGGCCGGTCAGCCGGCGCCTCGACTGGATGCCAGTTGTACAGTTTGGTGGGGCGAGGCTCCTGACGAGCCGGATCGCGAGGACGCTCGCCCCACCCGAAATGCAAACTGTACCACTTCCGACTGGATCGGAAGTTTGACTGACGGGATGGTTTATTGTCTGATTCCCGCCGGCAACGGCCGATCGATGCCGGCTATGATTCCTCTTGTTCCTGTTTCGGATAAAGAAAAATCGGTGATCGCCACCTTGCTCCTGGCGCTGCTGGCGCTGCCGGCGACCCTGTCCGCGGCGCCTCGAACGGAAAACCTCCAGCTTGTTCCCAAATGGGGACGGTTCGAGCGGAGCTTCACCAGCAGCCGCATCTATGCCGACCCGCCAGAGCAGGCCGCTTTCACCGTCCAATTCACCTCGCCGCTCGGCGAGACAAATCCGGTTTACGGCTTTTGGGATGGCGGCCGCATCTGGCGCGTCCGGTTCTCCCCCGACCAGCCCGGACGCTGGTCCTTCACGACACTCTGCTCCGACACCTCGAACCAGGGCCTTCAGAATCACGCCGGCGCCTTCCTTTGCACCGCCCCTGACGCCGGCCAAAGCCGGTTCAACCGGCACGGCCCGGTGCGGCTCGCGCGCGATTACCGCCATTTCGAACACACCGATGGCACCCCCTTCTTTTGGCTGGCGGATTCGGCATGGGAAGGCGCGCGACGGTCGAATCCCGGGGATTGGGAAACCTACGCCCGAATCCGCGCCGCCCAGAAATTCTCCGCCGTTCAATGGGCCGTTGACACGGGCGGCGAGGGAATCAACCCGGAGTTTTTCAAAAGTCTCGACGCAAAGGTGGATGCGCTGAACCGTGCGGGACTGTTGAGTGTGATCGCCCCGTTTTCGGGAATGGATGGAACGGGCGGGAGTTCACTTCCGGAAAACCGGCTCGCGGTTTTGCTTCGCTACATGGTCGCGCGCTGGGGCGCGAACGATGTCGCATGGCTCCTGACGGTGGATGGCAGCGACCCCGGGAATGCGGCGATCTGGGAGCAGGCCGGCCGCGCTGTCTTCGAGCCGGTGCCGCATGCGCCGGTGATCCTGCGCCCCGGCGCCGGTGCGTTCGACCGATTCCGCAACGAGCATTGGGTGGATGCCTGGGGTTATTTCATCAACACCCGTAACGAGAATCCGTTGCGGGAACTGCTCTCGGGCCCGCTTGCGACAGAGTGGATCCGGGAACCCGCCCGGCCGTCGATCAACATCCAGTCCGCGCCCGAAAACAGGCTCATTGACGGGCGAAGGGTGACGGCGGATGAGGTGCGTCGTGGCGTCTGGTGCAGTCTGCTCATCGCGCCGCCCGCGGGCGTCGGCTACTGTGCGGAGGGGGTATTCAATTGGAACACGACGCTGGAACCGAAGACGAATGGAGTATCCGGAGGCGGCCCGCCGTCGTGGCGGAATGCCCTCGACCTGCCGGGCGCCCGACAGATGACCACCATCGCCGACGTATTCACCTCCATCGACTTCTGGCACCTGTTCCCGGCATCGCTCCTGGCCACCCCGCAACCCGGCAGCCCGTCGCCCCGCCGCAGCAGCGTCGCAGTCGCGACCGACGCAAAGGACCTGGAACTTGTCTATGTCCCCGTGGACCGCACCGCCGAGCTGTCCCTGACCTCCTTGCCGGGCTGGCCCACCGTCACCTGGATCAACCCGCGGACGGGAGAAAAAAGCGCCGCGGTCGCCGTCGTCCAGGACAGCGCAACCGAGTTCCCCACACCGGAGCCCGGCGACTGGCTGCTGACGATCAAAGCCGGGAAGTGAACCGCTGGTTCCGTTCCGGCGGGCCGGGAGAACCCACTGCGCGGGCGCGCACCGCCCCCGGCGCGCGGCTCTGTGAGCCGCAGCAACGGGTGATGAATCCAGACGCCTTGCTATCTCCCCTCGCCCATTGCCTCGCGAACGTCGCTGCGGGTCGCAGGCTCGGAGACAAGACATCGAGGACAGTGCGAGACCAAGACATCGAGGACAGTCTGAGGCATTGGATTGGCGCACACTGTGTGCATGTCTTGGCATGCTGGCTCCCTGGTTTCGATCCGTGAA
>Ga0224555_1001385_pt1 | contig 33741 bp, 19 predicted proteins | sample 714S23034metaG_FD_180687 | JGI IMG/M metagenome (GOLD analysis project Ga0224555, IMG submission 180687) | Peat soil microbial communities from Stordalen Mire, Sweden - 717 S2 30-34 | ecosystem: Environmental > Terrestrial > Soil > Wetlands > Peat | place: Sweden: Norrbotten County, Stordalen... | reverse complement strand
CTCAGCGACCAACTCCTTGTAGGAACTGGCTTCTGCGCCCGAAGAAGTGTCGTCTGCCGGAATTCCCAACAATACGTGCAGGGTCTGCTCAGGTGGTGGACCCCGCTATCCAAGTACCCGCGACGCTACCGTTGTTAATCATTGGATGGTTCCGCTTTCCGTAGGTGGGTGGCTCGCTGAGGGATCACAAGTCGTGGCCCGGGCCAGCTGTCGGCGGCAGCGCAGGACTCGACGCGCTGGCGTCCGTGGCGTGGGCAGGTCACCGTTTCGGGTATGTGCGGCGTGGGCCACACGAAGGGACATTGGCAGCCGTCAAGTATCAGTCGATAGGCGGGTTGACCCTTCGGAATCGTGCGGGGATCTGCGGCGGCGTGGCCCGCAGTTTCACGGGTGTTGCGGCCCGCTCGACAACGCGTGCTACCGGAGGCACCGAGGGGCTGGCGGCACGCGTGCTCGCGGCCCGCTCCGCGGCGCGAACCGCAGCTAGGCGCGACATGATCGCCACGGCAAGATCGCCGAGGTCCGGGCTGCGCTTGGCGGCCTTGGTCTGGGCTATCGACCGTGGCGCCTTGTCGGGCTTGGGCTCGCGTGGCCTCCCGATCGGGTTCCCCGTGCGCGCTCGACACCCGTAAATAACAGGTGTCCCCGGCGCCGCGTCAACGACCCGGGGACTGACACAAGAGGCGTTATCTCCCATGCAGACCCGAGGCTACTTAGCCAAGTCGGCTGGCACTACTACACCGCCACCGTCGCTCGTACTCTCGCCCGAAGACGTCGCCAACTCCACGGCGGCGCTCGCCGAGACCTACTCGCGCCCTGACACCGCTGGCGTCTGCGTCGTCGACGGCTTCGGTTGTCGCATCGTCGTCGAGCGAGGCGCCCTCGAAGTTCACGACGGCGTTGGTCCGCACCGGCGCACTCGACGCTACGACAAGGCTACTCACGGCCTCTCTCGTCTCGTCGTGCTAAACGCGGCTGGAATGTTCAGCCTCGACGCGGTGCGCTGGTGTGCGCACCTCGGCATTAGAGTTCTTGTGCTCGGGTCGGACAGCACGACCCAACTCGCCTCGACGCCTCGTATGACCGACGACGCCCGGCTCCGTCGCACCCAGGCGCTCGCGCCTTTCGAGGCATACGGCCTCGATGTTGCCCGATGGCTCATGTGCCGCAAGATCCAGGGCCAAGGAATGCTGGTGCTTCGCCACTTCGGCGACTCAATGACGGCCGAGACGATCGGCGATCTCGCCCTCGCCGCCGAGGGAGTCGAAACGATCGATGAGCTGCGCCAGCTCGAAGCGAGTGCTGCCACCCTTTACTTCGGGGCCTGGTCTGGCCGCGCAGAGTGTGCCCCGAGATTTGCAGCCAAGGACTGCGACGGATCCCGCCTCACTGGTCACGCTACGAAGGTCGCCGCTCAGCGCTCGCCTCAGCCGCCTCGAACCGTAAGGCGGAACGACCGGTGAACGCGATGCTGAACCACCTCTACTCGCTCGTCGAAGCGGAGGCGATCCTCGCGTGCCAAACGGTCGGGCTCGACCCCGGGCTCGGGATCGTCCACGCGGACGCCAAGGGGCGCCAGTCCCTCGCCCTCGACATCATGGAGCCGGTACGGCCCGAGGTCGACGGCTTCGTGCTCGACATGGTCGAGCGCCGTACCTTCCGCAAGGCGGAGTTCACCGAGACCTCCGACGGGCACGTCCGCCTGCTCTCGCCGCTCACGCACGAGCTGGCCGAGACGATGCCTCAGTGGGCCAAATCGCTCGGCCCGATCGCCGAGCATGTCGCCCACGTCTTCGGCAAGGCCATGGACGGCTCGTACTCGGCAGCGACTCCTCTCACGTCCCGGCGTCATCGCGATGCGCAGGCAGTTGTGAAGGCGCGCAAGGTCGAAGCGACTCGTCGTGCAGCTGCCAGCAGGGTTCTCCAGCGCCCATCTGCTCAGCCGTCCGCGCTTGCGTTGTGGACCTGTCCCGACTGCGGAGGAGCTGTCACAAACCCTCGCCATGTCCGCTGCGAGGCCTGTATTGCCGCCGATCCTGCACAGGCATCGGAGATCCGTGACAGGCGAGGCGGGGCCATTGCCGCTCGCAAGCGAGCGCTCTCTGAGTGGGACAAGGCAAACCCGGACACGGTCTATGACCCCGAGCTGTTCAGGCGGGACATCCTGCCGAGGCTCAGCACTGTACGGCTCTCCGAGATCGCCGAGGCGGCGAGCTGCTCCAAGGCGTACGCGTCGGATATCAGACGTGGGAAGTGGACGCCGCATGTCTCGACGTGGGGGGCGCTCGGAGCGCTAGGGGACGTTGTGGTTGATTCCGCCGCCCAGGGTGCCGATACACATACCCTGGAGATGCAGTAGCGAGCAGACCCGAAGCGCTGGCGAAGCCAACGGCACGTAGCGGAGGTCGACCATGATTGCTCAAACCTTGTTTCTCGGCTCAGCGCGTGGCGCCATTCCCGTGATTGTGATCCTCGGACTCGCGCTTTACATGCTGCCGACGATCATCGGCGCGGTCCGGAAGGTCGTCAACGTCGGGTCCGTCTTCGCGATCAACCTGCTGCTCGGCTGGACACTGATCGGCTGGGCGGTCGCTCTTGCCATGGCGCTGCGGACGAACCCGCCCCACGCCTACCCGCAGATGTGGACGCCACCACCAACTTCCGGCCCCGTACCGGGGTACGGCGCCGCCTCGTCTCCGTGGCAGTCGCCAAACCTGAATCCGAGCATTCCGCCGCCGGCAGGCCCACCTGCAGGCTGGTACGCGGACCCGTGGGACCCGTCAAGCCAGCGATGGTGGGACGGCCGGAGATGGACGGAAGCGTCGTCGAAGCCTCAATCGCCTGGGTCCGAGAGCAGCGAGACATAGGGGATTCTCTCCGGGCATCCTGCCGAGACTCGGAACCGTGCCGCTTGCCGAGGTCCCGGCAGCAGCCGATTGTTGCAAGGCGTCCGCGTCCGACTACAGGCGCGGGAAGCGAACACCGGCACGTGTCGACGTGGGCAGCTTTGGCCGGTTTGGTAGGCGTAGCGGTTGAGTCTGCCGCTCAAGGTGCCGATACGCGTACTGTAGGGCCGAGACGATAAGCAGACGATCGCTTCCGGGTGATCATGAATGGGAGACCTTGGTCGCGCTCTTCTCAAGGGGTGAAAGGCCGTGACTCATCGAGTGTTCGGTTGTCGTCAGAGGGTCTTCGCGTGAACGACCCCACCACCTCGCCGCGCCTGGCACCCGGCGGCTCCGTTCGTCTCGCATCTTGGGCAGCCTTCGAGCAGGCCGCCGCTGCACTTATGCAACGTTTCGGCTTTCCTGACGCTGCCGTTACGCCGAGCGGCGCCGACGGTGGGGTTGACGTGCGTGCCAGGGATGCCGTCGCTCAGGTGAAAGCGCGCAATACGGCAACCCCGCGGCCGGACGTCCAGCAGCTGCACGGCATCGCGAGTGCAGAGGGCAAGCTCGGCGTGTTCTTCTCGCTCAACGGCTACACCCCTGGAGCGATCGAATGGGCAGAGAGCCGGGTTGCTCTGTTCGTGCTCGAGTCGACCGGCAACGCACGACCGATCGGTGCGCTCGCTGAGGGGCTCATGAATCGTTCAGTTCCCGGCGCTGTCGGGCCTGACGAAACGCTTGGGGCATTGCTCTCCCAGGCCGAGGAACACGGCTCGCTTAGCTCGCGCTTGCTAGTCCATCTCGCTCCTGGAGACATGGGCGTCGCCGACGGGCGAGCTCTCGCAGAGATGGTTGCGGCGACGATCGACAAGCCACTGCGCGTCATCACAGCGGACCAACTCCGTTCTGATAGCCACATCGAACTTCGTCTGCTCCAGCGGCTTGTAGCTGGTCAGGTTATCTACCTCGAACAGGTCGAGCTGTTCCGGACGGGGCCGTTGAAACTCCTGCTGGCGGCGTTCTGCAATCAGCTCGTGCTGCGGCCAAGCGATGAGACTGTCGCTGATGTCGTCGGAGAAGAAGTGCTCGCCCGCGTGCGTACCGTCATCGAGGGAGCGAGAGAGCGTAAGTCTCGCGTCCCTCATCTGCTGTTTAGTGGACCACCCGGCACGTGCAAGACAACGCTCGCAGCCATCGTGGCGAACATGATGGAGGGGTCCTTGGTCGTTACCAGTGGTCCCGTCCTCGCAAGGGTCCCCAACCTGGCCGGGCTGCTCATGGCCGCGGAGGGGCGAACCGTCGTGTTCATTGATGAGATTCACCGGATGCCACCGGCCGCCGAGGAAGACCTGTACGAGGCCCTCAAGGATGGCACGCTGTCCATAACCGTGGGCTCGGGCAACAATGCCCGCGCCGTACGGTTGAAACTGCCCTCGATGCTGTTCATCGGCGCCACCACAGAGCCTGGGGCCCTCTCCCAACCCTTGCGCGACCGATTCGGTGTTCAGTTCACAATGGAGCCTCGGTCACCTGACGAGCTGACGTCCCTTGTCCGGCGAGTCTGGGACCGGGCTGAGCTTGCCTACGAGGACGGCGCGGCTTGCCTTGTGGCCGAGCGGTCTAAGGGCATGCCGTGGCGTGCACGGCATCTCGCCCTCCGCCTTGTGGGCGCAAGAACAGAAGCTGCCAAGCGCGGGACGGCGTTCACTGCCGATTTCCTCTCCGCAGTGTTCGACCGCTTTGCGTTCAATGACGACGGATTCACTGAAACCGACTGGCTGGTGCAAGATGTGGGCTGGGGCGACACGACACTGCTTTCCGGCCCCCACGGCTCGCTGCCAGCCGTCTCGATGATCGCCTCGACATCGATACCCTGGGAGCGCGGCAGCGATGCGCGTGATGGGTTAGGCCCACTGGGTAAGGCGATTCCATATACCCTTGTTATGCCGCGACTGCACTCCAGGAACGCGATGATGCTGCGCTGGGAAGTGCGAGATATCCCACTGATGCGCTGAGCAGATCAGTCTGGTCCTGGCAAGAAGGTGCCATCCGCGCAGCGGTGCACCCCTTCCCCCAACCGTTACGATGCTCGCGGGTGTAAGGCTCTCCGAGATCATGGAGGCGGCCGGCTGTTGCAAGGCGTCCGCGTCCGACTACCGGCGCGGGAAGCGGACACCGCATGTGTCAACGTGGCCGGCGCTTGGCGCAATTGTCAACGCAAAGGTTGATTCCGCCGCCCGTGCTGCCGATACACGTACCGTGGAGATGGAGTAGCGAGCAGCCCCGAAGCGCTGGCGAAGCCAACGGCACGTAGCGGAGGTCGACCATGATTGCTCAAACCTTGTTTCTCGGCTCAGCGCGTGACTACCGTCGCGGAAAACTGACGCGACAGGTCTCGATGTGAAGGGCGCTCGCGCTGGCTGGCACCATGGTTCTCGGCGAGTCTGCAGACGAGTAGCCTTCAGATTGCGAGAGACGGTTTTACCATGAAGACACAGTCAAGGTCATCGTTGTCCTTGTCCCCCCTGGCCGTTCTGACGGCCGTTGTAATCGCAGGTACATCGATTCAAACGGCGGCTGGTGCTGTTTCCCAGACCACGGCCTTGTCAGCCGGAGGAAGGCTCATCACCTCCGCTCGCCCGGTCGTTGCGACTGCACCGACGATTAGTACGAGGCCGATACGGTTTCCAATCGCCACTCGAGCCGTTCGCTATGTTCCCGCTCGTCCGGTGACGGTACTTCCGTCACGGCAGGGACCACCAAGTCCGCCCGCATCCAGGCCCAGCACGGAGAAGCCCTCGGCACCTGTCATCGTCACAATCTCGCTTCCGAGTAGCCCGCTGCCGGCGACTGGAGGTTCTGCCAACGTCACAGTCACTACTCGGGGTGCCACTGACTGCCAACTCAGGCTTGTAAATCACCCCAGACTCGCGATTCACTTCGACCAACAGCCCCTCTCGTGCTCGAGGGGGCTGTATCGAGCCGGGATCACGTTTGGGGCGAATCGCTCTCATGTCCTCGTTCGTGCGGTCTTCGAGTTCGTAGCTCGGACGGGACGCTTGGTCGCCGAACGCAGAGTCATCATCGCCGTCTCACCGGCCGAAGCGCCTCCGCCCACGCCCGCAGCGTCCCTGACGCTCAATGAAGCCAGCCTGCCCCCGACCGGCGGGACGATAGTCCTCAGGTACTCCTCGAAGAACGCATCGAGTTGTTCTCTTGGGTCCAGTCCTGCCTTCTGGAAGGGCGACAACCCGGCGACGGTCTCCTGCAACGGAAGCTACGAGTCGCCGGTTCCCGCGACCACGTCAGAGCGACAGTGGACGTTCACCTTCACCGCTACCAGTGCCGCTGGCGAGTCAGCGTCTCAGTCCCGGACCCTAACCGAGCAGGCCGCTCCGGCCAGGGTCACCAGCACGAAGGTGGCAATGGACTTCACAACTTCGGCTACGGATGGCCTTTCGGACTCACTCACCGTCGACTACACCGCCTCGCTCACGGCGACCTGCTCTTACTCCGACGGAACAATGGGAACGTGTGCCTTGCCGGAGGGGAGCGTCTCCTACGAGATCGACGGCGCGGACCAGGGCGGCAACGTCATGTCTTCGAGCAGCGTTCTTTCGAACTGCACCGGCGCGGTCGGAGGCTCGACGACCGCTGATGGCTGCGACGTCACCTGGGGCACCTATGGGGACCAGTGGCTTTCGGCAACCTACGCGAGTTCGACGACTACGTTGGTGACACAGACGGTCGAGGTGCAGGTTGTTGCTCCAGTCGACATGGCCTCAGGTTTGACTTATTCGACTTACGACAACGTCGGTCCAGCCGGCCTTGACGATTGCACAATGGCCTCGGTCGCCGACTGGATCGAGACGACACTCGGAACGGTTCCGAGCGACCAGGACACCGCCGATGCCTACTGGGCAGCCGAGAACGAGTTCAACGGTGGGGTCGACATGGGGTTGACACCAGACCAGCTGTTCTACTACTGGACCAACACGGGCATCGACGGCACCTACCTCGCTGGCGACAACCCGGTCGACCCCGGCGACGCCGAGACGAACTTGGATGACCAGTACGTGCTGATCGCTTCTATGAACCTGCCGGACGATTCTCCCTACGGCCAGACAGGCGGCGGCCACATGTGGATCGTCGTCGGTTACTCGGACTACGGACCAATGGTTGTCAGCTGGGGTCAGGAGTTTCAGGTCAGCTGGTCCGACTTCGATGCCTGGGAGACGGGCATATGGAGCATAGGAACGACCTCGTGAGACGTCTCATGCGACCGATCGCCGTCATCCCTCCTGGCGTGCGCAGGCCTGACCGCATGAAGCAGTTCATCCGTCCGCGTCCCCCGGCCGGCCTAGGGTCGCCCCGCCCTAACTGTGCGTCCCTCTCGTCGTCTCGTCGGGCCTCTGGGTTGGGTGGGTGCGGTTGCGGTTCCCTGGTCGCTTCGTCCCTGGTCCTGGTCCCGTCGGCGGCCGCCGCCCCCCCTCTTTGGCCTGCCTTCGCCGCCTTGTCCCCTCTCTCTCCACCTCGTGATGTCGCGCAGGGAGGACGAGATCGTGTTCCTGTGCCCATAACCCGGACAGCGTTCGTAAGTAATGGGGCGCTTGTTTGTCTATGCAGCTCGCCACCTCAACCGCCTTAGGCCACTCAGAGCGCCTCTGACATGGCAGTTCGCACCGTATCCGTTCCGTCGCCCGGCTGGCTACCGCACCGATGATAATCTGGCCATACAATTAATGGTCTCGGCTCGGGCCGCCATAGAGGGCGTTTTCCGAGTGTCATTGCCAGCGTTGGCCGCCGGCACGGCGCATCGGCGTGGAAGGGCTTTACTCCTGCGAGCCGTGAGCTGACAGCAGGCTCTCGAGGTCGCTGAACGTCGACACAGCGGCGTTCCCGATGTAGAAGACGGGTCCTTTCCGGACGGGTACGTCGACGAGTAGTTCGAGCAGTTCGGCGGTGCCATAGGTGAGCAGGGTGACCTGACCTGGGTGGGCCTCCAGAACCGCACGCCTGAAGGTCACGGCTGACTTCCTGCCGCTCACTTCCAACAAGTACGCCCCGTTGATCGACGGATGCGGGTGGAAGCGCTCCGCCACGGGCTGCGCTCGGGTGAGGACCTGCTCGAGCCCGGTCAGGTCGATGGCGGGCTGAAGGTCGCCTAACGCTTCTGCGTTTGGGGCCCGTCCGACATCGTCGATGGTCACGGCCCGAGCCTTAGCCTCCTCGATCTGGGCTCGGATGTTGGCGACCTCCGCCACGACAACCTTGTCCCGGTCTGCTCCCGGCATCCGCATCGCGATGTGCTCGATGACGTCTTCGACCTGGCCGAGCACGGGCTGAGCTGGACCGACAACGTCCTCGAACCAGTCGAAGTCCTCGGCGATGCCGGTGTAGATCTGCTCCTCGACAGTGCCCTTGTAGAAGTAGTTCCGGATCGACACTTCGGCCCGGCCGCCGATCCGATCGATGCGGCCGATGCGCTGCTCGACCCTCATGAAGTTCCACGGCATGTCGTAGTTGATCATGAGTGCGCAGGTCTGAAGGTTGAGGCCCTCGGACATCGAGTCGGTGCCGAGCAGGATCTTGACTTCGCGACCCTCACGGAAGAGACGCTTCAGGTCAGCCTTGGCGATGGACCCCCAGGTCTTGCTGGTCGGGCTCCAGCGCTCGCCACCGCGACCCGACCAGCAGGCGACCCGGTCACCGTAGAACGTGACGAGCTGGTCGCGCAGGTACTCCATCGTGTCGGTGTACTGAGTGAACACTATGGCGGTGTCGTGGATCCCCTTGAAGGCGTCGTCGAGCTCGTTGTGGAGGTAGGTCATCTTCGACTCGTCCGGCGGCCGCCGGCCGAGATCCGCGAGGAAGTCGTCGAGTTCGGCCACCTCAGCCGCCAGGCTCAACTTGGCTTCGGGAAGATCCCCGATGTCCAAGAGGCCCGAGTACTCAAGCGCGGCGAGGTCGTCGGGATCGAGCAGGCGAGACGCCACTGCGTTGCCGACGAGCACCGCTCGGCGCCGCTGCAGACTGCGCTCGATTGCCAGGAACGACGAGGTCAGGCGCCTCCGGTAGACCGTCATGATGAACCCGAGGGGCTTCTGGTTCTGCGGGCCGGTCATGTAGGCGTCGTAGAACTTCGAGATGTAAGCCTCGATTCGCTCGTAGAGCTCTTGCTCGGCGGCCGTGAATGGCACGAACCTGTCCTTCACGTCCCGCACCGGAATCGTGGCCGACGCGTCGAGAAGGCCCACCTCCTTGTAGTAGCGAAGCGTCGAGCGCGTGGTGCGAAAGACGCGGTCGCGCATCGGCGTGTGCCTCCGCAGCCACTCGTCCATCCAATGCCTAGTCGCCGGTGGCACCTGATCGACGGCTTCGCTGGGCAGTCCGTTCTTGGCGAAATCCCGGATCACCTTCGACTTGGCAAGGCCCAACTCGACCTTCACCTGCTGCGTGAGCACCTGATCGGGCTCGGCGCCAGGGTCTGCGAAGAAGTCCTCTGACATACGGCGGAGGAACTCCCAATGCCTAGTCCCGAAGGACTCTCGCAGCTCTGTGTAGTAACGGGTGAACGTATCGGCAGACTGGCTCCACCTCGGCGTGAGCCCAATCAACTCGAGGAGGTCCCACGCCTCGTGGGCATGCATCTGCATCGGTGTTGCGGAAGCCAGGTACAGCGCCGTCCACGAACCGCCGATCTTCATCGCCTGTAGTAGGGCCAGCAGCGTGTTTGGTGTGTCAGTGGGTTTGGAGCCCGATCGCCGGGCATGGTGCGCCTCGTCGACGAGGACGACGTCCCAGGGGCCACCGGCGAGGATTTCCGCCCGGCGATCCCGACGGCGAGCAAGGTGCGACGACGCCAGCAGCACCGGGAACGCCTCCCACGGGTTCCCACCGGGACCGGGCAGCTCCTGGTCGATCCCGGCGCGCCGGGTGAAGAACCTGCCCCCCTCCTGTCGTGGGACGAGAAGCGAGAACTTCTCGTCGAGCTCTTCTTGCCACTGGCGGATGACCGATGCCGGCACCAAAAGCAGCGCCGTCGAGGCCCGGCCGGACACGAGCAGCTCTCGAAGGATCAAGCCGGCCTCGATCGTCTTGCCGAGCCCTACCTCGTCGCTCAGCAGGTAGCTGCGCGGGAAGCTGTCGACGACTCGACGCGCGATCGAGAGTTGGTGCGGCCACGGTTCGACACCGGCGGTGACGTACCCGACGCCGGTCCCGGCGCCGAGACGGGGGGCAGCCGCCACGAACTCGAGACGAACCTGGTCAGCCTCTGCATCGGCTTCTTCGCGGGTCTCCTCCGGGTCAACCGTGGGCGGAGCCGAGATGTGCTTGACGCGCTCGACGAGATGCTCCGCCACCGCCTCAGGCAGACTGACGATGGTCCAGCGCCCACCGACGTTGCCGCTCCAATGCGCCTCGAAGCGGTCGACCACATCTTGGCCGTTCCACGCCCACACCGCTTCGTTCCATGACGGGAAGACCGAGAAGACTTCGTAGTTGCACACGTAGCCGGCCGCGGTCTCGTTGTTCGACCCATCGAAGGCAATCCTGTTGCCGTCCTCGTCGGTGAACACCCCATACTTCGCGTGGAAGTAGCGCAGGGTCTGATCGGGGCGCAGCGGCCGGCCGAGGTGGTCGGTGGGCACCCCGATGCGGATCTCGAGCCGTCCCTCCCGCACCAGCCACGCCAGCGTCTCGAGTCGGCGTTCGGCGATGATGTCGGCGCCCTCGATCGGGTCGGCGAGCAACCGCCTAGCCACCACGTCAGACAGCGATTCACCGTCCTCGAGGGCCTGCACATCGAGATCGTCGAGTTCCGCGCCGGCGATTAGTCGCATCGTGCCGCCGTGTCCCACGAATCGGGCCAGCCCACGAGCGACCGAAGCGAGGGAGGAGGATTTGAAGTACCCGGTGACACGATCGTAGGAGAGAGCCTGGTTCAGCACCGGCACGAAGAAGTCGTTCACACGATCCTCGGCCGCCGAGTAGGACGACCGAATCGACAGGTCCCGGAACGACACGACTGCCGTCACACCCCGAAGTCGAGTTGCGCCTGCTCAGCTGGCTCTTCAGCGGTTCGAGCCTTGGGCACTGTCACATCCGGGAAGTAGAAGCACACGGCGTCCAACCACTCGGCCTCCGGCACGGCCCACTTGTCCTTGGTCTTGGTCCGCGGCATCGCGTTCACGAGACCCTGAAGCGCCGCCTGGAACCGCTGATCGCCAGTAAGACCCACCCGATCGAGCCATGCCTTGGCAGCGGTCGGTCCGTCCTCGGCGGCAAGGTGCATGGCAGTGTGCAAAGCGTCGATGATCACCGGAAACGATTGCGCGTCAAGGTAGATGCCGGGCAGGCCCACCTCCAGGTCGGCCTGGCGCCTCACGCGCTTCGACGGTGGTGTCAACACGACTGTGCCGGACTTCTTGTCGATCACCTTGGCCCGGACAAGCTCATCGACATCGAGGCCGCCGACGGCGAGAGCGAGACGACGCGCCTCATCGAACGGAAACTCGCGAGCCTTGAAGATTTCCCAGGCCAGTAGCACGAAGTCGGTGATCGGGTCTAGCTGGGCAGCCCGTCCGATCAGACGCTGCCGCTGAAGCCGGACCAACTCCCCACGGGCCGCGTCCAACGCCTCCTCAGGGCGGAGCAGCCGGCTCTTCCCGGTCAGGGGATCTGCCTCGGACGAGTAAACCGGCCACTGCGATGAGATCACTGATAGAGCCGGGCCGTAGGTCGACAACAGCAGGTCCACCCCGTCGATCCCAAACGCCGAGAACTTGGCCAAGGCATCGCGAGCCGCCGCCCGAACCTCTCCCTCGACATCCTCGAAGAACACTGCTGAGCTCGAGTGCTCAGGGCGCTTTCGGCCGACGAGGAAAATCGTCGACGAAACCGAGTTCTGTCCCGCCTGGTGGAGACTCTGCTCGGACTCGGTTGCAACGGGCCAGGACGACTCAATCGCAAATCCTGCCTGCATGAGCGACATGCCTAGTGTGTCCCAGGCCTCGGCACGCTTGTGAGTGAACATCACTGTGAGCACGCCATCGTCACGTAGGACGCGATGGCATTCGGCAAAGATCGCTGTCATCTTTGCTTCGTAGTCTGCCGTGGCCAGCGCCTTCCGCCGTTTGCCAGCCTCGGCGAACCTGGCCGGATTGGCAACGGCTTCGTTCTTCTTGTCACAAAGATCATCCCGGAAAAACTCTGGATATATCGTCCCAAGCGTTCGCTTCTCCCAGACGTAGAAGAAGTCGGCGAGCTCTGCGTACATAACGTTGTCGTAGTAGGGCGGATCGATGCACACGAGCGTCTGAGACTTGTCAGGAACTGATTCCAGGTCGCCAGCCGTACCTTGAAGAACGGCAACGCTTCCGGGAACAGAGTGAACCGGGGCGAGCCCGCTGAGACCCACGGCCGCTGGCGCTAACAAGTTGGAGAGGCTTGCGTAGGCTCTCATGATTCCACGATCGAAGCACCACCGGTAGAGCTCTCGAGATCCCTCAAACTCGGCGAATGTCGGCTTGAATGCGAAGCCGTGAGTGTCGAACACCGACCGGATCTTCTGCCGCGATACATCCCAACTAGAAAGCTGCGCATTCCAGTTAGTGCCCTTGCCAATCATGAGAGACAGAAGGCTGAAGACGGCGGCGGCTCGATCATGTCCGATTTCGCTCCTCGCCTCCACCAGAAGCCTGCGGTACTGCTCCACGAAGGTACCGTGCACAAGCAACTGACGTGGCGAGAACATGTCCCGCCACCTGGACATCCCGTACTGATGCGGTCGCTGATCATTGCCAGGCGGGACAGCTTCCGAAGGAAGGACGTCCTCCACTTCCCAGCGCTTGAGCCTGTTAGCCAACGCCTCCTCCGCTGCGGACAGCGCGTCGAGGTCACGTGCTGTGGGTGCCCGGAAGACTCGTCTTCCATTCTTCTGAACGGCGACGGCGTACAAGACCGAACCCATCCGACCCGCCCTTGCCTCACCCTTGATGTAGTCGCCATCAATGAGAAGACCGTCCCACGGACTCACGGCTGCGCCGCCAGTACTGGTGCCCTTGTCCGGGTCAAAGTCGATCTCGTCGTCGCCAACGATCTCGAACGCTGGGCTTTCCAACAGTTGTTGCTTACGATGAGTCAGAAGCCGCACGGCCCAACGATCACCCGGATCGCGACAAAGCCACCAGTTCGGTGAGAGCGGCACTGGCTTGCCGGTGCGCGGGCAGCTGACGACGCGCGAGAACAAGAAGGTCGCAACCTCTTCGTCTCTACCCGAAGGGAAGTACTCGCTCAGCTCCTGTTGGATCTGTCGGACGAGCCGATCGCCCCAATGCCGAAGGTCAGGAACAAGGTCGAGTCCGTAGGTTGCCGGCATTTCAACCGCTGCACGCATGATTGCTGTCGAAATCGAATTGAGGTCGTTGGCGATCGTGGGTAGCCCGTAACGCACCGCCTCGTAGGGGATAGAGCCGCCTCCCGCGGTGGGGTCGATGACGGATGGTAAGAAGCCCCAAGTGTCTTCCAAAATCGTATGCAGGATGGCCAGGTCTCGCTTCGTGGGCGAGTTCTTGTACGCCTGCTTGTGGGAGTAGGGATTCTTGATCCGCTTGCCGCTTGCCCTAGCGGCGTCGTAGAGGGCCTGCTCGGTAACGGCGTTGCCGAGAATGCCGCAGAGACGAAGAAACCACGATTGGTAAGCCTTCTCAGTGCAGAGTTCTTCCCAGTCAGGATGAGCGACCGCAAGCTCCTCGGTCCACGATGGCATCAAGCTGGCGAGCACCGCACCAGCGCTCGCAACGAGAGGGCGCCGCGCCCACCACACGTGGATACCGAAGAGAGGCGGAAGATCCATTGCGACCCGCCGCTCTCTTACGCTCTCAATGCCCAGCTCCGCCACGGGCAACCAGTCCTCGATGAGTACTCGGGGTCCGTCAGCCATTGCTCACTCCTCAGCCAGGAAGATCCGAAGCGCCTTGCGGACCCGCCCAGCGTTGGGACCCATGCACTTCGCGTACCAGTAGTAGGCCTCCTCAACAGCCATGTTGTCGATGTTCCCGAGCATGGTGTCGATGCGACGCGCCTTGGAGATCGGAGCGGTGGCGACGAGGGTCAGTGCGAGCCGAACCCCCACCTCTTCAGTGAGGACGATCGGCGCCTTGCGTTGAGGACCGAGAACCGTTCTGGGATGCCCGCTCGCCTTCACGGCTGCCACGAGCGAGGAAAGGACGGCGTGTGTGTGTTTCTCGTCTGCCTTGGCCACGGTCGTGGTGTCTTTCGGGGTGCCGTTCGTCTCCTCGAGGGCGATGCCGTAACCGGTGTTCCCCGGCTGAACGGTGACCTGGAATCCGCGGATCTTGCAATCGGACGAGGTCCTGCTCATGCGAGCACCCCCTTGACACGGACCTCACCCGGCTGGAGCTTGGTGAGCACAGTCCGAAGGCTCTCGATCTCTCTGGCGTGAACAGGGACGGGGTCCTCGAAGCGGATCTCGAGCCGGAGCGTGCCAGCGACATCGCTCGCTTTCTTGGCGAGCGCAAACAGGGTGTCTTCGATTCTCTGGAACTGCTTGGCAGGTCCTGCGAGCACGATCTGGGCCCCCGGGGTAAGTCCAGTGAAGTCGAGCTCGATGTCACAGGCGATGTCGATGTCGTTCTTGGGGAGCATCGGCACAGCCCGCGTGAGCTCCACGAGGTCCTTTACCCCTTCACCAGGGTCTGCGGACGAGGTGACCTCGATCAGAGTGAACCCGGTGGCACCGGCGGTGTCGCTTGCCTGGTCGAGCATCGACTGGAACGCGACGCCGATCGCGCCCCTCGCCTCGACCGGCTTGAGAGTGCGCCGGGACCCCGGCCGGATGATCGAGAGGCGATCGGCCTCCGCTGGGGTGACCACGGTCACGGTGTCGAGCCCGACCTTGCGGATCTCCGATGGGGTGAGGGCCTTCACACCGGCCTCGATCACGCCCGCGATGGCGACCACACGGGCGCTCTCGCCGCCTTCGGCGGCGCGGGCAATCACGTCGAGCACTTCGGCCTTGGCGGGCTCCTTGCCGACCCGTGTCTCGAGCCTGCTACGCAGAGCGGCCCCGGCGAGCTGCGGCTGGTCCAGGACTGCAGCGATGTCGTCCCACGTCACCGCCCGACCGAGCAGTCCCAGTTCGGCGGCATGCTCGGGCGTGTAAAGCACGAACTCCGACCCGATCTGGATCTGCGGGGCGGGGTCCTTGTCGGTCCACGCACGCTCGGTGGTGGTGTCCCAGTACACCCAGGTGGCGTTGCGGACACCGTCACGGATCGTGTCGCGAAGCATCGTGACGTCGAGGATGATCTGGGCGCTGTGGTCCACCCAGAACGCGTCGGCCACTGCCTGGGTCGTGACCTCGGTCGCCGCCACCGGCCAGCACTTCGACCGCAGGTAGTCCGTTGACATCGGCGCGGTACGGACCTTGCCGATGTCCTTCAGCTGCTCGACGATCACTTTCGTCTGGGCCTTCTCGACCTCCCCCTGGGCCTTGGGAGCGAGCTCCTCGTGACGAAGATAGTTGTTCGCCCTATCTGCCGCTGGCGTGTACAGGTGCCGGTAGCAACGGGTAAGGGCCACCCGCGCATTCAACTTGGCCGTATCCGCGATCGCCGTCAGCTTCTTCTGCACCTCGGGGGCAAAATCCCGCATCCGGTCCTTGTCGTTCACGACGGCCTTGGCGGCGAGATCGAATCGGACCTTATCCCGCATCGACTCGACTGCGTCGACGTCTGCGACGAGGAACATCACAGCGTTGCGGTTCTTCCGGAGCCCTTCGTTCGCGCCGGCGTGGTCGTACAGGTCGACGATCCTTGTCGGAGGCTTGGTGGCCGCGTTCGACCGTACGCTGATGTCGTCGTGGTGCATCACGACTAGCCGCAGCTTCGGTGGAGTGTCCGGCACCGCGCCCGGTCCCGACGGGAAGTGCACCGCCGTCACGAGACCGTCGCTCGGGAAAGCCTCGGTGATCCGGACACGCAACTCGTCGTTGACTTTCGAGTTCGGGACGTCGTTGGACGCTTCGGCGACGATATTGTTGGCATTCGGCTCGGTCGAGAACCTCCAGCGCATGCCGTTGTAGTCGAGGAACCAGGCCGTCTGGTCGAGCGCCCCAAGGGCTTCCGAGACCAGGTCCGGGCTGTCTCCCACTGCCAGAGTCCCGAGCACGACCTCGGGACGGCCCGCGCCCGCGGAAGTGACCATTTCGAGGCTGTGGGTGAACACCGTGCGGCACGCACGCCGCGTGTAAGGACGCCGGCCAGCGAAGCGCGCCTCGTCGATCTCTGCTGCGTGGGAGCTCTCTCCGACGAAGTCAGCCTTGGCCACGTTCTCGAACTCGCCGCGATTTAGCGCGATCGTCAGGTGGCGCAGAACCTCCGGCCGGTCGTAGTCGAGGTCGGCGACGTTGATGATCTCCGTCGGAACGCCTGAGTCCCAGATACCGGCGACAACCTCCGCCAGCAGCTTCAACGCGCCCCGTGCACGCTGGAAGTTCGGGATGGTGCTGAGCCGCTTGTCGAGGACCCGGACCAGCTCGGGGTGGAACGGGTAGGACGCCTCGATCAACTTGGCGTAGGTCGAGGCGTGATCGGCCCCTCCGGTCAGCTTCTCGCCCTTCTCGGCAAGCTCCTCGTAGAAGGAGTGGTACGCCTGCGCTGCGGCGACCGCTGCCTCGGAGTCGATTCTCGCGAAGAGCCGCCGCTTGAGGATCTCGGCGATCTCGTTGTCCTCCGCCGGCTTCACGATCGACCCGCCCTGGGTGAACCGCGCGACGACCGAGCTCGCCTCTTCCAGCGTCTTGCGGGCGTCAGCCTCGGCCGCGGCGATCGCCTCGGACAACTCGTCGGTCTCCTTGCCGAAGGCGTCCCTGAGTGTGGCCAGGGTCAAGATGACGACCAGCTTCGGGTAACCGGCGGCGAGCTCGAGGAGGTTCTTGAAGAACACCGGGACGGCGCCGGCCATGCGGCGGACGTCCTCGTTGCCAGAGGAAGTGAGCTGGCGCAGGTACTGAGCGATCTCGTCGATGATGATCACGGTGGGGCGATCACCGATCGCCTCGGCGATCACGGTCTTCGACGGGGCTGTGCGCTCCTCGTCCGAGAACCGAAGTTTCTCGAATGCCTCGACACCAAGCTGGGCCCCGATCTCGCCCCACAGCGTGAACGACCGTAATCCGTTGGTGACCAGGCCGTTCACCGGGTCGAGCGTGTCTGCGACCACGCCGGCTACCTGGCAATCATCGGGGAGCAGTGCCGGATCGACGAACTCTCCGATGCTGAGAGGTCGTGCGCCCGTAGCGAGGTGGTAAACACCTACCAGGCCGTGCGTCTTTCCACCGCCGAAGCTCGTCTCAGACCGGATGAGGCCGTGCTCGGCACCCGGAACCTTCGCTCCAGAGAGCCGACCGAACGTCCGTGTGAGCAGGTCTCGGAGACCAGCGGTCGGATAGGTGATGGCAAAGAACTCTGTCGGGTCGCCATAGACGGGATAGGCACCGGGGTCCCGGACGACCTGATCGAGCTGCGCAGCGAAGTGGTTGTCGCTCAATCCTCCGGCCAGCACATCGGACCGCGGGGTACACGTCTGCGTGATCGGCTTCAGTTCAGCCATGAACTAGCTCCCCTGTCTTGGTACCTGCGTGCCCGTGACGCCACCCGGTAGGTGTGTCAGCTGGAGCCTACGCCGCACTCTCCACCGCCCCCGGTCTTACGGTCGGGAACGTGGCGACGGACAAGCAGGGGCGGACTTTGGTGCACCATTGAGCATGGGCACGGCGCCACCAACCTCGACGAGCGGCGGCATGAGGGTGGTCCTGAGCCACGTAACCGAGCACACAGCTCGTCCTGAAAGAGACGCCACTTGCCGAGCGAGACCGGGGTGCAGAAAATCGAGGAGGGTGTCACTCGCACTTCCGAACGGGGCACCTCCTTGGCAAAGTAGGAACGGGGGAGGGCGTAGTCGGCGTGACGACGGACAACATCGTCGACCACGTCTGCCGGGGTGCCTCGGATAAGCACACCGCCCGGGACCTCGACCCAGCCGACGTTGAGTGCGTCCTTCACAAAACCTGGACTGACAAGGTCTGACATGGGCGCCCCAGCTGCCTATAGGCGGTCTACGGGCGATCCACCACGGCGGTAGGCGTCGTGTGCACGCTCGACGGCGGCACTGGCACCGTAGCGTTGCAACATCTCACGCGACGACCACCCGGCCAGCCTCATGAGGTCGCCTTCCTCGCGCCCGTCAGCGAGCCAAGCGTGAGCGAAGCTGTGACGGAACTGGTGCGGGTGAAGCTCGGGGATGCCAGCGGCACGACACCGACGGCGCAACATCTGGGCGACACCGCTTCGCGTCAATCCCTTGCCGCGGTTACCGAGCCAGAGATTTTCGAGCCCTGCGAGCGCGTGAAGTTGGCGCGCCTTCTCGTAGTTGCGAAGTGCCTTGCGGGTACGAACGCCGTAAGGAATCGACCGGCCGCGCCGGCCCTTGCCCATGACGCGAATCTGCGGCATGTCACCGTTGTCGATGTCTGCAAGCGTCAGGTCGGTGATCTCGCTCAGCCGCGCTCCGGTGTCGAAGAGCAGGAGCAAAAGCGCGGCGTCGCGGTAGTCCTCGAACGTCTTGCCCTCGCAGGTTTGGAGCAAGAGCCTGAAATGATCATCCTTCACGATCGGGACGGGTGGGGCTTGCACTGTCGGGGGCGTCAGGTTCGCCATCGGTGACGCGGTGATCTGTCCGTCCTCTTTCGCCCAGCGGAAAAATTGCTGTAGCGAGCGGAAACGGACAGCGGCCGACGCGTGGCTGTGACGGTTCAGTTGATCATCGATGAACGCTTCGACGTGCTCGCGACCGATGCGACGAAGCTCCCGCGGCATCCCTCGCTCGCCTAGGTAGGTGTCAAACAGTCGCGCCGCCTCGGTATAGCTCTGGATGGTGCGGGGCGAACGGTTGCGGGCTCGCAGCGAGAGTGAGAAGTCCGGCAGTACCGCCTCGATCGTGTCCAGCCCTTCGATGTCAAGCGTCTTACTCATTGCCCGTCCCCCTCCTGGTCGGAACCACTAACGGCCCTTCCTGAAGGACAATATTAGACGCTTAGCCTGCGCTGTGCCACCCGAATCAGATTCTCTCAAGTTGCATTTGTCCTGCTAGTGGAGGCGAAGGGACTCGAACCCTCGAACCTCCTGACTGCCAGTCAGGCGCTCTACCAACTGAGCTACGCCCCCGAGGAACGCCAGCACTCTATCCGACCTGGCCGATGCTGGCCTCCCGGCTGGGCGCCGCCCCCAACTAATGCAGGCTGGGCGGCGTCCGGCGTCCGGGTGCATCGGGCCACCTCAGCTTTGCCGTCCGTACTGCGGTCCCTGCACGCAGCTCCTCCGAGAGGTCCACACCGGCCAACTAACCTGTTCCCGTGGCGGAATACGACTTTCGCGAGGTTGAAGAGCGCTGGCAGCGCCGTTGGGACGAGGATGGTACGTACCGGGTCGACCTCGACGACCCTCGACCGCCTTACTACGTGCTGTGCATGTACCCCTACCCGAGCGGGCCCGCCCACCAGGGCCACATCCGCAACTACACCTTCGGCGACGTCTTGGTCCGGCACAGAACGATGCAGGGCCACGCCGTACTGAGCCCCTTCGGCTTCGACTCGTTCGGCCTGCCTGCGGAGAACGCCGCCATAAAGGGCGGAGACCACCCGCGCGTGTACACCGAGGCACGCATCGCGGAGCTCACGGCGTCGGTAAGACGGCTGGGAGCGGTCTACGACTGGCGGCGCGAGCTGCGCAGCCACGACCCTGACTACATCCGCTGGAACCAGGTCATCTTCCTCGAATTGCTCCGCGCGGGCCTCGCCTACCGAGCCGAGGCGCCGGTCAACTGGTGCCCCGGATGCCACACGGTCCTCGCAAACGAGCAGGTCCTTGCCGACGGTACCTGCGAGCGCTCCGCAGACGTCGTCGAACGCCGCAACCTCGAGCAGTGGTTCCTCCGGATCACCCAGTACGCCGAGGAGCTGCTGGATGCTCTCGACGGCCTGGACTGGCCCGAGCGCGTCAAGACGATGCAGCGCAACTGGATCGGTCGATCCGAAGGTGCTCAGTTCCGTATGGCCGTTGCCGGCCGGCCGGGGATCGAGATCGAGGTTTTCACCACGCGCCCGGACACCAGCTTCGGCATGACCTACGCCGTGCTCGCACCGGAGCACCCGCTCGTGGCTGAGCTCGTGACCGACACCCACGAGGACGAGGTCGCCGGGCTGTGTGCCCGTGCCCAGCGGGCCACCGACATCGAGCGCCAATCGTCCGAAGGATCGCTCGAAAAGCGAGGCGCCTTCACGGGCAGCTACTGTGTGAATCCCTTCAACGACGAGCTCGTGCCGATCTACGTGGCGGACTACGTGCTCATGGGTTACGGCACCGGGGCAATCATGGCTGTGCCCGCCGAGGACGAGCGTGACTTCGCGTTCGCCGAGGCGTACGGCCTGCCCATAGTGCGCACCGTCGAACCGCCCGATGGCTTCACCGGGGGTGCCTACTCGGGTGACGGCCTCAAGATCAACAGTGGCTTCCTCGATGGGTTTGACGTCCCGACCGCGAAGCGAGTGGCAATCGAGTTCCTCGAGCAGCTCGGCATCGGCTCAGGCAAGGTCAACTACCGGCTGCGCGACTGGCTTATCAGCCGGCAGCGATACTGGGGCTGCCCGATCCCGGTGATGTACTGCCCCACTCACGGAATCGTGCCGGTTCCCGCCGAGGAGCTCCCGATCCTTCTCCCCGACGATGTCGAGTTCCGGCCTACAGGCGAGTCCCCACTCCGTTTCGACGAGGGGTTCCTGCAAACTACCTGCCCCACTTGTGGGGGCCCGGCGCTCCGGGAGACCGACACGATGGACACCTTTGTGGACTCGTCGTGGTACTTCCTGCGCTTTTGCAATCCCCGCGATGAGACAGGACCCGTCGACGTCGGAGCGGCCCGCCACTTCATGCCGGTCGATCAGTACATCGGTGGGATCACCCATGCGATCTTGCACTTGCTGTACGCCCGTTTCTTCACGCGGGCTCTCGCCGACACCGGCCTCGGCCCGAAGGAGGTGCGCGAGCCTTTCGCGCAGTTGTTCTGCCAGGGCATGATCCGCCTCGGCGGCCGGGCGATGTCGAAATCCAAGGGCAACGTCGTGTCCCCCGACGATTACTTCGCGAAGGTCGGGGCTGACTCGCTGCGGCTGCTTCACTTGTTCATCGGCCCACCCGTTGACGACGTCGACTGGAATGACCAGACCGAGGAGATCCTCGAAGGTTGCTCCCGCTACCTCGGCAGGGTCTGGCGGCTAGCGACCGACGCTCCAGAACAGCCAGATCATCCAGCGAAAGACAACGCGGCCGGTGACAGCCACGAACTGAAGCGGGCCGTTCACCACACCATTGCGCGCGTGACCGCCGACATCGAGCGCTACTCGTTCAACACTGCGGTCGCGGCGTGCATGGAGCTGAGCAACACCATCTCCCGCCACGCTCGATCAGGTACGGACCGGGCTGTCATCGAAGAGTCGACCGACACACTTCTCGAGCTTCTGGCTCCATTTGCCCCGCATCTCGCGGCCGAGGCCTACGAACGCCGCCACGGTGACAATGTGCACACCCGACCATGGCCGGTCGCGGACGTGCGCCTACTGACCGAGCAGAAGATGACGATGGTCGTTCAGGTAAGTGGCAAGTTGAAGGACCGGATCGAGGTCGAGCGCGACATCTCGGAGAAAGCAGCCACCGAGATGGCCCTGGCGTCACCGAGAGTCCAGGAGGCCCTGGGCGGCGCCTTGCCGGCACGAGTCATCGCAAAGCCCCCGCGGCTCGTCAACATCATCCCCTGACCGGCGGCCGCAGTCGGTTCTCCGCCACCCGGGAGCTCGCCCCGATGCTCATCAAGCCCAGCGTCGTCTGCCGACCCAGCGCCGAGCTCTGCCGGTGATCGCGTCCATGGCGCAGGCCTTCTGCGGTATGGCTTCGGTCGCCACGAACTCTCGGATGCCGCATGCCTTGAGCCGGGACCGGGCCGAGCCAGGCCACCGTCTGGGGCGCCACATCAATCTGTGTGCGAGGACACCAGCGGGCGACATATGGTTCTAGGTCGTGCTCGCCTTCAACCTTGCCGCCCCTTCCTTGTTGTTCATGCTGCCAACCGTCACCTCGGTGAACGGCGACTCGTTCAAGTACGCCGAGTTCACCAACGGCGTGCATGAATTGGGGGAGATCAGTTGAGCGATGCCTCGCCAGGCCTTACGGTCGACCGGCTGGCGAAGCTTGTCGCTTCCCGTGACATCGACACGGTGGTCGTAGGGATCACCGACATGCAGGGACGACTGCAGGGAAAACGGTTCGCTGCCGCCCACTTCCTGGAGGAAGTGGTGACCCGCGGAACCGAGGGGTGCAATTACCTGCTCGCAGTCGATGTCGAGATGAACACCGTCGCTGGCTACGCGATGGCCTCGTGGGAGCGCGGTTACGGCGACTTCGTCATGGCGCCAGATCTGTCGACGATACGGCTGCTTCCATGGCATCCCGGCACGGCTTTTTGTGTGGCTGACGTGGAGTGGGCCGACGGCACTCCAGTGGTCGCGGCACCACGCCAAATCCTCCGGCGCCAGTCCGAGCGCCTGGAGGTGCACGGCTGGCACGCTCTGGCCGCCACCGAGCTCGAGTTCATCGTCTTCAACGACACTTTCGAAGATGCCTGGCAGGTTGGATATCGGAACCTCACCCCGGCGAACCTGTACAACGTCGACTACTCGCTCCTCGGCACGGGCCGGGTGGAGCCGCTCTTGCGACGGATCCGCAACGAGATGGGCGGGGCGGGCATGTGGGTTGAGTCCGCAAAGGGAGAATGCAACCTCGGCCAGCACGAGATCGCGTTCCGGTACACGGGTCTCGTCTCCAAGGCCGACGAGCACTCACTGTTCAAGACGGGAGCCAAGGAGATCGCGGCCCAGGAGGGCTGCAGTCTCACCTTCATGGCGAAGTACGACGCCCGGGAGGGCAGCTCCTGCCACATCCACATCTCGCTCCGGGACGATTCGGATCAACCCGTGTTCTCCGGTGACAAGAGCCACGGGTTCTCGAAGGTATTCGAGCAGTTCATCGCAGGACTGCTCGCCTCGCTGCGCGAGCTGACCCTGTTGGTCGCGCCGAACGTCAACAGCTACAAGCGCTTTACCCCCGGGTTGTTTGCACCGACCGCACTAGCCTGGGGCCGTGACAACCGGTCCTGCGCGCTCCGCGTCGTCGGCCATGAGCCGTCCGCACTGCGCGTCGAGTGCCGAGTGCCCGGTGGGGACGTGAACCCCTACCTGGCACTGGCCGCGATCGTCGCGGGCGGCCTGTACGGGATCGAGGAGGGCCTGGAGCTCGAGCCCGAGTTCGTCGGCAACGCCTATGACTCGGACAAGCCGCGGCTGCCGACCACGCTCCGGGAGGCAGCCGACCTGTTCGCCACGAGCCCCGTCGCCCGCGACGCCTTCGGTGCCGAGGTCGTCGACCACTACACGAACATGGCACGAGTCGAGCTCGACGCGTTCGACTCGGCCGTCACCGACTGGGAGCGCTACAGGGGGTTCGAACGCCTGTGAACACCGAACGTGCGGTTGTCAACCCCGCCACCGAGGAGATAATCGCGACCATCACCCAGATCGGCGGGGAAGCCGCCGACGAAGCGATCGCCCGCTCTGCGGCCGTGCTGCCGGCCTGGCGGGCTGTCTCACCAGGCGATCGCGCCCGTCTGCTCCGGCGTTTTGCCGAGGCCGTGGACGGGGCCAACGAGGAACTGGCACGGCTCGAGGTCGCGAACTCGGGTCACACGATCTCGAACGCCCGCTGGGAGGCGGGCAACGTCCGCGACGTGCTTGCGTACTACGCAGGAGCACCCGAGCGGCTGTTCGGGCGTCAGATCCCGGTGCCCGGTGGCGTGGACGTCACCTTCCGTGAGCCGATCGGGGTCGTGGGGATCATCGTGCCCTGGAACTTCCCGATGCCGATCGCCTCCTGGGGCTTCGGCCCGGCACTTGCCGCAGGCAACACGGTCGTTCTGAAGCCGGCCGACCTAACTCCGCTCACGGCGATCCGTGTCGGCGAACTGGCCCTCGAAGCCGGAATCCCGGAGCACGTGTTCCAGGTCTTACCAGGCCGCGGCTCGGTCGTAGGTTGGCGCTTCGTCACCCATCCTGTTGTCGGCAAGATCTGCTTCACGGGCTCGACCGAGGTCGGCCAGGCGATCATGGCCGGTTGCTCCGAGCAGGTAAAGCGGGTGACCCTCGAGCTTGGCGGCAAGAGTGCCAACATCATCTTCGCCGACTCCGACCTCGAGGCCGCGGCGGCAGCGGCGCCCTACGCGGTATTCGACAACGCGGGCCAGGATTGCTGCGCGCGTTCGCGCATCCTCGTGGAGGCAAGCGCGTACGAGCGCTTCATGGAGCACTTCGAAGCGGCGGTCAAAGCGGTGCGTGTCATCGATCCCTCCGATGAAAAAAGCGAGATGGGGCCGCTCATCAGTGCCGAGCAACGGGCGACCGTATCCGCCTTCGTGCCCGACGACGCCCCGGTCGCCTTCCGGGGAAGCGCACCGGAGGGTGCCGGTTTCTGGTATCCGCCGACTGTCCTGGTGCCGGATTCGCCGGATTCGCCAGCGGTCCGAGAGGAGATCTTCGGCCCAGTGGTCGCGGTGTTGCGGTTCGAAGACGAGGCGGATGCGATCCGTATCGCGAACGACACGCCATACGGTCTCTCGGGCTCGATCTGGACCCGCGACGTCGGGCGTGCCTTCCGGGTCGCGCGGGCGGTCGAGACCGGCGCGATCTCCGTGAACTCGAACTCCTCTGTCCGCTACTGGACACCGTTCGGCGGCTTCAAGCGCTCCGGCATCGGGCGCGAGCTCGGACCCGACGCCCTCGAGGCGTTCACCGAGCTGAAGAACGTTTTCATCGCGACCGGGAGCTGATCGTCGCAGCTCCCACCCCTGCTAAGCACCTAAGGATCGGGGAAAGACAATGTCGGGAAGGCTCGACGGCAAGGTAGCCGTCATCACGGGTGCGGCGAGCGGCATCGGCCGCGCGAGTGCCATCAGGTTCGCGCGAGAAGGGGCTCACGTCGTTGTGGCCGACCTCGCCGACATTCCGGGCAACGCCGTCGCGGACGAGGTCGGTGGGCTGTACGTCCACGCGGACGTGACCGATCCGGGCAGCGTGGCTGGGATGTACAAGGCTGCACTCGACCGGTTCGGCACGCTCGACATCTGCTTCAACAACGCCGGGATCTCACCTCCCGACGACGACTCGATCCTCGAGACAGAGCTCGACGCCTGGCGCCGCGTGCAAGACGTGAACCTGACCAGCGTCTACCTGTGCTGCAAGGCAGCGATCCCGATACTGCTCGAACACGGTGGCGGGAGCATCGTCAACACCGCGTCGTTCGTCGCGCTCATGGGCGCCGCGACATCCCAGATCTCCTACACCGCATCGAAAGGCGGCGTGCTCTCGCTGTCGCGCGAGCTCGGAGTGCAGTTCGCCCGCCAGTCGATCCGTGTCAATGCCCTGTGCCCCGGACCGGTGAACACGCCGCTCCTCCAGGAGCTGTTCGCCAAGGACGCCGAGCGCGCTGCGCGCCGTCTCGTGCACATCCCGATGGGCCGTTTCGCAGAGCCGGAAGAGATCGCTGCAGCCGCATGCTTCCTCGCGTCCGATGACGCGTCGTTCATCACGGCCAGCACCTTCCTCGTCGACGGAGGCATCAACGCCGCGTACGTGACGCCGCTGTGACGAGCTCCGCGGGCCGCGAACGCCCCGTGATCGGGATAACCGCTTACCACGAGAAGGCGTCGTGGGGCTCGTGGCACACGGAGGCCTCGCTGGTGCCGGCCGATTACGTGCGGTCCCTTGCCGGAGCGGGCGCGAACCCGGTCATCCTCCCGGTCCACGAGCAGCCCGAAGACACTCTCGACGCGCTCGTTCGGCGCCTCGACGGCCTGCTGCTCACAGGTGGCCCCGATGTCGACCCAGCGCGTTACGGCGCCGAACCGCATCCTCGATCCCAGCCGCCGCGCTTTCAGCGCGACGAACGTGAGGTCGCACTTCTCAGCGCGGCGGAACGTTCAGGTTTGCCGGTGCTCGCCATCTGCAGGGGGATGCAGCTGCTGAATGTCGCTCACGGCGGCACGCTCATCCAGCACCTCCCTGACGTCGTCGGCCATGAGGAGCACAGCCCGACGCCGGGCGCGATGTCCAAGCATCTTGTCCGAGTCGCGGAGGGCAGCTTGCTCCACAAGGTGCTCGGCTGGGACGAACGATACGTGCCGACCCATCATCACCAGGCCATCGAGCGTCTCGCCGGTGACCTTTCGGCAGTCGCGTGGACCGATGACGGCACGATCGAGGCGGTCGAGAGCCCGGCAAGGTCCTTCCTTGTCGGCGTGCAGTGGCACGCCGAAGCAGACGACGACGCGTCCGTGTTCGAAGCCCTCGTCCGCGCAGCCGCGTCGGTGCCTACCGCACGGGAGGGTATGCACCGATCGGTGCCGTGAGCCGCCCGACAGGCGGAAGCCCAGCCTTCCCGGCGGCCGGACCCGAACACGGACCCCCAGAAGCTCGCAATGGATGCGGGATCGCGGGCATCGACGCACAAGGACTGGATACGAAGGTCCTTTGTCCTTCTCTTGTGATCCAGTCTTGAAAGCGGCCTCGTCGAGTCCTTCCCGGTCTCGACGAGGCCCGCGCTTGCCAGATACCCACCACCTCAGCCCTAGATGACTTCACGCAGCCTCCCGTTCGACACGTCGTAGACGAATCCCCGAACCGAGTGCTTCTTCGGAATGAACGGGCTCGCCTTGATGCGGGCGATCGACTGGCGAACGTCCTCGTCGAGATCCCCGAAAGCTTCGACCGCCCACGGCGGCTTGATGCCGGTCTCGTCCTGGATCTGCTTCTTGAACTGGTCGTCGGTGAAGGTGAGCATTCCGCAGTCGGTGTGATGGACGAGGATGATCTCCTCGGTACCGAGCAGCCGCTGGGAGATCGCCAACGAGCGGATCTCGTCATCTGTGACGACGCCGCCGGCGTTGCGGATGACGTGGGCATCGCCCTCTTTCAGGCCGAGCGCCCCGTAGGGGTTCAACCTCGCGTCCATGCAGGCCAGCACCGCCACCTTCTTGCCCGGCGGCAGAGGCAGGGCGCCCTTGTCGAACGACGAGGCGTAGGCCTCGTTGTTGCGCAGAAGCTCGTCGGTCACATTCATCGCAGTCCCCCATCGTCGCGAACAGCACTAATGATGACTTAAGTCATCAGCTTTCGTAACTTAGCGCAACAGCGCGGCCGCCGTGCCCTCACTGGCCACGCAGGTACCGCTCGAGCTCTGCTGCGATCTCGTCTCCTGAGGGGACGACCCGGTCGTCAAACACCCCGGGTGTCCCTTCGAGCTCGTCGATCTGCAGCTCGAGCTGGCGAACCATCTCCAGGTGTTCGCTGCTCTGGGCAATCAGCTCGTCGACCTTCTTGCGTGCCGCGTCGGCAGCTTCGTCGAGGTGGTGGGAATCGATCACGAGGCCTGTCAGGATCGCGAGACCATCCAGCAAGGCGGCCGACGCCGCGGGAAACGGCATCGCAGCGACATAGTGCGGCACGCGTGCCCACAGTCCGACAGAGGGGATCCCCGCTTTCGAGCATGCACGCTCGATGACCGCCTGAATCCCAGCCGGGACATCGATGGCGCCCGGGATGAACCCGATCTTCTGGGCCAACTGGCCGCTGGAGGCTGTCGCCGCGAGCTTCACCGGCCGCGTGTGCGGAGCGGCGGCGGGAAAGCCGCCGAATCCCACCATCAGCCTGACCTCGAGGGCTGCAGAGAGCTCGGCGACGGCATTGGAGAACGACCGCCAGTGCATGTCAGGTTCGGGACCGGCAAGCATCGCAATGCCCGAGCCGAGTCGGTCGGCCCCGACGCTGAGGATCACTTGCGGCCATTCGATCCCGTCGTTGATGCCATCGACGATCTTGAGCTTCGGCCTGCGGGCACGTTGGTCGAGCAGCTCCTCGGAGTCGAACACCGCGTACGGCCAAGTCTCGACGGCCTCGAGCAGGCTCGCCATGGCAGTCCCACCGGCGAGACCTGCATCGACCCATCCATCGAGCGCGACTACGAGCACCGGGGAGGGCGGAGCCGGCTCGCCGGTGAGCCGGTAGAGGGACGATGGGACAGTCATTGACGTTTCCTTCCCACGTCGGTGCCTTGCATAACCGCAGGTTATCGGTCCGCTCCTGCGGTCGGATGACAACGACACACGCTCAGAGGGCGAGAGACTCCCCGCCGTCGACGACGATCCTCGCGCCCTTCACGTTGGCGGCCGCCTGCGAGCACAGGAAAGCCACCACCTTGCCGAAGTCGGCCGGATCGCCGCCGGGCGCCCGCTGCTGGTGAAGCCGAGCTCGATCATGTGATCTGTTGGGTGATACCCGGGACAGGCCAGGTTCAAGGTGACGACCGCACGAAACAGACACTCGTGAGCAGGTTCGCCTGGATCGCCTTCAAGATGGCGCCGTGTTCGGGCAGGGAAGCGGACCGCACCCGGCTCGCCACGAGCGAGCTGACCGTTCGAGCGGATCACTACTCGGTCAGGCCTCGACCACCGCCAGGCGATGGTCGGCTTGATTGCAGGCAAGCGGACCGTCGTCGGTCGCGATCACGACGTCCTCGATGCGGGCCCCGAAACGTCCGTTCAGGTAGATGCCCGGCTCGACCGAGAAGGCGTGGCCGGCAACGAGCGGCGTCTGGTTCCCGGCGACGATGTAGGGGTCCTCGTGCTCCTCGATCCCGATCCCGTGCCCGATGCGGTGGATGAAGGACTTGCCGTAGCCGGCGGCGGCGATCAATTCCCGCCCGGCACGATCGACCTGCGCGCACGGCGTGCCGACCACCGCGGCCGCCACCGCGGTCGCTTGCGCGAAATGCAGAACCCCGAACAGCTCGAGGAATTCCGCTTCAGGCTCTCCCGTCACCACCGTGCGGGTGATGTCCGAGCAGTAGCCGACACCGTCGCCGAGGCGGAGAGAACCACCGAAATCGCACACGACGACCTCGCCCCTGCCGATGACGCGCGGGCCAGGCTCGTGGTGCGGGCTGGCGGAGTTGGGGCCACTCCCGACGATGGCGAAATTGACGCGCTCATGGCCTTCATCGCGGAGCCGGGTCGAGATATCAGCGGAGACCTCGGCCTCGGTTCTCCCGATGAGGGCGATCTCGCCGCCCAACAGCGCCACCGCCACGGCGTCCGCAGCCGTCCCCGCGGCGCGTAGCGCGGCGACCTCGTGGGCGTCCTTCACCGCCCGTAGCGGGCCGACAACCTCTCTCGCGCTGCGCCAATGCGCGCGTGGGATCGAACGCTCCAGCTCGAGCAGGTGCGAAGCCCAGCAGCGGTCCGAGATGGCGAGCCGCGTCCTGCGACCGACCAGTGCCGCCACGACGTCGGTGGGTTGTTCGTGCTCTGCCCAAGGGCGCATCTCGAACAAACGCGGATCGTGGTCCACGCGTGACGCCTCGAGCTCGGGAACGACGAGGGTCGCTTGGTCGTCGACCGGAAGAACGAGCATCGTCAACCGCTCGAGCGGCATGGCCTCGTAGCCCGTCAGCCACGGAAGGTCAGCCCCGAGCGAGAGGAGAAGGGCGTCAACATCCATTTCCCTCATGCGGTCCCGCACGCGCGCCAAACGCGCCGCCCTCGCGAGGCAAGCGTCCATCGGTGGATCGAGCGGGCTGGCGACGCTCACGACACCTGCGCTGTCTTCGGCACTGCAGCCGCAACGTTCGATGCGACGACCGCGCGCTTTGCGTGGTAGCTCGAGCGTGTCAGCGGCGACGCTTCGACGTGCGCAATGCCCATCGCCCGGGCCGTCGCCGCCAGCTCGTCGAACTCGGCCGGGGCCCACCAGCGGGCCACCGCCAGGTGCGCTGCGGTCGGGCGCAGGTACTGGCCCAGCGTCACGATCTCGACTCCCACGGCACGAAGATCGCCGAGCGCTGCCACCACCTCGGACACAGTCTCACCCATGCCGAGGATGATGCCGGACTTCGTCGTACATCCGGCCGATGCCGAGCGGGCGAGCACCGACAGGCTTCGCGCGTAGGAAGCCGAGGGGCGGACGGCACGCTGGAGCCGGTTGACGGTCTCGAGGTTGTGGTTCAGTACGTCAGGACGGGCATCGAAGATGACGTTGAGGGCTGCCTCGTCGCCCTTGCAGTCTGGGATGAGGACCTCGACAGTGGTACCGGGACTGCGGCGACGAACGGCGGCGATCGTCTCGGCGAAGGCCAGCGCCCCGCCATCGGCGAGGTCGTCGCGCGCCACGGCCGTGACGACTGCGTGTGTCAGTTTCATGCGGGCGACCGCCTCGGCAACGCGATCGGGCTCGCCCGGATCGAGGGGAAGCGGCCGCCTCGTGTCGATCAGGCAGAAACCACAAGCTCTCGTACAGCGCTCACCGTTGATCATGAACGTCGCGGTGCCGTCAGCCCAACACTCGAAGATGTTCGGGCACCCGGCTTCCTCACAGACGGTCACCAGGTCGAGCTCGCGCATCGTCGAGCGAAGTCGAATCAGCTCTGGGCCGATTCGGGCTTGAGCGCGCGCCCACTCGGGCTTGGGACTCGAGATCGCCACCCCTTGTTCGAGATCGACTCCCGCGTCGAGCAGCCGGCGATCGAGCGCGCGCGTCGAGCGCGGCCCTCCGTCCGCGGCGCCAAGGTGTGGCACGGTCCGCGCAGGGCCCGGCCACCAAGACGCATCCTGACGCTCGATGGACGCGCCTGGGACGAGCTGATCGGGCGCACGGCGCACGATCGCCTCGACGACGTCGCGCATCGACACGTTCACGCCCTCAGCGGCGAGCGAGGTCACACCCAGATCGGCCAGGCCGCAAGGGACGATGTGCCCGAACATGGAAAGGTCGGGCTCGACGTTCAAGGCGAAGCCGTGCATCGACCGTCCCCGGTCGATCCTCACCCCGACGGCACAGAGCTTCTTCGGTTCGGGTCCGTCGGGATCCATCCAGACTCCTGGATAGCCCTCGAGCCGTCCCGCTCCCCGAAGCCCGAGGTCGCCGATGGCATCGATGACGAGCTGCTCGATCGCGTGCACATGCGCAGGCACGGCGCGCAGCCCCATCGGGACATTGAGGATCGGGTAGCCGACTAGCTGACCGGGCCCGTGGTAGGTGACGTCGCCGCCACGATCGGCGTGCACGAGCTCCGCGCCGACCGACTCCGGATCCACGAGGACGTGCCCGGCCACCGCGCGCACGCCGAGGGTGTACACGTGTGGGTGCTCGAGGAGGAGCAGGTACTCCGCTCCGCACGCTTTGTACAAGGCTTGCTGCAGGACATGGGCATCCCGGTACCGGACACGCCCGAGCCAGCGGACGCGCAGCTCCCGGCCGGTAGCGCTCAAAGCTCGGCTTCCCAGTCGCGCGACTCGATGACCCGGGCCAGCTCGTGAAGGAATGCCGACGCGTACGCTCCGTCTACGGCGCGGTGGTCGAAAGAGAGCGCGAGCAGGCCCACCGAATGAATCCCGACCGCCTCGGTCCCATCGGGCGCGGTGATCACGACAGGGCGGCGCTTGATCCCATCGGTCGAGAGGATCGCCACCTGTGGTTGGTTGATGATCGGCGCAGTCAAGAACGTGCCAAACGGGCCCGGATTCGTGATGGTGAACGTCCCACCGACGATGTCGTCGGCCGCGAGCTTGCGCGTGCGGGCTCGCTCGGCGAGATCAGCCATGGCGCGGGCGAGCCCCCGGAGCGACTGACCCTCGGCGTGGCGGACTACGGGCACGATGAGCCCCCGCTGTCCCAGATCGACTGCGATGCCGAGGTGGACGTCCCGGTGGATGACGAGCGCGTCGTCACCGACGGACGCGTTCAACTGCGGGTAGTCGCGCAACGCCTCGACGAGGGCGCGAGCGATGAAGGCAAGGTAGGTGAGACCGATCCCCTCCTCGTCGCGGAACCGGTCCTTGTGCGCCTTGCGAACCCGCTCGATCCCCTCGTAATCGGCTTCGATCACTGCAAGGGTGTGAGCCGACGTCGCCTTCGACCGGACCATGTGCTCGGCGGTGAGGCGCCGGATGTTCGTGAACGGCACGACTTCGTCGCGTGCTCCCGCGACGGACGTGTACGAATGGGTCGCAGGCGCGCCGGCCGCGACTGGCGCCGATCCTGGCGTGCTCGCTGGCGCCCCGTCGCGAGCCGGTGCGCTCGCCTCATCGACCGTCGCCCCGCCTCCGGCCGCGCGACGGTCGATGAACGCGAGCACGTCCGCCCGGGTGATCCGGCCACCCTTGCCGGTGCCAGGCACCGAGGCCGGGTCGATGCCGTACTCGCCGACCAGTTGCCGGACGACGGGAGACAGCACCAGCCCCTTTCCGTTCGACTTGGTCCCGACAGATTCAGTCGCCTCTTCCGGCGAGGGAGAAGGCTCGGGCTCCGGCTCGCGCTGTGCAGGCGCAGGCACAGGCTCGCGTTGTGCGGTCGCAGGCGCAGGCGCAGGCTCGGGCTCGCGTTGTGCGGTCGCAGGCGCAGGCTCGGGCTCGGGCTCGGGCTGTGGGGTCGCAGGGGCTGGTGCCGGCGCCAAGACAGGCGGGGCACCGGCCGAATCTGCCGGGACGCTGCCCGGGGGAGCCTCGTCGGTGACGACGGCGAGCTTGGTGCCGACGTCCACCGTCGCACCCTCAGCTACGAGGATCTCTGCGAGGTAGCCCGACGCCGGCGAGGGGACCTCGGAGTCGACCTTGTCGGTCGAGACCTCGAAAAGCGGCTCGTCGTAGGCGATCTCGTCGCCGACCTTCTTCATCCAGCGGATGATCGTCCCCTCTGTGACGGTCTCGCCGAGCTGCGGCATCGTGATGTCAGGCAACGTGGAGGCCCCTTCCTGTGAGAGCTAGAACAGTCTCGCCGAAGGTTTCGGAGAGCGACGGATGTGGTTGCAGGAACGGCGAGATCTCGTCGGGTGTGGCTTCCCAGTTCACTGACAGATAGGCCTGCCCCAGCTGCTCTGTCACCCACGGGCCGGCCATGTGCACGCCGAGCAGGCGTCCTGCCCCTCCATCCGGCCTTTTCTCGCATATCACCTTCACGAGCCCGTCGGTCTCGCCCAGGATGCGGGCGCGGCTGTTGCCTCCGAAAGGGTCTCGTTTCGTGACGGTTTCGATGCCTGCGTCGGCAGCGCCCTGCTCGGTCATCCCCACGAAAGCAACCTCCGGATGGCAGTAGATGGCCCACGGGACCTTGCCGTAGTCGACAGGAAACGCTCGTTCGCCTAGGATCTGCTTCACGGCGAGAATCGCCTCCGCGAAACCGACATGGGCCAGCTGCGGTGTCGCCACGAGATCGCCGACAGCGAACACTCCCGCCTCCCCCGTCCTCATCCACTCATCCACGCGGACATAACCGCGCTCGTCGATCTCGACCCCCGTGCCTTCGGCTACCAGCCCGTCGGAGAGCGGGCGCCTGCCGACGGACATCAAGATCGTCTCGACCTCGAGCTTCTCCCCGTCCTCGAAGACCACCGCGGTGTGGTCGGCATCGGGCTCGTGTCCGGTGACCATGACACCGGTTCGAACGGTGATGCCGCGCTTGGTGAACGACCGGACGATCACGTTGGCCACGTCGTGGTCGCAACCGGGAAGGATCTTGGGCAAGGCCTCCAGCAGTGTGACCCGCACACCGAGATCGGCCAGCATCGAGGCGAACTCGCAGCCGATGGCTCCCCCGCCGATCACCGCCGCCGAGCGCGGAAGCTCA
>Ga0224555_1001384_pt1 | contig 33754 bp, 24 predicted proteins | sample 714S23034metaG_FD_180687 | JGI IMG/M metagenome (GOLD analysis project Ga0224555, IMG submission 180687) | Peat soil microbial communities from Stordalen Mire, Sweden - 717 S2 30-34 | ecosystem: Environmental > Terrestrial > Soil > Wetlands > Peat | place: Sweden: Norrbotten County, Stordalen... | reverse complement strand
GACCAATACCTGCGTCCATGGAATGACTATTACAACCGTGAAAGACCCCATGGTAGCCTCAACTACAAGCCGCCCATCAGCCGCTCCGAAAATGGAACAACCTCTTGACCATCTACAGGTGCCCCACCCTAAGTTTTTGGAATCTTGATCCTCCCTCAAAAGTGGGTGCCCCCATCCTTCGCTTTTTTCTAGCGAAGGGTGGGTCTACCGTCCAAGGCTCGCAGATCTCTTGGTCAGGCCGCCGAGGGAATCTTCGCGGTCAGCTCAATTCCCAGTGCCTGCATCACCGCCAGCGTCGTCTTCAGCGTCGGGTTTCCCTTCTCGCTGAAGGAGCTTCTGGCGCAGCGGGTGTTCTCGATCGCCTGCGGCTATCCGGATGCCAACGACTCGGCGCGGCTGGGGGCCGATCCGGTTCATAAGATGCTGCTGGATCGCGATCCGGTTACGGGACTGGATCTGGCCTCGCAGCCTACGCTGTCGCGCTTTGAGAGCGCGGTTGGAGCGAAGCAACCCACCCTTTCGATGAAGCCGAAAGGATGGGGCACCCATCCCACCCATCGCAAAAACGCGATGAATGGGGCACCCGGCTCTAGTGGCAAGATACATAACTTGTGTGGACGCGGTGCCAAATCTCGGTTCTGCCGAACAATGAGAATCCAACATAGCCGCGCAACCTCAAGAGGTCACCTTCCACAACCATCGAGCCGCGATAGGTATTACCCGACTTTGGGTCGTATATGGTTCCGCCGGACGCGTGCGTGGCGTCGCTTAAATGAAAGCGGCTGCCAATCTCAAGATTGCATAGCGATAACCCGCGCAGAGTCGCGTCTGGATTGTGGATATCCGTTGTGGCGTCGGCTGTTGGACTGATAAACATGATCCTCATGCAGAAGTCACTGGAGCATGGGTCGATCCGGACAATGGTTCCCGACGGCACCTGCCAATCGCCCAAGAACGGAGAGGTCTGTGCCTTGAGGGTCGCCGTGCCTATGAAGATTGCAAGAAGCAAGAGTGAAGCAAGCGCAAGTGGACGCTGGAGGATTGGTCTGGCCGCACGGAAGCGCTTCGCGAGGCGGTGTCGCAACAAGCCGGAGCGGAACTCGCGAAGCGTGCCGGTGGTTGCATTTCGACTGAACCAGGCTTGCGTCATGGTGAACCCTCAATGGTCTGCCCGAAATTTTGTGCCAGCGGCTCTTAGTGTAGCGTGGCGCGTTGAAGGGCGATCGGTAACGGGAAGCCGGTTTGCGATTACCAACCCATTTGGCCCATTCGCTTAAGGATGACCGTGCTGTAGCTGTTCATGCGCTCGGGCCGTCGCTTGAGGGGAGCCGGAAGAATGGCGGCGAGGCGGGCCGACTGTTGCCGTCCGATATTGCGGGCCGGGGTGCGGTAGTCGATGCGGCACGCCGCGTCCGCGCCATAAATTCCTGGGCCCCATTCGACCACGTTGAGGTAGAGCTCGAGAATGCGCCGCTTGCCGAGGACGAGTTCGGCCACCGGCACCAGCGTGGTCTCCACGCCCTTGCGCAGGAACGAGCGGCCGGTTCCGAAAAAGAGGTTTTTGACGAGTTGCTGCGTAAGGGTGGAGCCTCCGCGCATGCGGTCGCCTTCCATGTCCTCCTGGGCGGCGAGCTGGATGGCGTGCCAATCGAAGCCATGGTGATGATAGAAGCGCGCGTCCTCCGCGGCGATGACAGCGTGCTGGAGATCGGGCGAAATTTGGCTGAGGGGAATGAATTTGTAGCGTTCTTGATACGGCTTGTTATGAACCCAGGCCTGCACGCGGCGCTGGATGTGTACCGCGGTCGTGGGTGGGTCGATCCATCGAGCAGCCACAAGGGTGAGCGCGGCAAGCGACCAAAGAAGCACCACGGCGATGACAAGCCATCGGATGAAGGACCGGAGTAGACCCTTGCGGGACGTGCGTTTATTTGGCATTGCAGTTATGTTTCAGGATAATTTGCCAGGGGTACTATGCAGTATGTCCGTTATTAAACTTGCAATTGGTTTGGCTTTGAATATCTCAGTGTTCGCCGTGGGCGGTTATCTAAAAACGAATTCAAAAATACCGCAACGGAGATCACTCGGGAAAACATTACAGATACTATGTCTCTTTGGCCTCGGCATGTTCTTGGTTGCCGCTACGCTTAGCAAACTTCTACCACCACACTGATACTTGTTCTGAGGGATATTTACCTTCGCCCGGGCTTGTTGCCGCATACGCGGAGGGGTCAGCCGGTGTTGCGGAGGCCGGCGGAGATGCCGTTGATGGTGGCGGTGATGGCGCGGTCGAGTTCGGCGGGGACGGGCTGGCTAGAGGCGATGGCGGCGCGCTTGCGGCGGATCAGTTCGACCTGGATGAGCGACATGGGATCGACGTAGGGGTTGCGCAGGCGGATGGAATTGCCGAGGACGGTGTTGGTCTCGAGCAGCGTGGATTGCTGGGTGATGGCGAGGACCATGCGGCGGGTGAGTTCGAACTCGGCCTGGAGGGTGGAGAAGACGCGGTCGCGCAGGGCCTCGTCCTGGACCAGGCCGGCGTAGAGGCGTGCGATGGAGAAGTCGGCCTTGGCGAGGGCCAGTTCGACGTTGCGGACGATGTCGAGGAAGAGCGGGAAGTCGCGGGCCATGGTCTGAAGCTGGGCGAGGTTGGCGGCCTCGCGCTGATTTTGCGATTCTGCGGCCCACGTCTCAGAATCGAGACGTGGGGCACCCGATTTAGTGGTTTTTTTCTGCTTTTTCGCGGAGGGTGAGGTTCGCAAAGACGAAATGCGGGGGTCCCTCGACTCGCTCCGCTCGCTCGGGATGACGGCATTAATAGTGGGAGCGTCCGGGTCGTTGTGCTGGATGAAGTGCTGCAGGGCGTGGCCGACGCCGAAGTATGCGGGGACGACGTGGCGGGACTGCATCCATCCAAAGACCCAGGGGATGGCGCGGAGGTCTTCCATGCCGCGGTGGCGGGCGGAACTGGCGTCGCTGCGTTTGGCGGGACGCGAGCCGATGCGGGCGTTCTCCAGCTCGGCGACGGGCGTGGCCTGCTCGAAGTAGGTGAAGGTTTCGGGGTTGTCGACGATGTGCTTGCGATAGAAGGCGTAGGAAGTGGCGGAGAGCTGGTCGAGCGCGGATTCCCACTGGGGGAGGATCTCGCCGGTGAGGCGGGGGATGTAGGTTGGCGGTTCATCGGAACCCACCCTTTCCGATGAGACTGGAAAGGATGGGGCACCCACTTCTTTCATGCTGGCGGCGTGCTGGAGGAGGGCGTCGGGGCGGGCGAGGGCGTCGAGCGAGGCGGCGATCATGAGCTCGAGATTGCGCTCGGCGAGGACGACGTCGGCGTACTTCCAGTTGAGGACTTCGCCCTGCTCGGTGATGCGCAGTTCGCCGGTGAAGCTGTCGATGGGCTGGGCGAAGATGGAGCGGTGGGTGGGGCCACCGCCGCGGCCTACCGTTCCTCCGCGACCGTGGAAGAGGCGCAGGCGGACGCCGCACTCGCGGGCCACCTGGTGCAGTGCGCGGTGCGCCTTCCATATCTCCCAGGTGCTGGCGATCATGCCTCCGTCCTTGTTGGAGTCGGAGTAGCCGAGCATAACCTCCTGCTGATGGTTCCAGGACACGAGCAGCGGCTTGTAGGCGGCGGAGGTCCAGAGCTGGCGGCAGACGGCGGGTGCGTTGCGCAGGTCGTCGATGGATTCGAAGAGAGGGACGGGCTGAAGGCCGGGATCGGAGCTGTCTGGGCCGCCCGCCAGGCCGCCACAGCCTTCGACGCGGACTCCGGCGAGGCGGGCGAGCCACAGGACTTGGAGCACGTCTTCGGCGGAGGTGGTGCCGCTGATGATGTAGCGGGGGAGCGATTCGGGGACGTAGAGGCGCTTCAGTTCGGCGATGGCGCGGAAGGTGTTGAGGACCTCGCGGGTCTGCGGAGTGAGGGCGGGGGGAAGTTGAAGGGTGTCGGTGAGGGTTTGTGGTGCCTCGGACGAAATACAGGGGTCCTTCCCCTTCACTTCGTTCAGGGTCAGGATGACGGCATCATGTTTGCCGGGGATTTGGGCGAGTTCGGCGATGGCGGCGGCGTGGACGCGCGCGTGCTGGCGGATGTCGAGGGCGTGCAGGTGGAGGCCGTAGGTGCGGACCTCGACGAGCAGCGGATCGATGAGCGACTGGGCGAGGCGGCGGCCACGGTTGCGGATGAGGCTGGAGTGCAGCACCATGAGATCGGCGACGAACTCCGAAGCGCGGGCGTAGGGCTTGAGCGGCGGGCCGGACGGGGGCGGGACGGAGATCTGCGGCGCTCCGCCGAGGCGCATCATGATGCAGCCGACGAGCAGGCGCACGGACTCGAATGGAAAGCGGGCCTCGAGCTCGGTCTGGCCGGCGGCGCGCAGTTGCTGCATGTAGCCTTCGAGCAGCGCGGCGAGCTCGGGCGAGATGGGGACCTGCTGGGTGGAGCTGGCGAGCTGGTCGGAGACGTTCTGCAGGCGGCTGCGGTAGTGGGCAAGGAGCAGGCCATGGGCCATGGCGAGGGCGATGCGCGTGGCGCGAGGAGTGACGAAGGGATTGCCATCGCGGTCGCCGCCGATCCAGGAACCGAAGGCGATGAGGCGGGGCAGATCGGCGAGGTCGGACTCGATGCCGTACTCGGCGGCCAGGGCTGCGGCGACTTCGGAGTAGAGCACGGGAAGCGTGGCGAAGATGGAGGACTCGAAGTAGTCCAGCGCCATGCGGACCTCGTCGCGCACGGCGGGGCGGGCCATGCGGACATCGTCGGTCTGCCAGAGGGCGGTGATCTCGGCGATGACGTCCTGCTCGATGGCTTCGAGTTCGGCCTCGGGGACGGGGATGCGGTCGAGCTGCTCCAGCAGGGTGGAGATGCGGCGGCGCTTGGACATGACGGAGCGGCGCGCGACTTCGGTGGGGTGCGCGGTGAAGACCGGCGTGACGGTGATGCGGGCAAGCAGGGCGCGGGCTTCATCCGCCGTGACTCCCGCGAGCTTTAGCGCTCGCAGTGTTCCGCGGAATGACCCGCGCTGCGGGCCGGCGTCGGGGTCGAGCTGGTGGGAGAGGCGGCGGCGCTTGCGGTGGTTGGTCTCGGCCAGGTTGGTGAGCTCGAAGAAGAATGCGAAGGCGCGCGCAAGCTGGTAGGCGGTGGCATTGGTGAGCGACTGGACGCGGGTGAGCGCGTGCTGCAAGTGCTGTTCGGCCAGCGCGGCGTGGGCGTCGCCGGAGTTGGGGGCGTCATGCGCTGTGGCATCGGCTTCGCGGCGGGCGATGGCGGTGCGGCGCAGGTCTTCGACGGCCTGGTAGAGCGGCAGGCCCGCCTGCTCGCGCAGGACTTCGCCCAGCAGGACGCCGAGTGAGCGCACGTCGCGGCGCAGGGGCGCTTCCTTCAGCTCGCCGGTGGGTGCCTGAAGCTCGGCCAGTCGCTGCGGCCAGTCGGTTGGGGACCAAAGTGAGGCCATAGATTATTATGCAATGGACGCGGGGGGAAGCTGATCCCACCTTAGCCGCGATAAAGCTGCGGCGAAGATGGGGCACCCGGCTTCGTGGAGTCATTCAGACCTGGGCACCCGCACATCCTATTGGCTTCATCCGAAGGTGAAGGCAAATGCCTGCACTCCCGGGTCAAAAAACTCGATGACAAAGGTGTGGTCTGCGACTGGCCCCTTCTGCCTCACCAACTGATAAAGGCGGTACTCGGTCACGACGCCATTGCCTTCGGCGTCGGTGTCCACTCCATGACTTTCTCCCGGAGCCTGGCCGTCCACCGTCACGCGAAAGCGAACTGATTTGCCGCTGGCCGCCGGTCCGAGCACAAGATGCAGATCCCGGGCATGAAAACGGAAGGCGATCTTGCCGCCGGCGGAGTTCAGTACGGCGAACTGTTCGCGATCGACCCAACGACCGGCGAGTCCCCACTGGTTCAGGCGAAGAAGAGACGGCTGCGTATAGAGCTGCTCGACATCGCGGTTGATCCCGTCCGGCGAGGCAAAGTTGCTGGCGCGCGCATAGCCAATATAGGTTTCGGAAGAGCGTACATCGCCCGTGTCGGCGGCAGCCTGGATCCCCTGGCCATGAACAATGACAGCGCTGGCCGGCATGGGTGTTGCGTGCGCCTCTGTTAGCAACTGCTGGATCCATCGCTCAGACTGGTCGTATTCGCCCTCGCCGAAGTGCTCGAAGCGGACCTTGCCGGTGGCATCGATGAAGTAATGGGCCGGCCAGTATTGATTGTGGAATGCGTTCCAGATCGCGAAGTTGCTGTCGAGCGCGACGGGATACGGGATGGCAAACTTCTGGACCGCCTTCTGCACATTGGGCAACTGCTTCTCGAAGTCGAACTCCGGCGTGTGAACTCCGATCACCACCAGGCCGCTGTCCTTGTACTTTTCCGCCCACGCGCGGATGTAGGGAACAGCGCGCAGGCAGTTGATGCAGGAGTAGGTCCAGAAGTCGACGAGGACAACCTTTCCTTTGAGCTGCTTCGCGGTCAACGGCGGGGAGTTGATCCAGCCGGTCGCGCCAGAGAGGCCGTAGAGCGGGGAGCTGCCAACAATGCTGGAGGGATCCTGCGCTTCGACCAGGGGGATGCTGCAACTCAGGAGTACAGCAACCGCAGCCACGACGGACAGTCTCATCTTTCTCCAGCAGGAAACAACAGGCATCTGGTTTATCTCCCTTCGTGCGGCGCGCACGCTCATTCGGCTCGGCGGTCGGCCTTCGGGTCGATGCCGCCGCTTTGGGAGTTAGATGCGGCTGGCATGGATATCGAACCAACCCTGTCGGTATGGCCCCAACGTAAACCCATGTCTCTGAAGCAAGACATGGGGCACCCGATTCGTGGAGTCATTCAGGCCTGGGCCACCCACCGCCGCCTATTTCCCTTTACCTGAGGCCCAACGATGGCTTAGTCTGCGTCTATGGACTATTCGCAGATCATCACGATGGAGTCGGGAAAGCGGAGCGGCAAGCCGTGCATTCGCGGACTGCGCATGACCGTGGGGGATGTGCTCGGATACCTGGCGTCGGGGATGACGCACGCGGAGATACTGCGCGATTTTCCCTACCTGACGGAAGAGGACATTCGCGCGTGCCTGGCGTTCGCGGCCAATCGTGAGCGGAAGTCGGAGACTCTGGCGGCGTGAAGCTCCTGTTCGATGAGAACCTGTAGCCGCGTCTGGTGGACGGGTTGAGGGATGTATACCCGGAATCTCAGCATGTCAGCGGCGTGGAGTTGGGCGGTGCCGAAGACCCTGCCGTTTGGCAGTATGCCAAGAGATATGGGTTCGCGATTGTTTCCAAGGATTCGGACTTTGCCGAACGCAGCGTACTGGAGAGCGGGCCGCCGAAGGTCATCTGGATTCGGTTGGGCAACTGTTCGACGTGGGAGATTGAAGCGCAGTTGCGGTCCGCGCACGAGATCGTGCGGGCTTTCATCGAGGAAGATGAGGAGACATGCCTGCTGCTTGGGCGAGGGTAACCCACCCTTCGCTAGAAAAAGCGAAGGATGGGGCACCCACGTTTTGTGGGAAGATCAAGATTCCAAAAACTTAGGGTGGGCCACCCGCCAACTTTTACTATACTTATTCATCGTTGGGATTGGAGTAAGAATGGGATTTCGTCTAGTCGTATCTGCTGCTTTGCTTTTCGTTCCGATGGCGGGGCTGACACTGCCTTCTGCCTTCGCTGAACCCCCGCAAGAGAGCTTCAAGACGGTGGTTTACATTCCTGTAGGTGTCGTGCTCAAGATGAAAGATCGGAATTGGCTGGAGAGTTCCTGGTCCCAGATCTCCGGTCAGGTTCACGTAGACAAGGTCTATATTGAAACCTACCGAAGCCGTGTGCTTGCCGATGGACCCTTGATTGAGGATGTCAAGAAGTTTTTCACCGACCATGGAGTAGAGGTTGCGGGAGGAATCTGCTATTCCGACCGCGACAACGGACAATTCGCCTCCTTCACTTACACCAAACCAGCGGATCGCGAGTATGTGAAACAGATCACCCAGTTCACCGCAAAACATTTCGACGAATTGATCCTTGACGACTTCTACTTTGCGAACACCAAGCAGCCATCCGATATCGCCGCCAAAGGTCAACAAAGTTGGACGGACTTCCGCCTCCAGACAATGGACGACGCTTCTCGCGAGATTGTCGTAGGCGCGGCCAAGGCGGCCAATCCCAAGATCAAGGTGATCATCAAGTTCCCCAACTGGTACGAACACTTTGCGGCGAATGGCTATGATCTCGAGCAGGAGCCGCAGATCTTCGACGGAATGTATGCGGGTACAGAGACTCGCGACCCTGTGGAGACGGACCAGAACTTGCAGCAGTACGAGGGATACAACATCGTCCGGTACTTCGAAAATATCGATCCCGGCAAGATGGGTGGCGGCTGGGTAGACACGTATAGCATCCGCTACGCCGACCGCTATTCCGAGCAGCTCTGGCTGACCGTCTTCGCCAAGGCGAAGGAGATGACACTCTTCAACTATATTGACCTGCTCAAGGAGGCGAAGGAAGGCGAGCGTCCGTGGAGCGGACAGACGACCGATGTGCAATGGGCCAAGATCATCCAACGTTCCAAGGGCCAGCCAACCTTCGCAACGGTGGCAGGCGACGCGCTCGATCAAGTGAAACCGTTCATAGACAAGTTAGGCCAGCCGATCGGGATCGCCAGCTATCGTCCATATCACGGAGTAGGCGAAGATTTTCTGCACAATTTCTTGGGAATGATTGGCATCCCCATCAACCTTTACCCGACATTCCCTAAGGACCAGGATGTAGTGCTGCTGACCGAAGGGGCCAAGTCCGATCCCGCTCTCGTGTCCGAGATGAAGGCGCAACTCAACGCAGGCAAAACCCTCGTCATTACTTCCGGGCTGCTGCACGCTCTCGAAGGTAAGGGGATTGAAGACATTGTCGAGTTGCGCTACAGTCCCCAGCCGGTCGCAGTAACCAGCTTTCTCGGTGCGTTCGGACCTGGTGACGGCACCGATCTGGGAAAGGCGGAGAGCCCAATTCTGATTCCGCAACTACGATTCTTCACCAACGACGCGTGGCCGGTAATTCGCGGAGTTGCGGATAACAACGCTTTCCCGATCCTGTTGATGGATAAGTACGCGGCCGGAAACCTATACGTGCTCACGATTCCCGACAACTTCACGGATCTGTATGAGTTGCCGGAACCAACCCTCAATGCCGTGCGTAGTTATGTCCTCGGGAACTTTCCGGTGCGCATCGAAGCGCCGGCGAGGGTGAGCCTGTTTGCCTACGACAACCAGACTTTGATTGTGGAATCGTTCCGCGACGAGCCATCGGAGATTACCGTTCTCACGGCCGCCGAGTACTCGCATTTGAAAAACCTGCAAACGGGCGAGACGTTGAACGGGACAATGCAACCGCCTCATCAAGGACGCTCTTCGGCACTGGCGCCGACAAGTCGGGAGCAGACGTCGTTCAAAATGATCCTGCCGCCACATAGTTATGTGGCGTTCCAGGAGACTCGATAAGAGCTTCGTTGGACCCAGTTTAGGGAACACGCAAGAGCGTTGGGATGACAAAGGCATTCTATTGGTTCAGACCAGCGACAAAATGGCTATTTTTTCCCAACCCCTCGAAAATGTCTAGTTGTTCAGTCCCGGCATTTGATGGGTTGGATTGAGAGTAAATCTGTACGGATCGTTTTGCCAGCATTTGCAGATGAATTCGTAGGCGGTGGGCCGTTCCCTGCGTGCGAGAGTTTCTATGGTTAAGTTGTTTGGAATGAATACCGGTATGGTGGACGCGGAAGGAATTGAACCTTCAACCTGTCGATTAAGAGTCGAATGCTCTGCCAATTGAGCTACGCGTCCACTGGTGTTGCTGCGGTATTTCTTTTGCGACGCTCTCGTGTTGCAGCCTCAGTACAGGATGCAACTCTCGATTGCGGCCTCTTTGGGGGAGGGGCGACCGGGCTTGGGCGGCCTGCTGTTCAAGGCCGGTGACGCACAACCACCTTGAAGAGAATAGCACATGCGAGAGGTGTAAATTGCTTACCGGTTGCGCGCCGACTGCGCGGGTTGGAGGAGCGGTCAGTCGACGAAATCGACTTTGGCCTTCATGGGAATGATGCCGCGGTCGAAGCCCATCTCGAGCAGCTTGCGAATGGCCTCGCGGCCGTCTTTGCCGTAGCTCAGGGTGCGCTGGTTGACGTACATGCCGACGAACTTGTCGGCGAGAGCCGGATCGAGGTCGCGGGCAAACTGCATGGCGTAGGCCAGAGCCTGTTCGCGATTGTCCAGCGCGTGCTGGATGCTCTCGCGCAGGGCGTTGGTGGTGATGCGCATTGCGTCTTTGCCTAATGCGCGGCGGATGGCGTTGCCGCCCAGGGGCAGCGGGAGGCCGGTCTGCTCGCGCCACCAGATGCCCAGGTCGAGCGCCTTGACCAGGCCGTTGTTGCCGTAGGTGAGCTGGCCCTCGTGGATGATGAGGCCGGCGTCGAACTCGCCCGCAACGACGGCGGGAATGATCTTGTCGAAGGGGAGGGTGACGGTTTCAATCTCCGGGCAGAAGAGCTTGAGCACCAGGTAGGCGGTGGTCAGCGTTCCGGGGACGGCGATGCGCGTCTTCTTCAGGTCGTCGTGCGAGAGCTTGCGCGGTGAGACCACCATGGGGCCGTATCCCTCGCCGACCGAGCCGCCGCAAGCCATCAGGGTATAGGTGTCCTGCATGTAGGGGTAGGCGTGGAAGCTTATCGCGGTTACGTCGTAGTAGGGATCGTGGATGGCGCGCTGGTTCAGCGTCTCGATGTCGGTGAGCGCGTGGGTGAACTTGTAGCCGGGAACACGTACCTTGTTGGTGGCCAGGCCGTAGAACATGAAGGCGTCGTCGGAGTCCGGGCTGTGGGCAATCTTGATTTCCTGAATGGTTGCGCTTGTCGCTGTCATGTATTGGCCGTTCCTTCAGTAGAGTGGTTCAGAAAAATGGGAGAGAGAGATGTACGCGCGAGCCGAGAACAGAAAGGTGGAAAGAAGCCCTCGTGCGACGAAATAAATCCGACACTACAAGAATACCAAGCGGCGCGGGATTGTGCGCTTATCGCGCGAAGGAAGACGTGGATTCCGTTGGCACTGGCTTCGCGGCGCAGATGACTTGCGTGGATGAGATTCGGTTTGCGTAGATTGCTTCGAGAAACGGCAGCCATGTACGAACTTGGTTCCTGCCGGGCGCGAGCGTGCAGTTTGTCTTGACGCGAACGGCTGCGGCTCTTCAACTGGAACAATGGAAGTGAACCCACCAGTCCCGGCGAGGCGACGACATTTTGCGTCTCTGCGCGCGCTCTGCGGGCGGCTCTCGATGGAGCGGCGCAAGCTGGCGACCGTGGCTGCGGCTGCGCTGGCGCTGGGGGTAGCGTATCACGTCGTCTTCGGCGCGAATGGGTTGACGGTGTACCAGCAGAAACGGAATGAGACGCAACTGCTGAACCTGCAGATGCGGGAGCTGCAACAGGAGAACGACCTGTTGACGGGACACGTGAGCCGGTTGCAAAGCGATCCCAATGCGATCGAGCACCAGGCGCGCGAAGAGCTGGGCTACACGCGTCCGGGCGAGGTGATCTACGCCCTGCCCAGCAAATAAAAGTGGACCGCGCTAAAGAACTGTTGACGAGTGTTCCAGCGCGACGTGGCGGCAGGCGGGGTGGAATCCGAGGGCGCGGGCGACGTCGAGGAGCCGGTCGAAGTTGAGGCTGATGGTGGCGCCAGCCTTCTGCGTGACCTCGTCCTCAATGGGCAGGTCGAAGTCGTCGGCGCCGTAGAGCAGGCCTTCGAGGGCGCGCTCGTTCTGGGTGAGGACCGAGGTGCGGATGCGTGGGATGTTGTCGAGGAAGATGCGGCTGAGGGCGAGGTGACGGAGATACTCGGCTGGGGTGATCTCGATGTTGTGCAGCTGCGCGCCGAGCGGGGTGGACCAGGGCTTGAAGTTCCAGCAGAGGAAGCTCTCCTGCCCGCCAACCTCGTCCTGAAAGCGGCGCGTGCGGTCGAGGTGCTCGATGCGCTCGTCGATCGTCTCGTCGAAGCCGATCACCATGGTGGCCGTAGTGCGCAGGCCGGCGGCGACGATGGCTGCCTGCGCCTCAAAGAACTGCGCCACGGTGTATTTAAATTTGCTGTGGCGGCGGCGGAAGTCTTCGGTCAAAATCTCCGAGCCTCCGCCGGTGATCCAGCGGACTCCGGCCTGCTTGAGGCGTTGGGCGGTGTCTGCGTAGCTGAGCGAGGCGTGGTCGGCTAGGTACATGAACTCGGCGATGGTGAAGGCGTATAGCTCGATGCGGTCGCCGTAGCGGGCGCGGATGGCGCGCACCAGGTCGCAGTAGAAATCCAGGGAGAGCTGCGGGTTGAAGCCGCCGTTGAAGCCGGCAAGTTCGCCGCCAAGGGCGAGAAGTTCGTCGATCTTGGCGAAGATTTGCGCCTCGGTGAGGACGTATCCGCCTTGCTGGCCGGGCAGCGCGTAGAAGGCGCAGTAGTCGCATTGGGCGACACAGACGTTAGTGGTGTTGATGATGCGCATCAGGAGGTATGTGCAGGCGTCTGGCGCGTGGAAGCGTGCGCGCACCAGCGAGGCAAGCGAGCGCATCTCTTCGTCCGTGGCCTCGCGCCATAGCAGGAGTGCGTCGGCGGGCGAGATGCGCTCGCGCGCTTCGACCTTGCGGCGGATTGCGGAGATGGATGGGGACGATGGGCTCACACGCCCATTCTACTTGGATTCCACTTGGTCGGGGTCCTATGGGCGATGGCACGATTCCAGCGTGCGGATTGCATCGAGTGTGCTCTTCAGCGCGGCTTTGCCAACTTTTTGCTCGAACTTCTGCTGCATCCTGTCGAATGCGGCGATGACGCGCAGCGCGGACTTTTTTCCCGCGGGCTTCAGCGCCAGCAGAGTGCCGCGGGCGTCGGCGGGATCGATCCTGCGCTGCACCAGTCCCTTCGCCTCCAGCGAGGAGATGGAGTGGCTGACGTTGCCGCGCGTGGTGGCGAAGGTTTCGGCGAGATGAGACGGCTTGATGGGACGGGGCGCCTCGAAGAAGATCGCCGCCAGCAGCAGGCCCTCCATGAATCCGAGGCCGTCGGCGAAGAAGGCTTCTGCTGCGACCCGGTCGAAGTGGCGCGCGGCACGCTTTACCGTGAACATTGGACTCTCGCGAAGAAAGGCTTCGATGCGCATAGGCGGCAGATATAGTTTATCCGATCAATTATTTATGGCAATACAAAAGTATCGTTGTGCTGCTCCCGGAATTGCTCGATGATCGGCTTATGAAAAAAAGCCTGGCTTCCCTCTCTCTCTGCCTGCTCTGCGCGGGATGGGGCGTCTGCCAGCAGAGTTCTTCGGACGCAGGGACGGCGGTCGCAGCACCGGGCATTGCCCAGTCACAGGCGCCGATCCGCGTTGCCCAAAGCGTGCAGGTGACGACGACCGCGGAGCCGCTGCCGCTGGAAGAGAGCGATCGCTCGGTGTCTGTGATTCTGCCGCAGCAGGCAGTGGTGGGGACGGACAGCGTGGTCGATCTGCTGCGCACCGATCCATCGCTGAACGTGCAGGCGAGGGCGGGCGAGGGCGTGCAGGCGGACCTCGCAATCCGCGGTACTACGTTCGAGCAGTCGCTGGTTCTGGTGAACGGGATGAGGGTGGACGATCCCGAGACGGGCCATCTGAACCTGGACATTCCCGTGCCGCTGGATGCGATCACGCGCGTGGACGTGCTGCATGGTTCGGGTTCGACTTTTTATGGGTCGGATGCGATCGGCGGCGCGGTGAACCTGCTGACCGGCGCGCCAGGAGCGGGGTTGAGCGTGGTGGCGCGCTCCGGCGCGGGAAACTACGGGTCGCTGGAGGAGCATCTGCGAGCGGACTATGCGACGGGGCGATTTGCGGAGACGTTGACGGGATCGCGCGACACATCCGACGGATTTATTGCCGACAGAAACTACAGCAGCAACGCGCTGGCCAGCGAGAGTTGGCTGAAGACCAAGCCGGGGACGACCGATGTTCTGCTGGCGGCGAGCGACCGGCCCTACGGCGCGAACCAGTTCTATGGGGCGTACAACTCGTGGGAGAGGACGAAGGCGTGGCTGGCCAGCATTCAGCAGCAGTTGGGCGCGCGCACGGCGGCGAGCTTTGGCTATCTGCGGCACACGGATGAGTTTGTGCTGCTCGAGGGGCTGCCCGCGGTCTACGAGAACAACCACGCGACGACCAGCTACGAGGGCGCGCTGCGGCGGGCCGACGAGTTGGGCAAGAATACGACGCTGGCCTATGGGCTGGAGGAGTCGGGCGACTCGATCCACAGCTTCAACTTCTCCCAGGGCGGCTCGGGAGAAGTGCGCAGTAACGCGCTGGGCGTTCATGCGCGCAACCAGGGCGCGGGCTACGCCAACCTGAGCCTGCGCGCGCTGCGACGGTTCTCGCTCTCCATCGGTGCGCGCGAAGAGGTGCTCTCGGGCGGCAACTCGGTCTTCTCGCCCAGCGCGGCGGCGGCGTTTACGCTGAGCAAAACGCTGCGCCTGCGCGGATCGGCGGGGCATGGCTTCCGCCTGCCGACCTATACCGATCTCTACTACTCCGACCCGGCGACGCTGGGGAATGCGGCTCTGAAGCCGGAGTCGAGCTGGAGCTATGAGGGCGGCCTCGACTGGAAGCCCGCAAATGGCCGGCTGACGCTGACCGCGGTCGGCTTCCGGCTACAGGAGACCAACGCCATCGACTACTCGAAGCTGCTGCCGCTGACCGCGGGCGAGCAGTGGCAGGCGGTCAATGTGCCGATGCTGGACATCAGCGGCGCGGAGGCGAGCGCGCGCGTGCGGCTGAGTTCGACCGAGCAGATCGATGTGAGCTATACGGCGGCGCACTCCGGCAATCTTCCGGCGAATTATCTTTCGGAGTATGCCTTCAACTACGCGGCTCAAAATGCGGTCTTCGGCTGGACGGGGCAGTTTAAGCAGCTCTCCGCGCACACGCAGGTGAACGTGGTGCAGAAGACCACGCAGACGGCCTACCCACTGTGGGACATCAGCCTCGCGCGCAACACTGGCAGCATCCGGCCTTACCTCCGGCTGTTGAACCTGAGCAACACGGGCTACACCGAGATCGTCGGCGTGCCGATGCAGGGGCGCACTGTCATGGGCGGCATGGAGTGGAGCTGGCGCGCGCAGTGAGTACTGCACATTCGATTTGGGACTCTCCACGCTCCGGTCCTCACATGTAACCTGCGTCACTGCGATTTACCGCCAGCGCTCGTAACCTCAAGTCGGCTCATTGGAGGGCCGGACATGGCAGAGATCGCAGCGGAAAATGCAGTTACGGTTAAGAACTTGCTGAGCGCGCTTGAAGGCGAGTCGAATGCAAACGCCAAGTACAACGCGTTTGCCATCAAAGCCGATGCGGATGGCTTTCGCGGAGCTGCCAGCCTGTTCCGCGCCGCCGCGCGCGCCGAGCAGATCCACGCCACCAACCACGCGCGGGTGATCGTGCAGCTCGGCGGCAAGGTCGCCATCAAGATCCACGAGATCGAGGTCGGCAGCATGCTGGAAAACCTGAAGACGGCGTTGGCCGGCGAGCAGTACGAGATCGCCACGATGTACCCCGGCTTCATCGCCGAGGCGACGGCGCACAACAATACCGCCGCCATTCGCACCTTCCACAACGCGTTGGAGGCGGAGAAGACGCACGCGCGCCTCTACGCCGAGGCGATTGCGCTGCTGGAGGCGGGCTCGAAGGACACATGGATCGCCAAGCCGCGCGACTTCTTCGTCTGCCCGGTCTGCGGCTACACCTCGGAGACGCCCAACGAACACGACCGCTGCCCGGTCTGCAACACTCCGTGGGATAAGTTCCTAGTCATACGGTAGAAACTCAAAGTAGTCCGATAGATCGAGGCGGAGTGAGCAGCCTATCAACCTAGGCTCGCTCACTGCGCCACACTATGAGATGGCGGCGGTGACGAGGGATTGGGCTTCGGTCTGGATTTGGGTTAGGTGGGGTTGGCCGTTGAAGGATTCGGCGTAGATCTTGTAGACGTCTTCGGTGCCGGAGGGGCGGGCGGCGAACCAGCCATTTTCGGTGGTCACTTTGAGGCCGCCGATTGCCGCGTGGTTGCCGGGAGCTTCGGTGAGGAGCGAGGTGATGGGTTCGCCGGCGAGCGTGGTTGCGGTGACCTGCGCGGCGGAGAGCTTGGCTAGTTTGGCTTTCTGTTCTGGCGTGGCGGCGGCGTCGATGCGCTGGTAGATGGGCGAGCCGTAGCGGGCGGTGAGGTCGTTGTAGAGCTGGCCGGGGTCTTTGCCGGTTACCGCTGTCATCTCGGCGGAGAGCAGGCCCATGATGAGGCCGTCCTTGTCTGTCGTCCACACAGCCCCGTCGCGGCGGAGGAAGCTGGCTCCGGCGGACTCTTCTCCTACAAAACCCAGCGAGCCGTCGATGAGGCCGTCGACAAACCATTTGAAGCCTACCGGGACCTCCAGCATGGGCCGCCCCAACCCCTTGGCCACGCGGTCGATGATGGAGGACGAGACGAGGGTTTTTCCAATCCCGACGGTATCTTTCCAACCAGGCCGGTGCGTGAACAGGTACTGGATGGCGACGGCGAGGTAGTGGTTGGGGTTGAGCAGGCCGCTGGTACGCGTCACGATGCCGTGACGGTCGTGGTCCGTATCGCAGGCCCAGGCCACGTCGAAGCGGTCTTTGTTGGCGATCATCGACGCCATGGCAAAGGGAGAAGAGCAGTCCATGCGGATCTGGCCGTCCCAGTCCAGGGTCATGAAGCGGAAGGTGGGATCGACGTAGGGGTTGAGGAGCTGGAAGGGGAGCTTGTAGCGCTCGGCGATGCGCGGCCAGTAGTGGACTCCCGCGCCGCCCAGAGGATCGACGGCCAGCTTCAGCGTGGTTCCGGCCAGCGGTGCGAAGTCGATGACGTTGGCGAGGTCGTTGACGTATGCGGTGATGTAGTCGTGGCGATGCGTGGTGGAGGCGTTGAGCGCGCGGGTGTACGCGATCCGTTTCACCCCATCCAGCCGCTTGCCAATCAGCTCGTTGGCGCGGTCCTCGATCCACTTTGTGACGGAGGTGTCTGCGGGGCCACCGTTGGGCGGGTTGTACTTGAAGCCGCCGTCGTCGGGGGGATTGTGCGAGGGGGTGATGACGATGCCGTCGGCCCATTGCCGGGAGCCATCGCTGGCTGCGCTTTCGAGTGTCGCCTGCGAGGGCGTGGCGCCGCCGTTGAGCTTCGCGTTGTAGGTGAGGATGGCGTGGGAGAGCGTGGGGGTGGGCGTGTAGGCGAGCTGGTCGTCCACGAAGACTTCGATGGAATTGGCGGCGAGGACTTCGAGGGCGGTGGCGAAGGCCGGCTCGGAGAGGGCGTGGGTGTCCATGGCGAGGAAGAGCGGGCCGGAGATATTATTCGCCCGGCGGTAGTCTGCGATGGCTTGCGCGATGGCGGCGATGTGGTCGTCGTTGAAGGAGATGGCGAAGGCCGAACCGCGATGGCCCGACGTCCCGAAGGCCACGCGCTGGGCGGGGACCTCGGGGTTGGGATGGAGGGCGTAGAAGGCGGTAACGAGGCGGGGGATGTTGACCAGGGAGTCGGGGGTGGGGAGGGTTCCGGGCTGGTTTGGGGCTTGCTGGGACATTGTTCTTGGGGTCCTCCGCGCGGATTGGGCCGACCATTGCAGTCTAAGAGATGGCGGGCAAGAAGGGAAATCGAAGGGGCCGTTCGCAATCGTGGGGAGTATGGACAGGGCAGAGATGGAGGGTTGAGGCGAAAAGGCTTGCTATTCAGGCTGGAGTGTCCTAAAACGGTACAGTTCTAAGTCTGTCTTGTGCCACGAACTCTCATGGTCGGCAGAAGGCCCGCGGCAGCGTGAATCGTCGAGTAGGGAACGTTGAAACAGGTGCGGACCTCCATGTCCGGTCTTCGGACCAGCCGGAACAGAGCGACACCGCAACCGGAGCAGCCTGGAGCCGGAATGGGCAGGGGGGACGGAGTCGGAATTGACCGTGGTTTGAGAGTGGCTCCGCGGGCGGGCGTGGGCTTGGCGGTGTTGCTGTGGGTGTTGTTGTGGTGGGTGTTGTGGCCGGGGGCGCCGGCATGGGGCGCCGAAGCGACGCTGGTGGCCGATGCGCACGTGAACAGCGCGTTGCCCACGGCGAATAGCGGGGCAATCTCCAATCTGAATGTGGGCGGGGGCTATACGACGCTGCTCCAGTTCGACCTGTCGATGCTGTCGGCGGGGACGACCGCGAGTCAGGTGTCGCACGCCGTGCTGCGGCTCTACTGCAACCGGGTGACGACGGCGGGGCTGGTGACCTATGCGCCGGTCAACGGAGCGTGGGGCGAGTCGAGCGTGACCTATGCGACGGAGCCGGCAATCGGCAGCGCGGCGGGTGTGTTTACCGTGAGCCAGGCCGGAGCGTTCGTCGCGCTGGATGTGACGGCGCTGGTGCAGGGATGGATCAGCTCGCCCGCGACGAACAATGGACTGGCGCTCTCGGCCGGGACGGCCATGGTGCAGTTCGATAGCAAGGAGAACGACCTGAGTTCGCACGCCGCGACGCTCGATGTGGAGCTTGTGGATGCGGGACCGGCGGGAGCTACGGGGCCGGCGGGGCTGACCGGGGCGACTGGGCCGGCGGGTGCTACAGGCGCAGCAGGGGCGCAAGGGCCGGCGGGGCTGACCGGGGCGACTGGGCTGGCGGGGGTGCAAGGGCCGGCGGGTGTTACAGGCGCAACAGGGGCGCAAGGTCCAGCGGGACCGGCTGGGCCAGCGGGCAGCGGCAGCAGGCTGGATTACCAGGGAACTTACGCTTCGACGACCAACTACGCACTGGGAGACGTGGTGGTATTGCAGGGATCGAGCTACATCTCGCTGATCGCGTCGAACAATGGAAACACGCCGGGGGTGAGTCCGGCCCAGTGGGGATTGCTGGCTGCGGCGGGCGCGGCGGGCACGGGTGGAAGCAGCGGATCGCCGACGGTCGCCGTGTCGTACCAGGGGGTGTATGCGTCGACGATCAACTACGCGCTGAACGACATTGTGCTGTACGGGGCATCGAGCTATATTTCGCTGATTGCGGGGAACCATGGGAACACTCCGGCGCTGAGTCCTGCGGATTGGGGACTGCTGGCCGAGGGTGGAACCGGAATTGGGCCTGCGGGATCGGCGGGGCCAGCCGGGCCGCAGGGGCCACAAGGAGTTCCTGGGCTGGGATACGCCGGAGTGTACGCGTCGACGACCAACTACGCGTTGAGCGATGTGGTGAGCTATCAGGGGTCGGCGTACATTTCGTTGACGAACTCGAATGCTGGAAACACTCCGGGGTTGAGTCCAACGGTTTGGGGAGTGCTGGCGTCGGCGCAGATCGGCGCGACCGGGCCGCAGGGGCCTCCGGGATTCGTCTATCAGGGAACATACGCTTCGACGACGAACTACAACCTGGGCGACGTGGTGGTGTGGCAGGGGTCGAGCTATACGTCTCTGATCGCCAGCAACCACGGCAATACGCCGAGCTTCAGCCCGCAGCAGTGGGGTCCTCTGACGGCGCAAGGGCCAGCCGGGCCGACCGGAGCGACGGGCGCGACCGGAGCTGCCGGGCCGCAAGGACTGCCGGGAAGCGTGGGGCCTCCAGGGGAGAAGGGGAATCAGGGAGATCAGGGGATTGCCGGGCAGGCGGGCGCGCAGGGGATTCCCGGAGCGACTGGCGCGCAGGGCTTGAGCGGACCGCTGGGGCCGCAGGGACCGGCGGGGCCAGTGGGGCTGACGTTTCAGGGGATCTACTCGTCGGGCACCAACTACGCGCTGGGGGATGGGGTTCGCTATAACGGCGCGGACTATGTCTCGCTGCAGGCGAGCAACCATGGCAATACTCCCGACCAAATGCCGACGTTCTGGGCGCTCTTCGCGCAGGATGGAGCAACGGGCGCGACCGGGCCGGCCGGTGCGACCGGGGCGATGGGAACGACCGGGGCGGCCGGGACGCAGGGGATTCAAGGGTTGCAGGGAATTCAGGGGCCCATCGGGCCGCAGGGGCCTCCGGTGGCGAACTACACGGGGAACTACCAGTCGACGTCCAACTATGCGCTCAACGATGCGGTGAGTTGGCAGGGCTCGACCTACATATCGCTGATCGCTGGCAATCGTGGGAATACTCCCGACCTGAGTCCGACGCAGTGGGCGGTACTGGCGGCGCAGGGATTGCAGGGAGTTCCCGGCGCGGCGGGGACAACAGGCGCGGCAGGAGCGACCGGACCTGCGGGGGCGACCGGGCCAGCCGGGCCACAGGGATCTCCAGTGGCGTTCCGTGGCGGGTGGTCGATTGGAAGCTCGTACGCGGTGGGCGATGCGGTGAGCTACGTCAACGGCTCCAGCTACATCGCGCTGGTGGCGAACAACACGGGCCACCAGCCAGACAACAGCCCGACGTACTGGGGAGTGCTGGCAGCAGCAGGCGCGCCGGGGCCAGTCGGAATGACCTATCAGGAAACGTATAACTCGTTGACCAACTATTCGTTGAACGACGGGGTGAGCTACAACGGTTCGAGCTATATCTCGACGATTGCGAACAATCAGGGCTTTACCCCCGGCCTCTTCACTCAGTACTGGTCGTTGCTGGCAGCGGCGGGCGCGCCGGGAGCGACGGGAGCGACGGGAGCGACGGGAGTAACCGGGCAACAGGGAGAGGCCGGGCCGCAGGGACCGACGGGAGCAACCGGGCCAGCGGGGCCGACCGGGCCAGCGGGGATGACGGTGAGCGTTGGCACGGTGAACACCGGCGCGGCGGGCAGCTCGGTGCAGGTCACCAACACTGGAAGCAGCACGGCGGCGATTCTGAACTTCACCATTCCGCAGGGCGCAACCGGAGCGACTGGAAGCGGCGGCAGCGGCGGGGGAGGCGGAGGAATTTCCGGTGTGGGGGTGTATCACACGGTGTATAGCGGCATCCCCCTCTACCTCTTGTACTACTCGGTGAACAACTCAACCTCAACCGCGAGCGAGTTTGGAACTGCAACCGTGCCGTATTCAGTTCTGACGTGGGTTCCAACGAAGTGTACTGCAACGGCGCTGAACGTCTATTCGCAGCAGGGGCAGACGATCACGGTGACGCTGCGCTACGGCTCGTCTCCTTCGAACATGGCGAGCAGCTTGGACCTCACCTGCACGGCGATGCCGAACGGATCTGGCGGAACTTGTCCCGCGACCGGCAGTGACACGGTTCCCGCAGGCGGCTTCGTGGACCTGGAGATCAGCGGCGCAGATAGTAATCCGGCAGCTGTCTGGACTGCGCTGACGTGCAATTGATTCTCCTCGTGCCGATCGGCCCTCTTTCTTGCGTCGGAAGCTGACCATTGCATTCACAGCGCCGAATGCTGACTTTCCCATTCACAGCGTAAGATTTGGCTAGATGACTGCGCAGCCGATCCTCGTCACCAGCCGCGCCAACGCGCGGGTCAAGCAGCTTCGCGCGGCCTTTGCCGGACATGCGCGCCTCAGCGGTGGCCTGGTCGCCATCGAAGGCGAAAATCTGCTGCGCGAGGCGCTCGCCAGTGGACTTCCGCTGAAGACCATCTTCCTCAGCGAGCGCGTCGCGCCGCCCGCGTGGCTTCCGCGCGGGGTTGAGCTGCTGGTTCTCGCCGAGGAGGTCTTCGCCGGCGCGGTCGCGACGCAGCATCCGCAGGGGATCGCGGCGCTGATGCTGCCGCCGCGTTGGGAGATGGCGGCGAAGATTGCAACGGACGCTCTGTTTCTGATCGCCGCGGGCTTGCAGGACCCGGGCAACCTGGGCACGCTGATTCGCTCGGCCGAGGCCTTCGGCGCAACCGCCGTACTCACCACCCACGGCACGGTGAGCGAGTGGAACCAGAAGGCACTGCGCGCCTCGGCCGGGTCGGTCTTCCGCGTTCCCGTCGTTGCGATCTCCACCGAAGAGCTGATCGCCCTGCAGTCGCGTGGAGTGCGCCTGCTAGCCGCCGTCGCGCCCAACTCCGAAACCGATTCCAATTCTCCCCTCGATTCCAAATCCAACTCCGCGTCCGTCCGCGACGCCGACCTCACCAACCCCTGCGCGCTGATGATCGGCAATGAGGGCGCGGGACTTGGTGACGAATTTCTCGCGCTGGCCGACACGCGCATCACGATTCCCACACCAGGCCGCGTCGAAAGCCTCAACGCCGCCATTGCTGGATCGCTGCTGCTCTACGAAGCCGCGCGCCAGCGGGAAGCCGCGCGACTTACCACTTACCACTTACCACTTACCACTGTCCTATGAACCTCTTCAACCCCACTCCCGACGACGTCGCAGCGCAGGCCAGCCATGCTCCGCTGGCCGATCGCATGAGGCCGCGCGCGCTGGGCGAGTTCGTCGGGCAGGAGCATCTGCTGGGTCCAGGCAAGCCGCTCGCGCTCGCCATTGCGCACGACGACCCCACCTCGATGATCTTCTGGGGGCCTCCCGGCACGGGCAAGACGACGCTGGCCAAGATCATCGCGGCGATGACGCAGTCGACGTTCATTGAATTCTCGGCGGTGATGTCCGGCATTAAGGAGATCAAGCAGGTAATGGTGGCGGCGGAGAAGGCCGCCGGCTTCCGTTCGCGGACGATCCTGTTTATCGACGAGATCCATCGCTTCAACAAGGCGCAGCAGGACGCGTTCCTGCCCTATGTGGAGCGCGGCGCGATCCGCCTGATCGGCGCGACGACCGAGAACCCATCGTTCGAGCTGAACGCCGCTCTGCTCTCGAGGTGCCGCGTCTACACGCTGCAGCCGCTGACGGAGGCGCAGATCGTTGCGCTGCTCCACCGCGCACTCAACGATGAATCGCGCGGCCTCGGCGCGTCGGGCGTAAAAGCCGACGAAGAGGCTCTCGCAACGATTGCATCCTACGCCAGCGGCGACGCGCGCAATGCGCTCAACGCGCTGGACGTAGCAGCGAGTCTCGCCGGCGAAGAGCCAGCCCAACGCATCACCAAAGAGATCGCCGCCGAGGCGTTGCAGCGTCGCGTGCTGCTCTACGACAAGCAGGGCGAGCAGCACTACGACATCATCTCCGCGCTGCACAAGAGCGTGCGCAACTCCGACGTGGACGCCTCGCTCTACTGGCTGGGGCGCATGTTGCAGGCCGGCGAAGACCCCATGTACGTCGCGCGCCGCATCGTGCGCATGGCGGTGGAGGACGTTGGCCTGGCCGCGCCCGAGGCGCTCAACCTCTGCCTCTCCGCGCGCGACGCGATGCACTTCCTGGGCCAGCCCGAAGGCGACCTCGCACTGGCGCAGGCCATCGTCTACCTGGCTCTCGCGCCCAAGTCGAACGCGGTCTACACCGCCTACGGAGCAGTCACCGGCGACATCGAAGCCACCGCCGCCGAGCCCGTCCCGCTGCACCTGCGCAATGCTCCCACCAAGCTGATGAAGTCGCTGGACTACGGCAAGGGATACCAGTACGCGCACAATGTGGAAGGCCGCGTGGCGGACATGGAGTGCCTGCCGCCGTCGCTCGCTGGCCGCCGCTACTACCACCCCACCCAGGAGGGCCGCGAGAAGCTGCTCGCCCAGCGCATGGACGAGGTCGCGCGCATCCGCGCAGGCAAGCGCAAGCCAAAATAATAGTTCCAACTCATGCAGATGCGGATGCGAGGGCCGAGTGTCCCATTCATCGCAGTCTTATCGCGATGAGTCGGAGGAGTGCTGCAAAACTAAGTCAAAGCCAGCGATTTACTTGGCGTCGCGCTCGATGGCCGCCAGCACCAGGCCCTTGGTCAGCAACTCCGGCAGAACATCCGGCGCGCTATCTGCGGTCGCGGGATAGAGGGCGTAGGTCGGCACACCGGCGCGGCCCAGCGATGCCAGCTTCTGCGTGATTGCGGGATCATCATTGGTCCAGTCGGCCTTGAGCAGCATGAAGTTGTGCGCGCGCAATGCGGATTCAACATCGCTCGACCGCAGGACCGCGCGCTCGTTGAACTGGCAACTGAGGCACCACGCGGCGGTGAAGTCAATAAAGGCCGGATGACCTGCGGCGCGCGCCGCATCGAGCGCCTGCTCGGAGTACGGCTGCCAGATCAGGCCCGCGCCCGAAGCGGATGGACCCGACTGCGCCACGCTTGTCTGTTCGGCGTTCTGCTGCGTCGCGTTTGACTGAACCGGAACTTCTGTCCGCGGTGCGTTGCGCGTCTGCGAAAGCGGAATGGCCAGCCCCAACGCGATCAACACGAGCGCCGCGATCCGGCTTGCCCACTTGGCGGGCCATCGGCCCAGCGCCCACCCTGCAATCGCCAGCAGCAGGAAGCAGGCGAGCAGCAATGCCATCTGATCTACACCGCTGCTTGTTGTGCCGCTACTCGCGTGCAACTGGCCGTAGACCCACGCCAGCCAGATTGCGGTTGCAAACAGCGGCACCGCAGTACACTGCTTGAGAATCTCCATCCACGCGCCCGGTCGCGGCAGTACGCGCACCCACGCCGGCTGCCAACTGAGCATCAGATACGGAGCGGCCAGTCCCAGCGCAAGCGAGGTGAAGACGGCGAAGGTTACCGCTGCCGACTGCGTCAGCGCAAAGCCGATCGCCGCGCCCATCAGCGGAGCGGTGCATGGAGTCGCCACCACGGTCGCCAGCACTCCGGTGAAAAAGCTGCCCGCGTAGCCCTGCTTCCCTGCCCCAGCCCGATCGACCAACGAGCTGCCGACGGATGTGAGCGAGAGGCCGATCTCGAACTGGCCCGCCAGCGAGAGCGCGAGGAAGAAGATCAATGACGCAAGCAGCGCGATGAAGACGGGCGACTGCAATTGGAAGCCCCATCCCGCGTGGCCTCCGGTGGAGCGCAGCACAAGCAGCACGGCCACGATCGCCCAGAACGAGAGCAGAATTCCCAGTGCGTAGAACAGACCGTGTCGACGCAGATGCGCGCGGCTCTGACTCGAACTTTGCACCAGCGCAAGCCCCTTCAGAAAGAGGACCGGAAAGACGCACGGCATCAGGTTCAGCAGGATGCCGCCGAGAAACGCCAGGCCGATCGCGCCAATCGCAGTCGTGCTGGTCGCAGATCCGCCACCTGCCGCCGCAACCTCGCCCGGCACAACCGGTGCGGTCACGTCGTACGCCACCGTGTCGGAGAGCTTGAGAACTCCATGCAGCGTTGCCGGTAGGGTTGCGAGATCGGGCGAACGCTCAACAGTGAGCCGCACTCCATCGCGCTGCGGTTCGACGTGCTGTTTCGCTGAATAGACGATTGCGTTGGTCGAGGGAGTTCCGTCCGGCGCGAGGTCTGCGGGATCGGGATAGAACTCCGCGTTCGTCTCGCGCTGGCCGTCGATCAGCGTGAGTGCGAACTGTTGCTTGCCGCCGAGAACGGAGAACTTTGCGCCTGCGGGCAGTGGCTTGGGAACAAGCGTGATGGCCTCGCCCAGCGCGCCGGCGAGCGGTGCCTGCGGAGTTGCGGTCTGCACCGCGAGGTCGATGCCAAGATGCGCCTTCCCGGGAACGCAGAGCTGCGCGCACACCAGCCAACTCACCTGCGCGTCCAGATGCAGCGGCCCCGGCTTCAGCGTCGGCGCAGCAGAGATCGTCACAGGAAACGCAACCTCGTTCTCGTAGCCGAAGTCCATCAGTGGGCCCAGCGGCAGCCGCTGCGGAATGGGAAAGCGCATCGGGCCTGCGGTGACGCCCGCGGGCAGCGTCCACGCAATCCGCGGCGGCTCGCCCGAATCGCCCGGGTTGATCCAGTAGACGTGCCAGTGCTTTTCCATCGTGAGCACCAGGCCCACCTGCTGCGTTCCGCCGGGCGCAATCGCTGAGCTGAGCGCGACTAACTCCGCGGTCAGGTGCCGCGCCTTCACCGGGCCTGGGCCTCCGTCGCCGGCGACGGCAATCTGCGCGCGCGCGTTGCCTCCAGAGGCCACTACGAAGATCGCCAGCAGCACTGCGAGAATGGGTTGCCGAATCCTCACGTCCCTCGATTGCATATCGTCGTCTTTCTTAACTAAACCACATCGTCTTCTTCAACCGATGCGGGGAAATTCCCTTCGCGCCTCATGCGCAGATAGCCGCGGATGAAGGGCTCCAGATCGCCGTCGAGCACGCGGTCCACATCACCAACTTCGACGCGTGTGCGCAGGTCCTTCGCCATGCGGTACGGCTGCAACACGTAGCTGCGAATCTGCGAGCCAAAGCCGATCTCCAGCTTGGAGTCTTCGATCTTGCGCGTCGCGGCCTTCTTCTTGTCCAACTCGTACTCGTAGAGCTTCGACCGCATCATCTTCATCGCCTGATCTTTATTCTTGTACTGCGAGCGCTCGTTCTGGCAGCCCGTCACAAGGCCCGTCGGAAGATGGGTAATGCGCACGGCGGAGTCGGTGGTATTCACATGCTGCCCGCCCTTGCCGCTGGAGCGATAGGTGTCGATGCGCAGGTCTTCCACCTTCAGGTCGATCACAATCGTCTCGTCGATCTCCGGGCTCACGAATACGCTGGCGAAGCTGGTATGCCGCCGCTTGGCAGAATCGAAGGGCGAGATGCGGACCAACCTGTGTACGCCCGATTCGCCGCTGAGCAAGCCGTATGCGAAGTCGCCGGTGATGGTGAAGGTCGCCGACTTGATGCCCGCCTCGTCGCCATCCTGAATCTCGTGGATGTTGGTGCGGAAGCCCTGCCGCTCCGCCCAGCGCAGGTACATGCGCATCAGCATCTCGGCCCAATCCTGGCTCTCCGTCCCGCCCGCTCCGGGATGCACGGTGACGATGGCGTTCAGCGCATCGGTCTCGCCGGAGAGCATGGTCTTCGATTCCAGCTTCTCGGAGAACTCAACCAGCGCTGGAATCTCGCGTTCAAGATCCGGCTCGGTGGCCTCGCCCTCCTTCGCCAGCTCGAAGTAGGCCTCGATGTCGTCGGAGCGGCGAAGGAGTTCGGCGTCGTCGGCGAGGAGGGTTTCGAGCCGCTTGCGCTCGCGCATCAACGGCTGCATACGCGCCGCATCCGCCCATACCGTGGGGTCGGCGATCTTCTCTTCAATGACGGCCAGTTCGCGCTTCAGGCGGGGCGAGTCAAAGATACTCCCGCAGCTCGCGAACCCGCTCGCGCACCGGGGAGAATCGGTATTCCAGATCGTCGATCATGCTGCTAGTTTACGGCATCCGCGCGTTTGCAACGGACAACTCACATCCAGTAGAGCCACTTCCCTGAGGTTTATCGCTGGCTCGAAAGACAAATACGGAGATTCTGGCCTTCGACTACGCTCAGGCCAGAATGACGATGTGGAGGGCCAGCGTTCAATGTGCGGTGTCGGCAAGCAGGATGCGGAGGTCGCGGAGGTTGTGGCCCGTGGGACCGGTGACGAAGGTGGCGTCGATGCTGGTGAGCCAGGTAGACGAGTCGAAGGCTACGAGCGCGCGCTGGGCGGAGGCGCGGTGCGTTTCGGTGCAGAGCGTGTGCTCGTCGACAATTGCGCCGGCCGCATCGCTGTTGCCGTCGATGCCGTCCGATCCCGCCGATAGCACAGCAAGCGGGCCATCTTCGTTACGCAGCCGCGTGGCGAGGTAGAGCGCGAAGTGTTGATTGCGGCCTCCGTGTGCCTGGGCAGAGGATGCGTCTACGCGGACTGTGACCTCACCCGCCGAGACGAGGCAGACGCGCGAGTGATCGCGACGAAGCTCCCGCAGCCGATAGAGCAGATAATCCGCAGCCGCGTCATAGCTCCAGTCGTCGCACGCGTTGTCGATGACTGCATAAAATCCGAGCCGCTCTGCATGTCCACGCGCGGCCTCTGCCATCTCATCGCAGTCGAGCAGCTTGCAGACGAGCGCGTTCAACTTCTCCGGCTTGGGCGTCTCCGGCAACTCCACCGACGCAAAGAAGCGCCGCACCGAAGCCGGAAATCGCTCCAGTAGTCCATAGCGCGCGAGAATCTCGCGGCATTCAGCAACCGTGGTCGAATCGCCAACCGTCGGTCCGGAGGCGAGCGCGTCCAGGTGCGCCGGCGGAACGTCAGAGACCAGCAGCGAGAGCGTCTGCGCCACGCCCGCAGCCAGCGCCAGCCGCCCTCCCTTCACCGCGGAGAAGTGTTTGCGCACACAGTTCATCTCGACGATCGACGCGCCGCTGTGCACCATCGCGCGGTGAAACGCAACCGTATCGTCGAGCGAGATTGCTTCGTCCAGCGGCAGCTCCATCATCGCTGACGCTCCTCCGCTTAGCAGAAAGATGCACAGCGTTTCGTCCGGCACGAAGTTCTGCGCCGAGTCGTCCCGCGATGAATCGTACTGCGCCGATCCCTCCCCCAGCGTGCGCAGCATGGAGAGCGCGGCGCGCGCTCCAGCGAACGAAGCCTCGTTCGGCACCGGATGTCCTCCGCAAAAATACTGGATCGTCGCTGGCAGATTCGCCGGTCGTTCCGCTGCGATCAGCACTCCTTGCAGCTCGCACGTACTCGGAAGCCTCAGCCGCGCCAGCAGCGCATTCAGCATCGCCGCCGCAGCCTTGCCCGCCGAGACAACACGCACTCGCCGCATCCGGTCAAGAGCAATCGCGTCGCCGCCGTCCAAAATCAGACGAGTTCCCTGGGTGTCAGTAACCACACGCAGCTTGCGGTCGAAGGCGCGTTCGATGCTGCACTCATCCAGCGCCTGCGCGAAGAGCGTGCGCGCAATCTCTTTCAGATTTGCCTCGCCCGCGTTCATTCGGCCACTTGAGCGAAGGCGTAGGGGCCTTCGGGGATGAGCGCGACGCGCGCGCCTGTGGGCAGCCCGTCGAGCAGCGCGGCGACCGCCTGGTTCACATCGCTGGTGCAGCGCTGGCCCAGTGCGCCAAGTTGCTCCGGCGAGACGCCGCGAGTGTAGATGAGGACCTCGTTTCTGAGTTCGGCCAGCGCGATCTTCTCCAACTGCCACTGGTCGATGACGACCGGCGCGCTCGCAATCTGGTTCAGGAACTGCTGCGGCCCCGCGTAGTTGCGCAGCATCGCGGCGAACTCCGGCGAGCCGGGCCCCTCGGCACACTCGCTCACGATCAGTATCCTGCCGCCGGGCCTGACGATGTGCTGCGCGGCGGTGATGCCTTTGACCGTCTGGTAGAAGGTGAGATCGAGCGGATGGCCGGCCGCGCTGGTAATCACCGCATCGGCGGGCTGCGGCAGCACCGTCAGCGAAGTGGCGCGAACGAAGGCGACGCCCGCGGCGTGGGCCTCGACCGGAGAGCCGGCGAAGACACCGGAGATGGCGCGGTCCTTGGTGAGAGCGACGTCGAGGATGAAGTCGTGACGCGCCATGCGGGCGATCTCCAGCAGTTCGGCGTGCAGCGGATTGTTCTCGATGGAGCCCTCGACCGCCAGCGGCTCGCGCAGGAAACGCGGAGAGTGGATGGCCTGGATGGTCTGCTGCGCGGCCAGGCCGGGCGCGACCAGCTTGCGTCCGCCGGAGAAGCCGAGCATCAGGTGCTGCTCGATGAAGCCGAGGGTGATGTGCAGGTCGGCCTCCAGGAAGCGCCGGTCGATGAAGACCGGCGTTCCGTTGGCAGTCGAGCCGAGCGAGCGATGATCGGCCAGCGCGCGAGCGTCGTGGTTGACGACACGATAACGGGCTGCGATCTCGGGGCCGAGGATGGATTGAATCTCTTCTCCGGTGGCGCCGCGGTGCAGGCCGGTCGCAATCAGGATGTTGATTCCATCGACGGGAATGCCGGCGGCGTGCAGTCGCTCCAGCAGCGGCGGCAGCGTCTGACGGTTGGGCGCGGGCCGCGTGATGTCGCAGACGGAGATGGCCGCCGTGCGCTTGCCCGCCGCAAGCTTGACCAGCGGCTGACAACCGATGGGGTGGTCCAGCGCCTCGTCAATCGCCGCGGCTGCGTCCGCCAGCGCACCGGCTGAACGGCCTTCGACGACCGAGTAGCGCGGCCCATCGGGAAGAGAGACCGTCAGACCCGTCTTGCCAAAGGCAAACGCAGCTTGCATGGGCGCCAGCTCCGAGAAGTTACTTGTCGGTGAGCGCGGCCACTCCCGGCAGGGTCTTGCCTTCGAGAAACTCCAGCGATGCGCCGCCGCCGGTGGAGATGTGCGTGATCTTGTCCGCAACCCCAGCCTGCTTGACCGCGGCGACCGAGTCTCCGCCGCCCACGATGCTGGTAGCTTCACTATTCGCCGCGACCAGCTCGGCGATGGCATTCGTTCCGTGCGCAAACGGCGCAAGCTCGAAGACGCCCATCGGCCCGTTCCACAGGATGGTGCGCGCGTCGGCGATCTCCTTGGAAAAGAGATCGATCGTCGCGGGACCGATGTCCAGCGCCATCCAGTCGGCCGGGAACGCGCCCTTGCCACTGAAGATCTGCGTCTTGGCGTCGGCGGCAAACTTGTCGGCCAGCACGTGATCGACGGGCAGCAGCAGCTTGACGCCCTTGGCCTTGGCCTTCTCCAGCGCGGCCTTGGCGACGTCAACCTTGTCCGCCTCGATCAGCGACTTGCCGGTGCTCTGGCCCAGCGCGTTGAGAAAGGTGTAGGCCATGCCACCGCCGATCAGCAGCGTGTCGGCCTTATCCAGCAGGTTGTCGATGACATCGATCTTTCCGGAAATCTTCGATCCGCCGATGATGGCGACAAAGGGACGGTCAGGCTCGGTCAGCACCTTGCCCAGGAAGTTCAGCTCTTTTTCCATCAGCAGGCCGGCGGCCGATTGCGCAACGAAGTGGGTGACGCCCTCGGTCGATGCGTGGGCGCGGTGCGCGCTGCCGAAGGCGTCGTTGACGTACACATCGCACAGCTCGGCGAGCTGCTTGGCGAAGGCCGGATCGTTGGCCTCCTCTTCCTTGTGGAAGCGCAGGTTCTCCAGAAGCAGCGTCTGGCCGGACTCCAGCTCACGCGCCATCTCTTTGGCAACCTCGCCCACGCAGTCGGGCGAGAAGGCCACGTTCTCCGACTCGTTGAAGGCCTGGTCGAGCAGCACGCGCAGACGCCTGGCCACGGGGCGCAGACTCATCGCCTCCACCGGCTTGCCCTTGGGCCGCCCCAGGTGCGAACAGAGGATCACCTTGGCCTGGTGGCGCAGCGCGTACTCCAGCGTGGGCAGCGTCTCGCGGATGCGCGTGTCGTCGGTGATGACGCCGTCCTTCAGCGGAACGTTGAAGTCGACGCGGATGAGCACGCGCTTATTGGCAAGGTCGAGGTCGCGGATGGAAAGCTTTGGCATACAGACAGAATATGTTGTTTTGCCCCGGATGGGAACCCGCAGATGCAAGATGCCCCTTCGCCCCGTCCGTAGCCCACTCATGCGCCGGAGAATTCACCCGCGCGAAACACCCTTGTGGAATCTGCCTCAGGTGCTCATTGCGTACAGCGAGATAAACAGCGCAGCAAAGGAAATCGTTGCGGAGACCATTCCCACCCAGCGTTGCCTGCCCCCGCCGAAGCCGAACAGAAGCACCGCGACCGGAGAGATTATGAACGCGTAGAACATCCCCCTCATCCCCGCGTCGATAAACCATCGCTGCTTCGCCGCACTGGAGAGAAACTGTATCCCAAGCAGAAAAATCGGCACTGCCATCGCCGACACCGCGCCCAGCGCCAGTCCAACGTGCCACACCCACCAACGCCATGCAGCCACATTCGGGCGCCAGATCCTGCGCTTCCACAGCAGGATTGCGGTCAGCACGGGAGGCGTCACATAGCTCATCGTCAGCAGCGCAAACAGCGCCGCGTTCAGCGATTGATCCAGCACGCCTTGCAGCCATTGGAAGCGCACGGCCCCTCGCTTATTCCCGCGCTCTGCGCGCCTCTACTCCGCCGGCTCATTCTCCGCGGAGGACTCCTCATTGCCGCCGGTGGTCACCGGAAGCGTGCCGGAATGGCCCTTGACGCGCACCACCGTGATCTTCTCGAAGCCCTCCTTGAACGTCGGCGGCTTCAGGCGCTCGGCCATCTTGTGCATCACCTCGTCGCTCACCTGGCGGTCGCGCTTGGCGTTGCGCTCCAGACACACGGCCAGCGGAACGTCGAAGAAGACGGCCTGCACCTCGTAGCCAAAGCTCTTGGCCATCTTGATCCACTGCTTGCGCTCGTGCGTGCTGAGGTTGGTCGCGTCGACGTAGTTCCACGGCATCTTGGCGATCAGCCGCGCGCGCAGCAGACTGCGCAGCGTGGAGAAGACAAGCCCCTGGTAGCGCTGTTCCGTAATGTCGTCGAAGAGCAAACTGCGCAGCAGGTCGCTGGATAGCGGAGTGACGCCGCGCCGCTTGTACCAGGTCGTCTTGCCCGAACCGGGCAGCCCAATGGCCAGCACCACATATCCGCGCGGCTCCTTGGCCGACACTGCCGTCTGCTCGTCGGGCGGCGTGCCCAGCGAGTCGGGCTGCGTCTCCACCACCATCGTCTTCTGCGGCGCGGAAGGCACGGCAGATTCAGGCGCGGCAGCCTGCAACCGCGGCGCACGCGCAGGCCGCACCGGTCGCACCGGTCGCACCGGCTGGTCTACTGGTACCGCTGTTGCAGCCTTGCCCGCCGCCTCAGTTGGCTCGTGCGGGGCGACCGGCAACGCGTCCGGGTAGTCGGGCCGCAGCGGAGCCTGTTGATTCGAGGGCAGTTCCTGCCCACTCTTCCCCGTGGATTCCGATTCGTTCGGGCCACGTCTGGAACGTCTTTTCATGATGTCGCGCATCCAATCGCGCACGTTGCGCATAGACACGCTTATAACAGGAGCGTGGTGGCCGCGGCAAATCCGCCGCACCAAGCCGTACACCCCACCCACCCCCTGCGACAACACCGGCGAGTCCACAGATGCCATCTGCGAAACGACGCGGCAATCTATAAACTTCCGTTTCGATTTGGCATCTCGCATGTGATTTCGATCACACAACACGCCGTTTCGCAGGCCAATTCGTTGCACCGTCCAACCCCAGGTGCTAGCATCGAATTGACGACCAAAACACGAATTTCATCTTCAACAGGAGTTGGGGAGCTCGAATCGGCCACCGCAACGGGCCTTCCAATCCTCACCAAGAAACCCACAGGAGCAAGCGAAAATGGCTGTAAAAGTTGGCATTAACGGCTTCGGCCGCATCGGACGCAACGTCTTCCGCACCACAATTGGCAACCCCGAGATCGAAATCGTCGCCGTGAACGACATCACCACGCCGGCCACGCTCGCCCACCTGCTCAAGTACGATTCGATCCTCGGCAACCTGAAGAACGAGATCACTCACGGCGAGGACTTCATCGCCGTCGACGGCAAGAAGATCAAGGTCTTCGCCGAGCGCGACCCGGCCAAGCTCGACTGGGCATCCGTCGGCGCACAGATCGTCGTCGAATCCACCGGCTTCTTCACCGACGCGGAGAAGGCCAAGGCCCACCTCGGCACCACCGTCAAGAAGGTCATCATCTCGGCCCCGGCCAAGAACGAGGACCTCACCATCGTCCTCGGCGTCAACGACGACAAGTACGTCGCCGCCAAGCACAACATCATCTCCAACGCATCCTGCACCACCAACTGCCTCGCGCCGGTCGTCAAGGTCCTCAACGACACCTTCGGCATCGCCTCGGGCATCATGACCACCATCCACAGCTACACCAACGATCAGGTCATCCTGGACACGCCGCACAAGGACCTGCGCCGCGCCCGCGCCGCCGCTCTCTCCATTATTCCGACCAGCACCGGAGCCGCCAAGGCCCTCAAGCTGGTCATCCCGGAGATGGCCGGCAAGCTGGACGGCTTCGCCATCCGCGTCCCCACGCCCAACGTCTCGGTCGTCGATCTGACCTTCGTCGCCGAGA
>Ga0224555_1001382_pt1 | contig 33769 bp, 37 predicted proteins | sample 714S23034metaG_FD_180687 | JGI IMG/M metagenome (GOLD analysis project Ga0224555, IMG submission 180687) | Peat soil microbial communities from Stordalen Mire, Sweden - 717 S2 30-34 | ecosystem: Environmental > Terrestrial > Soil > Wetlands > Peat | place: Sweden: Norrbotten County, Stordalen... | reverse complement strand
GCCGCCACTGCCTTGCTGGCCAAGGTGGGCGTGGAGCATGTGGACTCGAATCTGGCCATGGCGCTGCGCACCACTGTGGTGCTGATCTTTGCATGGAGCATTGCGCTGGCCTTGGGCAAACACGGCGAGATTCGTTCCATTGACCGGCGCACGCTGCTCTTTCTCACCCTCTCGGGACTGGCCACAGGACTGTCGTGGCTGTGCTACTTTCGCGCTCTGCAGTTGGGACCGGCCTCACGCGTGGCTCCGCTGGACAAACTCAGCGTGCCGCTGGTCATGGTCTTTGCATGGCTGCTACTGGGCGAAAAGCTTACCCCTTCCTCGCTGATCGGCGGACTACTCATCACGGCTGGAGCCATCGTGATTGTGATGGGCTAGAGCGGAACCAGAGTAGGTATACCCCGGGGGCAATCCCTCCGAGTGGCTTTTTCCTCAAGAAAAAGCTACCTTCGATGCTCTTCGCTTGGGCACTGTTACTCTGGTTCCGCTCTAAACAGCCAGGGCTGATTTTACTCAAGTGTCCTGAGTCAGAAGTTTGCTAAAAAATAGATCGGGCCTTTGGCCCTTGGTTTTGAGCGGCGAATCAATGACTCAGGATACTAGCGATTGTGTTGCTACTGGGGGGCGTCTGGCTTCGCCGTAGCGGCGGGCGCGGAATTTATGGCGGGGGTGACGCGAGGGTAGTAGCCGCTGCGCGTGCGCACGGAGAGTTTGCCGTAGCCCTTGTCCCTGGCCTCTACGCGCACCACGCGGTAGCCGCCCAGTTCAGGCGGCTTGGTGGAGCGGTAGGCGATGGTGTACTGGGTGCGGATGTCGTTGGCCACTTCTTTGGTGATGGCGTCTACATCTTTCACCGATTTGGGAAAGTAGGCCGCGCCGCCGGTCTGTTCGGAGAGGGTTTCGAGCACGCGGCGGGCGTGGCGCGCCTCGTCCTTAGTGGTGTCGTCGCCGAAGAGCAGGCCGATGCAGTAGACCACCGGGCCGTCGAAGTCCTGGATGCGGCGGATGGCCTGTTCGAGCGTGGCGCTGGATGCGTTGTCCTCGCCGTCGGTGATGACAAGCAGGACCTGCTTGGGGTGCTTGGCGTTCTTGGAAAGGTAGTCGGCGGAGGCGACCAACGCGTCGTAGATGGCGGTGCCGCCACTGGACTTGATGTAGCTGAGGCCCTGCTGGAGCTTGTCGATGTTGCTGGTGAAGTCCTGGTCGATGAAGGCCTCCCAGGAGAAGTCGACGAGGAATGCCTCGTCCTCCGGGTTGGAGAGCTTGACCAGGTCGAGCGAGGCCGCATCGACGGCGGTGCGCTTGTCGTACATGGAGCCGGAGCTGTCGATGAGGATGCCCAGCGAGACGGGGAGGTCCTCGTGGCGGAAGCTGGCGATGGTCTGCGGGACGTTGTCCTCGAAGACGTGGAAGGCGTCCTTGTCGAGGGTTTGCACGCTGCGGCCGGAGCTGTCGAGGACGGTGGCGTTGAGGCGGACCTCGTAGGCGTTGGCGCGCAGCGTGAACTGGCCGCCTGCGCTGCGCTGGATGGGATTGAGGGGAGTGCCTTGCTGGCTGTCGGCGGGCTGCGGCGAAGTTGCCGGTGTAGGCGCGGCAGGCTGCGCGGGCGCGGACTGCTGGGCGCGGGCTGGCGCGACCGCAACCAGCAAAAGGGTAGCAGCGGCAACACCTAAGCCGATACGTCGAAGCCTGTTTTCTCTATTCCGAAGGCACATAGTACCCCTCAGGTGCGCGTACTTTCAGCTTTTTCCCGCCGTGCGCCTTGTCCACCACCACTTCGACATGCCGTGCCTGCCCATCCTTCGCGGGATTGTCCGATGTGTATACCAGCATGGTTCGCGTCTTCATCGCTTGGCTCAAATCGTCTACATCCGCGTCCAAGTCGCGTTGATTGCGCGGAAAATACGGCAAGCCCCCGCCAATCGCAGTCATAGCCATTACAGCCTTCTCCGCTGAACGTTTCTCGCCCCAGTTTTCATTGTCGTCGGTGGCGATGCGAATTATGTGGAGGACAGAACTGCGGTTGCGTTCCAATTGGACCCTTAACCGGTCGAACGCGTCCTGGTTCGGGCTTCCATTCGATGCATTGTCCACTCCGTCACTCAAGAGCAATATTGCCCGGCTGTCAAACCGGGACGAATTTTGCATATAGTTCGCCAACTGCGCGACAGAGTCGTATATGGTGGAACCTCCATTTGCCCATCCAGCATGGCTCACAGCTGTCAGTGCTCGGCTGCGGTCTGTAGTGAGTCCCTGCTCCATCTTCAGCCGAAACGCGAAGGTCGCTACACAGACTTCGTCTTCCGCAGGCAGCTTTTCGATGAAACGGGACGCCGCAGACATCACTATCGCTGTGCGCTGAAACATCGATCCTGAGGTGTCGATGAGAACGCATACGCTCTGCGGCTCCGTTATCGTGCTTAAGCTTGTAACGGTCTGAGGCCGTCCATTCTCCTTCACGAGAAAGGCATCCGCAGTGAGTCCAGTGAGTGAACCGCCTTTGGCGTTGGTGACAAAAATCCCGGCGCTCACTTGCGGCCATGCGGAAAGGTCAGTCTGACCGTGCGCGATGGGAGCGCAGAGGGTCAGCGACAGGAGCGCGGCGGCGAATCCGTTGGGTACACCCGAGAGCATCTTTCTCCTACTGTGACGGCGCATAGTATCCCTCGCGGAAGTGTACGGTCAGTGGCGGAAGGCCGGGCGGGGGCGCGAGCTTCACCTTGAGTTTACGCCAGCTTCCGTCGCGCTTCGGCTCGCTCTGCCTGTTCTGCCTGCCGGAACCAGCATGATCGACCTCGTCACACCTGCGCGACTTATATCATCTCGCAGTCCCTCTCGTCTTGTTAGACTCCGCATCGCAGGGCAGGGATGCAGCGGCGCTGGCGGTACTCCCAGAACTGGACGAAGGCAGCGGCGGCAACGTGTACCCCGTACAATCGATGGCAGAGCATTTTTCAGGAGCGCCGAGACACCGCATGGCCCGCATCTATCCGTTCCGCGCACTTCGCTACGACACCAGCCGCGTCCGGATGGAGGACGTGGTCACCCAGCCCTACGACAAGATCACCCCCGAGATGCAGCAGCGCTACTACGAGGCGAGTCCGTACAACCTGGTGCGCATCATTCTGGGCAAGCATGAGCCGGACGACACCGAGGCCGAGGAGTTTCTGCCCGCAGGCTCGGAGGCGCACAACGTCTACACGCGCGCGGCGGAGTGGCTGCGCGAGTGGCGCAGGGAGGGGGTCCTGGCCGAGGAGGCCGAGCCCGCGCTCTACGGCTACTCGCAGACCTACACCGTGCCGCATACAAGCGCCGCGGCTGGTGGCCAGCAAGTGCGCGAACGGCGAGGGTTCATCGCGCTGGGGCATCTCTACGAGTACGCGGACAAGGTGGTCTACCGGCACGAGCAGACCTTCCCCAAGCACAAGAGCGACCGGCTGGCTCTGTTCAAGGCGACCCGCGCCTGCTGCGAGCAGATCTATATGCTCTACTCGGACCCGGCGTTCACGGCGGAGAAGCTGATCTTCGGTACCAAAGGCAACAGCGAGGGAGCAGGCAAGGACGGTAAAGACACCAGGCCAGCGGACCTGGCCATCACGGACGAGTACGGCGTGGTGCATCGCGTGTGGAAGCTGACCGACCCGGCGCTGATCAACCCCATCCTGACCGCGATGGCGGACAAGAAGCTGATCATCGCGGACGGCCACCATCGCTATGAGACCTCGGTGGCCTACGCCAAGGAGCGGTCGGCGCAGTTGAAGCTGCCGTTGGGCGAGCCGCGCGATCCGGAGCAGAAGCTGGGCACAGGCCGCCTGCCCGCGCCGCCCTTTCCCGAGGCCGCGATGATGATGACATTCGTGAATATGGACGCGCCGGGAATCACAATTCTGCCCACCCACCGCGTGGTCTTTGGGCTGAAGGACTTCAAGACCGCAGAGTTTCTTGCCAAGGCCGAGGAGTTCTTCACGGTAACACCGATGGATTCGTCCGACCTGAAGCCATTGACTGAATCCGCGGGTACGGCGTTTCTGGTGGTGACGCGCGATGGGAATTATCTGCTGCGGGCCAGGCCGGAGGCGGTCAAAGCCGCGCTGGCCGGTGTTCCCGCGCGCCAGGCGCAGCTCGACGTGGTGCAGTTGCACAGCATTCTGCTGGACCGGATTCTCGGCCTCTCGCAGGAGAGGATCACGCAGCTTGGCAATGTGCGCTTCATCCGCGAGGCGACCGAGGCAGTCGAGCAGGTGCATGCGGGCGAGGCCGACGTTGCCTTCCTCATCAAGCCGGTCACGCTCGACCAGTTGCGCGATGTATCGCTCTCCGGCGACGTGATGCCGCAGAAGTCGACGGACTTTTATCCCAAACTGCTGAGCGGGCTGGCAATCTATGCGCTGGATTGAGACGTCATTTGCTGGATGGATGGAGCAGGGGCACCTCCATCGGTCTAAGATTTGGTTGAAGAAAAACCGTTGATCCCTTCTCGCCAGTTCGCCGCTGTCCTTCTCGTCATTCTGGCGGGCGCGGCTGTTGCTGCGTTCTACCTGCGGGCGCAGACGCAGGGGCAGAACGCAAATTCCAGGCAGGCGCAGAGCCCCGCCGCGTCGCAGATGGACCGCAATCTGGTGGTGCTGGACCCGGCGCACGGCGGGCAGGATGCCGGCGCAACGCTGGGCGACAAGATCTTAGAGAAGGACGTGACCCTGGCGATTGCGGCGCGGATGCGCGCGACGTTGACGGCTGCCGGGTTCACCGTGGTCTCGACGCGCGATGCTGACCCCGCCACTCCGCTGACCGGCGACCAGCGCGCCGAGATCGCCAACCGCGCGCACGCGCTGGCCTGCATTGTGATTCATGCCACGGCCAGCGGATCGGGCCTGCATCTCTACACCTCGGCGTTGCAGCCGCCGCAGGAGGACTCGAGCGCGAACGTTCCGCTCACCCCGCGCGTTGCATTCGTCCCGGTGCCGTGGGAGATGGCGCAGGCCGCCTCTGTCAGTCAGAGCCTGCGTCTTGCCGGCGACCTGAGCGCGGCGCTGGGCAAGGCGAACCTTCCGCTGCTGGCTGGACGTGAGCCGGTGCGGCCATTGGACAATTTGCAGTGTCCGGCGGTGGCTATCGAGCTGGCCCCGCTGCCGGTTGCAGGCAGCGACGCGACGCCGGTGACGGATGCGGACTACCAGCAGCGGGTCGCCGCCACGCTGACTGCGGCGCTACAGGCTTGGCGCAACGATGTGGACCCAACGGCCCCTAATTCAGCGGCAACCAGCGCTGGCGGTGCGGGTACAGCCGATCCGGCGGCGCAGGCACAGGCGGCGGCTCAGGCTGCGCGCGCGGCGGCCGAGGCTTCCGGGCGTGCAGCGGCCAGGCTCGCGGCGGCCAAAGCCCATGCGCCGCTCGGCGTTCCGGCTGGCACTCCAGCGGCCAGTCAAGCGGCCAGTCAAGCGGGGAGTCAGGCCGGCAGTCGTGGTGCGGCGAACAAGGACAAGGCGAACAGCGCTGGCAAGGCCGCACCCGCGAGTTCCTCCAGCGGGTCAGGCGACAGCCCGGCGACGGCAGGGGGGGGCCAATGATTCCCCGCTACCAGCGCGTTCTCTTCTGGTGCCTGAGCGGCGCGATCCTTGTGATGGCGCTGGTGCTGCTGCGCGGCTGCGAGCAGACGCGCGAAAAGCTGACCCGGCACCGCGACGAGACGCCGCTGGCCGCGCCCGTGGCCACGCCCAGCGAGACGGTCCATCTGGCGCTGGCCAACGACGCCACCGGCTCCATCACTTTGGTGAAACGCGATGTTGCGCTGCCGGTGGAGACGACGGCCCGCGCGCGCGCCTTGCTGACGCGGCTGATCGCAGAGTATTCCTACAAAGGATCCGCCCATCCGCTGGAGAGCGGCCCGGCTGTGGACGACGTCTTTCTGCTCGACCTGCCGCTGCACACGCCGGTCGCGCCCGGCGGCAAACCGGCGGAGGCAGAGAAACCGGCGGTGGGAAAGAACGCGGCGGCGCGCAAGGACCGCTCCGTGGTTCCGGGCTGGAGCGCGCCCGACGGCCCTCCCTCCAACGCCGACCAGAACCCCGGGCCGCGCATTCCCGGCGGCAAGCTGGCGGTGGTGAATCTGCACGGCAGCTTTGCCGACCACCATCCCTCGGGCATCGAGGCGGAGACGCTGACCATTGACTCGATCCTGGGCACGCTCTACGCAAACTTTCCGAGCATCGAGCAGGTGCGCTTCCTGGTGGACGGCCAGCCGCGCGAGACGCTGAACGGACACGCCGACCTGATGCGCACATACGACGTGGTCGATACTGCGACCGGGTCCGCGCAGCCGGCCACGGAGGAGGGCCGCTGATGGGCGCGAAGGGTTTGACCATCGGCGTCTTCGACTCCGGCTTCGGCGGGCTGACTGTGCTGCGCGAGCTGCTGCCTCTGGTTCCCGGCTCTCACTTCGTCTATCTGGGCGATACGGCACGCCTGCCCTATGGATCGAAGTCGCGGGAGACAATTGTTCGCTATGCGCTCTCCAGCGCGCGCTTCCTACAGCAGCGTGGAGCGCAGTTGCTGGTGGTGGCCTGCAATACCGCGACAGCGCTGGCGCTCGACGAGCTGCGCGAGGCGCTGCCTATCCCGGTGGTGGGAGTGATCCAGCCGGGCGCCGAGGCCGCGGCAGACGCATGCAGGGAACAGGGGCCAGGTCATAGGGAACAAGGAACAACGGCCGGCGTGCTGGTGCTGGCCACGCAGGCGACCATCGAATCGCACGCATACGCGCGGGCCTGCGCGGCGCTCGGGCTGAAAGCGACCGAGAAGGCCTGTCCGCTGCTGGTGCCGCTGGTGGAGGAGGGATGGATTGGCGAGGATGGCGATGCGGCACGGGCTTCCGTGACCGCGCAGGTGCTGCGCATCTATCTTGGCGAGGCGCTACGGGACGCGCCCGAGAGCCGCGCGCTGCTGCTTGGCTGCACCCACTACCCGCTGCTGCGGCCAGCCATCGAACGCACGCTGGTGGAGCTTGGCCGGCCACTGCGCGTCATCGACTCGGCGCAGGCGACGGCGCGTGTGGTGGCGAGAGTTTTATCTGAGAACGGCATCGCGCGCGGTGGTCTAGCGGGAGTTTGCGAGGCGAACGGAGCGTTGGCTGAAGTTGGCGAGGCCACCTGCGAGTTCTTCGCCACCGACTCCGTGCGGAAGTTCGAGCGGCTCGGCTCGCGCTTTCTCGGCCGCCCCGTCGGTAAAGTTCAACTCGTCGATCTGGGCGGGTAAGCAAGGGATCAGTGGTCAGGGATGAGTGGTCAGTGGAAATTTTCGCCAATTCAATCCTCGAATCGTGCACCTTATCCCTCGCGCCTCGCATCTCTCATCACGAATCACGAATCACGAATCACGAATCACGAACCTCGAACCTCGCAGGAGCCTATGCCTTATCTACTGAAGACGGAACCTGGGAAGTACTCCTTCGACGATCTGGTGCGCGATGGCGAGACCGTCTGGGACGGCATCGCCAACAACCAGGCCCTGATGACCCTGCGCAATATGAAGAAGGGCGAGCGGTGCGTGATCTACCACTCGAACGTGGGCAAGGCTGCTGTGGGAACGGCGAAAGTAGTGTCGGTGGACGCGAGCGACGCCCGCAATCCCATTGTGCGCATCAAACCAGGGAAGAGGTTGCAGCGCGAGAGGCCGCTGGCCGAGATTCGCGCGGCGGGAGTCTTTCAAGGGTCGATCCTGTTTCGCCAGTTTCGGCTCTCGGTGGTTCCGCTGACCGACGAGCAGTACGATTGGCTGACGCGCGGCTGAAGCGTCGCACGGACGCAGGACCCGCCTGCCGCTGCTATCCTATTGATTGGAATCTCTTGGAAGATTTCAAGGAGTTGCATGATCGATCTGAAGGGCAAAGTGGCCGTCGTCTTCGGCCTGGCCAATAAACGCAGCATCGCCTACAGCGTGGCGCAGAAGCTGGCCGAGGCGGGAGCGACCCTGGTGCTGTCCTACCAGTCGGAGCGGCTGCAGCGCGAGGCCGAAGAGTTACTGGAAGACCTGGGCCAGACCGGCGTTGGGCGCGCCTTTCAGTGCGACGTATCGCGCGACGAGGAGATCGACGCGGTCTTCGCGCAGATTGCGGCCGCGTTTCCGATTCCGAAGATCGACATTCTCATCCACTCGGTCGCGTTCGCGCCGGCTGACGCGCTGAGGAACGATTTTCTGCTCACCAGCCGCGAGGACTTCCGCATCGCGCACGACATCAGCGTCTACTCGCTGATTGCGCTGGCACGCGGTGCCGCGCCGCTGATGACCGACGGCGGATCGATTTTGACGCTGACCTACTACGGCGGCGAAAAAGTCTTCCCCAACTACAATGTGATGGGCGTGGCCAAGGCCGCGCTGGAGTCCACGGTGCGCTATCTGGCGGCATCGCTGGGCGCGAAAAACATCCGCGTCAACGCTGTCTCCGCCGGGCCGATCCGCACACTGGCCGCGCGTGGCATCGGCGACTTCAACCAGATTCTGGACGCCGTCACGCTGCGCGCTCCGCTGCACCGCAACGTGGAGCAGATCGAGGTCGGCAACACCGCGCTCTTCCTCTGCTCGCCGCTGGCCAGCGGCATCACCGGCGAGATCACATTCGTCGATTGCGGCTTCAACATCACCGGCGTCTAAAAATATTACCGGCATCGAATGCGGAGTTTCAGGAATCTAAAGCGCAAAGGAGACCCCAGATGACCACCGCGGAACTTCTGCTTCAGGACTATGACATGGAGATGGGCATGACGCGCCGCACATTGGAGCGCGTCCCGGAAGACAAGCCCGACTACAAACCGCATGAGAAGTCCATGGCCATGGGCAAGCTGACCATGCATGTGGCCACGCTGCCCGCCTTCGGCAAGACCATCCTCACCACACCCAGCCTCGATCTGGCCCACCCCAGCGTGCCGCATCCCGACATGACCTTCCGCACCCGCGAGATCGCCCTGGCCGCCTTCGACGCAGCCGCAGCCGAAGCCCGCGCCGCGTTGGCCGCCGCCTCCGACTCTGACCTGGCCGCGACGTGGAAGTTCTCCTTCGGCGACAAGGTGATCTCCAACAGCCCGCGCTCGCTGGCCTTTCGGCACATGTTCTTCAACCACCTCATCCACCATCGCGCGCAGCTCGGCGTCTATCTGCGCTTGAACGACGTTCCCGTGCCGGGACTCTACGGCCCATCGGCCGACGAGCCCTTCAAACCGTAGCGCCTTCGTTGCGCAAGACGCATTGCCAATCTCACAAGAAGAGTTTCAAGTTCAAGCAGCATCGCGCCGCAACGACAGCATTCGTTCGCCTGGATTATTCAGTCGCATTGCCTGCCAACGCCGGGTGTCAATTCATCATCTAACCCGGTGGTGGCGAAGATCAGGGCCACAGGACGAACCTTCAACCGGGAGTACAGCGATGGCAACGGCACACAAATCTCAAGATTCTCCGCACGACCTTTCGACCGAAGACCGCAAGCAGATGAAGAGTTCAACGTATGCGTTTCCGGCGCAGCGCAAGGAGCCGCTCAACAATGCCTCGCATGTGCGCAACGCAATCGCGCGCTTCGACCAGGTGAAGGATGTCACCGACAGCGAACGCGAAGAGGCCTTCCATCACATCCAGGCCGCGGCGAAGAAGTTTGGCGTGGAGATGACGGAGACCCACTGGAAGCAGCTCGGCCGCAAGCCGCATACGGCGAACCCCGCGCAGCAATAGACCCTCGCGCCACAGGTTCGCTAGCCGGCCTTCTCGGTCAGCTCGGTCCAGTCGGCGTAGGGCCCGTCAACGGCGGCCTTTAGTCCAGGTCAAAGTCGCGCAGGGGCCTCTCGCCGAGCGGCTTCTCCTTCGCCTTCTTTACCGCTTCGGCGAACTTCTTGGCCATCAAATCGTCCTTGTTCTTCTGCGCGTCGACACTCTGCGCGAAGATGGAGTCGCGGCGTGCGTCGGCCTCGCGGGCGGCGCGGGCGGCGTCGGTGAAGTCCTCGAACATGCGCTTGCGCGGCGCGGGCGTGTGGCTGATGATGGCGCGCGTTACGGGATCGACCTTCAGCATCGCTCCGCAGTCGGGGCAAGTTACTTCAAACGCATCGTCGCTCAGGCCCATGTTGAATCACCTCTACGGGAACCATTTTAGAACGGTTGCTGGTTGTTGGTTGCTGGTTGATAAAAGCAAAAAAATCAAAGCCGGATGACGAGGTGGTCGGGCTGCTGGCTGGAGGCCTCTTCGACCAGGCGCGCGATTAGGCCTGTGCCGAGGCCTTCGCCGTGCGCGGACTCCCACGCGGCCAGGAACCAGACGCCGGCCAGCACGCGCTCCTGCGGATGGGCGTTGGGGAAGAGGTGCAGCGAGATGGCCTCGGCGTGCTTGCGCAGGCTGGCTTCGCGGTGCAGCTCGAAGGTTGCGGCCAGGCGGCGCAGCCGGCCCATCTGGTAGCGCATCTTGGAGGCGGAGACCTCGGCGGAGCGGGCAAGGCTGGGGTCGAGCGCGCCGAGGTAGTCGTGCGCGGCGGCGAGCGCGTGGTCGAGCGCGTTGCCCGCGTCGGCCAGGCGGCGCTTGGCCTCGATGGGCAGGGCGCGCGCGCCGAGTTGTTGGGCGAGTTCTTCGGCGGAGTGCATCGCGTCGGGCAGGCTGATCTCGTGCTGCGCCATGATTGCGCCGATGGCTGGCTCGACCAGCGTGGCCGACAGGCGCGGCAGGATCGGCGTGATGTGGCCCAGAATTCGCTGGTACAGCACGGCGCTCTGCGCGAAGTATGCGACTTCGGCCGGGCCTCCGATGTAGGCCGTCGTCGGCAGGATTGTGTCCTGAAAGACCGGGCGGAGGAGCGCGTTGGGGCTGAGCCGCTCGGGCGCTGCATCGAGAATCGCCAGCAGCTCGGCGGTCGCGTAGGAGGTCGCCGAGTTTCCTGTTCCGGCCTTCCAGCTTCCGTCGGGCATGCGGTGCAGGGCCTGGCGGTTCTGCGCGCCTTCGACCTCGTTGACCAGGAACAGAAGGGATGCTCCCGGCTTGACCAGCACCTGCGCGTGGTAGCCCGCGGCCTCCAGCTCAGCCGTGCGCGCCAGCAGCGCCGCCTCCAGTTCCTCCGCGTGCTCGACGGCGAAGCGTAGCGTGGACGCTCCGAGCGCGTGGAAGTCGCGGCCCGCGGCGTCCATCACAATGAGGCCGTGGCTGGCGAAGAGGCGCGTCATCAGCCGCGCAAAGGCACCGGCGAAGGTTGGTGCTCCGTTGTTCGCGGAGTGGGATGCATAGCACTCGCGCAGCAGCTCGCAGATCGGTGCGTGGTGGAGCAGCTCGCTGGCCCGATCGAGCAGCGCGTCGATGCTGGCGTCGAAAGGAATGTTGCCGACGGGCGCGGCATGCGCCCTGGCGTTGAGGTGCAGCGTTTCGACCGACGACTTGCTCAGCAGCGAGACCTGGTCTACCTCTTCAAGGTCGTGGTCCTCCGTCGCCAGCCAGAAGATTGGGACGTGTTCTATGCCCGTTACAACGGTCGCTTGTTTTGCGCGCGCAACAGCAGACGCGGCCTTGAGCAGCGTGAGCAGCGGCCCTCCCAGTAAGCCGACCTGCTGGCCGGTAACGATGGCGCGTGCGCCATCGCGCAGCTTCGAGATGTTGGCGAGCGTGGCCGCGCCCGCGCCGAATGCAAGGCTCTGGCGCTCCAGCGCATCGGCCAGCGCTGCTGCGTTTGTGCGTGCGGCATTCGGACGCGGCGAAAACATCCACGCGCTGCCCAGCGGCTCCGCCCCATACCACTGGCGCAGCGGCGAGGCGGCTGCGCTCGCGCCCATCGCGAGGAAGTCGCGGAAGAGCCTTGTGGTGTGCGGCAGCGTTGCGATGGGATAACACTCGGTGCTCATCAATTCCTCAAACCGCGGGACACATCCCTGGGCCAGCTTCCATGTTAGCTTGACTGCACTCGGCGCGGCGCGCGGCGTGCGCGGATCAAACGCGCGGCTCTCCCTTGGCGCGAGAGATTCCTTCGATTGGATGCAGCTTCTGCGGCCACGATGCTGGATGATACCGTAGACCCATGGCCGCACATTCAAACAAATTCCAAAAGTTCCTCTCTACCAAGACAAAGCCCGCGCCAGTCAAGGCCGTGAAGACCGCATCCACAGCCAAGCCCGCCGCGAAGAAGTCCATCACGAAGAAGCCTGCCGCAAAGAAGCCCGCCGCGAAGAAGGCTGTTGCAACGAAGCCGCGCGCCGCCAAGGCGAAGCTCATCCGCTCGAAGCTCGCCTACAAGGGCAAGGTCTTCAACGTCTTCACCGACACACTCGTCGAGCCGGGCGGTCACCGCAACACGCGCGATGTGATCCGGCACAATGGCTCGGTAGTGATGATGGCGGTGGATGAGCGGACGAATCCCGCCGATCCCGACGTAATTCTGGAGCGGCAGTATCGCCACGCCGCCGGGCAGTTTCTGCTGGAACTTCCTGCCGGCAGCCGCGAGCCCAACGAGGCACCGCTGGCCGCGGCCAAGCGCGAGCTGATCGAGGAGACCGGCTTCCGCGCCCGGCGCTGGACGATGCTTCTGCGCTACTTCGCCAGCCCCGGCTTCCTCGGCGAGTGGATGCAGATCTACCTGGCCCGCGACCTGCGCGAGGGTACCGCGACGCCCGAGTTGGACGAGCAGATCGAGATCGTGCGCGTGCCTCTGTCGCAGGCGATGCGGATGATCGCCGAGGGCAAGATCCACGACGGCAAAACGCTCATTGGGCTATCGCTCTACGATGCTGCGCGCCGCGATGGACGGTTGTAGCCTCAGCGAGGCGCGAGTTGCTTGGGAGTGAGCTTGGTGACGATCTCTTCGGCGACCTCGGTGGCGGGCTCCAGCGCGTCCAGGTCTTCGTCGGTGAAGCTCTCGCCCAGGCCCCCGAAGCGGCGCTCGCGATGCTGGTAGTTCTGGATTGCCTCCAGCAGGTGAATGCCGCGGAAGTCCGGCCAAAGGCGGTCGGTGATGAAGATCTCCGAGTAGGCGATCTGCCATAGCAGGAAGTTCGAGATGCGCTGTTCGCCCGAGGTGCGGATCACCAGGTCGGGATCGGGCGTCAGTCGGGTGTAGAGCGCATCCGTGATGTGGTGCTCATCCAGCCGCGCTTCGATGCCGTCGACCTGCAGCAGGTCTTCCAGCGAGCAGCCGCGCTGGTGCGCCTCGGCGATCAGGTCACTGAGGATCGAGCGCGCCGCATCGACGATCTCCGAGCGCGAGCCGTAGTTGAGCGCGAGGGTGAGCGTGGTGCCGGTGTTCCTGGCGGTGGATTCGGTCGCCCACTGCATCGTCTCCTGGACTTCAGAGGGCAGCTCGTGGATGCGCCCGATGTAGGTCATGCGCACATTGTTGTCGTTCATGCGCTGGACGTTGCCCACCAGGTAGCTTCTGAGCAGCTTCATCAGGAAGTTGACCTCGGACTTCGGCCGGCGCAGGTTGTTCTCCAGCGAGAAGGCATAGAGCGTGATGAAGGGAAGGTTGATGCGCGAGGCCGTCTCCATGACGAAGTGCACGCTCTCGGCGCCCTGCTGGTGGCCGAGGAAGCGCTTCAGTGCGCGCTTACCTGCCCAGCGGCCGTTGCCGTCCATGATGATGGCAACGTGCTGCGGAATCTTTGCCGGGTCGAGCTGGCGGTAAATCGCAGCCTCCTCCGCCGAGAGCTCGTGGAGGCGGGAGCAGGGTTCAAAGACCGGCCTGGATGTGTGTGCGCGCAAGCGAAAGCGACCTCGCAGGGTATGAAACTAGCATACCCCCTTCGGCCCGTGCAATGAATTACGGGGAGGCGTTGTCCTGGCACTCTGTAAGTCTCGCTGCGTGGCCTTCAGGCGGTGCGGCGACGGCCTGCGGCCAGTTCGCGGACGTGGTTGAGGAAGATGGAGCGCTGCAGCTCGGTGAGCTGCGAGGTGTAGGCGGCGATCTCGGCCAGGAACGGGTCGGCGGTGAGTACGGCGGTCTCGTCGGAGTGGCGCATGTTGGCGTCGCGCAGCAGGGCACTGATGTCCACCTTGAGGGCGCGCGCCAGGCGGTCGAGCGAGCCCAGCGTGGGCATCGCCTTGCCGTTCTCGATCTTCGAGATGTAGGTGCGCGGCACTCCCATCCTCGCCGCCAGTTGGCGCTGCGAAAGGTTGCGCACATGGCGCAGGTCGCGCACCGCGGTGGCAACCTGTATGGTGCCATCCTTCTTCTCGGTTTGCGGAGGGACGAGCGTGAGCGGCGCCGGTTCGGCGACGGGCAACTCCACCTCAAGGCACTTGTGGCAGCGCCGGCAGAGCGAGTTGGCTGTGCGGAATTGCACCAGACTGCAAAAGTCGCAACGGAGTACCTCCCGTTGTTCGACGGACGCCATCATGGTTGCCATAAGTTGTAGTTGCGGGCGGGCCCAGAGCAAGGACCGCGGCGCTCACGTCCGATAACGGAGGTTTGCGATGCACCTAGAGTGACACCGGGTATCGCCGGAGTCAAGAGGTATTGCCGAAGATTCCCGATGAAAACCGGAAGAAAGCCAAAGTGGAACCACGGGAGTTAACAGTGGACAGGGTTCGGAACTCTGCGGCGTGTTGCTAGCCGCCCAGGATCTCTTCCGACTGGATGCGCTGAATCCCCGCTTCAGCGAAGGCCCGGCGGGTGGCGTCGATGCTGCCGGGCAGCTTGACCGCGCGGGTGGCGTCTTCAATGACAAGGCACTCGAAGTCGAGCGCGGTGCCGTCGACGGCGGAGAAGCGGACGCAGAAGTCGTAGGCCAGTCCGCAGAGGAAGAGCCGCGTCAGCCCGCGCTCGCGCAGATAGCCGGCCAGGCCGGTGGGAGTGAAGTGGTCGTTCTCCAGAAATGCGGAGTAGGAGTCGATGTTGGCGCGAAAGCCTTTGCGCAGAACCAGCTCGGCGTGGGGAATATCGAGCGCGGGATGGAACTTCGCGCCGCGCGTGTTCTGCACGCAGTGGTCGGGCCAGAGCGTTTGCGTGCCGTAGGGCGTGGTGATGGTCTGATACGGCTTCGCGCCGGGGTGCGCGCTGGCAAACGAGATGTGCCCAGCCGGATGCCAATCCTGCGTGAGAAGGACGTGGGGGAAGGCCCGCGCCAGCGCGTTGACGAGGGGAACGATCTCGTCGCCGCCTGCGATGGCCAGCGCGCCGCCGGGGCAGAAGTCGTTCTGCAGGTCGATGACCAGCAGCGCGTCCGTGGGTTGAATGATATGCATCTTGCATAAGATGCTAACGCAACGCGACACGGATTCGTTGAAGGGGCTTCTCCCTACGGCTGCGCGGCGCGCTTTCGGTAGACTGGAGGCATGAGCAAAGACGGTGCTGTGCGGAGGGTTGTGGGCGAGACGCGCTTACGCGTGCGCTATGCGGAGACCGACCAGATGGGCGTGGTCTACTACGCGAACTACCTGGTGTGGTTCGAGGTGGGCCGCGCGGAGTTGATGCGCCAGCGCGGCCTCGACTACAGGCAGATGGAGATAGAAGATGGCTGCCTTATGGCCGTGGTGGAGGCCACGGCGCGCTACAAGGCACCCGCGCGATACGACGAGGAACTGATCGTCGAGACCACGGTGACCGGCGTGCGCGGCCCGGTGGTGCGCTTCAGTTACCGCGTCCTGCGCGCCGCGGACGGGCTTCTGCTGTGCGAGGGCGAGACCGTGCATGTGGTGGTTGGCCGCGACATGAAGCGGCGTCCCATGCCGAAGAAGGTTGCGGCGCTTCTGAGCGCCGCTGCATCCCATGGCGCGGCGGCATCCGATTAGCCGCTGAAGCATCTCATTTATAGGCCTGAAACTTCAGATGGCAGGGAGACGAGATTCGATGAGCGAAGCGACTGTGGCGAAGGTTGCGCTGATTACCGGCGCGAACAAGGGGATCGGGTTTGAGACGGCGCGGCAGTTGGGCGCGCTGGGTATCACGGTGCTGGTTGGCGCGCGCGACTTGAAGCGCGGCGAGGCGGCCGCGGCGGAGTTGAAGCGGGAAAGCATCGACGCGCGCGCGCTGAAGCTGGACGTGGTCGATGACGGCGATCGAAAAGCCGCGGCGGAGGCGATCGGGCGCGACTTCGGGCGGCTCGACATTCTGGTCAATAACGCCGGAATCGCAACCGAAGACATGAGCTCGAACAGCACGCTGACCACCTCGGAGGAGACGTTGCGCAAGATCTTCGAGACCAACTTCTTCGCGGTCATCGCGCTGACCGGCGCGCTGCTGCCGCTGCTGCGCAAGAGCGCGGCGGGACGGATCGTGAACCTGTCAAGCATTCTGGGCTCGCTCACGCTGCATGCAACCCCCGGCTCGCCCATCTACGGCGCGAAGATGTTTGCCTACGACGCATCGAAGACCGCGCTGAACGCGTACACCATCCACCTGGCCCATGCGCTGAAAGACACAAAGATCAAGGTCAACTCGGCGCATCCCGGCTGGGTGAAGACGGAGTTGGGCGGCGAGGGCGCGCCGATGAAGATCGTCGACGGCGCAAAGACCAGCGTGCGTCTGGCCACGCTCGCCGACGACGGCCCGACCGGCGGCTACTTCCACCTGGAAGACGCGCTGCCATGGTAAGTCAGCCGGTCAGCGCGTCATCGACCCGTTAGAGGATCGCGGATTCAGGACTCGCGCGAAGTGCGCGCGGCCTGCCACGCCTTGGCGTACTTCCAACTGGTGTACGCGGCCTGGTAGAGGTGCAGCAGCAGGCCCTCGCGGCCATCCAGAAATCCGAGGCGGAAGACGTAGTTCCACAGAAATGAAAGCTTCGGAATCGTCACAACATTGCAGACGAACGCGGGCCACGAGCGACTGACCTTGCCGGAGGCGACCAGCAGTTCGCTGCCCAGCGTGCTGTATCGGTCCATGTGCTCGATGTAGTTTTCCAGCGTCGGGTAGGCGTGGTGGATGAGGTCGTGGTCGAGCGTGGCGGCCTTGCCCTCGAATGCGATGGTCTCGTGGACGGGGCGATCCTCAAATTGCGGCGGAGTGGTGAAGCTGGCGGAGGCGCGGCGGAAGAGGCGCAGCTTGGGGTCCGGGTAGAACCCGCCGTGCCTGATCCAGCGCCCGAGGAAGAGGTTGCGGCGGCGGATGAAGTACGCGTCGGCAGGTGGGTCCGAAGACAGCAGCGCATGAATCTCGGTCTGCAACTCCGGGGTCAGCTCCTCGTCGGCGTCGAGCGAGAGGACCCATGCGCCGGTACATTTTGCGATGGCGGAGTTCTTGGCCGCGGCAAATCCCGCCCATGGCTCCTCGTAGACCGTGGCGTTCGCGGCGCGCGCGATCTCGATGGTGCGGTCGGTCGAGCCGGAGTCCAGCACCACGATCTGGCCGACGAACTGCACGCTGGCCAGGGTGCGCGCGAGGTTCGCCTCCTCGTTTTTTGTGATGATGGCGACGGAGAGCGTCTGCTGCATTGGCGTAATAGTCCCTCCCCGTTTTGCGCGCTCATGGCGCTGAATTTCAGGATGCTGCGATTGAGAGCAGTCTATACCGGTTCCAGCGTGATCGACGCGTCGCCGAGGTGCTCACGCAGCAGGCGCTCGATGAGCCGGATCAGCGGCTCGCCGGTCTTCGCCAGCACGAACGCGTCCGCGGCCTCGTCCCAATCCAGCTTGAAGCTGGTGGAGAGCGCGGAGATCCAGATCTGGCGGACGGGCGTGTTGGGCGTGACGACGAACTTGCTCGATCCGTCCTCGAAGAGGATGTTGCTCGCGCCATTGTTGTCGTCGAACTCGAAGCTGCCGGATGCGTCCTCGGCGGCGATGACGGCCTGCTTGAGGGACTCGAGGGCGTGGTCGGATTCGCTGCGGAAGGTGGCTTCGTCGATCATGGGTCTAGTGTAGCGGTTCCAGCGAGAGAGCGAGAATCCCACCCATCGCGATACGACTGCGAAGGATGGGGCACCTGTGATCTTCCGCTGCAACCAGGCTAGAAGGGAATGTCGTCGTCGGTGATGCCCTGGTCGGCGTAGTCGGGCGCTGCGGCGGGCGCGGCACCTGTGGCCGTGTAGGGAGCGGTGTTGGACTTGGCATGGCTGCCGCCGCCTTCGCCGCTGCCGCCGCCGGGCTTTCCGAGCAGCGAAAGCTCATTGACCAGGATCTCGGTCTTGTAGCGCTTTTGACCGGTCTCCTTGTCGTCCCACGAGCGCGACTGGATCTTGCCCTCGATGAAGAGCTGGGTGCCCTTCTTGACGTAGTCGCGGACGATCTCCGCGGTACGCTGGAAGGCCACCAGGTTGTGCCACTCGGTGCGATCGGTGTACTGGCCGTCCGCACCTTTAATACGGTCGGCGGTGGCGAGAGTGAAGTTGGCGATGGTCATACCGCCTGCGGTGGACTTCATTTCGGGGTCTTTGCCTACGTTGCCGAGGAGAAATACTTTGTTGACGCCTTTTGCCATTTGTCTACGCTCCAGTGGTGCTGTGTCTGCGAAGGATGAGAATAGCAGATCGGCGAACCGGGCAGGCGGGAAATTTGGAATGAAGCGGACTTCTGCTACCATCTTGGGCCATGGAGTCGATGCATCCAGAGTTCGGCGCTAATTCTTCCAGTGGTCCCGGCCTAGTTACGGTTGGCGTCTACAACGACCTCGCTGAGGCAACTGTCGCGTTGTCCGTGTTGGAGTCTGTTGGGATACATGCGATCCTGTGCGATGTAACGGTTGCGCGACTGATCCGAAGCCCGCTGGGAGGCATCCGGTTACAGGTGGAAGAGATGGACGAGCAGAGCGCGAGTGAGGTACTGGCACAGTCTGTTCCCGATTCAATTGCGTTCGATGTGGGCAAGAGCTTTGAACAGCCCCGCTGTCCCGCATGCAGTTCTAGACGAGTTAGCGCCGCTTCTCTGCTCTCTGGCGTCCCGCAGCCGGCTCATGGCGACACATGGTCCTGTGACGCCTGTGGAGCACTGTGGGAGGATAGCGACGACTAGCGTTTGCGGCGGCCGGCGAGCTTGGCGAGGGCGAGTGCGAGGGTGAGCGTGCCGAGTGGCAGGCAGGCCATGGCGACCATCAGGGCCAGCCAGCCGGAGTTGGTGCGCGGACCCTGGTGGCCCATCCCGCCGCAGACGGTGAGCGCAAGCACGGCGGCAATCGCTCCCGAAAGGAAGAGGCCGAGGCCGATGCGGAAGAGTTGGCGGGTGTCTGGTTGCATAGGAGCAGGGAACAGGGGTCAGGGAACAAAAGCAAATACAGGGGTCCTTCACTGCGTTCAGGATGACGGCGTGATACGAGCGCCAGCGATTCTTGCAGCCCGTCAGCGGATGACGGCTTGCAGGAAGTAGATATAGACGCCCGAGACCGAGACGTAGAGCCAGATGGGGAAGGTCCAGCGGGCGAGCCGCTTGTGCGCGGGAAAACGGCCGGTGAGCGAGAAGAAGAAGGTGATGAGAATCATGGGCAGGGCGATGATGGCCAGCGGAATGTGCGTTGCGAAGAGCACGAAGGCGTAGCTATACCAGAGCGCGCCGGTGTGGGCGATGTGCAGGTGCGTCTCGCCGTGCAGCGTGAAGTTGACCAGATAGGTGACGAGAAAGATCGACGAGAAGAGGAAGGCGAAGAACATCGACGCGCGGTGGTGCAGGATGCGGCACTCGCGGATCTCGCGCAGGCCGGTGACCAGCGCGATGGTGGCCAGCGCGTTGAGCACGGCGTTGACCAGCGGCAGCCAGCGCAGTTCGGTCCCCGCAACGTCGGTGGGCGCGTGGAAGTAGACCAGCCAGCAGATGAGCGCGCTGGCCGCGGCCGAGAGGCCAAGGATGCCAAGGATGACGCCGGGTGGCGTGCGGAGGTTGGCGGGTGTGGAGTGGACTGGCATGGCGTTTGTCCTCGGTTGTCCATTCAAATCAAAACAGCAGGCGGCCGCGCGCGTCCAGCATCATGGCGGCAAGCAGCAGCGGCAGATAAATAATCGACGCGTGCAGCAGGTCGCGCGCGGGCTGTCGGTGCGAGGGAGCGTCGGCGTCGTGCAGGTCCGGGCTGCGGGCCGCCACTCCAAAACCAATCCGCGCAAAGCGAATGGTACACCCGAGATAGCCCAGCGAGAGAACCGCTGCGGCAGCGGCGTAGGCGACTCCGGTTGTTCCCAACACAAACGGCAACAGGCTGACCGGAACCATCAGCGCGGCGTATAGCAGCGCCTGCACAACCGTGGAGCGGACGGCGATGCGCGTGTTCTTGATGGTTGGCGTGATGCGGATTCCGGCGCGCGCAAAGTCCTCGCGGTACATCCATCCGATGGCCATGAAGTGCGGGAACTGCCAGACGAAGAGGATGGCGAAGAGCGCGACGCCGGGCCACTCGATGAGGCCGCGCGCGGCGGTCCAGCCGATCAGCGGAGGCATTGCGCCGGGGAACGCCCCGATGAATGTGTTGATGGTGCTGACCCGCTTGAGCGGCGTGTAGATGGCCACATAGCCGATCGCGGTGAGCAGGGTAAGCGTGCCGGTGAGCAGGTTGGTGGCGTAGGCCAGGTAGATGGAGCCAAGGATGACCGCCAGGAATCCAACCAGCAGTCCGTGTGCCAGACCGATGCGGCCCGTCGCCATCGGGCGGTCTTCGGTGCGGCGCATCAGACGGTCGGTCTTGCGCTCCAGCGCCTGGTTCAACGCGCTTGCTCCGCAGGTGACGACCGCGATTCCGGCCAGCGCCTCCAGCATTCCGGCGTTGAACGGACTGATGCCGGAGCGCAGGCTGCCCAAGTAGAATCCGGCCGCCGACGTAATGACGACCATGGTAGTGACGCGCACCTTGAAGAGCGTCGCGTAGTCGGCCAGCAGGCCCGGGGGCGGGGTCGCAGAGTCGCAAGGCGCAACGTCAGGGTTCGTGGCCGCAGGCGTCGCGAGCGGATGCGTTTGGTTCTGCGATGTTGCGGTGAGGGGCACAGCCTTCAGCATAGCGCGTTTGCATTGCGCGCGAGTGCGGCAGCTCGAACAGGCGCGGGTCGCCGAGGCCGCGCTCTCAGGCCATCGTCAATGCGCCGGGGTTGCGGCGGGAAGCGGGACGTGCTGTTTCTCCGGCCAGGGCGGAAGCAGCTTCATCAGCACCCACAGAATGCCCAGCGGGAGAATGGTCAAAAAGATCGCCATGAGCAACCCCTCCCTGCTGACCAGACCCATCTTGTAGGTGGTGTATCCGAGGAAGCTCTTGGAGAACAACTGGCCGCCGATGACGACATTCCAGCGCATGGCAAAGACGCCGACCTGCACCAGGCAGCCCGCCACAACGTAGATGCGCTTGCGAATGAGGGCGGGGAGCTTGGTGACCTGAACGATCCCAAGCAGGAGGATTGGAACCAGCGTTCCGATGCACATCTGGAGAACGATCTGCGAAAAGTAGAGCTTGGTGTGCACCATGAAGTTGAGGGTGCGGAAGCTCTCGTCCGCCTCGTAGACGCGATGGATGAGGTCGAGCATCTCCAGGCTGAAGTCGAGGATGAAGATGTAGAAGAGGTACATCGCGGTGGTGTCCACGCATGGCATGTCGATGGGCATCTTGCGCCATTTGGTGATGCCCATGTAGAGCAACAGCACCGCGGCGATGCCGCTGACCATGGCGGAGAAGATGAAGACCACCGGCATCAGCGGCGAGTTCCACCAGGGATTGGCCTTGAGGGAGCCGAAGATGAAGCCGACGTATCCATGCAGGATGAAGGCCGATGGGATGCCAACCAGGGTGACGATCCATCCAACCTTGTGGTCGATGACCAGCGAGCGCGGGCTGATGTTGTCCGAGCCGAGCGTCATGATGCGGTAGAGCAGGCGCTTCCATCCGGTGGTGGACTGCGAGAGCAGAACGATGTCGCGCCGGTAGTCCAGCCATATCTCGAAGACCAGCACCGCCATGAGATACCAGAGATAGACGAAGCCGAACATCGCCATGGCCGAGGTGGCGTGGGGAGTGAAGTACATCTCCGGTGAGCGCTCGGGATGGCCCAGGTGCAACTGCAACGGCAGCGGCGCGACGAGAAGAAAGGCCAGCGCGGTGAGCAGCGCCAATCGATAGGCGGGCGCAACCGCCTTCACGTTGAAGACGCGGACCAGGGAGGCGAGGATGAATGCGCCCGCCACCAGCCCTGTGATGTAGGGGTAGAGAACGATCAGCACGCTCCAATAGAGTGTGATTTCGTTTGGATATATGTAGCCTTCCACACCGTTCATAGCGCGTTCTCCCGGGCTTGAATTGCAAGCCTCGATCCAGATTCCCTCAGGGGCTAAAGCCCCGATCTTGCTTGGCCATCTGCGGCGGGACTAAAGTTCCGCCCTATCAAAACAGCCGCGCCCCTTGTTCTTTCAAGACAGCCAAAACGTGGACTTTCTTATCGGACGGAACCGTCCAGCTCGTTGTAGAAGACCTTTGCGCCGGTGGCCATCTGCGGCTTCAGCACCTGCACATAATGGGTCTTCAGAAATGCGTGAATGGGGTCGCTGGGATCCTTGAGGTCGACCAGTTGCCGCGCGCCGGTTGGGCAGTTTTCGCAGCAGGCGGTGGTAAGGCCCTTGGTGATCCGGTGATAGCAGAGCGTACACTTGTCCGCGACTTTCTTCTCCGGATGGATGTAGCGGCATCCGTAGGGGCATGCCTGCACGCAGTAGGCGCAGCCGAGGCAGTAGGTCTGGTCGACGAGAACGACGCCATCGGGAGTGATGAAGGTGGCGCCCACCGGACAAACCTGGGTGCAGGGCGAATTCGTGCAGTGGTTGCAGAGCTTGGGGACGAAGAAATACTTTCCGTTGGCTTCTTCCGCAGCCGCGGGAAAACCTTCCTTGCCTCCGTCCGGCGAAATGACCTCGGGGCTCTCCATGTGCCAGTCGGTCACAAGGTAGCGCTCCACCCAGGTGCGGAAGTGTCCCTCCGGCACATCGTTCTCCGCCGCGCAGGCACGGACGCAGTTGCCGCAGCCGATGCACTTGGGAATGTCGATCAACATGCTCCACCAGTGATCGGTCATGGTGTAGTTGGGCGAGGCCTCCGGAGTTCCGGCAAGCACGTACTTCCATGCGATCGCGGCCGCGGGCAGCATCACGAGAAAATGGCGTCGGTCGAGGTTCACTTGGTACCTCCGGACTGGATGGCTGGGCTGTGCGGCTGGTGGCATGTCTCGCAGGCAATGCCGCCGGAGTGCTGATCCGCGTCAACTTGGGGGAAGTTCTTCGGCTTGGCGGCGCTGGCCGCATGACAGCGAATGCACAGCACGGCCGTGTCCAGCTTGGCCGGCTGGATCGAGGGGTCGCCGGCGTGGTTGGCCAGAGGGCCGTGGCAGGCCTCGCAGTTGACGCCGGCGTGCTTGCCCGCCTTCTTCATCTGCAGAATGTCGGCGTGGCAGGTTTCGCAGGTTTCGTGGCCGGCGTAGTGCAGCGGGCGGGCGGCAATCTCGCCGATGGCCGCCCCGCGGTAGTGGCCGTACTCTCCGAAGCTCTTCGGCACAACGAAGTGCCGCACCACAAGAAAGACCGCGAACGCCACCACGAAGAGAAACGCAAAGCGGAAGAGATGTCCTGCATCCTTGGTTAAACTCATCGCGTAATCTTAATCCCTTCCGAATTAGGGTCTGCCGGCGCCGGTGTTGCGGGCCGCGATGGAGGAACAACCATCCGCATCGGCACTTCATCTCCAGGTCGCTCCCTTATTGGTACGGGGCGGGCGGGATGCTTGTATGTGAGCTACGTCACAATTTACCGAAAGAGGATGAAGCGGTGCATGAATGAAATAAATACCGTCGGTTGCATAAAAGGGTGACTATAATCACACGAAATTGTTGCCCAGGGTATTTCGTTGGATTGGATCGTCATTGTGAGTGATGACGGTCACATTCACTTCATGGTCTAGCATTGTATCGTTCTGTTATTGTGAGTGACGGCAGTCACATAAGCTTTATGGTTCGGGGCTCCAGTGTTTTTCAACTCTCTCTATTTTTTTACCAATAAATATTAGGTGTTTCCATTAGCAACCGGAACGAAGCAGCAGTCATCGAACACAAGAACCAAGGTGCAATCCAGGGACGACCAGTCTGTGCGGATGTCCTCCGCGGAGGGGCTGAATGAAACGAATTCTTCCGTATTTGGCATTGATCGCGTTGCTTTCGGGGCTTTCGACGAGGGCCGGGTATCTCTATGCCGCGGGCGCAAAACAGCAGGCGGCTGTGGCGCAGAAGGCGAATGCCGCCGATCCTGCCGATTATCTTGGCTCGGACGTGTGCGCGACCTGCCACGCCGAAATCGCCAAGAAGTTCGGCGACAACCCGCACGCGAAGCTTGCACTGAAGCACAATGGCACGGGCGCGACCTGCGAGAGCTGTCATGGGCCGGGCCGGGCGCACGTCGAGGGCGGCGGCGACGTCACCAAGATCAAGCAGTTGGGCAAAATGTCCACAAAAGATGTGGATGCGACCTGCCTGGGCTGCCACGCGGGCTCGCATCCCAACTTCCTGCGCTCTCCTCATGCCAAGGCCGGGGTGGGCTGCACCAGTTGCCACAGTATTCATGCGGGCGACCCCGAGGACAAGCTGCTGACGGCTTCGCAGCCAAAGCTTTGCTATCAGTGCCACACCGACGTGAAGCCTGCGTTCGACATGCCCTTCCATCACAAGGTGAACGAAGGCCTGGTGAAATGCAGCGACTGCCACGACGTACACGGGACGTTTGGCAACAACAACATCAAGTCCACCGCCGACCAGAATATGATCTGCACCAAGTGCCACATGGAGAACCGCGGGCCCTTCGTGTATGAGCATCCAGCGGTCAAGGCGGAAGGATGCCTAGGGTGCCACACCCCGCATGGCTCTCAGAACGCCCGCCTGCTGAATGTGCCCAACATCAATCAGCTGTGCAACCAGTGCCATAGCCCAGTCTCAGCCAGTACGATGCATAGCATGAACGCAGGATCGGCAGACCGTCCTCCCTGCATCACCTGCCACACCATGATTCATGGGTCTAACATCAATCCGGCTTTCATACGGTAACGAACTTCGACGCGCCGTCCAGCCAGCATCGGGCGGCGCGGTCCATAACCCGCAGCAAGAGTTGCAAAAGATCGATGGATTCAAAGCTGGCAATGTTTTCTTCAAATGAGGCTTGAGATGACGAAAAAACACGGGATCTCTCTGCACCCCACGGAACATCTCTCTGGCGCGACCGTTACCCGGTTGGCGGAGAGCATCGGGTTCGCCATACTTCTGCTGACGACAGCCACTGCGCTCGCTCAGACTCCACCGGCGCCGGCAGAGGCGACGCAGGATGGCTATGCGATCCACCAGACAGCGGACCTGGGCGGGCACATGGTCGGCCTCTCCGGCAGCGGACGGATGTATGACACGCTGGTCAACATCCAGTCCGGGCCGCGTGTGCTGGGCGAGACCTTTACCATGCGCGCCGTCGAGGGCACAAAGCATCCCCTGCTGGATTCGCTTTCGGCCTTCAGCTCGGGCTTTGGCGGCGATCCCAACAACTTCGCCAAGCTGGACTTCTCCAAGGGGAAGCTGTATGAGTTCTCGGGAATGTTCCGCCGCGACCGCCAGTACGCCGACTACGACCTGCTTGGAGATCCGGACAACTCCGGACAGAAGATCGCCTATGGAATGCTGCCCGGCAATGTTCCCACCGCTGCGTCCCTCGTATGGCCCCAGAATAACGATTCGCCGGTGATGTTCAATACCGTGCGCCGGATGACGGACACCAACCTGACGATCCTGCCGCTCTCCAAGGTATCGTTCCGCGTCGGATACTCGCAGAACATCTTCCAGGGCCCGACTCTCAGCCCCGCCCGATCGGTCGGAAAGTATGATTCGCTGGCCATGGAGTACCAGCGCAACAGCACCGACGATTTTACCGGTGCGATGGACTGGAAGGTTCTGCCGCAGACCAAGATCACCTTTGAGGAGGTGGTTGATCACTACAAGGCGGGCTCGTACTTCACTCTGAATCCGAACGGCTTCCTGGCGCAAGAGGCGGACGGCACCCCGGTCTCGCTTGGCGACTGGGACTCTATAACCGCTCCCTATTCCATCTCCTCCTGCAACACAGGCAGCATGGGCAGTGCGTACACCGCCGCCGTGGGTACTGCTCCTGCCTACTACACCATGTTCTCGGCCCCGCATACACCCGGCGGCCTGCCCATCATCAATCCGGCTTGCGATGTCATCACCAGCTACATTCGTTCGCAGCCGACACGCACGATGACTCCCACCGAGATGCTCCGCCTGCAAAGCTCAAGCCTTAAGAACATCGCAATGAACGGCGACATCCGCTTCACCATGGCAAGTACCATTCTGCCCAACTACTACGAGAACTGGACGGGCCTGGACGGGACGATCCGCTCCGCGACGTTTACCGGCAAGGCGGACGCACACCGGGCTGTTGTGTCCATCGACTATGGCGTGACATGGCAGGCCACAAAGACGTTTGCCCTCTCCGACCAGGTTGACTTCTCCTCTGTCCACCAGCCTGGCTACGCCAATATCTCAACCGGAGTCACGGCGAATACAACGACGAACCCCAATGAGACCATCAACTACTCGGGCGCGCTTGTCTCGGGGGCCGCTTTCAGCATTACCGGCAATCCCACCGGTACGCCGCTGCCTGCCTACTTCGGCCAGTCGTTCCTGACCAATAACGTGACGGGGAGTTGGGACGCCTCGCCGCGCGCCACCTTCGCTCTCACCTATCGCTACCGCACCCATGTCATCGCTCTGGGTTTCCCGCATAACGCTCCCTCGACCACGGACTCAGACGCCGATTCAGCGTCGTCTGGTGGCACTGTCACCATTAACGAAAACGCAGGAATCTTCAATGCCGCGCTGCGCCCCACCAATCAATGGGATATCAATGGTACGGTCGAAATATCCTACGACGACAACGCGTTCACCCCGATGGGCGCGCGCCAGTTGAAGCATTACCGAATCCATACCCTCTATCGGCCCAAGCCGTGGGCGACACTCTCTGGCGCCTTCAACGACCTGGAGCGGCATAACAACACCAACAATACCGTCACTCCAACCGTCGACGGCCAGCTGCAACACGTCGATTACAGCCGCAGTGTGAGCCTGGGCGCCGCGCTCGCACCCAGTGAGCACTATAGCTTCGATTTCAACTACTCCTACAGCGATGTCTATATCTCCACCAACGCCTGCTATTCGAGTGGCGCCAGCACGCTCTTTCCAGGAGCGGCCGAGACCAACAGCGCCGGCACGGGTCCCAATCTGTGCCCCAGCGCGCTTACATCCTGGGGCCCGGTCAAGGACTTCGCGGATGCTCCCACCCAGTACGCATCCTTCGGCCTCACCTACTCCCCGAACAAGACGGTCCGCTCCGGCCTGGGCTATCGCATCAGCGCGGTCAGCGGCAATCAGTTCTTCAGCGACGCGCAGCAGGTCAACGGCTCGCTGCAGTCCGCGTACCAGTCTCCTTATGTGAATCTTGCATGGACGGTACATCCCGGCTTGATTTGGAAGATGGACTACAACTTCTATGGATACGGCGAAGGCGGTCCCTCGGGCGCGCCCTTCTGCAGCACTTCTACAACTGCCACATCCGTTGTTGTTCCTTGCAACTCTTCCACGCTGACCGGCCCAACCGGTCTGACCGAATCGCCCGCCGGGATGAGCGCGCCGCGGAACTTCCATGCCAATAACGTGACCTTGTCCATGCACTACGGGTTTTAATCGCAGGGCCATTTGTTGAACGAATGAGATAGAATCGCGGAACAAGGAATCAGGAGATTGACCATGAAGATTCGTACCGGACTTACCCTTGTCGCCATCCTGGCGGCTTCGACTGTGACCTCTGCGTTTGCCCAGGGCTCGGGAGCGGACACCTACAAGGCCAAGTGCGCAATGTGCCACGCGGCGGACGGCACTGCCAGCGGCCCTGCGGGGAAGGCGATGAAGGTTCCATCCTTCAAGTCGCCGGAAGCGATCAAGGCGACCAACGCGGAACTGATTGCGGCGACCACCAACGGCAAGGGAACGATGAAGGGCTTCGCCGGCAAGCTGACCGACGTGCAGATCAAGGACGTCGTCACCTACATCCGCACCCTGCAGAAATAGTAGACGCGGCTGGCGGGCGACAAAATTTTCGTATGTGAGGGCGTGGCATGGATGGGCCGTTGTTTGCGCTCCCTGGAGTCGCGTACGCTTCAGGCAGGAGTCGCGCTATGAAAGCGTATCCGCCTGGAACTGAGGCGCAAGGAATCGGCCCCGGCTGGAGAACTCTGGCTGCGGCGCTTGTCCTGTTGCTGCTTCCCTGCTTTTCCTCCATGCTGCGCGCGCAGACCGACTGCCTCGCCTGCCATGCGGACAAGACGATGCAGGACGCATCGGGGCACAGCGTCGGGGTGGATGCGGACCTCTTTCATTCGAGCATTCACGGCAGCCTGAGCTGCACCGATTGCCACACTTCGATCAAGGAGTATCCCCATCCGGACAAGCCGGTTGCGGTGACGTGCGTTGCCTGCCACGCCGATCAGGCGGCGGGAATCGCCGGCAGCGTTCATGCCTCCGCCAGCGCGCATCCCTGCACCAGTTGTCACGGCGACGCGCACGCCATCTTCCCCAAGGACGATGCGCGGTCCGCGGTGTATCCGCTGAACATTCCGCGCACCTGCGGCACATGCCACGCCAGCGAGGCGCTGGCAAAGAAGTACGGCCTGCAGAACGTCTATTCGGTGTACATGGACTCCATCCATGGCTATGCCGTCAGCAAGGAAGGGTTGCTGGTGGCGGCAAACTGCATGAGCTGCCACGGATCGCACCACATCCTGAGCCACAAGGACCCGCAGAGCCCCACGTACAAGACAAACATTCCCAACACCTGTGGAACGTGTCACGGCGGAGTGGAGGCGGAGTACTCCTCCGGCGTGCATGGCAAGGCCGTCGCCGCCGGCAACCTGGCTGCGCCGGTATGTTCGGACTGCCACACCGCGCACGCCATCCTGCAGCCCACGCTGGCGGACTTCCGCATGCAGTCCACGCCCATCTGCGGCTCGTGCCACAAGGGACGCTTCGCCACCTACCAGGACACCTTCCACTCGCAACTGGGGCTGCTGGGCGGCTATGTGCAGACGGCGCGTTGCTGGGACTGCCACGGAGCGCATGACATCCGGCCCGCGTCCGATCCTGCCTCGCCGGTCAACAAGGCGAACTTGATCAAGACCTGCGGCCGTTGCCACGCGGACGCCAATACCAGCTTCGTTCAGTATCAGCCGCACGCCAATCCGCGCAATCGGAAGCTGAACCCGGCGCTGTACTTCACCCGGTTCTTCATGAACCTGCTGCTATGGAGTGTGCTGGGGTTCTTCTCGCTGCATACCCTGCTGTGGTTTATCCGTTCCAAGAGGGAACAGGGCAGAAACGGGCCGACAGGGGAGGCGAAACATGACTGACGAGACGGGCGCTCGACCCGCGCAGCAGCCGGAAAGCAGTGGCCAGCCGCAAGCGAGCGGCAAAGAGAAGTACTATGTGCGTTTCACCCTGGCGCAGCGGTACCTCCACGTGGTCCTGTTCACGTCGTTTCTTGGGCTGGCCGCGACGGGGCTTCCCATGCGCTTCAGCGACAACCCGACGGCGCGTTTTTTCGCGCGCGAGGTGGGCGGCTTCGGCGCCATTCTTTTCTTCCATAAATTCTGCGCCGTGGTGCTTACGCTGGCGTTTCTCTATCACCTGAAAGACATCGCGACCCGCTCCTTTGTCCATAAGGAAAAGGGGATCTTCTGGGGGCCGACCTCGATGGTGCCCAACTGGAAGGACGCGCAGGACCTGATCGGACACCTACGCTGGTTTGTGGGCCTTGGGCCCAAGCCGCAGTTCGAGCGCTACGCCTACTGGGAGAAGTTCGACTACTGGGCGGTCTTCTGGGGCATGCTCGTGATCGGCTTTTCCGGTTACGCAATGTGGTTTGCCCCCTTCTTCGCAAAGTTTCTGCCGGGCTGGGCGTTGAACGCTGTACTGGTGATCCACGGCGAAGAGGCGCTGCTTGCCATCCTGTTCATCTTCTCCATACATTTCGTCAATACGCATCTCCGTCCCGACAGCTTCCCGATGGATATGGTGATCTTCACCGGCAAGGAGACGGACGAGGAGTTCCAGAAGAAGCGCACGCTGGAGTATCGGCGCCTGGCCGCCCAGGGAAAGCTGGAGGCAAAGGTGGGCGAGAAGCCGGTATATTGGTGGGTGAACTTCGCTCGTGTCGTCGGGTTCACCGCCATTCTGATTGGGCTTGTCCTTCTTGTACTGACATTGATCGGATACTTCGGCAACGCATAAACGTCTTCAGAGGTCTGCATGCTCGATTTCGAAAAGCTGAGGAAGAGCCTTCGGCTGGTCCTGTTCTATGGCAACAACTGGACCAGCCTGATCGGCGGCGCAATCACCAGTGCGTCGGCCGTTGTTCTGGTCGGTTTCTGGGTCGTCAGTTTCTTTGGACGCGGCGGCTCCTCCAATCCCTACCTGGGCATTCTCTTCGATGTGTTTCTGCCGGGTCTGTTCATCTTTGGGCTGGTGCTGATTCCCATCGGCATCTGGCTGCGGCGCAGGCAGCTCAAGGCGCTCGGTCAGATCCCTTCCGTCTATCCCCAGATCAACCTCAAGGACCCGGTCTTCCGCCGCGGGATCGAGATCGTCATCGTGGCCACTTTCATCAACTTCGTTATTGTGGGCACGGCCAGTTATCGTACCGTCTCCTACATGGATTCGGCAAACTTCTGCGGCCAGAGCTGCCATGTGATGGCCCCGCAATGGGCCGCATACCAGGTGTCTCCGCACTCGCATGTGGCCTGCGTGGAGTGCCACATCGGCTCTGGATTCTCCGCTGCCGTCCAGGCCAAGGTGAACGGGACCAAGCAACTGGTGGAGGTGACGCTGGGCAACTATCCGCGTCCCATCCTCGCTCCTCTGTCCGTGCTGAGGCCGGCGCGCGCCACCTGCGAGGCCTGCCACTCGCCGACGCGCTTTGTGGGCGAGAAGCTGCTGGTCGAGACCATGTTCGGCGACGACGAGAAGAACTCCATCACGCGCACCGTGCTGGCGCTGCACCTGGGCGGAGTGGACTCGCTCTCCCACCTCAGCGGAATCCACGGCCACCATCTCGACGACTACGAATATGTGGCCACCGACACCACCTTCCAGACGATCATCGCGGTCAGCAAACACAATGCGGACGGATCCACCACGCAATATGTAAGCTCCGACTGGAAGGGGCCGGTCACGGGCGTCACCCGCCGGATGGATTGCATGGACTGCCACAACCAGGCAACCCACACCTTCCAGACCGCCGAGGACGCCATCGACGAGGTGATGGTGGACGGCACGCCCAGCGCCAGCCTTCCCTTCGTCCACAAGCAGGGGCTGCAACTGATTCAGGCCGAGTACGCCACGCAGGCGGAGGCTGCCGCAAAGATCGCCTCCGGGCTGGACGACTTCTACCGCACCCAGTATCCCGCCGTCTGGAGTGGCCAGCGCGCTCAGGTGGACGCGGCTGCCAAAGCCCTGGTCGCCATCTACCGGCGCAACGTCTTCCCCGAGATGAAGGTCACCTGGGGGACCTATCCCAACGGCATGGGGCACAGCGCGCCGGGGCACAATCCATCCCCCGGATGCTTCCGCTGCCACGACGGCAACCACACCTCCAAGGACGGCAAGACGCTCACCAACGACTGCTCGGTCTGCCACAATCTGCTGGCGGTCGACGAGGCCAACCCGAAACAACTGGCCGACCTCGGCCTGCAATAGCCGCCTTTCGCTCTTTTTGGGATTTAGAATGGATGGATGAGCGACCCTAAGGTAGTTTCGCGTACGGTGGCCCAGTCGCAGGCGGAGCGCAGCGAGATCATCTTTCCCGCGGACACCAATGCCATTGGCAACCTCTTCGGCGGACGCCTGATGCAGTGGATCGACCTGGTGGGCGCGGTGGCCGCGGTGCGCCACTCGCGGGCCATCGTGGTGACGGCGAGCATCGACCACTCGGACTTCGTAGCCCCGGCGCATGTGGGCGACCTGCTGATCCTGAAGGCCAGCGTCAACCGCGCCTTCCGCACCAGCATGGAGGTCGGCGTGCGCGCCATGGTGGAGGACGCGCTCGGCCAGACGCTGCGCCACGTCTCCACGGCCTACGTCACCTACGTTGCGGTGGACCGCGAGGGCCATCCCATTCCGGTGCCCTGCGTGATCGCGGAGACCGAGCACCAGAAGCGGCGCTTTGCCGATGCCGGCCGGCGCAGGGAGATGCGCGGCGAAGAGACGCAGCGGTCCAAGGAGATTCGCGCCGCGCTGGGGGCCGGGTGGCATGTTTGAAGGTTGCTGGTTGAAGGTTGCTGGTAGAGACAACGGCAACGACGAAATACAGGGTTACTTCTGCATCGACAAGCACAGGGCCAGGATGACGACGTAAAACAAGCGCAACGACGCGCAGAGGAGAGTTATGGGACATATGGGAGCAGGAGCGGCGCAGATTCCACAAGGCCCACAGCCATTGCCGGGTGTGGCGTATGTGGTGGCCGTGGGCAGCGGCAAGGGCGGCGTCGGCAAGACGACCGTTGCGGTGAATCTGGCCGTGGCGCTGGGCAAGCTGGGCTATCGTGTGGGGCTGCTCGACGCCGACATCTACGGCCCCAACGTCCCCACCATGATGGGCATGACGCGACCGCCCAACATGGTGGCCGAAGACCGCATCGGTCCGCTCACAGCGCATGGCGTCAAGTTCATCTCCATCGGCCTGCTTGCGCCCGGCGACAAACCCATGGTGATGCGCGGGCCCATGTTGCACCAGATCATCCGCCAATTCCTACAGCAGGTTGAATGGGGCGAGCTGGACTTCCTGATCGTCGATCTGCCGCCAGGCACCGGCGATGTGGTGATCTCGCTGGTGCAGACCGTGCCGCTGACCGGCGCGGTGGTCGTCTCCACGCCCAGCGATGTGAGTTTGCAGGACGCGCGCAAGGCCATCGAGATGTTCAGCCAGGTCAAGGTCGAGGTCATCGGCCTTGTGGAGAACATGGGCCGCTTCACCTGCCCGCACTGCCATGAGGCGATCGACATCTTTTCCAGCGGCGGCACGGAGCGCACGGCTGGGCAGTTTGGCCTGGAGTTTCTGGGCTCGCTCGACCTCGATCCGGCGATCCGCGAGGGCGGCGACCGTGGCCTTCCGGTGACGCTGGCTGGGCCGGAGAGCGCGGTCGCAAAGGAGTTCTTCGATGTGGCGCGCAAAATAGCTGCGCGCGCGCAGGAGATCGCTGCGTCGAGCGAACAGATACTGGAGATCAGCTAGTCTCCTGAGCAACCCTAGCCTACGGCGCTAGTGTAGTGTCTCACGCAGATCGTCGTTCATTGAGTGCGGTCTGAGCGCGGGTGACCTTTTCGAGGATGTCGTTAGCTTTTGCAGTCCAGATGAAGGGTTTGGGGTTCTTGTTGTGAACGTCGATGTAGTTCCCGATGGCGGTGATGAGCTGTTCGAGATCCTGGAAGACTCCGCGTCTGATTCGGTTATTGGTCCGGTCGCGGAAGAATCGCTCGATCCTGTTGAGCCATGAGGCCGATGTCGGCGTGAAGTGGACGTGGAAGCGCTTGTGTGACTCCAGCTTCCGCCGAATCTCTTCTTGCAGAACAATGGGCTGAGCTACGCGCATATCGAGATCCCCTTATCATAAGATGACTCTCGATATATAAATGATCCTAAGAACTTGTTGAATAACTCGTGTGGGTACTTACCCCAGAGCAAAAATGAGTGACCGGCAATGTATCCCGATGCCAGATTGGCGCGTTGTAGGCAATTTCTGTGCGAAGTTAATCTGAACCAAAGTGCCCTTTCAACCTCGTGTAATCGTTTTTC